>Ga0080006_1148837_pt1 | contig 57581 bp, 54 predicted proteins | sample RS3BMetagenome_FD_69209 | JGI IMG/M metagenome (GOLD analysis project Ga0080006, IMG submission 69209) | Ferric oxide microbial mat and aquatic microbial communities from Rainbow Spring, Yellowstone National Park, USA - RS3B (SPADES... ...
ATGGGCCGAAGGATGTGTTTACCGAGCGGCTGCTTGAGGTGCTCGCGCGGCATCAGACGCGAGCCAGTTTTTTTTTGATCGGGCAGTATGTTCGGCAGCGGCCTGAGTTGGTGCGCGCGATTGCCGCAGGCGGCCACCTTGTGGGGAATCACACGATGACGCATCCCTGGCTTGCATGGCAGACGGGCAGGCGAATTCGCGAGGAGCTGAGCGGGTGCAACGCCGCGCTCGAAGATGCGCTTGGCGCGCCGGTGCGGTACTTTCGCGCGCCGCATGGAGCACGGCGGCCTGAGGTGCTGCGCATCGCTGCGGAGCTTGGGCTGACGCCGGTGCAGTGGAACCTCCTGCCGGGGGACTGGACGCGGATCGGAGCGGAGACGATTGTGGAGAGAGTTGTGCGAGGCGTTGAGCGCAACCGGCGCGGCGGCGTTGCCTCCAATGTCGTGCTGCATGACGGAGGGCAGGCCGGGCTTGGGCAGCCACGAGAGGCGACCGTCGAGGCGACCGGACTGTTGCTGGGGCGCTATGGTCCTGCGACGGGGATGAAGTTTGTCACGGTCGATTCGTGGGGCTGATTCATAGCAATTTGCGTGATGATGTAGAGACTGCAAACGCAGATTCCCTTCGGGAATGACAAACGAACAAGCGAAGGCGACTCTAAACTGCCGAAACGCCATCCGTTACCATAAGCAGACCGCACATGAGTACAGCTTCCAATCCGGCGTCAGTCGCACCGGTGCAGGGCTCGCCGGTGCTCGATCCCGAGTTGCCCGCGCCGCTGAGCATGGGGGCGGTGCTGCGCATTCCGATGCTGCGACGGTTGTGGTATGCCCAGATCATCTCGGTGTTTGGCGATTTTCTTGCCTTGTTCGCGGTGATCAGCGTGCTTACGTTCAAGCTTCATGCGAACGCGCAGCAGGTCACCGGGGTGCAGATTGCGTATCTGCTGCCGATTGCGGTGCTTGGAATCATGGCGGGAGTGTTCGTCGACCGCTGGCCGCTGAAGCCGACGATGGTGTCGAGCGACAGTATCCGCGCGGGGTTGTGTCTGCTGCTGCTGATGGCGCACCAGATGTGGCATTTCTATGTGATTCTGGCGGCGATCAGCATTGTTTCGAGCTTCTTCAGCCCCGCGCAGGGTGTGGCGATCCGGTCGGCGGTGCCGTTCCATGGTCTGCGGTCGGCGAACGCGCTGATGCAGCAGGTGATGTTCGGGATGAGGATTATCGGGCCGGCGATCGCTGCGTTCATGGTGGCGTCGTTCGGTGCGGTGAGCTGCTATGTGCTGGACTCGGCGAGCTTCGTCGGGTCGGCTTGCCTGATCGCGTCGGTGGCGTTTGTAGCGCAGGCGGCGGCGGCTCCTGCGGGTCCCGCGGGAGCGACGGAGGCGGGCGCGCTGCGGCGCATCTGGAGCGATATGAAGCAGGGCATCAGCTTCATCGTGCATCATGCGGGGCTGCTGTTTGTGATTCTGGCGCTGGCGGCGGGTATGTTTGTGATTGGCTGCTTCGGGCCGCTGATCGCGGTTTATGTGCGCGACAGTCTTCATGCTTCGACGAAGGTCTTTGGGATTGCGAGCGGGCTGATCGGCCTGGGGATGCTGCTTGGCGTGAATGCATTGAATGCGTTCGCGAAGAACGTGAAGAACACGGTGCTGGTGTACGGCGGCCTGGCTGGGATTGCGCTTGGCCTCGGGTTTCTGGCGGGGTTCGCGCAGGTGTGGTCGACGATGCTGGGCAACTTTATTGTTGGCTTTTCCGTAGCGGGGATCATCATTCCCTCGCAGACGATGATCCAGGAGGAGACGCCGGCGGCGCTGATGGGCCGGGTGGGGTCGACGGTGATGTCGGTGATCTTCACGGCGCAGATCGCGGGGCTGGTGCTGAGCGGGATTCTGGCGGAGGCGATTGGGGTGCGTCATGTGTTTGCTGTCTGCGCGGGGCTGCTTGGGGTGCTGATCGTGGCGGGAAAGCTGTTGATGGAGCCCCATGGACCCGTGGAAGAAGCGAAGGCTTGACGCGGATTTTCACCAAGGAGACGGATTTCAGAACAGGCAGGAGCAAAGACGAAATACAGCGGTCCTTCCGCCTTCGCTACGCTGGAGGGTCAGGATGACGACGAGAAACAAACTGCTACGACGGGCGCAATTGTAGTTTCTGGACAGGTTTTCAGCGATGCGATTGTTCGAGTCTGCCGGGTAGAAAAGTTTGTCTCCGCATCCGCAGCGCCACCTGCATTTGCGGGATAATTCGCGGATAATCATTCGTAACGCATGGAATCTTTCTTCACACGATTCAAGAACGTGCTGGTTCTGGTGGCCATCCTGCTGGCGCAGACGATCGGTCTTGCGATCCAGGTGCGGCGGCCGGTCGAGTCGGGCGCTCCGGACGGGGAGAAGGTGCTGCTGCTGCGGTATTGGATGGTCTCGATGGTTACGCCGTTCGAGCGCCTGGTCCATGGAGCGGGCTGGACCGTGCGGCATGGGTGGTCGAACTACATTGACCTGCGTCACACCCGCCAGGAGAATCAGGACCTTCAGGCGCAGATTGCCCGGTTGCGGGTGGAGCAGGCGGCGTTTGCCGAAGACGCGATGCAGGGGCGGCGACTCCAGTCGCTGCTGGCATTCAAAGAAAATTATGTGGACAAGACGGTTGCCGCACAGGTGATCGGTTCGAGCGGGAGCGAACTGTCGCGCGTGATCTACATCGACAAGGGCTCGCTGGATGGCCTGAAGACAGATCAGGCGGTGATTACTCCGGACGGCATCGTGGGCAAGTTGCGCGATGTCTTTCCGCATACCTCGCAGGTTCTGCTGATCAGTGACCAGACCTCTGGTGCGGGAGTTTTACTTGCGACGACGCGTGTGCGGGCGATCCTGCGCGGCTCGACGACGGGGAGAATTCTGATCAATAACCTGACGCCGGACCAGCGCATCAAGCCGGGGGAGCAGGTGCTGACCTCGGGGGGCGACCAGGTGTACCCGCGGGGTCTGCCGGTGGGCACGATCGAGTCGGTAGCGCCGGACCCGGACCACCAGCCGTACACGCTGATCCGGCTTCGTCCCGCGGTGAATCTGGACCAACTGGCGGAGGTGCTGGTGATCACGGGCACGCAGACGGAGCTGCCGCCGCTGGCGCAGAAGGATCTCGCGCAGGGCGCTGCGACCGCCGAGGCGAAGGCGGCTGCGGCCAAGGAACTTGCCGACCAGCAGGCGGCCGAAGCTGCCGCGAACTCGGCCGCGCAGATTGTTGCCGAACGACTTCCGAGTCTTCCGGAGGCGGAGCGTGCGGATGGCAAAGCGGCCGCGGCTCCCAGCGTGGATAGCGTCACGCCGAGTACAGCGGTGCCTAAGCCGGAGCTTACGATTCATCCGGACCGTTACAGTCCGGGCGCGACGCTTCCTGCCGCAGAACTGAAGCCGGGCGCCGCAGAACCGAACCGTGCGGGAGTTGTTCCTGTCCCGTCGACCGATGCGGCGCCGCCGGGGCAAACCGTTGCTCCGCCCAAACCGCGAAGGCCGAAGCCCGCTCCAGCGACGGCTTCGCCCTCCAACCCACCACCGCAGTAGCGTGCAGCGCCGGCAGTACGAAGAGATGAGCGAATGAACTTTATGGCGACACACAGTTACACATCGCGACGTGAGCTTGAGGAGCACAGCTTCTCTCCGCTCGTTGCGGTGCTGGTGCCGCTGGCCGCGATCGTGCTGCAGGCGCTGCTTCCGAGGCCGTTTCCCCGGCTGGCGATTCTCGACCTTTCACTCATCGTGACCATCTTCTTCGCCGTGTCGCGGCGCAGTCCCGCTGCCGGCGCGCTGACTGGAGCAGCGATTGGACTGCTGCAGGATGCGCTGACCAACCAGCCTATTGGCGTCAACGGCATGGCGAATGCGGTGATCGGGTATATTGCGGCGAGCATCGGCATTCAGGTGGATGTAGACAGCCTGACGACTCGCGTCCTGATGAACTTCGGTTTCTTTTTGATCGATGGCTTCCTGCTGTATCTGATCAATTTCCGGCTGCTCGGTCTAGCCGGTTTTCACCTCTACTGGGCGCATGAGCTGATCCGCGCCGCGATCAACACGGTGCTTGCGGTTCCGATCTTCTTTCTGCTGGATAACGCCAAGCGGCGCGAGTGATTACGGGTTGAAGCCGTCTAACCGTAGTGTGTCATACAGGTGGGAGACAAGAGTGGTAGAGCCGGCGAACGACGGGAGCTTTAGACTGAGATAAGCATGGATTCCGCTCACCATTCCGGACTGCGTGACCTGGGACCGACCGGCAAGGTCGAGAAAGTGCCTGCGGCCAAACTTCACGTCGCACAATATTTTGTCGCGCTGATTCTTGTGGTGCTGATTGCAGGATTGTGGCGGCTGGAGGTGGTGGGGGCCGACAACTTTCGCGCGCTGGCTGAGGCGAACCGCATTCGCAAGGTGCCGATCCTTGCGCCGCGTGGACGGCTGTTCGATCGCGAGGGGCGTCTGCTGGTGGACAACTACCCTTCGGTCTCATGCTATCTGCTGCGCGAGCAGATGAAGGATATCGATTCCGACCTGCCGCTGATTGCGCGGGGTCTGCATCTTCCGGTCGAGCAGATCCAGGCGACAATACGGCACTATCAGTATGCGCCGAAGTACCAGCCCATTCCCTTGAAGCAGGATATTTCTCCGGACGAACAGGCGTTTATCGCGGCTCATCGCGACGAGCTTCCCGAGCTGGAGACGCTCGATGAGCAACGGAGGCTGTATCCGCCGGGAGGCTTCGCGGCACACCTGATCGGCTACGTGGGCGAGGTTTCGGAGCAGATGCTCGACGACCCCCGCTATGCGTTCTACGCGCCAGGCGATGTGGTTGGGCGTTCTGGTGTGGAGCAGACGTACGATGCCCTGCTGCGCGGGGTGGACGGCAGCCGCGACATCATCGTGAACAGCCATGGCAAGGAGCTTGGGCATCTGGGCCAGACGCTGGCTACGCCGGGCAAAGACCTGCGGCTGACGATCGATCTGGACCTCCAGATGGCCGCCGAGAAGGCGCTGGAAGGCAAGATGGGCGCGATCGTGGCGATGGACCCCCACACGGGCGAGATTCTGGCGATGGCCTCGCGGCCGACGTACGATCCAAACCAGTTCGCGGTGCGCCTGACCAAGAGCTACTGGAACGAGATCCTGACCAACCCCGACCATCCGCTGCTGAACAAGAGCATCCAGGCGCAGCTTGCACCGGGCAGCACCTTCAAGATCATCATGTCGGTGGCCGGCCTGCAGGAGAACGTGGCGCAGACGATGCATGTGGAGTGCAACGGCGGGACTACGTTCTATGGCCACTTCTATGCGTGCGACCGGCATCACGGCATGGTGGATATCAATAACGCCATCCCCTACTCGTGCGATACGTTCTACTACACGCTGGCGAACCGGCTGGGGATCGACACGATTGCGAAGTATGCGAGTTCGCTTGGCATCGGGCAGAAGACCGGCATCGACCTGCCCGATGAGGCGTCGGGCACCATGCCGTCCACCCTATGGAAGATGAAGTCGCAGCATGAGAAGTGGTTCGCGGGCGAGACGATTTCGGTGGGCATCGGGCAGGGCGCGGTGACCGCGACGCCGTTGCAACTGGCCAGGGCGCTCAGCGGGATTGCGTCGGGTGGTGTTCTGCGGCGTCCGCATGTGGTCTTCACCGACGAGGTTCCGGCGGAGATGCTGGAGTCGATTCACGAGAGCTTTCCGGGCGCGGGGAACGCCACGATTCCTCTCAGTCCGCAAAATTGGGAGACCATCACCGATGGTATGGCGGAGGTGACCCAGCCCGGTCCGTTCCATACGGCTGGCGCCGAGCGCCTCGAAGGGATCGACTTCGCGGGCAAGACCGGGACCGCGCAGGTGATCGGGCATGATGCGCTGGCTCGAAGCGGCAAGGGTCACGACACGGTGCCGAACGCGTGGTTTGTCGGGATGGCGCCGCGACGAAATCCTGACATCGTGGTGGCCGTTTTGTGGGAACACGGCAATGGAGGGTTCAACTCCGCCAAACTGGCCGCGCAGGTGATCGAGGCGTATGTGAACAAGCAGCGCTCGCGCGACAACAATGTGCGGGTTGCGGAGACGCCCAAACCTGAAGCAGCTCCGAGTGCGGAGGATGCGCCGAAGGCCTCCGTTCCTACCGCTGAATAGCTGAGCTGGTCTCGTTGCGAGGCGTGTCAATTCCCGGACGACTGTTTGGGTCTTCCCAGCCGCATGTTGAAGCCAATGACTCCGCCGACGACATTGATCCCTGTGTCTTCATATCTCGGTTCTGATAAGAAGAGATTTGAGACGTGCATGTAGGTTGGCCCGAGCGACATGCTGTACTTCGGGTTGAAGTTGTAGCGGAAGCCGGCACCCAGCCACAGGGTAAAGGTGTAGTCCTCGCCCTGCGCGTACTGGACGCCATGTGGCGCTTGCGCGTCGATGAAGCCGGCGCCGGTGCGGAACTCGAAGTAGGGCGTGGCTTTCCAATTCCGGTAGACGAAGTTGCGGCGCACTCCGAGGTCAAACGCTCCATAGACCTTTTCGGGGCCTCGTGGGATGGCGGTGACCGAGAGGCTGGCGGTGAGGTCGGTGTTGCCGCGGAAGATCCAGGGACCGCGCACCTTGCCCATCTGCCAGCGGAGAGAGGGGAAGATGGGAACCAGCGTGTAATGCAGCGGCTTCTGGGAGTAGTCTCCGCCGACGAAGACGTCGAAGACGAAGGGAATATTGATGGGTAGGCCGCCGGTGTCGAGGGAGAATTCGAGTTTGTTCCGGTAGTAGATCTGGTCGTTGAAGTCCGGCAGCTTAGTGGGCCGTGGCGCAGGGATGATGTCCGGGCCCGCGTCCGACGGCAACAGGGAGCTGGAGGATTCGACTGCCGCCTCGTATAGAGGTGCTTGCTGGCCCAGGGATGGCGCCGGACAGGCGAGAGCGGCGAGGACCACGGCCAGTAGCGTCAGCCTGCGAGCCCAGGTTGCGGGTAGTATCACGGTTCGCCGCAAAGATTCAGGTTCGTGCGAGGCCCGGGTTGGTACGCCTGGGAGCTGGAAACTGTTGGAGGATTGAAGCGACGATGCAGAATGCACTGGGGAGGGTTCTCGCTTTCGGGGGTCTGAAGATGCCGGGATAGCTGACAGATAAGTTTAGCTTTCTTCGGGCTGATTTTTGAAGAGGCTGCTTGCTGAGTACAAGGGGGCGAGGGATGCGCCATCTTTTCTCATGCTCGGACCGTTCGATAGTAGAGTCCTGCGCGCGCTGGAGCTGGCCGGAACTGGTTACACTACCAGCACACACATGCCTCGCCTCTCCTCGTATCGCGACTTCGACTGGGTACTGCTGGGCTTTGTGCTGCTGCTTTCGGTGATCTCGGTGCTGGAGATCAAATCGGCGACGCTGCACACGAAGTTCCATGGCTTCGATCATAAGCAGATCGGCTTTCTGGCGGCGGGCCTGGTGCTGATGTTTCTGATCTCGCTGATCGACTATCACCGTCTGATCGATATCGCGCACTGGGCCTATGGCGCTGGCATCCTGGCGCTGGTTGCGGTGGCGCTGTTCGGCACCCGTGTGCTTGGCGGCAAGCGCTGGATCAGCTTTCATGGCATTCACTTCCAGCCGTCGGAGTGGATCAAGCTGATCCTGATCGTTGCGATGGCCCGATATTTCTGGGTGTTGGCCGGCAGGGAGCTTACGTGGGGCGATATCGGCAAGGCGTTTGTGATAGTCGGGATACCGATGGTGTTCGTGCTGAAGCAGCCTGACCTCGGCACCGCGCTGACGTACCTGCCGATTCTGTTCTGCGGGCTCTTCCTGGGTGGCATCCGGTTTCGGCAGGCTGGGATTCTCCTGCTGGCGGTGGCGGTGCTCGGACTGGGCGTTTACAAGTCGGGGAAGCATCTGAAGCCCTATCAGCAGGCGCGGATCAATGCGTTTCTCGATCCTGATTCGGACCCCCGGGGCTCTGGGTACCAGATCCGGCAGTCACTGATCGCGGTGGGTTCTGGAGGGATATGGGGCAAGGGCGCGAATAAGGGGACCCAGACGCAAGGCGACTTTCTGCCGATTCCGTATACAGACTTCATCTTCGCGGCATTCTGCGAAGAGCATGGATTTGTGGGGGCGCTGGGAGTGCTGCTGCTCTACTTTTTGATCCTCATGCGGCTGATACAGAACGCCCAGACCGCCTCGGACCTTCCGGGATCGTTCATCATCATGGGCGTGGTCGCTGTGATCGTGTTCCAGATCGCCGTGAACGTCGGGATGGTGGTGGGCCTGATGCCCGTGACTGGAATCCCGCTGCCGCTGTTGAGCTATGGCGGGTCATCGGTGTTATTCACGTTTATGGCCCTGGGGATCGTGATGAATATACGGATGCGGCGGTTCGTCAACTAGAGCATCTTTCCCATAGGTATACTCCGGCCACGCTTTTGTTTGTCATTCCCGAAGGGAATCTGCGTTTGTCTGTTCCATCACATCTATATTTGAAGAGAAGATTCTCAGCTATTCCTAAAAGGCAACGACAGCCTCGCGCATGGCTTTCGTGGAAACAGGTTCCTTCATCCACTCCGACGAGGATAAATCGACTCCCGCGCCCAGAAGGTCAGCGAGATAGCTCTGTAGATGGCCGACGTTGACAAGCGTAAAGCGTCTGGACTTGTCGAAATCAGCCAGCAGATCGATATCCGATTGCTGAGAGCCTTCGCCGCGCGCAACGGACCCAAACAGGCGCAGATGGACGATACCGGCATCCTTCAATTCCAGTTGGTGATCGCGTAATACTCGAATGATCGCCTGTGAGTCCATGCTGAATTGTGTCACACCACCGTTTGGCGACTCAAACGTCCTTCAGAACGAGAATCTTGCTGCCTACTAGTCGCTGCCTTGGCTTTAGTGCAATACTGTTAACAACCTGCGCGGCTGTAGATGCCGCATGGCCAAGTATTCCGCTGTACCAGGCGCACGGTCGCCGGTAAGCGGCAACAAAGTTTTTAGATTTTTGAGAAGAAAAGGCCGGCCAGATGAGAGACAACGATCCGTTGGCCGGACAGGTTTCAGGGAAATGAAGGCATTCGGATGGCGAACGGCCCCGCCGCAAGACATTGATCCTGCGGTTGTTCTGGCCACAAACTCCGGATGCCTGCTGTCGCACGAAGCACCCTCCCGTGTTCCCGATCTACCCGGTACAGCCCGGTCCGCGCTCCAGATGAGTGCGTTCAGGGCAGGGCGGCATTACGCTTTCGCACCGGCTGTCGAGTTTCGTTCACGTGCTTCCGCATCCCGCATCCTGTCCGCTCCGCGGTGAGCGACGTCCTGGCCACGACGCCAGGTTCGCTTGCGATTGTTCTCTGTCTCGTCTGCCGCTCGCACCCCAAATGGGCGGGCAGAAAGAGTACAGCGAATGTCAAAAGAAATTTATATCTCCAGCACCCCTCATGAGACTCGTCTCGCTATCGTCGAAAACGACGCCCTGACAGAGATCTATTACGAACGCGAGAACGAGTACACCCTCGCGGGCTCCATTTACAACGGCAAGGTGACTCGTGTTCTACCGGGGATGCAGTCGTCCTTCGTGGATATCGGCCTCGAGCGCGACGCGTTTCTTTACATTACCGACTTTATGGAGGAGGCCGGCGACTCGGCCGATTTCGAGGCCAACGGGAGCGAGTCTGGTTCGCGGCCTGACGGCCATCGCAATGGACGCGACCGCAACGGCTCTCCTGCCGTGATGGAAGGCAGTGTTTCCACGTCCTCTGAGCCAGGGGGGAATGGTGGCAATCGTTCCTCGGAGCGCAATGACCGTGGCGAACGCAATGACCGTGGAGATCGTGGCCGTGGCCGGGGACGCCGTGACCGGGGCGGCAACCGCGACCGTCAGCCTGCCCCCGAGAGCGCCGCGCCGGTGGGGGAGACTGAATTCATCCGTACTCCGGAGTTGGGAGCCAGGGAGACCCCTGCGGACAGGGACGACGTTGGACAACTGGGAGAGGGAGCGCCGGGAGCCGACGGAAGCCGCCGCTGGCGTGGCCGTCGCGGCCGCCGCCGTGGCCGTGGACCCGTTTCCGGCTCTGGTCCGGGTCAGCGGGACGACTCGCCGCAGATCTCCGGTGACCCGCTTGACTCTCCCGAGAGCAGCAGCGGTGAGATGCATCACGATGATTCGTTCGAGATCGACGCCGCCAGCTTGCCCGGGGTAACGGCAAGCACCGCCTCGCCGGCGTCTTCAGCCTCGACAACTGAGGGTGCGCGGGAAGATCGACCGCGCGGTGAGGGGGAGCCTCGCGACAATCGAGCTGGCCGGGGTGGTCGTGAGGAACGCAATCGCCGGGATGACCGTGGACGGGGCGACCGCGGAGGACGGGAAGCGCGCGGTCCTCGTGTTCCCCGCGGATTCGCTCCCAAGACGTCGCTCTATGGCGTCGAAGACACTCCCGCCTACGGTCAATCCCCGGAAGCGGAAACATCGACGGGAGAGCCGATTATTCTGCCGGGCGAGTCTCTCTCGAAGTACCGCAAGGGCGGCGAGGGGTCTTCTGCGCAATCTTCGATGAAATCCACCGGCATCGAGCCGAGCACTATCATTCCTTCGGTCCCATCGTTCGCGATTCCTGCGGGCTGGGATGGCGGAGCGATGTTGCCCGGTGAATCGCTCTCGCGTCATCGCCACTCGGAAGGCCGCACGGAACGTCGCGACGACTCACGCTCTGACGATCGCAGTCGTCCCGAGCCGGTACTTCCCCGCGCGCAGGTGATTCACGAAGCCGAAGGCGTCAGCGTGGCGGAGACGATCGAGGAGCAGCCGGAGGTTCTCCTGGCGGCTCACCCCGATCTGATCTCGCCGAGCGAGCTCGAGTACGAGCCGGTGGAGGGGTCTGCCTCCTACCGGGTCGATCCCTCTGCTCCGAGCGAGTTTCGCCAGAGCGCGCCGGTGCTGGACGCGCCGCGCGAGGAGATGCGAGTCGTCCCGGAAGTCCAGGAGCACAGCGAAACCCACAGCATTACCCCAGGCCCTGGCGAGCACATGGAGCCTCTGCGCATGGACGCGCCGCCAGTGCAAGCGGCCGGTGCTGCTGCGTTCGAGCCGTTCGACTGGCAGACTCATCCAGTTTCCGAGACCGCGGAGGCATCGGCGGCGCCGCACCAGATTACGACGTTGCACGCTACCGGCGAGCTGCACTCCGAGCCACCCACAGCCACCTTTGTTCCGGAGCACGCGACCGAGAGCGTCTCGCCGATCGAACAGGAGGCGGCGATTGCCGGCCCGGATGCAGGAATCGCCGATCAGGAGATCGCGTCACCGCACTTCGCTCCGGGCAGCGGACCAGTCGAAGAGGAGCTCCTCGATGAAGAGGACTTCGATCGCACGCTCCATGCAAGTTCGATCGAGGAGATGGACGACTTCGATGAGGAGGAGACGCTGGAGGGCGCCGCGGACCTGGGTACGATGATCCGCGAGATGTCGATCGACCAGATCACACGCTCCGGCAACGTCGACGAGGAGCAGGAGGAAGAGGACGACCTCGAAGAAGAGGACGCCGTCTACGATCCCACTGTTTCCGAGGATGAGGATGAAGATCTCGACGAGGCCGACACCGAAGAGGACGTTCTGCATGAAGAGTTCGGCGAAAGCAGCCAGGCCGGTGGGCATGCGGAGGGTGAGGCCCAGGTGGAAGGCGTGACGTCCGCTCCTCAGCGCAGTCTGGATCGAGGACAGGATCGTGGCCGTGGACGGCGCGACGGACGCCGGGATGGCCGCCGGGGAGAACGCTTTGGCAGTGAACGGCCGCGCCATACTGGCGGCGCCGGCGACCGCGAGCGTTCCGGAATGAACCGGGATCGCCGCGGTGGGCGCAGTTCGATGCAGTCGACCAATCTGCCGGCCATCAGCGAACTGCTGAAGCCTGGCCAGGAGATTCTGGTACAGATCGCGAAGGAGCCTATCGCCAAGAAGGGCGCTCGCATTACATCGCACATCGCTCTTCCCGGCCGCTTTCTGGTCTTCATGCCTACGGTGAATCACACCGGCGTCTCCCGCAAGATCGAATCGGACGGCGAGCGCCGCCGGTTGAAGGAGATTCTGCTCAGCGAGAAGGGCGAGGCTGCAGGCGGCTTTATTGTTCGTACGGCGGCCTCGGGAGCGAGCGAAGAGGAGCTTCGCAGCGATCTCCGCTTCCTGCTGAATCTCTGGGCAGACATCAAGCAGCGCTCTGAGTCCAGCAAATCGCCCGCGCTGATCTATCACGATCTCAACCTCGTCGAGCGCATCCTGCGCGATCAGGTGACCGACAACTTCTCCGCCATCTGGGTGGACAGTGAAAGCGAGTATGAGCGCGTGCTGCGCTTCCTGCAGCGCTTCCAGCCGTCGTTGATTCGGCGCGTGAAGCTCTACACGAAAGAGACTCCACTGTTCGAGCAGTTCGGCATCACCGAAGAGATCAATAAGGCACTGCGCAGCAAGGTGTGGCTGAAGTCAGGCGGTTCGATCGTCATCAATCAGACGGAGGCGCTGGTTGCGATCGACATCAATACCGGCAAGTTCGTCGGCAAGACGGCGCGGCTCGAAGACACGATCGTGAAGACCAATCTGGATGCGATTCCGGAGATTGTTCGCCAGATCCGGCTGCGCGATCTGGGCGGCATCATCATCATCGACTTCATCGACATGGACGAGCGCAAGAATCGCAATCGCGTGATGGCCGCGCTCGAAGATGAGTTGAAGAACGACAGGGCACCATCGAAGGTTCTCCAGTTCAACGATTTTGGTCTCGTGGCGATTACCCGCAAACGGGTGAAGCAGTCGCTGGAGCGCACCTTGTCCACAACCTGCACTGTTTGCGCCGGCACCGGGATGGTGAAGTCGCCGGTTACGGTCTGCAACGATATCTATATCGAGATGCGAAAGATGCAGAAGCATCTCGACCGCGGAGACGTAATGCTGCGGGTCAATCCCGAGGTCGTCAAACAGCTGAAGGCGCCCGGCACGAAGTGGCTGCAGGAGATGGAAGAGACGGTCGGCAAGACGATCCTGGTCAAGTCCGATCCCAGCCTCCATCCCGAGCAGTTTGACATCCACTAAGCGGGTTCCGTCCGGTGAGTCACATTAGCCTGATCCTCATTGATAGAAAGCCGGTCCCGTAGTCTTTATCACGGAGCCGGCTTTTTGTCGCACGGAGCGTTTCTTCCGGGGAACAGGTTTTGAAATTGGGTAACAATCGCTGTTGAAGCTTGGTATTTTGTTGCCGATTATCAGAACTTGTTCTTCGTCTGGCCACAAATGCTGTCAAGTCTGTTAACCCGAATGACATTTCGCGCGTCATACACAACAAGCGAGTTACGGGCGGGTTCAATACCCTGGAAGAGTCTCGCGAACACCCAAGGGAGCCATAAAGATGCAAATGACGATCAGCAGAAACCGCCTATCCGCCAATTTAGTCCGAGCCGCCGCAGTTGCCTTTCTGTCTGCGTTTGGAGTGTCCGGCCTGTATGCGCAACAGTCTTCCGGCACCGCACAGGCGTCATCGGCGATGAACCTGAAGGCGAACCTGGCGGTGCCGCTCGATCTCCCGGCCAACGCTTTGTCTCCAGCGGCGGATTACAGTTCCAGCAGCAGCACTGTGGATACCACGCTCGCAAAAGCAGACAATTTTTTGAATTTCGATGGCGGCCAGCCCCCGCCGCGCCGCCGTTACAGCCGGCCGAACTACAACGACAGCCGGACCAACTCCGACGGTTCGAACAAGTACACCTTCATGGCGGGCGGAGGATTCAATCTGCCTGTGGGCGGCACGAAGAACTATCTGACCACCGGGTGGAACTTCCAGTTCGGAGGCGGCCGGAACTTCAACAAGAGGTTTGGGGTGCTCGCCCAGTTCGACTACGACCACTTCGGCTTCCAGACTGCGACGCTGAACAACCTTCTGGCGATCTATAACAGCCTGGGCGCAGTCGATCAGAATGGCAATGCGTTGACCGTACTTGGCGGCACGAGCCACGTCTGGTCCTTCACCGTGGATCCGATCTACAACTATTACAGCTCCGACAAGTGGGGCTCTTATGTGGTCGCAGGCGCCGGGTTTTACCACAAGACGGCAAACTTCACGATTCCCGGCGTCGGGCAGTATTGCGATCCGTACTATGGGTGCTACCAGATTCAGGCGAATCAGACGATCGACAAGTACACAAGCAATGCATTCGGCGTGAACGGCGGCATCGGGGTCACCTACAAGCTGTCCCGCTTCAGCTCCGCCAAACTGTATGCGGAGGGACGCTACGTCTGGGTCGCCAATAAGGCTCGTCCGTTTGGCGACAGCGCGACTTCCAATTATTTCAATGTCTTCCCGCAGAACAGCGCACGCACGACGTATATTCCAGTGTCGTTCGGCGTTCGCTTCTAGAGACGAAGCGTAAGAGGTAGATGCAGCCATGGCCCACGTTTTGCGCCGGTTGACGCGCAGCGTGGGCCTTTTACTGCCTACTGTGTTGCGCTTTGCACGCGAATCATGACGCCGGCGACCACCCCGGCGATAGACATCAGAGTCATGACGATCTGGTGTGGGATACCGCGCTGGCGCCTCTCCCACGCGTTTGCCCACAGGACGACAACGAGCAGGGCGATGAACGCCGCGCCCGTCATCCACTGACTCAATGCGGAGCCTATCCAGGAGGCCACATAGGCTCCGGGGATGACGCACGGGAGCCAGAGCAGATCCTGCACGAGGTTGTATCTTCGCCTGATCCTGAAGTCCTTGACGACGAAGTTCTTCGACGTGGAGGTAATCGCGAAGGTGATGGCCATCGACAGGATGACCGTCGTTGCATATCCAAACAGGAGAGCAAGGAAAAGAAAGATAACGGTGATCATGGGCCTGTTCTTGTGCTCTGTGCGTCTGACTGAATCGGCTGGGGAAGGCTCATGGGCAAGTTTATCAGTCTCGCCGCGCTGGCGTTCTGCAATTTTCTAGATGCCGGCCGGATAAGGCTTTTCGTGTATCTCCTGGCCTTGATCGGTGCTTCGCTCGAAGCGTCCCTGGAGGAGGCTGAGCAACCCGGTATACCAGTAGCCGAAGACGAACAGCAGAAGAAATGGGATGGTGAAGAAGTTTTCGGTCGTGACTGCGTAATAGACGGTCCAGGCAAAGTACGCGCCGATGGCAAGCTCGATCCAGGGCACGATGCCCAGACGTTTGCGGTAGACCTTGGCCTGGCTCTTCTCGCCCTTTGTCTTGACGCTGTACTTGGGCGTGCGGGCAAATGCGCTCTTGATACCGAAGAGCGCCTCCATGACGGCTTTCGTGTTGGTGATGGTCAAGCCGACGCCGCCCAGCGCCATCACAAAGGGCACGTAGGCGAGTGATTTATACCAGGTTTTAGGATGGAGCTCCTTCTGACTGACGAGGTAGAACGTGGAGACCGACATGGTGCTGGCGATAAAGAGCGGAAAGTCGATCAGCATCATCTGGAGATAGCCCTGCCAGCTGCGGATGATCATGGCGGGCATCAGCAGCACGCTCAAGACGATCATGAGCGGATAGCTGATGTTGGCGGTGAGGTGATACCAGGCCTCGAGCTTGGTGTGCCACGGCGCATCGCTCTTCAAGACACGCGGCAGGATCTTTTTGCCGGTTTGGATGAGGCCCTTGGCCCAGCGGGCCTGCTGGGTCTTGAAGGCGGTCATCTCGATGGGCAGTTCGGCGGGACACTCGACGTCCTGGAGGTACTTGAAGTGCCATCCGGCGAGTTGGGCGCGGTAGCTGAGGTCGGTGTCCTCGGTGAGGGTGTCGTGCTGCCAGCCGCCCGCGGTCGAGATGGTCTCGCGGCGCCACATGCCGGCGGTACCGTTGAAGTTGAAGAAGACTCCGGCGCGGCTGCGGCCTCCGTGCTCTAGCACGAAGTGACCGTCGAGCAGGATGGCTTCGACCTGCGTGAGGAAGCTGTAGTTGCGGTTCAGGTGGGTCCAGCGCGTCTGCACCATGCCGATGCCGGGTTCGGCGAAGTGATGGATGACCTGCATGACCCATTGCGGCGGCGGGACGAAGTCGGCGTCGAAGATGGCGACAAACTCACCGCGCGCCACGTCGAGGCCCTTGTCGAGCGCGCCGGCCTTGTACCCGTGACGGTTGCTGCGGTGCAGATAGACGATGGGCTGGGGCGCCAGACCGGCGAATCCGCGGGCGTAGCGGTCGACGATCTGTTGCGCCACCTCGGTCGTCTCGTCGGTCGAGTCGTCGAGCACCTGGATCTCGAAGCGGTCACGCGGGTAGTCGAGATGGCAGACGGCGTCGATCAGGCGATCGATGACGAACTGCTCGTTGAAGATGGGAAGCTGAATGGTGACGAAGGGGAGCTGGCCGTCGGCAAAGCGCATGGGAGGCTCGTCCCACTTCGCCGCATTTTTCCTGTTACGGAAGTAGAGCCAGACCAGCTGATAGCGGTGGATGCCGTAGAACGCCAGAATGATCATGACGACGAAGTACGGGATGAGCATTCCCGTGTCGAAGGCGTTCCAGCGGTAGAGATGCTCGAAGGTCTTGTCGGCGTAGTGGGTCTTCCAATAGTGGCCGAAGCCCTTGGGAGCGAGGAGCAGGCCGAGTTGAGCCGTCAGAGTGTGCAGGGAGGTCGCTCCGGCAAAGTGTTCGCGATACCTATCGATTCTACGTGATTCGATGCTTGATTCGGCGCGCAGAGAGGTTCGGGGCGGCGCTTCGAACGAGTGAATTGCGCCTGTGGCGCGCCGGACCGGGGACTACGTCAGGAACATGGTGCGATAGAGTGTGTCGCGCTGAACAGGCCTGAACCCTGCGTCGCGAATCACCTGGCGGATCTGTTCTTCGGTAGCGTAGTTTGTGCTTCCGGAAAGCGGCAGGCTGCCTGCGTCGTTGGCTCCGAAGCGGAGGCTCACCTGGAGAACCTTGAGTCCCTGGGTCTCGAGATGGGACTGCACGTTGGGGATGTTGTCGAGCACCATGCGCGAGATGGCCAGTGTTTTCAGGTACTCCACGGCGGTTGCTTCTTCAAAGCCTTGCGCGCTCGCGGCTCTCGGCGTCGACGTCCACGGTGTGAACGAGGCGAATCCGCCCGTCTCCTGTTGCAGCTCGCGCAGGGTTTCGAGGTGATGGACGCGATGCTCTGCGGTCTCGCCCGCGCCAAAGGTCATGGCTGCGGTGGTCTGGATGCCGAGCGTGTGAGCGGTGCGGTGGACTGCGACCCAGTCTTCGGCTTTGCGGCGCCTTCGGGAGTCAGGATGCTGAACAGCATCGTCGAGAATTCCTGCATCGTCACCGGGGATGGAGTCGAGCCCTGCTTCGCGAAGGCGCTCGATTGTGTCGTGAAGAGAGAGCCTGGAATGCTCGGAAAGGGAGAGTATCTCGCCTGCAGAGAGGCAGTGGAGCCAGAGATTGGGGAAGCGTTGTTTGATCGTGCGGAAGAGGTCTTCGAAGTTCTCGATCGCGTGCGCGGGAGTTGGTTCGGCGTGCAGACTGATCGCGGTTCCATCGCGGGCGGTAAGGTCGGAGATTGCGGCTGCGACGTGCTCAAAGCCTGACTTCGGTCCGAGGCTTGTGCTGTCGACTCGACCTTCGATGGTGTAACTGACGACGCCTTCAGGATGCAGCCTGCGGCGGATGGCGTCGGCCTCCATGCCAATTCCTATCAAATCATCGCTCGCGAAGCAGTCGAGAGCTTCCTTCCGGGTGATTCCCATGGCCTTATTTTACGGGAACGGCTTAACACCGATTCGCACCGATGACACCGATCGGATAGTGCGACCGCGGATGAGCGCGGATAGACGCGGATCAAGAACAATGCAGAAACGAGGGAATTGCAAGGCCTTCTCCACGTACTCACTCGTTCGGGTCCTCGAATCGCTCCTGAGATGGCTTTATCCGTGTTTATCCGCGTCAATCCGTGGTCGCCTTGTTTCGATCGGAGTCATCGGTGGGAGATCGGTGTCAGGTATCTCGTCTTTCGCTTAGCGTCCGTGCAACTGCAGGAGAAGGACGAGGACGATCACCAGGAGAACTACCAGTAGAGAGATGCCGGTCTTAATCCAGAGCGCGAGTGAGGCGACCTTACGATCCAGAGCTTCGATCTTGAGTTCGTGCTGCTCGATCGAGAGACGGGCGCGCCTTACCTCTTCGCCGACCTCAGTGATCTGGGCACTTTGGGCCTGGAGTTGGCGGTAGAGCCCGGCGTGGGCTGCGGTGACCTGACCGAGATCGCCCCGGACGCCTTCGGCCATCGCGGCCAAGGCGGTTTCGCTGGCCTTCTCCGCGGAGGACTTCGAGGAGAGGTACTTGTCGGCCATGGGCAGCAGCCGCGACACGTGAGGAAGCAACTCGATAAGCTGCGCAAGGACCTTGGGCCACATAGCGGTCTAGTCTAGCCCATTTCCGGTGCATGGAGTTTGCGTTGCCGCCGGCGCCCGATGAGCACGGCGATCGTCAGCAGGAGGATGGACGCGATAAGGCCCTGGGACCAGAGGCAGTAGATGCACCACTTCTGCAGAACGTAGGCCTCGAGGTAGGTGAGGAAGGCGGCGCAGAAGAAGCCGATCTGCGCGAACTCGAATACGAGCCACCAGCGACCGGCGAGCGCGAGGACGCCTATTAGTGCGTAGCCAGCGATGCCGATAGCGGCGACGGGGATGTGGGGCGTGCCCGGCTTTTCGTCAAAGGTGGTGGCGGGGAAGACGGCGAAGCGGCTGTGGTTGACCGTGCCGCAGTCGAACCTCTCGGTGACCGCGCACGGAGGCGCGAGCGCGGGGTCCATGTAGTGGACGTGGAGCGCAAGCGAGGAGACGACGATGCCGGCTACAGCCAGAAGCGCGATGAGATACTTCATGGCTTCATTGTAGTCATGAGCGTTGCATACGCCCCGGCCAGGGACCCGGACGCCGGACAACTGGGGCGTGTAGGTCTTTCGACGAAGAATGATTAACTTGGGCCCTGTGACAAGATTATGATCGAGGCGTGATGAACATGACGAGCCGCAGACAGTTCCTTTCTCTTCTCGGCGCCGCTGGCATTTCGTCAGTGGCTTCACGATCGGTATTCGCTTCTTCCAACGCGCCTGCGTTGAAGCAGGAGCCGTTCACGTTTCTGTTTTATACGGATGCGCATCTGGAGCCGGAGCTCAACGGTGTGGCTGGCACGGAGATGGCGTTCAAGAAAGGGCGCGGGATCAAGGCGGACTTCGCGATCAACGGCGGGGACCATGTCTTCGACGCGCTGGGAGTTCCCAAGCAGCGATCGCTGCTGCTGTGCGATATGTATGACAAGGCGCAGCAGGATCTCGGGCTGAAGATGTATCACACCATCGGCAATCACGATGTGTGCGGCATCTATCCGGCAAGCGGGATGGCCGACGGCGATCCGCTGTACGGCAAGAAGCTGTTCGAAGAGCGCTTCGGCAAGACCTACTATTCCTTCGACCACAAAGGGCACCACTTCATCGTGCTGGACACGATCGGGATTACGCCAGACCACCACTACGAAGGGCGCATCGATGCCACGCAGTTGCAATGGCTGGCCGCTGATCTGGCTGCGCTGCCTGCGGGCACGCCGGTGATTGTTGCAGGACACATCCCGCTGGTGACGGCGTTTGCTTCGTATGTCCCCACGCCTGCCGTTCCTCCCGCACGAAACGGCCTCAGCGTCAGCAATGCGAATGAAGTGCTGGATCTATTCGCCGGGCATCATGTGATCGGTGTTTTGCAGGGACATACGCACATCAACGAGCTGGTGATGTGGAAGGGTGTGCCCTATGTGACCAGCGGGGCGGTGTGCGGAAACTGGTGGCATGGGACTCACATGGGCACTCCGGAGGGCTTCACAGTGGTGACCGTGGCGGATGGGAAGATGACGACGCGATACGAGACGTATGGCTTTCAGACGATCGCGCCGCAAAATACCTAGCCGGGATCGAGAGGCGCGCGCTTAATGAACAGGCGGCGCGGAGGGTCCGCGCCGCGGGAACGCTTTGGCAATCAGCGTTTCTCCTTCTCAGGTTTGGGCGGGAAGTGCTCGAACATCTTGCCGACGGACTTCCAGACCTGGTCTTCGTCTCCATGCTGGCTCTGGGCTACGTTGTCTTCGGTGGCCTGGCCGCGCCAGACGACCTGATTGGTGCGGGTGTCGACCAGATCGATGGTGAGGATGCCCATGGTTCGGGGGTGCTGCTGGGTTGTGGAGATGCCGTCTCCGCCCATGCCCCAACCGCCCCATCCGCCGTAGCCTCCCCAACCGCCCCAGGGGCCGCCGCCCCAGCCGAAGCCGTCGCTGGTGGTGGTCGCGTCCATCAGGTTCTGGGTGACGAAGTGGAACGCGACTTTGACGTCGGCGGGTTGACTGCCGGTGGCAGGATTGAGGCCCTTGGACTCAAGTGCGCTGGTGACATACTTCGGCACAAACTGGGTGTAAAAGTCGGTCTCCTGATGTCTGGCAAGGCGGAAGGTGCGGTAGTCGGAGAAGGGCGCTTTGACTCTCCAGTTGACTTTGATGCTTTGCGCGTTCGCCGGGCAGACGATGGAGAGGACTGCTGCCGTCGCCGCGAGGAGAGTGAGATGGATCCGGTTCATGTACAACTCCTGGTGTTGCTCATCGTTAAGATGCGAAAGTTGGACGCAGCGGATAGCCGGTTCGTCTTACCGCTCGGCAATCAAACGGAGGCGCTTTTCCATGACGGCGATGGCGGCTACGCTCTGATCGACGAGGACGAATCTGCGATTGTGTTTTGCCGCCGCTTCGCCGGTGGTGCCGCTGCCGGCGAAGAAGTCCAGGACGGTGTCGCCAGGGTTGGAGTGGACGCGGACGATGCGCTCGAGGATGCCGAGCGGCTTCTGCGTGGCATAGCCGGTCTTCTCCTTACCGGTAGGGGACACGATGGTGTGCCACCAGACGTCAGTTGGGGTTTTGCCGCGGGCTGCCTTCGCCGCGCCGACCAGTCCCGGGGCCATGTAGGGGATGCGGTCGGTAGCATCGAGGTTGAAGGTGTAGCGGGTGGGGTGGCGGGTGTACCAGAGGAGGTTGTCGTGCTTGGCGGGCCAGCGCTTGGTGGCGCGGGCGCCGTAGTCGTAGGCCCAGATGATCTCGTTCTGAAAGCAGTCGCGGCCGAAGATCTCATCGAGCAGAACCTTGCAGTAGTGGACCTCGCGGTAGTCGATGTGGAGGAAGAAGGAGCCGGTGGGAGCGAGGATGCGATGGGCTTCGAGCAGGCGCGGGCGGAGGAAGCCGAGAAAGTCGTCGAACGTGTCGGTGTATCCCGTGCCGCCGGCCTGCTGGGCGAGGACCTCGGTGCGGTAGCGCAGGCCGCCGAAGCCGGTGCGGTCGCCTGCGGCATCGCGGATGGTCTTGATCTGTCTGCGGGCCTGGCGTTTGCCGGTGTTGAAGGGAGGATCGATGTAGATCAGGTCCACGGACGCCGGCTTCATGCCCCGGAGGATGTCAAGGTTGTCACCGTGAACGATGCGATTCATTATCCTCTCTCGAAGTCGATCCAAACGAAGAACTGTACTAACACTAACGTAGCTTTGTGCGAACGGCTGCGGCGTGTATTGTTTTGGACGGGCCCTGTTCAGTAACCGCGTCATGCCGGTAAATCCTCTTATCTACGCTATGCTCTCCCATCGCGGCCGCGTGCGCCATGGCAATGAGGACCGGTGCGCCGCGGCGCCGGAGGCCGGCGCCTATGTGGTGTGCGATGGCATGGGAGGAGCGGCGGCCGGCGACGTGGCCAGCACGCTTGCCGCCGACACCTTTGTAGCTCACCTGCGGCAGCGGAACGCATCTGGCGACTCCGGGGAGCGGCATCCGCCGATGCGGCCTCCGGGCCGGCTGAACGCGGCGATCCAGGCGGCGAATCAGGCGGTGTTTGAGCGGTCGGTGCAGTCGCCGGAGTGCTCCGGCATGGGAACGACCCTGGTGGCGCTGCTGCACGCCCCGCTGAATACGGCAGGTCATGGGAATGGAGCATCGTCACGGCGAACGGAGAGCAATCATCTCAACTCGCGGTCTTCCGATCCTCCTACGCTTTGGCTGGGCCATGTGGGGGACAGCCGGTGTTACCGGTGGCGAAAAGGAAAGCTGGAGCAGTTAACGCAGGATCACTCGCTGGTGGAGGAGCAGCTTCGCGCGGGGCAGATTACGGCGGCTCAGGCGGCCGAGTCGCCGATGCGAAACTGGATTACACGGGCGATCGGGGCGCAGGCCACCGTGGAGGCGGAGATCCAGAGCCATCGTCCGCAGTTGAATGACATGTATCTGCTGGCCTCCGACGGCCTGACCCATGAGGTGAGCGATGACGAGATCGCAGAGATCCTGAGGCCGATGAAGGTTCCGCGGACGGTGCGGGCGCTTACGGCGGCTTGCGAGGCCATGATCATGACCGCGAACCGGAACGGCGGGAATGACAATATCACCGTGCTGCTGGTGGGTGTAACGGCGTAGTTTGCGCGAGGATTCCAGGGCTCGCGGCGCTGATCGGCAAGCAGTCCGTTCAAACTGCTACACTGCGAATCCGTGCAAAGAGAGATGATGTCCGATATCAAGATGATTGGGGTTCTGGGTGCGGGAACGATGGGCAACGGAATCGCCCACGTCTGTGCGCGCGCGGGTTTCAAGGTGCTGCTGTATGACCTGCGGCAGGATTTTCTGGACCGCGGCTTAGCCACGATTGAGAAGAATCTTGCGCGTGAGGTAGCTAAGAGCAAACTTACCCAGGTGCAGAGCGAGGAGGCGCGGGCGCGGATTGTGACTACGCTCGATCGTGAAGCGCTCGCGGACTGTGGGGTGGCGATCGAGGCGGCGACCGAGAAGTTCGCGGTGAAGACGGAGATCTTTCGCGACCTGGACCGCATTCTTGCGCCTGACGCGATTCTGGCTTCGAATACCAGCTCGATCTCGATTACGAAGCTGGCTGCTCAGACGAAGCGGCCGGAGAAGGTCATCGGAATGCACTTCTTCAACCCGGTGCCGGTGATGCCGCTGGTCGAGGTGATTCGCGGGCTTCAGACCTCGCAGGCGACCTTCGACGCAGTGGATGGGTTGGCGAAGGAGTTGGGCAAGACGCCGGTCGAGGTCAACGATGCGGCGGGGTTCATCTCGAACCGGGTGCTGATGCCACTGATCAACGAGGCGGCCTACTCGGTGATGGAGGGCGTTGCGACTGCGGAGGCCGTCGATCAGGTGTTTGTCCTGGGGATGGCGCATCCCATGGGGCCGCTGACGCTGGCGGATTTCATCGGACTCGACGTCTGCGTGGATATCATGCGGGTGCTGGCCGAAGGGCTGGGCAGCCCGAAGTTCAACCCCTGTCCGCTGCTGGTGCGGATGGTGGATGCGGGCTGGCTGGGGCGCAAGTCGGGGCGCGGATTTTATACCTACCCGTGAAGTGACGCCATCCAGCCCGGACCGAGGTTGGCCCTCTACACTGGATACGTCGCGACAGTCTGCATCACAACAGAGATAGGAGAAGAGATGCCCGAGGAGTTTTACTACGAGGATTTTTATGTTGGCCAGAAGTTCCACTCGCTGGGACAGGCGAAGGTGACGGCTGAGGAGATCAAGGAGTTCGGCACCAAGTATGACCCGCAGCCGTTTCATCTCGATGAAGCAGCGGGAGAGAACTCGTTCTTCAAGGGCCTGGCGGCGTCGGGCTGGCTGACGGCGGCGATCGTGATGCGGCTGCGGGTGCAGTCGATTACCGTCGCGGGCGGCATGATCGGCGCGGGCGTGGAGGAGATGCGATGGACGCTGCCGGTGCGGCCGGGCGACTCGCTCCGTACCGAGATCGAGGTGGTAGGGGTGAGGCAGTCGAACTCGCGCAAGGAGTATGGCGTGGTGCGGACGCGGACGCTGGCGTTCAATCAGAGGGATGAGATCGTGATGCGCTCGACGGTGAACTTTTTGGCTCCGGTGAGGCCTAAGAGCTAAAGACATGTCCTGCCGGACGGGCCCGCTGCGCGCGGGGCGGTCACTTCGTGACGTGTATACCGGTCTGGGCGTTCCTGGCTGCATAGGGCCTCCCGATGGTCGGCGCAAGAACCCTCCTCCCGACCAACGGGAGGGCCAACCGAAGGGGTATACCCACCACGAAGTGGTCGCCCCGCGCGTAGCGGGCCCGTCCGGCAGGACGCAATTGGGAAGGGAGCAACCGCGCGGGTACCTGCGGCCTACATTCGCACAAGGGAACGGCGTATTCTTAGCCCATGATGCGTATGACGGTGCTCGCCTCGGGGTCGAAGGGCAACAGCACCGTCATCTCTTCTTCCCGCACCCAGGTCCTGGTCGACGCCGGGCTGTCCTGCCGCGAGTTGCTGAAGAGGATGGCGATCGCGGGCGAAGACCCCGCACTGCTCGATGCGATTCTGATTACGCATGAGCACCAGGACCACATTGCGGGACTGGCGGTGCTGGCGCGGCGCCTGAAGATTCCGGTGTTTTTCACTGAGTCTACTCATCGGGCCTGGGTGCGGATGCTGACCCCGCGCACGACGATGACGTATGCGAAGTGGCTGGACCACGTGCAGCACGAGAGGGAGACTCGCACCGCGGCGGTTGCGGCGAGCGCGGCTGCGAGTGATTCGACCGCGCAGGCACAGGATGGGTGCACTGCAGGGGATGCCGCCGTAGACAGTTCGGCGGACCACAACGCCATGCAGGACCTTCCGGTCGATGCGGAGGGCCTGTGCGGTGCTGGAACAGCAGCCGGGAAAAAGACCGAACCGGCCCAGCTTCCAGCGGTGGAGTATTTTCACTCCGGGACGCGGTTTTCGATAGGCGACATTGAGATCACGCCGTTCACGATTCCGCATGATGCAGCCGATCCGTGCGGATTTGTCTTCGAGGCCGAAGGAGTGCGCATGGCGCTCGCGACCGACCTGGGCTACATGCCGCCGAATGTGAAGGCGGCGCTGAGACGGATCGACGTGCTGCTGCTGGAGTCGAACCACGACCTGGAGATGCTGCGCGATGGGCCGTATCCCTGGAGCGTGAAGCAGCGGGTACTCTCGCGCGTCGGGCATCTGTCGAATGATGCGACCGCGGAGTTCCTGGAGAAGGACTACGACGGTGGCGCGGCGTGGATCGTGCTGGGGCACCTTTCGGAGTCGAATAACGTCCCGGAGCTTGCGCGGCTGGCAGCGGAGCAGGCCCTGGGCAGGCATCCGACGCTGCTGGGGAACCGGATTCTGCTGGCACATCAGGCAGCTCCGCTGGCTCCGATCACGCTGTAACGTTCTTTACTTACAACAATATGCAAAAGTTTGCCGAGATTGGCCCCTGGTAGTCTCCGGCCTCCGGTCAAATTCTTGCCCCGGAACTGTTAATTCCTTGAGAATCCTTTCGCGTCTTCCGGCTATCAAACAAGGTAGAATGGCGGTACAAGCCTATGAAAAAAACCGCGTTAGCGTTTCCAGCGACTCGCAGGACCCACCGGACCCCATGTGTCGATCCGGTTGTGGGAGACATTCTCTCAGGCTGGCGGTACGACATCTCGGGCCTGTCTCCGGCCATGCGTACCGACTACGACCAGCATCTGGTCGACTGCGACCATTGCCGCCATCATCAAAGGATGGCCCGAACCATTGACGTTCTGTTAATCAGCGTCAGCACACTCTCGATAGCGGCGTTTCTCCTGGCCGCCGTCGTTATCCACCGGGTCGAGCTGGTGACGCATATCGACACCGTGCATCTGCATCTGTATCAAACCCACGCCGTGGCGATCTCGCTCGAGGCTGTTGCCGTAGCGGGGATGGTGTTTTCTGCTCTGCTCTGGGTTCTGGTCGCTGTGGCTACGCCGCTTCCGGGTTTTCTGGGCCAGATCGTGCAGCAGCGGATTCCGGCGGATCTGCGCGAGCGCTTCAACAAGAACGCTGCTTGAGACTCGCGGTTGCGATCGACCTCCGGAATAGACTCCGTCCCGCCACGGGTTCCTGGCGCGTGCGATCGGCCCGGATTTGTCTTCCACTTCGGGGCACGTTAGCGTAGAAGTGCGCCCTATGCCTCTATCCAAGCCACCTGAAGGCGAACTCCTGCCGCCACACTCCGGGTCCAGCCCTGCGCCGATCCCGGACTACGAGCGCGAGGTCAGCCGGCCCAATTCGCGGGAACGCGGCTGGAATATCCTTGCGACGCCGGGCACATACGCTCTGTTGGCGGTCAATTGCGCGGTGTTCGTCTGGATGGTGCTGCATGGCGCATCCCCAAGCGAGCCGACGGTCCCGCAACTGATTCACTATGGCGCGACCAACTCAGCGTTGGTGCTTGCCGGGCAGTGGTGGCGGCTGCTTACGGCGACCTTCGTGCACGTCGGGCTGCTGCACATCGCAACCAACATGTGGTGCCTGTGGAACCTGGGCCTGCTCGGTGAGCCGCTGCTCGGTCCGGTGGGTCTGTGTGCGGTCTATCTGATCACCGGGATCGCAGGCAATCTGTTGTCGCTGGGGCACAACGTCATCTTCCGAGACTATGTTTCAGTCGGCGCCGGAGCGTCGGGCGCGGTGTTTGGGATTGCCGGAATCCTGATCGTGCTGCTGTCAAACCATAAACTTCCGATCCCCGCCTTCGAACTCAAGCGTCTGCGCCGCTCGGTGATCCAGTTCGCGGCGTTGAACCTCGTGCTCGGCATCGGAGCCAACTTTACGAGCATCGTCCGGATCGACAATATGGCGCATATCGGCGGATTCCTGAGCGGGCTGGCCCTGGGCGTTCCGCTGGTTCCTCGCATGACCTCAGGGCGTACGCGCTATCTGCGTAGGCAGAAGATCACGTTCGCGGCGGCCACCTTCGGCCTGATTCTCTTCGCATACTGGATTGCCCGGCTCCGCTAAGCGCACGTGATGAGGCGGGGAGCCTGGGCAACTCGTTTCAGAACCAGGTGCCTGCTTTATAGCTCCTATAGGCCTCACCGAAAACGCCGGTCAGGATCTTTTCTTCTTTGCGCGCACGGTAGATCTGTATCGGAAGGAAGATCAGCACGATCCCGAGTATCAGCCAGGGTTGGCCGAAGTAAAGGGCGACCCCGGTGAGCAGCAGCAAGCTGAACAGGTAGATCGGGTTGCGAATCCGCGAGTAGAGACCGGTGGTGACGAGCGCCCGGGCCTCCGGCCGTACGGAAAACGACGATCCAAGCTGAAGGCGGGCCACGATCAGCAGGACGCCTGAGACCAGAGCGAGGCCCGCGCCGGCAATTCGCATCGCCGTCCATGGACCATCGGGGGGATGAAGATAAATAAGGGCTGCAAGGGCCGCGAGACCGATGAGCAGGGAGGAGAGATTTGCCTTCATCTACGTCAATGTGGTCTGAGCGAACTTGCGCACCATGGCCAGCAGCAGGCGGCGGTCGCTCTCCGAAAGATGCGCGGAGTAGCGCTGGATCTGGGTCAGAAAGCGAATCTCGTCCTCGCCGAGGTTCAGGCCCGACATCTCCTTGGCCACCATCTCCTCGGCAAAGAACTCCGAGAGTTGCAGGTCGAGCGCGCGGGCGATCTTCTGCAGCGTTTCAAGCGAAGGAACGGTATGGCCGTTCTCCACGCGGGACAGGTAGCAGCGCAGCAGGCCAGTCCGCTTTTCGATATCTCCCTGCGACATGCCTTTTTGGAGCCGGTATCCGCGGATCGTGGTGCCGATATTCATCGAGATGGAAAGAGCGTTCACGGGTTCGCTTGTCAGGTCAGCGGAGATAGTTTGCATGTCAGCCATTAGCCACAAAGTAAACAGGATCGTAGGTCCGGTCAATGCCTAACTTGGGGGATGCGGGCCGCTTGTACCAGCCGAGGTTCATACGGAAAGACTTAGTGTCGAAGACCTTAAGTTCTACTTGAACCCGGAGAGGGCCGGGAACCACTGCGTCTATTAGTAAATCAGTAATCGAAATACGTTACCGGAGCGGCAGATCAGAGAGAGGCGCCGGGCGTGCCGATCCAGCGGAAGACGCTGCAAAGATCCTGTGGCGAGGCGACGCTGTCGGCTGCGGTGTCTTCTTCGGACATCGGCACCGTGCCCGTCCAAAGCAGCGTGAATCCGGGATGCGATGCGAACAGATCTCCAGCTTCCGGATTGAAGTAGATGATGTCGAGCGCTCCGGGGCGCCCGGCGAACTGGGAGGTGAGCCTGTCGATCAGCCGTTCGACAACCGGAGTGGTGAAGGGGTGGAACAGATAAAGAAGGCATGGGCCTGCTGGAAAGACAAACTCGGTTGCGTCCTGGCAAATGACCTGGAACGGGCAGAGGTTGCGCTTCGCAGCCTCCCAGAGAACGAGATTGCGCCGGGCGATGCGGGCGAGGCCCGGATGCAGTTCGACTCCGATGGCCTGATGGAAGGGGAACTCCGAGGCCAGCAGGATGGCGCGCCCTTTGCCGCAGCCAAGGTCGACGAAGGTGTGGTCCTCGATGCGGACATGGCTTACATCCGATATCCAACGCTCCATGATCCAACGGAATCGCGAGGGTGCCATGCCGTAATAGGCCGTGTTGAAGGCATCGTGCGCGTGGCCGGAGCGAAGGTGGCCGCCGGCAATCAAGCCGCTGGTGTCGACGCCGTAACGTTGATCGAATGGGTGCAGCGGCAGCTTTGCTGGCTGAAGTTTCTCTGTAACCCTGCGCGAGGCGAGCGCTTGCACCTTGTTCCATGCGGCAGCGATTCTTCCGGTCCGGGGACTCATCTTCGCGGTGCGTCTCAACCCATGTGCATTCCGCCGTTTACGTCGAGCGTATGCCCGGTGATGTAGCTGGCCTCTTCGGATGCGAGAAAAGCGACGGCATGGGCGATCTCAACATCGGTGCCGACACGGCCCAGGGGGATGTGCTGCGTGGTGGCGGCCTTCTGCTCGGGGGTGAGAATGGCGGTCATTGCGGTTTCGATATAGCCGGGCGCGACGGCGTTGACGGTAATGGTGCGGCTGGCCAGCTCACGCGCGAGCGACTTGGTCAGGCCGATCAGGCCGGCCTTCGAGGCCGCATAGTTCGCCTGGCCTGCCTGCCCGGTCTCGCCGACGATGGAGGTGATATTGATGATGCGCCCCCAGCGATTTTTCACCATGGCCGACATGACCGCCTGCGACATCAGAAAGGCGCCGGTCAGGTTGGTCGAAAGAACGTCATCCCAGTCCTTGCGCTTCATTCGGAGCGAGAGGATGTCGCGGGTGATCCCGGCGTTGTTGACGAGGATATGGACGCTGCCGAGCTGAGCCGAGACGGCCCTGGCGCACTCCTTGATCGAGTCTTCGCTGGCGACGTCGAGGGCAAAGGCATGCGCGGTTCCCCCGGCCGCGGCGATCTCGGCGGCAACCTCGGCCAGTTTGTCGAGATTGCGCGCGGCCAGAGCGACGGTCGCTCCTGCGCGCGCGAGTTCGAGGGCGCAGGCTCGCCCTATGCCTTGCGAAGCTCCGGTGACGAGTGCGATACGGCCTGCCTGGATGCTCATGAACCTCCGTGGTGCGACCCGCTCATTATACGAATCGGACGTGGGCCCGGTGCGGAGGCCTCTGCCCGCGGTCCTAGCGTCCGCCCCTCGGTCTTGAATCGTTGTCACCTGTCTTCGCGCAGCGGCCAGATGTAGACCTGAAGCTCGCGCGCGAAGTGCAGCATGGGCGGGCGCTTGGGCAACACGATGCCATGTGCTTCGGGCAGGCTGTTGCGTGCGATCTCGGCTTCGGCGGCCTCGAGCGGCCAGGGCAGGTGGTGAATATCTCCCACCAGAATGCGTCCTCGATGTGAGGTGAAGAGACAGTAGCGCTCGGTGAGGAAATGCTCAATCGTTCCCGCTCCACTTTGCACTGGCGCTGGACTGAGACTGCGGTACTTCGCCGAGAACTCTACGTTGCGGCTGGAGAGGAGACGTCGGCTGTAGTAGCGCACCGCACCTTCGGACTCCCGGTCCAGCCGCATGTTTGCAAGGAAGTACGGCAGATGAAACACGATGCGTGCCCCCAGGACGGCCAGGGCGCTCTCGGCGTCAAGCGAGAAAAAATACACTCCGCTGAGACCGGTGGCTCGCGAACGGACGTAGGTTCGCAGGTTGAGCTCGCAAAAGGAAGTGGTGGTGGGTATAGCGATGGTGCGTTGGTCCATCGCTCGGACCCGGACACGATCCATCCAAAAGGGCACCACGCCGGCCCAGGCATAGTTGTCGAAGAGATCGACCTCGAGTCCGGGCGGGAGCAGATGAGCCATGACGTCCGCGGGAATGGGCCAGTGAGCGAAGAGAAGATCGTTCCAGCGCTGAGTCATGCGCCAGGCGCCGGTGGGCAGAGGATAGGGCCGGTGCGCGACGGTGTCGAGGATCTCGGACATGAGAGGCGCCATCTGAGAGATAGATGCTGTCGAGAATGAGGATACAGGCGCAGACGTTGCCGTGGGCTGGCAAGCCTTTGGCGGGGGATCGATCCGATCAAGTATTCTGAGGTTCACCATGTCAGAGAACGAGAACAAGATCGCCACCGGAGAGACCGATGTCTATGCGATTCACGGGGCCGACCCAGAGGTGCTGGCGTATGCGATGGCGAAGTACTCGCGGTCGTCGCTGACCATGAAGGAGTCGCTGGCCGAGATCAGCTCGCAGCGCGCCGAACAGTTTCTGAACACGTTTTATTTCCAGTACGGCCATCGGTCCATCGCCGACCTGGCGCATATTCCCTTCGCCATCGAACGCCTGTCGCTGCTGGCTGCAATCGAGCTGGTGGATGAGCAGCGCTGGGACGGGCAGGAGCGCTCGACGCGCTATCAGAACTTCCGCCGGTCGGGATGGTATTCGCCCGATCTTGCGGCGGAGACGCCAAGGTTTACCGCTGCCGTGGAGGCACTGTTCAAGGCGTACGACCAGGTAAGCGCAGGGATGCTGGAGGCTCTGAAGCGGGCGATCCCGCAGCCGGAGGCGATGAAGCCGGAGGCCTACGAGCGCACCTTGAAGGCGCGGGCGTTTGACGTAGCGCGCTATCTGCTGCCGCTGGCCACCAACACTTCACTGGGACAGATTGTGAACGCACGCACCCTGGAGACGCAGGTCTCGCGGCTGCTGACCAGCGAGTTTGCGGAGGTGCGGCAGCTCGGCGAAAAGCTTCGCACCGCCGCCACGGAACCGGCATGGAACGTGCAGCAGAGTGCCGCGCAGGTGCTCTGCGAAGAGATCAGATCGGTCGATCCGGCTATGGGCGAGCGCGCAGCCGATGCTCTCATGCGCCCGGTGAAGACCGCGCCCACGCTGGTGAAGTACGCTGCGCCGAACGAGTATCAGCGCCAGTCCCGCAGCGAACTCGCTCACGCCGCCGCCGAGCTGATGCGCAACCAGCCGATTGCGCCCGCGCCGGTAGTCGATCTGTTGGACGATGCCGAACCCCTCGAAGTCGAGCTCGCCACGTCCCTGCTCTACCCGCACTGCCACTACAGCTATCGCCAGCTTCGCGGCCAGGTCGCCGCGCTCAGCGCCAATCAGCGCTCGGAGATCGTCGGCCTCGGCGCAAAACATCGCGGCCGCCACGACGAGCTCCTCCGCGCCTTCAGCGCCGGCCACAGTCTCCGTTTCGACATCCTGATGGACATCGGCGGCTTCCGCGACATGCACCGCCATCGCCGCTGCATTCAGCTTCTGCAGCCCTATACAGATGCTCACGGCTACGAAGAGCCGGTCTGCCCGGGCCAGCCGACCCTCGCTGAAGCCGGTTTGGAGACGATCTACGCCGAGGCGATGAGCGCCGCCTGCGCAAGTTACCGGCACCTGCGCGACAGCAGCGCACCCGAGGCGGCACAGTCCGCGCAGTACTGCCTGCCGCTCGCCACCCGCTGCCGCTCGATGTTCAAGATGGATTTTTCTGAAGCCCTCTACATCGCCGAACTTCGCTCCGGCGTCGCCGGCCACTTCAGCTATCGCCGCGTCGCCTGGGAGATGTATCAGGCCGTCGCCACAAAGCACCCATCGCTGGCGCAATACTTCCGCATCGACGATGTGAACCAGCCCGTGGATCTGCTGCGGAGGTAGGTTAGATTGCCTGAGGGTCCTGGTCCGGCTCGTGCAGCCGCGTTGACTCGCGTTTCCCTGAACTGTACAGTTCAGAGAATTGAAAGGTACAGGAATGACTACATCAACAGCCAGAAGAGAAGATTCCATCGTGGTTTCGGCCTTGCGGGCGCGCTCCACGTTCGGCAGGCTGCTGCGCCGCATCGACGCGGAGCACCGATCGCTGGTGATCGAGAAGCGCGGCGTTCCCACGGCTGTACTGATCAACATCCGCGATTATGTGAAGCTCGCGGCTCCGGAACCTGAGGTCCTGTCGGTCATCGGAGAGGAAGCCAGGCGATCGCGCAAGGCTGCTCTCACGTCCCGCCAGATCGATCAAGTCGTGAAATCGGTGAGGGTGGGGAAGAAAAAGCGCTGATGCTCGCTCTTCGCCTGGTCATCGACACGAACATTCTGGTTTCGGCCGCGCTGAAGGCTGACAGCCTGCAACGGACGACCTTTCTGCTGGCGATCGCCAAGCCCGCCCGCTGGTACGTCTCAGCCGGGATACTGGAGGAATATTCGGATGTGCTTGCCCGCGCGGAACTGGGTATCCGAAGAGGGCTTCGACTGCAGCTCCTTCAGTTGATCAGGAATCGCAGTTATGTCGTTACTCCTTCACGCCGTCTCGAAGTCACCGCCGACCCCGACGACAATATGTTTATAGAGTGTGCCGACGCTGCCCGGGCCGACTATCTGATTACGGGCAACCAGAAGCACTTCCCGGCTTACTGGAAGAGTACAAAGGTCATTACATCTCGCCAGTTCGTTCAGATGGCCTCGCCTCACCTGATCCGATGAACCTCTGAAGCCGGGACCCCTGTACGACCATAGTTGTATTCGCCTTTTATTTGCTTTTCCCGTTTTGGGTGCTAGTATCTGCATTGGATGTTTAACCTCCCTTTTCACCCACCCCTCAGGAGAGAAATAACGTGGCAGATGACCGTAGCAAGGCGATAGAACTGGCTCTTTCGGGCCTCGAAAAGCAGTTTGGCAAGGGTTCGATCATGCGGCTGGGGTCGAAAGACGTTGTGCCGATTTCGGTGATCTCGACGGGCTCGATCTCGTTTGACGCAGCGTTGGGGGTAGGGGGAGTGCCTCGGGGCAGGGTGATCGAAATCTTCGGGCCCGAGTCTTCGGGTAAGACGACGATTACGCTACAGATTATTGCCGAGGCCCAGAAGGCGGGCGGACTGGCGGCGTTCGTCGATGCGGAACACGCGCTTGACCCGGCGTATGCGGGAAAACTCGGCGTGGACATCGACAATCTGCTGGTGAGCCAGCCCGACTACGGCGAGCAGGCGCTGGAGATCGTGGAGGCGCTGGTTCGCTCGAACGCAATCGACGTGCTGGTGGTCGATTCGGTAGCGGCGCTGGTGCCGAAGGCCGAACTCGACGGCGAGATGGGAGATTCGCACATGGGATTGCAGGCCCGGCTGATGTCGCAGGCCCTGCGGAAGCTCACCGGAACGGTCTCGAAGTCCCGCACCTGCCTGATTTTCATCAACCAGATTCGCGAGAAGATCGGCGTCATGTTCGGCAATCCCGAGACCACGACCGGTGGCAAGGCGTTGAAGTTCTACTCCTCGGTGCGCATCGACATTCGGCGCATCGGTGCGGTGAAGGATGGCGACTCCGTGGTGGGTTCGCGGACCAAAGTGAAGATCGTGAAGAACAAGGTTGCCGCTCCCTTCCGCGACGCCGAGTTCGACATTCTCTACGGCGAGGGAATCTCGCGCGAGGGCGACGTGCTGGATCTCGCGGTACTGCACAACATCGTGGACAAGAGCGGAGCCTGGTACAGCTATCAGGGCGAGCGCATCGGCCAGGGCCGCGAAAACGTCCGTACCTTCCTCAAGGAGAACAAGGACGTCTTCGCCCGCGTCGACACTGAGCTGCGCAAGAAGCTCGGCATCGCGGGCGCAAGCTCCGCAGTCGCTGAGGTTCCTCCGGTTCCGGCCGATGGTCCATCGCAGGCAAAGGAAGCAGTGCGAACCAGGAAGTAGCGCAGGAGCCGATAGGGGTGACCGGAAGGGCGTGGTCGCAGCGTTTTCCTTTTGAAGTGAGCCGACCGCGCACGCATTGATTTGCCCGCCCGAAAAGCGCGATATGCTTTCTTCATCATGCATACCGTGAAAGCGATCTATCCTGGAACCTTCGACCCGCTGACCAACGGGCATCTCGACCTGATCGCCCGCGGCGCGAAGATCGTCGACGAACTGGTGGTCGCGATCCTTCGCAACTCCGAAAAGGGCACGCCGCTCTTCACGGTTCCCGAGCGCGAGGAGATGATCTACGAGGCGACCCGAGGCTTCGGAAACGTGTCCGTGACCACCTTCGGCGGCCTGCTGGTGGACTTTGCCCGGCAGCAGGGAGCGAAGGCTGTTCTGCGAGGCATTCGCGCGATCAGCGACTACGAGTACGAGTTCCAGATGGCCATGATGAACCGCAAGCTCGACCCGGAGCTCGAGACGCTGTTCATGATGCCCGCCGAAAAGTACACCTATGTCAGCTCACGGCTGATCAAGGGCGTCTTCCAACTCGGCGGAGACGTGACCGCGCTGGTACCGCCCCTGGTGGTCGAGCGCTTGAAAGCAAAGGTCCCCAACCGGCTTTGACGACTACAACCAAAGTCAGCTTTATCTCGCGGTCTAAATCTGACACACTAGAGACATGACCACAGCAACTGCGACGAAGATATTCGCAGACCGCATCGGCCGCATCGAAGTTTCGGCGACGATGGCGATCACGGCGGCTGCGCTGAAGTTGAAGTCCGAGGGTGTCAGCCTGTCCGACTTCGGCGCCGGTGAGCCTCACTTTGCGACACCACGGCATATCAAGGATGCCGCGATCGACGCGATCGAAAAGAACTTCACGCGATACACCAACGTAGCCGGTGTGCCTGAGGTGCGCCAGGCGGTGGTGGATCGTCATGCCTGCGACTTCGGCTCGAACTACTCCCCTGACGAGTGCGTCTTCACCACGGGCGGCAAGCTGGCTTTGTTCAATGCGATCCAGGTGCTGGTCGATCACGGCGATGAGGTGATTCTTCCGGTGCCGTACTGGGTCTCGTTCAAAGACGTCATTCAATACGCGGGCGGTAAGGTCGTCCTGGTCGAAAGCAAAGAGGAAGAGAACTTCCGCATCACAGCGCGCATGATCGAGGCGGCGATCACGTCGAAGACGAAGGCGATCATCCTGAACTCGCCGTCGAACCCCTCCGGCGCGGTCGTCTCGCCGGAAGATCTGGAAGCGATCGTTCGCATGGCGCACAAGCACGGCATCTATGTGCTGCTCGACGAGTGCTACGTGTACCTGAACTTTACCGGCAAGATCGTCAGCGGAGGCTCTTTCACCGACTGCAAGGAGCACATCGTCGTGCTCGGTTCGCTCTCGAAGACCTATGCGATGACAGGATGGCGAGCGGGCTTCGCGCTCGGTCCGAAGCCGGTGATCGCCGCCATGAGCAAGCTTCAGTCGCAGAGCACCTCGAACACCGCGAGCATGGTGCAGCGCGCTTCGATTGCTGCCCTGCATGGCTCCCAGGAGTGCGTCTCCGAGATGCGCGCCGACTACATCAAGCTGCGCGATCAGGTGATCGAGGGCTTCAAGACGATCCCCGGCCTCACCTGCACCGTGCCGCAGGGCGCCTTCTATGTGTATCCGAATGTCAGCTCCTTTATCGGCAAAGGCGGCGTTACATCGACCACCAATCTGGCGGCGAAGCTGTTGAGCGAAGCTCATGTCGTCGTGGTTCCGGGCGAGGCGTTTGGAACCACGGAACATATTCGGCTCTCCTATGCGGTGTCTCACGAAGTCGTCGATGAAGGTTTGAAGCGTATGCGGAGTTACTTCGCAGCGCTGGGCTAGGTCCGGAATGTTCTTTCTGGGCTTGAGGCCGAATCGCGCCGCCCGCCTGATCGCGAGCAGGTCCGTGAACTTGGAGGAGTATGCCCATTGAAGGCAGTAAAACGGAGCAGAAGTTTGCTCCGGTAATTCTTGCAGGCGGTAGTGGAACGCGGTTCTGGCCTCGCAGCCGAAGGACAAGGGCGAAGCAGGTGCTGGCTCTGGATGGAGAGCGCACCATGATTCAGCAGACGGTGGATCGTCTTGCGCCCGTCGCCGCTCCGTCCGATGTCTGGGTGATTACCAACGACCTTCTCGATGACCTGATTGCAGAGCAGTTGGCTGAGGTTCCGCGCGATCAAATCCTCAGCGAGCCTGCGGCGCGAAACACCGCTCCTGCCTGTGCGCTGGCTGCGTTTCTGCTCGAAAAGACCGAGCCCGACACCGTGATCGGCATCTTCCCCTCCGATCATGTGGTGAAGAACCAGGCTCGCTTCGCCGAGGTGATCCGCGCTGGCATTGCGCTGGCCGCAAGCGGAGACAAGATCGTCGTTCTCGGTGTACCGCCCGCGCGGGCCGAGACCGGCTATGGCTACATTGAACTGGGCGCCACTGTCGATGCAGCCGATGGCCTCACTTCTGGCGTGGTGGCGCGTCGTGTTCGGCGCTTCACCGAAAAGCCACACCGCGCATTGGCAGAGCAGTTTATGCTCTCCGGCAACTTTGTCTGGAACGGAGGCATCTTCCTTTGGAGCGCGCGCACGCTGGCCAATGCGATTCGCGAACACTGTCATGCGATGGCGCCGCTGCTGGAACAGATCGCAGCCGCGCACGAGGTCTCGAAGGCGGAGTTCGACCGTGTGTTTGCCGAAGTCTATCCGCAGTGCGAGAACATCAGCATCGACTACGCGGTGCTCGAGCCACGCTCGACCAGGGGAGAAAACGGCGCGGAGATCTACTGTCTGCCCGGCGACTTCGACTGGAACGATCTCGGCTGCTGGTCGGCACTGCACGAACATGCGTCAGGCTGCCCGCCGGAAAATGTCTCGGTCGCGAACGTATTCGAAGGGGAAGATCCCCTCTGCATCGCCATCGACTCGACCGGGAACTATGTCCATGCGCCCGGCAAGGTCATCGCGCTGGTCGGCGTCAGCAACCTGGTTGTCGTGCAGACCAAGGACGCTCTGCTGATCACCACACGCGACCGCTCTCAGGATGTAGGCAAGGTGGTTGCGGAGTTGAAGGCCGCCGGCAGGGAAGATCTCATCTGAACAGCATGGAGAAAGTTTCACACAACAGCATGGAAGCAACTTCAGCAGTAAAGTTTGGCACCGACGGCTGGCGCGGCATCATCGCCGACGACTTTACGTACGCGAATGTGCGGGTCGCAGCCGCTGCGATCGCCAACTACGTGCTGGCGCATGAGAACGCAGCAGCCGGAGTCTGCATCGCCTACGATACGCGCTTCGGCTCGCGCTCTTTCGCGAACGTCGTCGCTGAGGTGCTCTCTGGCGCGGGTATTCCTGTCGCCATGGCGGCGGAGATCACTCCAACACCCGCGCTCTCCTACGCGGTTCGCGAGCGCAGAGCCGCCGGCGGCGTAATGATTACGTCGAGCCACAATCCCGCGGAGTGGAACGGCGTGAAGTACAAGGCCAGCTACGGAGGATCGGGCAAGCCGTCGATCATGACCTCCATCGAAAGCTATCTCGGCAAGCCGCTGGCGCGCGCCGCAAAGCCTTCTCCCATCGAGACGGTTGATTTCACGCCCGGCTACATCGCCGCCATCGCCCGCTTCGTCGACCTCGAAGCGATTCGCAACTCGGGCTACAAGTTCCTGATCGACTGCATGTATGGCGCGGGCCGCGGCGTCATCGCAGGCATCTTCACAAAAGCCGGAGTGCCATTTGTCGAGATGCGGGCGGAGATCAATCCCGCATTTCCCGGCATCAATCCCGAGCCCATTCTTCCTCACATCCACGCCACCCAACTCGCCGTCGTGGCGGAAAAATGCGACGCCGGCCTGATCACCGATGGGGACGCGGACCGCATTGGAGCGGTCGATGAAAACGGCAATGTCGTCGACGCGCACAAGATCTTTGCGGTGCTGCTGAACTGGCTGCTCGAACGCAAGAAGTGGCCCGGTGATGTGACCCGCGCCTTCAATACGACGAAGATGCTGGATCGCATCTGCGCGAAGCACGGAAGGCGCCTGCACGAACACGGCATAGGTTTCAAATATGTCTGCGACCTGATGCTCGAGCAGGACATCCTCATCGGCGGCGAAGAGTCCGGCGGATTCGGCATCAGCCGCCACCTGCCGGAGCGCGATGGATTGCTGAACACGCTGCTGCTCGCGAACGTGATGGCCGACGAGAAAAAGACGCTCGGCCAGCTGGTCGCCGCATTGCAACAGGAGTTCGGCGAGCACCAGTACGGCCGCATCGACATGCACATCAACGACGATCTGAAGCAGTCCGCCATCGCGCGCGCGAGCGGCGGCCTCAAAGAGTTTGCCGGCATGAAGGTGCTGCGCGTCGAGACTCTGGATGGAATCAAATTTTTTCTCGAGAACCCGGATTGCGCCGGCCGCGTCTCGACGAGCGGTGCGCCCGCTGCTGAGACATGGCTGCTGCTGCGCGCCTCCGGAACCGAACCGCTGCTGCGCGTCTACTGCGAAAGCTGCTCGGTCGAGTCCGTCGAACGCATCCTGGCAGCGGCAAAGACCTTCGTTCTGAACTCCCATTCGTGAGGGCAAGCATGAGCTCTGAGGTGTCGAAGAACGTAGTCACAGCGGCAAGGTACGCTGTTTTTCCGGTGACAGGTGAGCTTCCGGCGAGCGTCGTGAAGGCGTGGTCCGATATCTGGGAGACGCCGCTTGATCGCATCTGCGACACGGACTTCGAACGCTATTCGAGCGACGGCGCGGTCGCGGTGCATGTAGGAGTTCGATGAGCGTGGTCGCAGTTTCAACCAGGGGTCTGCTGTTCGACATGGACGGCGTGCTGATCAGCTCGATCGGCTCAGTAATTCGTAGCTGGCGTGTCTGGGCAAAGCGTTACGGCGTGCCCGATGCGGACACGTATGAGGTTCCGCACGGAATGCGTGCCATCGAGATCGTCCAGTCGCTGCGGCCTGACATCGATCCGCAGGAGGGCCTGCGCGTGATCGAAGACCTGGAACTCGAAGACATGGCCGACCTGACGGTGCTGCCAGGGGTGAAGCCGCTCCTGGAGTCGCTGCCGCTTGACCGCTGGGCGATCGTGACCTCGGCCACGCACAGGCTCATGCTGGGCCGCCTGGCCGCTGCCGGTCTTCCCATTCCGGAGCGAATCATCAGCGCCGATATGGTGGAGCGCGGCAAGCCTGATCCCGAGCCTTATGTTCGCGGTGCTCAGCTTCTCGGTTTCCAGCCGTCCGAATGCATCGTCGTCGAAGATGCGCCGTCGGGCGTAGGCGCCGGAGTTGCCGCCGGGAGCCGTGTTCTCGCGATTCTGGGTACTCATTCCGCCGACGAATTACGCGCGGCATCGTGGATCGTCTCGTCGCTGCAAGACGTCACCGTAATCCCGAACCGAAACGGCATGGAGTTGCAGTTCGCGCCGCTCAGCTAGACCCTTTTCCCTACAGGCATAGTCCTGCCACGCTTTCGTGTTTGTCATTCCCAAAGGGAATCTGCGTCTCGCTTGGGCTGCCACAATTACATCTGGAAGGAAAAAGCTATAGCGCTCAGACACCCCGCAAATTACCGCCGCAACAGAATCTCTTCGACGCGCTTCAGATCGTCCTCCGTGTCCACGCCGATGGTGTCGCACTCCACAGCCTCGACATAAAGAGCAATCCCGTTTTCGAGCAGACGAAGCTGCTCCAGCCGCTCGATCCTCTCCAGCACGCTGATTGTCAACTCAGAAAAGCGCGCAAGCGCAGCCTTGCGGTACGCATAGAGTCCAATGTGTTTCCAATACTCAGGACGTGCCCCGTCCCGGTCATAGGGGATCGTAGCTCGCGAGAAATACAAAGCCCGGCCATCGGCACCGGCCACGACCTTCACCGCGTTCGGATTGCGAATATTCTCGTTCGAGCAAAGCACCTTGAGAGTTGAGACCTCCACATACGGATGAACGAAAGGCCGCAGCAGCGCTGAAATATGGTCCGGCGTCAGCAGCGGCTCATCGCCCTGGATATTCACATAGATAGCGGCGTCTATCTCCTGCGACACGGCATGGACGCGGTCCGTGCCACTCGGCAGATCGGGTGAGGTAAGCAACACCGGCCAGCCGCTGCGTTCGCAAAACTCCGCCACCTCGTCCGAGTCCGTCACCACCACGATCCTGTCCAGTTGCGGACAAGCCTGCGCGGCTTCGACGACCCATGCCAGCATCGGTCTGCCTGCAATCGTGCGCAGCACCTTGCGCTGCAATCGCGTCGAGGCAAGCCGCGCCGGGATTACTCCCAGAACCGACGGCGTCCGCTTCTCGCCGCGGCCCGGATCAAGTATGATGGAGTCTGGCTGTGCCGTGGCGATCCTCTCTCTTTTCCACCATAAAGCGTGAGATTTTGCGCCGGCGTACCCCATGCACACATCGGCGGTGTAGCTCAGATGGTTAGAGCGACGGACTCATAACCCGTAGGTCGGCAGTTCGATTCTGCCCACCGCCACCAACGTGCTATCGCGCAGAACAGGCGCTCTCTACGGTACGAGAGTATCATTTTCAACATGGGACACGTCTAACCTCTGCCGTTGTCCGTTGGCCACCCCTGGAGCCGCTCTGAACCATGCCTAAGATCTCAAAGATTCTCCTGCTCGCCGTCTCCGTTGTTCTCGTCGTAACGGTCTTTCTCGGCGTCAACTCCAGCGGTGTCAGCGCCGCGACCGAGCCTCAGGACGGCGCTTACCGCCAGATCGACGTTTACAGCGAAGTGCTGCGGCATATCCAGACCGACTACGTCACCGTGCCCGACATCAATGACGTCACCAATGGCGCTTTGCGCGGGCTGCTGGAATCGCTCGACGCCGACTCCAGCTACCTCTCGCCGAATGACTACAAGGCCTACAAGGATGACAAAGGCGGCAAGGCGCAGGTGGGGATGAACGTCTCCAAACGCTTCGGCTACGCAACCGTAGTGTCGGTAGTACCGAACGGCCCCGCGGACAAAGCAGGCCTCAGCGACGGCGACATCATCGAAGGCATCGGAGGTCAGGACACCCGCGACATCTCGCTCGCGATGATCCAGCGCATGCTGGAGGGCCAGGCGGGCTCCAATCTGACCCTTGCGGTAGTCCGGCCCCGTAAGGCCGCACCCGACAAGATCGTGCTCATCCGCACCGCTGCGCCGCCGCCTCCCGTCACCGAAACAATGTACGAGAACGCCACGATTTTGTATCTCAAGCCCGGCGTGCTCGACCGCGAGCATGTGCAGCAGATCGAGTCGAAGCTCAAGGCGATGCCCAAAAACAATAACAAGAAGGTGCTGCTGGACCTCCGCGACGTCGCCGCAGGCGATATGGCCGAGGCCACTCGTCTGGCGAACTTTTTCCTGAAGACCGGAACCATCGCAATGCTTGAGGGCCAGAAGGTGGAGAAGCAGACCTTCGTAGCCGAGCCGTCCAAGGCCATCGATGCCTCTGCGCCGCTTGTCGTGCTGGTGAACCGTGGAACCGCAGGCCCGGCGGAGCTCGTCGCCGCGGCTCTGCTTGATAACAAGCGCGCGGATGTAGTGGGCGAGAAGACCTTCGGCGAAGGCGCGCAGCAGAAGACCTTCGAATTGCCCGATGGCGGCGCTCTCATCCTCTCGGTCGCCAAATACGAGTCGCCTGACGGCAAGAAGTTGCAGGACGACGGCGTCACGCCGGACGTAATGGTGGCTTCGAACATCAACGACGAGGCAGATGCGGTCGAGGACGAAACCACCGGCACCACGGTCCAGAAGCCTCTGCAGAAGCCCAGCGTCACGGTGGATGAACCGCTCACCAAAGCCCTCGATCTGCTGAAAAACAAAGCCGCCTGAGGTCTCTGCAATCCACGCGCGGTCCGCAACACACGGTAGATCCGCGTGTCGGAGCGCAGCGCTGCCCATGCTATTGTGAAGAGGCGTGCAGAGCCTACACAGCCGCGAGGACCGCACATCCCGGCCCCGGGAGCCGCAGTGGAAACAGGCTCTTCGCCGAGCTACCCTCACCGGTCCCGACTATCCCAGCCGTCGAATCGCCCGGCGCGCCACCTTCTTTATCCTGCTCGGAGTCTCGGCTGTCTTTGGCGGCCTCTGCGGTCTCATGTTCGTCTACTCCATCGATCTGCCGCAGATGGACGACCTCGCCCGCTATCGCCCAAACACCACGACGGAGCTTCTCGACATCCACGGCGAGGTCTTCGGCTCCTTCGCCCTCGAGCGCCGCGTCGTCGTACCTTACTCCGAATTCCCTCCCGTTCTCATCCAGGCGATCATTGCCATTGAAGACAAAAGCTTCGAGCGCAACTGGGGTGTCAACCTCTTCCGCGCCGTCGGTGCGGCCTACCGGGATTTGCACACCAAGGGCCGCGCGCAGGGAGCGTCCACTCTCACCATGCAACTGGCGCGAAACCTCTTCCTCTCCTCCGAAAAGACCTACGCCCGCAAGCTGCAGGAGATCTTCCTCTCCGTTCAGATTGAGCGCCGCTTCACCAAGCAGCAGATCTTCGATCTCTACGCGAATCAAATCTATCTCGGACACGGCACCTATGGATTCGAAGCCGGCTCGGAATACTTCTTCAGCAAACATGCCCGCGACCTGACGCTTCCCGAGGCAGCCTTGCTCGCCGCTCTGCCCAAGGGGCCGGAGTCCTACTCGCCAGTGAGAAACCCGGAGCGCGCCATGAAGCGGCGCAACCTCGTCCTCACCGAGATGATGCTCGATCACAAGATCACCCCGCAGCAGGCCGCCGCCGCCAAAGCAACTCCCCTCAACCTGCACATCGAGCCGCCCGCCAACAGCATCGCTCCCTACTTTGTCGAAGAGGTGCGCCGTCAGTTGGAGAAGGAGTACGGAGTCGAACAGGTTCACGGCGCGGGCCTCCGCGTCTACACCACGCTCGATCTCCACCTTCAGCGTGTCGCCAACCAGGCCGTACTCGACGGAACCGCTGCCTATGAGCGCCGTCGCGGCTGGCACGGAGGTCTGCCCAACGTGGTGCTCGACGGAGTCGATGTCGAAACCTATCGCCATCCGGACTGGGCTCAGCCTCTGGAAAAAGGCAGCTATGTGCATGGCCTCGTGGCGGCAGTTTCCCCAAAGAAAGTCACCGTCAAGCTCGGAGCACACATTGCAATCCTGACCCCGGACGACTGGAGATGGACGCAGAATCAGGATGCGGACGGCTTCCTTCGCTCCGGCGACATCGTCTATGTTCGCGTGGAATCGATCTTGCCGGACGGTGCATGGCGCGCATCGCTCCAGCAGGACTCCGGCGCGCAGGCCTCGATGATGGCCGTCGATAACGCCAGCGGCGAAGTCATCGCCATGGTGGGCGGCCGCGACTTCGCGCTCTCCCAGTTCAACCGCGCCACCCAGTCCCAGCGCCAGGTCGGCTCCTCCTTCAAGCCCTACGTCTACACCACGGCCATCGAGGCAGGCGCAAAACCCGGCGACATCATTGTCGACGGCCCTACGACGTTCCCCACGCCGAACGGCCCCTACACGCCGCACAACTACGAGGCCAACTACGCAGGCCCAATGACCCTGCTCAGTGCATTCGCCGAGTCGCGCAATATCCCCGCGCTCAAGCTTGCCAGCCGCTACGGCATCCGCAAGGTGATCGAGACGGCGCACCGCTTCGGCATCACCAGCAACATACCAGCCTTCCTTCCGGTGGCCATCGGCTCGGCCGATATTACCCTCGCGGAGCAGGTGGGTGCCTACAGCGTCTTCCCCGATGATGGAATTCTGATTGAGCCGCACTATATCCGCAAGGTGGCGCAGGCGAACGGCCTTCCGCTCGACGAGAAGCCAGTCGGCGTCTCCGAGGTCACGTCTGTCGAAACCGCGCGAACGATGATGCAGCTTCTACAGGCCGTCGTCCAGCAGGGCACAGGTGCGGCGGCCCGACAGTTGAACCATCCACTCGGCGGCAAGACCGGCACGACCAACGACTATACCGACGCATGGTTCATCGGCTTCTCGCCTTCGGTCACCTGCGGAACCTGGATCGGCTACGACAACCGCCAGTCCCTTGGAGAAAAGGAGACCGGTGCCCGTGCTGCGCTGCCAATGTGGATGGACTTCATGCGCGCCGCAATCGTCTCCAGGCCGAACGAAACCTTTACGGCACAGGATGCCCCCAAGAAGAAACTAAGCGTGGCAGGAACCGGGGTACTCGATCCAACAACTCCGCACGATGCGAAGGCGCCCGAGTGACGAATAATTCGGCCGCCCCAGGTCTACGGCGTCAGCAGATTCTCATGCCGCCGAGCAACCTGTGACTTCTCATTCAGCACCCGGCAAAGACTGAGATAGCGTTTCGCCCGCGCGACGTCGCGACCAATCTGCTCCTTCAGCGCCTCGGGATTCGGCCATCGCATCTCCGCCCTCAATCGCCGCAGAAACGTCAGCGTCAGCGGAGTGTCTTCCTGCAACGCAATGGGATGGAAGTTGAGCAGATGCGATTCGACCGCGAACGAATCGGCTCCAAACGTCGGGCGATTGCCCACGTTCGTGACCGCATCGAAACTCTCGCCCGCATCGCCACGGCCAACCATCAATGTAGTGACATACACGCCGTTCGCGGGCAGAAGCTCCTCGTAGGCCGCGAGGTTGATCGTCGGCACCGTGTACCGCGTGCCATAGCCGCGACCCGAAGCCGGCGTCCCCAGAACGGCAAAGCTGCGCCCCAGCAGAGCGCGCGCATGGCTCAGGTCACCGTCCGCGATCATGCGCCGCACCAGGCTGGAAGAGACCGCGTTGCCCCGGATGCAGCGCGGCGCGTACACCCGCACGGTAAAGCCCAGCTCGCCGCCGAGCGCCTCCAGACCATCGACGCCCGCCTCCGCCTGATAGCCAAAACGAAAATTTTCCCCCTCGTGCAGCTCGACGACGTGCAGTCTGCGATGCAGAATCCCGGTAGCAAACTCCCGCGCCGTCATGCGTGACAGATCGTTTGTGAACGGAAGCACCAGCACCGCGTCCAGGCCGGTGTGGCTCAGCAACTCCAGCTTCTCCGCCAGCGGCGTGATCAGCGGCTGAATCGAATCCGGTCGAATGACCCTGGCGGGATGCGGATCGAAGGTAATTGCAATCGACCGCGCTCCCAGCTCCCGCGCGCGCGCCACCACCTCCGCAATCACCCACTGGTGCCCCCGATGGACGCCGTCGAAGTTGCCGATCGTCGCAACCGCCGGCCCATAGTCCGCCCGTACCTCTGCAAGCTGGCGAAATATCTTCATGGTGCGATCTCGAACTCAAGCTTCAGCCCGTCGTAGGCCAGCCGGATATGCGGAGGCAATATCGCCTCCGTCGCGGCATGATCCAGCTCATGGCTCATATGCGTGAAGAAGGCGCGGCGCGGCTTCAACTGCTCCACCAGCGCGACCGACTTCTCCAGATGCGAGTGGCTGGGATGCGGCTCATGGCGCAGCGCATCGAGCACCAGCACGTCGAGGCCCTGCAGCAGCGTCATGCTCTCCGCTGGAATGTCGCTCATGTCGGTCAGGTAGGCCGCACCGCCGAAGCGATATCCCGTAATCTCCTGCCGTCCGTGCGTCACCGGGACTCGCCGAAAGCACGCGCCGAACAGCTCGAACCCTGCGCCCGGTGTCATGTCGATACGATGGATCTGCACCTTCGCGCTCGTCGGATAGCGATCTTCTGTCCGAAACGTGTATTCGAAGATTCGCTCGATGTTCGTCGCGGTCGCATCGTCGGCGTAGATCGGCAGTCCGCCCTTGACGCGAAAACTCAACGGGCGCAGATCATCGAATCCGAGAACGTGGTCGGCGTGGCTGTGGGTATACAGCACCGCATCGACGCGCCGGATGCCCTCGCGGAGCGCCTGCGCATGGAAGTCCGGCCCCGTATCCACCAGCACCGTATGGTCGCTGTATTCGAGGCGAATCGAAGGCCGCGTGCGGCGGTTGTGCGGATCCGTCGAGGTGCATACCGCACAGTCGCAACCCAGAGTGGGCACACCCATCGAGGTGCCCGTGCCAAGAAACGTGAGAGTTGCCTGCATCGTCGGCGCGCCCTCAGCGAACGATGCTTGGTCCGGGGGGCATTGGCCGTCCCGCATCGCCGCCCGGCGCTCTCGTAGCCGCAGACCGCGCCAGCGCCTGCGTGATCTCAAGGAACGCCATGCGCAGTTCGAACAGCGCGCTCTCCAGCAACCGCGTCTCTTCAGGCGAAAGATTTCCCTGCGTCTTCTCCTTCAGCACCTGCAGCATATCGATGCTCTGCCGCGCGCCCAGAATGTCCACCTGCGGCTGTTGACCCTCGGGCGCCGTGCCGCCAAGCTGCATGATCGAAGTCAGGTACACCGACTGGACAAGCTGGTCGAAACTCATCGCCGGCGGATGATCCATTCCGGGGTTCGCCGCGCGGATTGCCGTATCCAGACGATCCGCCGTCACCTCGTAGGCCCGCTTCGCCTGATCGTTTTGTTCGGCGGTAGGGGGCGGCGGAGCCTCGGGTTCATCCCCTTCGGGCTGCGCGGCAAGCTTCGGCTCCGCGTTCGCAACCGGCTCGACCGGCTTCGACTCGCGCTCTCCCCGCGCAGGCGAAGGATCGGCATCCGGCCGCAGCTCGCCTTCTGCGTTAAATCTTCGGCGGTCGGTAACGACAAACGGCTTTTTCTGCTCGGACATGGTTCACACTCTTTCAGAAGATTCAGATGCAGCACGCAACCCGAAAGCTGCCGTACTCAAAAATGGAAGCGAAACCGGCGCCGCCACGCCGCCGGCATACATTAAAGGAGTGCGCTTCTCCAGCGCCTCACGCCGCACATAACCCAGCGCAAGCTGTACGGTCGCGCCATCTGGCAGGCAAACCGCCGCAACACTGGTCAACTCGCCCACCGCCTTGCTATCCGCCTCGAGGACCGCACCCGCCGCGGGAAGCTCTCCCTCCAGCCGAAAGCCGCCAAACACACGATGTACACTGCCCCGCGAGCGAATACGCTCCACGATCTCCTGGCCAAGATAGCAGCCCTTCGCGAAGTGCAGCGCGCGTGTCTGTCCAGTCTCCTGCGGCAGCTCGCGATCGCGAATATCGGTGCCGTACAGCGGCGTCCCTTCGAGAATGCGAAGCTCCTCGAAACTCTCGTCTCCACAAGCAACCGCGCCGGCGCCCAGCAGCGCTTCGAAAACTCTCGCCGTCACCTCGCGGTCTTCGCGCGTCCAGATCTCAAACCGTGCCGCCAGCGAACTATAAGCCCGCACCACGATCATCTCCGCGCCATTCCAGACCACGGCGCGTCTTTCCAGCATATTCAGCTCAGCAGCCGCGACCCCGATCTTTTCCAGCAACGCAAGGGACTGCGGCCCTGCCACCAGCAAACCCGCCCATTCACCGCTCACATCGCTCAACTCCACATCGTCCATGATGATGAAGTGGTCCAGCATCTTCATCATGCCTGCAACCTGCGCCGCAGCCGTCTCGATCCACAGCGCGTCTGCGTCCGCGTAGATCACGCAATCGCCCTGAATCCTCCCCTGCACGTTCAGCAGAAAGTTGTACGCGCCCTCGCCCGGCTTCAATTCCTGCACGGAGTTGGTCACCATGCCGTTCAGCCAGCGCACCCTGTCATCGCCCGTCACGCGAATCCAACCCGTCTGCCGCATCAGCGAAACGCCTGCCCCGCGCAACAGCGCGCCAAGCTCCACGGTCTCCCCCACTGGAGAAACAGAGCTCTCGGATTGTGCTGTTTGGATCATCGGAAGGTCATCTCGAGATTGTTGCGTACACTTGATTATAGCGATCCACTGAGAGGTCTATGATTCAGCACCAATTGAGCCGCAGCGTTGGCAAGTGGGCGACACGCCTCGCGACCTGCTCCCTTTTATCCTGCTGCAGCGCTGCTCATGCCGCACAGACCACGACACCTGTGCCTCCCGCTTCCTCGGGAAATCAGACCCAACAGGCTCCCATGACCAGGGCGCAGGCAGACCAGCTCTTCCGCTCGGTCGACGAGATCCTGAAATTCGTAAGCTCCGACTCCGGCCTGCCCATCGATCACGCCGTCAAGCGCAAGCTCATCTCACGCGATGAGATCACACGCTATCTGCGCGAGAAGTTCGACGAAGACAAAGGCGCGCAGCGCATGGAGCAGTCCGAGATCGTGCTCAAGAAGTTCGGCCTGCTCGATCGCGACTTCCAGCTTCGCCCTTTTCTCCTCTCGCTGCTCACCGAGCAGATCGCCGGCTTCTACGACGAAAAGACCAAGACCGTGAACATGCTCGACTGGATTCAGCCCGATGAGCAGAAGCCGGTGCTGGCCCACGAACTCACCCACGCCCTGCAGGACCAGAAGGTCGACCTCACCAGATGGTCCGAGGTAAGTCTCTACGACACCTCGCACAACGTACAGGAAGACAATCGTCATCTGCAGGTCGATGAAGCCGACACCGCGCGCACTGCCGTCGCCGAAGGCCAGGCCATGGCGGTCTTCATCGACTACACGCTACGCTCCACCGGCAAAACCATCGCCGATGCGCCCGGGCTGGCCTCGCGATTGAAAGACCAGGCCACCGACACCAGCGACTCGCCCGTCATGGCCCGCGCTCCTCTCTTGCTCCAGCAATCTCTGCTCTTTCCCTACACCTTCGGCCTCAGCTTCGAGCAGGCCGTTCTCGTCAAGGCCGGCAAGCAGGCCGCCTTCTCCGGCGTGCTCGCCGCACCACCCTCCTCCAGCTTCGAGATCATGCACCCCAACAAGTTCATGGCCCACGCTCCCGTGCCCGTGCTTCGTCTTCCGGACATCCATCCTCTGCTCGACCCGCAATTCACGCCGTACGACATCGGTGTGATGGGCGAGCTTGACGTTCGCATCCTTACCGAACTCTTCGGAGGCCCGGACATCGCCGCCGCGCTCTCGCCCGAGTGGGACGGCGGCATCTACTACGCGGCCCAGCGCAAGTCCGCCCTCACCGTGGCGCAGAAAGATTCGACCGCCTCCATCGCGCTGCTCTACTACTCGCGCTGGAAGAACGCCGACTCCGCCCGCTCCTTCATGCATGTCTATGCCCAGCAGATCCCGCGCAAGTATTCGAACGTCGTCGAGCGCACCAAAGACGAGGCCGCCGGCGACGACGAGGCCATCTACTCCACCAGCGAAGGCGACGTGCTCCTCTCGCGCAGCGGCGACAGCGTCTTCATCGGCGAAGGCTTCGACCTGCCTCTCGCCCGCAAACTGCGCGATACCATCGCCAGCGCCCAACCCGTAGGCCCCATGCAGCAGGCCGCTGCTCCGCTCCCTCCCGCCACGCCCATGCACGAGCCCGCGCTCTCCATGGCGCGACTCTTCGCGTCCTTCGGCGATCTCAGCTCCGGGACGCTGCAACGATATACTTACTCAGAGGCAAGATAACACCCACATTCGCAGATCCACAGGAGCATCCACGTTTTGAAGAAGGCAGAGATTGGCATCATCGGAGGCAGCGGCCTGTACGCCATGCCCGGACTCACCAGCCTGCGCGAAGAGCGCGTCTCCACCCCGTTCGGCGAACCCTCCGACGCCTTCATCCTCGGCGACCTCGAAGGCCGCGGTGTTGCCTTCCTCGCCCGCCACGGACGCGGTCACCGCATCCTCCCCAGCGAACTCAACTTCCGCGCCAACATCTTCGCCATGAAGTCGCTCGGTGTCGAACGCATCCTCTCCGTCTCCGCCGTCGGCTCGCTCAAAGAGGAGCACAAGCCCACCGACTTCGTCATCCCCGATCAGTTCATCGACCGCACCTACGCCCGCACGTCCACCTTCTTCGGCGAAGGCATCGTAGCCCACGTAGCCTTCGGCGACCCCATCTGCGCCACCGTAGCGTCCGCCTTCCAGAACGCCTGCGCCACCGCCGGCGTAGTCGGGAAATCCGGCGGCACCTACGTCTGCATGGAAGGCCCGCAGTTCTCCACCCGCGCAGAATCGAACCTCTACCGCAGCTGGGGAGCCGACGTCATCGGCATGACCAACCTCCAGGAAGCCAAGCTGGCCCGCGAAGCCGAGATCTGCTACGCCACCCTCGCCATGGTCACCGACTACGACTGCTGGCGCGAAGGCCACGACGACGTCACCGTCGATCAGGTCGTAGCCGTCCTCCACCAGAACGCAGACAATGCCTCGAAAGTAGTCCGCGCCGCCGTAGCCGCCATGCCCTCTGCCAGGACCTGCGCCTGCGCCGACGCTCTAAAATACGCCATCCTCACCGATCGCAAAGCCATCCCACCCGAAGCCCGCAAGAAACTATCGCTGCTCCTCGACAAGTACCTCTAGCACGTCCGCCTCTGCTTTCTTGTTGTCATCCCCGAAGGGGATCTGCTGTTGTACATGCTCTTGCCTTAGTCTTTCTTGTTGTCATCCCCGAAGGGGATCTGCTGTTGTACTTTTGCCGTTGTAATCGTTCTTGCCGTCGCTCCCGTCATTTGACGGAACCCTCAGCGAAAATCCTCTGCGCGCGCATCGCAACCACGCATCTCCCAAGGAGCACATGTCCATTCTCGTAGTAGGTTCCGTAGCCTTCGACAACATCCAAACTCCCCACGGCAAGGTCGACAACTGCCTCGGCGGAGCAGCCACCCACTTCTCCCTCGCCGCCAGCTACTTCACCCCCGTCCGCGTCATCGCCGTCGTCGGCAAGGACTTCACCGCCGAGCACGAAGCCGTCTTCACCCGCCGCAACATCGACATCCAGGGCATCGAGCACGCCAACGGCGAAAGCTTCCACTGGACCGGCTCCTACACCGGCAACATGGACGAGGCCAAAACCCTCGGCACCGACCTCAACGTCTTCGAGACCTTCGACCCCAAGATCCCCGAAGCCTACAAAGACGCCGAGTTCCTCTTCCTCGCCAATATCGACCCCGTCCTCCAGTCCCGCGTCCGCAGCCAGATGCCCAAGGTTAAGATGGTCTGCGGCGACACCATGAACTACTGGATCGCCGACCACACCGACAACCTCAAAAAGGTCCTCCGCGAACTCGACGTCCTGCTCATCAACGACGGCGAAGCCCGCATGCTGGCCGGCGAGCGCAACCTCGTCCTCGCCGCGGAGAAAGTTCTCGCCATGGGGCCCCGCACCCTCGTCGTCAAGCATGGCGAATACGGCGCCACCGCCTTCTTCAGCGACCGCTCCTTCCCCGGCAAAAAAATCGCCCATCCCTTCCGCGCTCCCGCCCTGCCCCTCGCCGAGGTCGTCGACCCCACCGGAGCAGGCGACTCCTTCGCCGGAGGCTTCTACGGCTACCTCGCCTCGCAGCCCGAACTCACCCCCGCCGTCTTCCGCACCGCCATGTTCTACGGCGGCGTCATGGGCTCCTTCGCGGTCGAGCGCTTCGGCACCGAGCGCCTCCAGAACGTCTCCCGCGACGAAATCGATCAGCGCTTCAAACTCTTCCGCGACATCTCACACCTCGACGAATAAATCACCAGTCCTGCCGGACGGGCCTGCTGCGCGAAGGGCGGTCACTTCGTGACGGGTATACCGTTCTTCACTGGTGCGAGCCGCACAGGGCCTCCCGTTGGCCGGCAGCAAAAATCTCCATCCCGACCAGCGGGAGGGCCAACCGAAGGGGTATACACGCCACGAAGTGGCTCCGGCAGGACACAAAGTATCATCGCAAAAGATGGCTACACGTCCCAGACAATCCCGTGCCCAGCGCCTCATGGGCGCCCCCCCCACCGGAGCCCAAGCCGTACCCTCGCCCAACCCTGACGAAGTAACGCCCGCGACTCGAGAAGAGACCTTCCCCATCGCGCTGGCCGCCGTCCTCCTCTCCTTCATCGCTCTCATCCTCTCCTTCTCGCGCGGCTACGTCCTGCTCTACGGAGACGCCGTCGCCCACCTCGGTATCGCGCGCCGCATTCTCGACTCCCGCAACCCCGGCCTCGTCCAGCTGGGCGGCGTCTGGCTCCCGCTGCCACATCTGCTCATGCTGCCCTTCGTCCAGAGGCTCGACTGGTGGCAGAACGGCCTCGCCGGAGCCTGGCCCTCCCTCATCTGCTACATCCTCAGCGTAGCCGGCCTCTACCGCCTCGCGCGCCGCATCCTCGTCCCCCGCTGGGCTCTCGCTGCCACCCTGTTCTACGCACTCAATCCCAATCTCCTCTATCTCTCCACCACCGCCATGACGGAGCCGCTCTTCCTCGCGCTCTTCCTCTGGACCACCCTTCTCACCGCCGAGTGCATCGACGCGCTCCGTCTGGCGCAGGCGTCCAACGCCCGCAACTATGCCGTTCACAGCAAAGCCGCCTCCCGCCGCCTCATCCTTCTCGGCGTTCTTATCCTCGCCTCCGTCTACACCCGCTACGACGGCTGGATTCTTGGCGCCTGCGTCTGGTGCATCCTCACCTGGCGCCTCTCCCGCAGCCGCGTCCTCTTCCGCAAACTCGCCCCGTCCTTCGCAATCTTCACCCTCCTCACCATCGCCGGTCCCATCAGCTGGCTCGCCTACAACCAGCACTTCATGCACGACCCGCTCGACTTCCTCCGCGGCCCCTACTCCGCTGCCGCCATCGAAAAGAAGACCATGCCGCCCAACGGCCACCACCATCGCGGCTGGCACAACCCCGCCTGGGCGCTGCTCTTCTACACCCGCACCGCGCAGATCGACGCCGCCTTCTGGGAGACCGGCTTCCTCGTCATCGCCGCAGCCCTCGCCGGTCTCATCCTCGCCATCCGCCGTCGCCTCGCGCTCTCATCCCTGCTCCTCTGGATACCTCTGCCGTTCTACGTCTATTCCATCTCCTACGGCTCGGTTCCCATCTTCATCCCGCAGCTCTGGCCCCACGCCTTCTACAACTCCCGCTACGGCATGGAACTCCTTCCCGCCCTCGCCCTCTTCGCCGTCCTCGCCGTCGCCTGGATCGAACAGCGCTGGAGCAGATCCCAACCCCACTCCGGGCTCCTGGCCAAACGCCTCCTCCAGCCCATCACCCTCCTCCTCATCGCAGTCAACGCCATCATGATGTTGCACCCGCCTGACTTCATTCTCCGGCTCATCGGCAACAGGTACGACAAGCCGCTCGTCCTCAAAGAGGCTCTCGTCAACGCCACCACCCGCATCCCGTTCGAAGAAGGCCTCGCCCGGCAGCTCAAGCTCTTTCCCGCAGGTTCCACCATCCTGATGTACAACTCCGAACACATCGGCGCACTCCAGGACGCCGGCATCCCCCTGCGCCAGACCATCAACGAAGGCGACTACGACAGCTTCCACGCCGCCCTCGCCAACCCCGCCGCCAGCGCCGCCTACGTTGTCGCCATCGCCGGTGACCCCGTATCCGCCGCCGTAGCCTCCCACCCCCAGGGCCTCACCGAACTCTCCATCCTATGCACCACCGGCCAGCCCTGCGCCCGCATCTACCACTCCGATCGCTTCACCGCATCCCCGAAATCCTGAGCTGGCCGACGCCGGCGCACCGAACCCCTCTTGACACCGCTGCTATACTTGTAGGTAGAAGTAAACAGAGGCCCGGCCAAAAGCCGGGCTTTCGTGTGTGGTGCAGAACCATGCGATTGCAGACCGAAGTCCAACGACAACTTCTTTCGTTCCGAGACTTTGCGCAACTTTGACGGGAGGGAGGAGGGGTGGCGTCGACCGGCTTCGATTCATCACGCGAAGCACCGTCGCTCCCGGAGGCAGAATGACAGAAAACATGATCCCCTTCGTCAAAGCGCACGCCTGCGGCAACGACTTCCTCATCCTCGACGAAGCCCACGCCAACCGCCGCCATGCCACCCTCGCCCGCAAACTCTGCGCCCGCAACACCAGCATCGGAGCTGACGGCATCGAGTTCCTGGACCGGAATTCCGATCGCAAACCCGATGGCTCGTTCTTCCTCCGCCTCTTCAACGCCGACGGCAGCGAAGCCGAGCTCTCCGGCAACGGCACCCGCTGCGTAGCCGCCTGGCTGGCCCAGAGCGAAGGTCTCCAGGCCGTCTCCCTGGGCACCCACGGCGGCCTCCGCACCTGCCGCGTCGTCGAATCCACCCCACCCCGCTATCTCATCGAAACCGACATGGGCATCCCGCGCGTCATGCCCCGCACCATCGTCCTTCCCGGCATCGGCAACATCGAAGGCGCCATGGTCAACACAGGCAACCCCCACTTTGTCCTCTTCACCGATAACGAAGACTTCAGCGCCCACGGCGAGCCGTGGCAGCAACTCGGCGCCAGGATCGCGACCAGCCCGCTCTTCCCCCACGGCACCAACGTAGAGTTCGTCCGCATCCTCAGCTCCACCCAGATCGCCTTCCGCATCTACGAGCGCGGCTGCGGCCCCACCACCTCTTCCGGTACCGGCACCTGCGCCAGCTCCGCCGCAGCCATGTCCCTCCGCAACACCGCCCGCGAACTCACCGCCATCGCCGAAGGCGGCCCGCAGCGCACCAACTGGCCCGACACCCACCTCCCCATGCTGCTCACCGGCCCAGCCGAAATCATCTGCACCGGCGAGGTCCCCGCGCTATGAATTCGTCCAAACGCTACAACAGCAAAAATCTCTCTTGGTTGTTTGTTTTTCGCCGTCATCCTGAGCGCAGCGAAGGATCCCTGTATTTCGCTCTTGCTTCTTCTATCCTGCTGCATAATCGAAATCTTCATCGAGGAACGACACCCTGCGAAATCTCGCCTCCTGGGCAAGTCCGATGAAGCCCACACCCACGTCGAAGCTCGTCAAACCCCGCGCCCTGCGCCCCGGCGCAACCCTCGCCATCGTCTCGCCCGCCAGCACTCCGAAACCGGATCTCGTCCATCACGGCATCGAACGCCTCCACTCCCTCGGCTATAAAACCATCCTGGGCAAACACGCCCTCGACAGCGGCCCTCTCTACTACGCTGGCTCGCTCGCACACCGCCTTCTTGACCTCCACACCGCCTTCGCCGACCCCGCCATCGACGCCATCCTGTGCACCCGTGGCGGCTGGGGCTCCGCCGAACTCCTCCCCTACCTCGACGCCGCCCTCATCCGCGCCAACCCCAAACCCTTCATCGCCTACAGCGATCACACCTCGCTCCACCTCTGGCTCCAGACGCGCGCCAGCCTCGTCACCTTCCACGGCCCCATGGCCGCCGCCGACTTCAGCCGAGACGACGGCGCAGATCAAGCAAGCTGGCGCAACAGCCTTCACCTACCAGACAAGATCCCAAACAGGATCCCAGCCGAGGGCTCGAATCCCCCATTGTCCGCCACCTTCATCCCCTGGCAACTCGGCTCCGAAGCCGGCCTCCGCATCCTGCGCCCCGGCCTCGCCTCCGGCATCCTCAGCGGCGGCTGCCTCGCCATCTACGCCGAAGCCATCGGCACCCCCTACGCCCCGCGCCCCGGACTCTCAGGCACGGACGCACCCAGCATCCTCTTCCTCGAGGACATCGGTGTGAAGCCCTTCCAATGGGACCGCATGCTCCTCCATCTCCGCTACGCCGGCGTCCTCGACAACATAACCGGCATCGTCTTCGGCGACATGAGCCAGTGCGTCCCCCCCGAGCAGGAACCCTTCCTCGACCAGGCCATTCTCCACGCCCTCCGCGACTTCCCCGGCCCCATCGCCATCGGCCTTCGCAGCGGCCACGTCAGCGCACAAAACATCACCCTCCCCCTCGGCATCGCCGCCACACTCGACCTCACCGCGCCCGAAAACCCGCGGCTCAACCTCCTCGAAGCCGCCGTCATCGCCTGAACGCAGCGCGGACGTCTTCAAAGTGGAGCCTGATGAAATGCAGAGGAGAACGCACACTGCCGCCAGGCATTCCCTTCGCTGTCTCGGAAGGGAATGCTCGTTGCAGAATGCTTGACCCCTATTTGGAAGCGCCTTTATCGGTGGAGGAGACAGGACCCTTCCAGAAGCCCTGATCCTGCTTGACCCACTCCGCCGGCGGGTTGCTCATTCGCGGGTTGATCTGGAACAGACTGGTGCTCTCGGCCTCGACACTGGCCGCCGTAAGTTCTTCGACCTTCTCCATGCCCTTGTCTCCAAGTTCCGCCGCGAACTTTTCACCATCCTTCACGCCTTTGTCGACTTCGGCCAGAGACTCCCTCGTGATGATCACGACGAAGGTCGCCCCCGACGGCGTGCCGGGTGCAGGGTTGCCGTACATCACCTCAAAGCAGTCCCAGTGTGTCTGCGGGTCAACCTTGCGGTACGTATCGGCGTACGTGTGAGCAAGCTCGGTAAACTCCCGCGTATGTCCAGGCTTGACCAGGAACGTGATGAACTCAAAGTAGCGCGTCCCGATAATGTGGCCCTTGTTGAGGCTGAGATCGGGACGAAGCATCATGGCCGCCGTGTCAAACCCCGACAGTAGATCTCCGTCCACCAGCGTGGCGTGGTCGACGGCAGCGGTCTTCGCTTTGTTAGCGCCGATCGCCTTCGTCTCCTTCTCCCAATCGGCGAAGCTCTCGTAACTTTCCAGAAAGAGCGCGCGGGAAGCGCCGGAGAGAGAGTCCAGCGCGAGATAGCGGGCGTTGGGCTCGCCCGTAGCGAAGGCGCGCACAAATGCGGCTTCCGACCGGTCATGCAGCATGCCGCCCTTGCCCGGCTTCAGATATTCGCGATGGATCACGAGGACATTGGGCGGCCCGTCTTCCTGAGCCTGCAAAGCGGGTGAGAGGAACGCAGCGATAGCCAGCAGCAAGGCGCTGCCGGGCAAAGACTTACGAACAATGGCGTGCATAGTTCTCCTGGAAGAAAGTTAAATTTGATCAAGATGGGATAAACCACAGTGACAGGGGTCCGTGCGGCGGGGCCGAAAGACTGGTGTATGGGCCTGTGAAGTCCAGCCGGGGCGGCGGAAGCGCGTGGACAACGCGTATGCGCCCTGGATGCAGTGCGGCAAAGTGTGCATCCTGCGTCTCGACCTTGTCAAGCGATTGAGCAAAGATGACGCGGTGCCGGGATTCTATATGGATGGAGGGGCACACCAAAGCGACAACGGTCCCAGTTCCCATGCAATAATCCACCAGTCGCTTCTACAGCACCTGTTCCGCCCAGGAGACACCCGATGCCTGAGACCGCAGCCCCTGCGCCCATCCTTACGACTGAGACGAAGCACTACCGCAACGACGTAGTTCTTGTGGTCTGCCACGGCAGGCTGGTCGCGGGCACTGAGAGCACTCTCTACGCCACCGTCCACCAGTTCATCCCCACCAGCAAGCGAATCATCCTCGACCTGTCCGACCTCCAGCACACCGACAGCATGGGCCTCGGCACCCTGGTGCGCCTCTACGTCGGAGCCAAGTCGGCGGGGTGCAGTTTAGAGCTGATGCACCTGAGCAAACAGATCCAACACCTCCTCGGCCTCACCAATCTCTTCGGCGTTTTTACGGTCATCGGAGAAAACGGCATCAAGTTCATGTGAGGAAGGGCCTGCCGCTTGCCAAATACACGATCTTGCATTACGTCAAAGCCCTAAGTGCCGATAAGCCGACATATCGTTCCTAAAAGCACTGCTGCAGCGGCCACCCGCAGGTGACCGCCAATAATGAGCGTTTAGGAGCGCCCTGTTGGACTCTTCGAGCCTGCCACATAGGGTTGTGTTGGTGCAGGGGTGCCGTCCTGCATCCAGCGTGCCCGCTGGCCA
>Ga0080006_1148249_pt1 | contig 57505 bp, 52 predicted proteins | sample RS3BMetagenome_FD_69209 | JGI IMG/M metagenome (GOLD analysis project Ga0080006, IMG submission 69209) | Ferric oxide microbial mat and aquatic microbial communities from Rainbow Spring, Yellowstone National Park, USA - RS3B (SPADES... ...
CCCTGCTCCCGTGGTCGGAACAATTGCCGGATGATGTTCGCCAGCCCCGGCGCTAACCTTGACTAACAGTATAGATTAGCGCCCACCGAGCGTGACAGGTGGGCGCTATTTGACGCATACGCATCTCCGCAAACTGCAGCAATTTTCCCAACAACCTGATTGCAGCGTTTAACTGTCTCACGTAAATGAGCACCCGTGCCATCGTGATCAGTCCATACTCGCCAACCACCGTCACATGCCCATACTGATTCTCCCAATTTGCATTCAACCACGATGCGACATCATCCATCTGATTTTCCTGAAGCCAAATTCGCACCTTGAATGCCAGAACGATGTCCTGCCAGTGACCATTCAAAGGGATACACTGAATCAAGTCCTCCAAGTCACATACACATTGCCACATTTCCGTCCGCATCCGGCGAGCACGTAAGTATTTCGCATGGAGCAAGTGCATCGGCACCAATATTCCTACATCCTCAAAGGTACTTCCCAATTCGATGCCCCTAGGAATGAAATAATCCAATTGATCGAGATCATTCCACTCATAATAGAGTTCACCCAACGCCGCAGATCCATAACCTAGAATGGCCAGTCCACTGTTTTTCCATATTTTCCGAAGCGCCGTATACAATTCAAACGTGCTCCGGAGATACCCGCGCATTCCCAAACGACTCGGAAGCACAAACGGCTCTCCTGAATTCAATTTCATGCCCACACTGAGAAATCGACTATATTTCGGTACATATTGAACAGATTTCGTAAAGAACTGTACGGCCAGAGCCGTATGCCGCTGTAAAATGGCAATATACCCTCGCAACACATCCAATTCCAACGTCCATTCTTTTGATTCCGCGTCCTCCCCCAGTAGAAGAGATTCTCGCAACCCATCAATTAATCGTAACGCAGGTTCCAGCCGTTGTGAGAGAGCAAGAACCCAAACGTGCAAGATTTGGGCAAGCGGATAATGCGCCAGTTCATGCCGCGGAAAGCGTTCAAACCAACGGAGCAACGTGTTCATCTCGCCAGTGTGAAGGAGTTCCTCCGACTTGCTTTCAAGAATTCGCGCGGCAAACGCGAAATCCTCGGCCGCAATGGCATGTTCTATGGCATCTACGGTGAACCCTTGAAGTTCGAACCATGCCGCTGCTCTTTGATGCAATTCACGCACTCGGCCAGAATTCATGATTCCCAGCCGATGACGGAGAAAATCCGAAAAGAGCTGATGATAGCGGAACCACACCCGTTCCCCGTCCAGTGCAATGACAAATGAATTTGTGAACTGGAGTCGCTGCAACATCTCGCTAGCGTCCTGAATCCCTGTGACGGCACTGCACAGCGATTCAGTCAACCGATTCAAAATGGAAGTCTCCAACAAAAATCTCTGCACGGCGTCCGGTTGGGCTTTCAGAACCTCATCATGCAAAAACTCCGCAATCATTTGATGGTTTCCGCCAAACCTCTGAAATGGATTTGACAGATTTTTTTCATCCCGCATCATCATCGCCGCGAGTTGCAACCCTGAAACCCATCCTTCGGTCATCTGGCCGATCTCATTGATGACTGATTCAGTGAGATTCATCTGGAGAACGTCGCGGTAAAAACCTCTGATTTCAGCACCAGTGAATCGCAAATCGTTCATTCCAATTTCCACGACTTGCCCTTGAGCACGCAATCGAGCAATTGTAAATGGTAATGCGCTGCGAGACAGAATCGCCATGTGAACATGATTAGGAATACGTTGGATGACATATTCGACCAAGCGATGAATCGATGCATTGTGAATCACGTGATAGTCATCCAAGACAATGGTCATGTCCTGCTCATACTCACTTAAATCTGAAATCAAGGTGGAAGCCAATGCATCGGAATCAAGTTGCTCCCCGAAATGCAAAATGGCCATTGCCCTTTGAAGAATTGTCGGTTGAATGGCCACCACTGCCTGAACAATCGCGCCCCAAAACCGCGTCTCATCATTGTCCATTTCATCGAGAGATACCCACACCAACTCCGTGGCAGCCTGTCTTCCCCACACGTTGAGGAATGTGCTTTTCCCGTAACCTGCCGGTGCGGAAACCACAATCAATCGACATAATGGATGCTTGCCCAAGAGTTGAAACAATCTCGGACGCGCCAAAATGTTTGTATAGATTTGAGGAGGGGCTAGCTTCGTTTCGACGCCATAACTCGTCCTTGATTTCATAACAGACACTCTGGTGGAAACTCCTTTCACGACTCACCGAGAAATACCAGAGATCGCATGGATGTCGACGATCACCGACTTTTATCTCTGCCGGATCAGGATGGCACAATAAAGATATTATCCGATCTATGATCCGAAAGTACAAGGTTCGTTCTTCCCTGTTGGTTGAGTAGGCAAATGTACACAATACTGAATGCCTACGGGCAGACGTTACGGTGTACTGACCTCAAAGGAGAACGCTTCCATGAACATTTCGTACTCCCGTTATTTTAAATTACTGGTAATTGGCTTTATCACTGTAGCTTTTGTGCCTGTCCTATACGGGTATTATCGTTCTCAGATTCCAAAGGAGCATTGATGTCGAACTCTCTAATAGACTTTTTAGATACCACTCTCCACACCAGGAATATTGTCCATCCCTCTCAAACACTCTCAATGTGTCGAATTGCCTCAACAGCGTTAACGAGCGCCATAATTTACGTACTCTAAAGCTACGAATATTCCAAAATTCCGTGGCAACCTACCATATTCCGTGCGGCCTCGTTCAATTTACTTGTGTATACAACGCCAACCGAAAAATTGACCACTAGCTAAAAGACAACAAGGTGGGTCAAAAATGATCCGGCATTGAGAATGGCATCTATCAATATCCATATACCGAGCAGCCCCAGGATCCTGCCGGCTAATTTCTCAGCCCATTCACCAAGATAAGGTTTCATTATGACTACCCGATCAACGATGTGTCGATCCGCCCCTTGAATATTGGAAAACAAGCCCGGATATGTTAAGGCCAAAGAGCGCCCGTTCCGACACGTAGAGTTTGAAGGAGGATGATCCAAAACAAGCAGAGTCAAAAGTCACCGGCAATCAGAAAGGATCAGTCAGAGAGAAGACGCTCACGCCCTAGTTCCGATGCACCCTATCAATGTAAAAAGGGGCCATCAATCGGCAGAGCAACGACCTAGATGTTTGCAATATCGTGATGAATTGCCACTTAACTACTACCGGCGGTAGCGATCACCGGAATATTTTTCTCAGGAGAAGACCCGAAATGACTGACCGCAGCAGCGAAAGCGAGAACCCAGTAATCCCATCCCCAACCCCTACCGCACTCACCCTTGTCCAATCCGATGGGCGAAGATTTCAAGTACGCTGATGCGTTCAAGACCCTTGACCTCGATGCCTTGAAGCGGGACCTCATTGAGGTGATGACGACGTCGCAGGACTGGTGGCCGGCGGACTACGGCCACTACGGGGACGGTCGGGGCGGTGGCGGCACTGGCGCCCAGCGCTTCGCCCCCCTCAACAGTTGGCCCGACAACGCCAACCTCGACAAGGCACGCCGGTTGCTTTGGCCGCTCAAGCAGAAGTACGGCCGGAAGATCTCCTGGGCTGATCTGATCATGTTCGCCGGAAACTGTGCCTATGAATCGATGGGTTTCAAGACGTTCGGCTTCGGCTTCGGACGACATGACATGACATCTGGCAGCCTAACGAGATCTTCTGGGGACCTGAGGACACCTGGCTTGGAGACGAGCGGCACGGCGTCGAAGGAGAGATCAAAGGACCCTTCGGCGCCGATCACATGGGCCTCATCTACGTGAACCCGGAGGGACCGAACGGCAATCCGGATCCGCAGCTGGCAGCGAAGTACATTCGACAGACGTTCGCCCGTATGGCGATGAACGACGAGGAGACAGCAACTCTCATCATCGGCGGGCATACGTTGGGCAAGACGCATGGCGCTGCCCCCTCGAGATACGTCGGCCCCGCACCAGAAGGCGCCCCTCTCGAAGAACAGGGCCTCGGTTGGCGGAACACGTACGGAGTCGGAAAGGGCTCCGACGCGATCACAAGCGGGCTCGAGGGCGCCTGGACCAACGAGCCGACCAAGTGGGACAACGGGTTCCTTGACAACCTGTTCACGTACCGACTGGGAACTAACCGAGAGCCCCGCCGGCGCCAAGCAGTGGAAGCCCAAACATTCTGATGCCCAGGGTACCGTGCCCGACGCTCATGACCCCTCGAAGCGGCACGCCCCGATGATGCTGACGACCGACCTGGCGCTGAAGCTGGACCCGATCTACGCGCCGATCGCGAAGCGCTTCCACGAGCATCCCGACCAGTTGGAGGACGCGTTCGCCCGGGCGTGGTACAAGCTGATCCACCGTGACATGGGGCCCGTCTCACGGCTCCTAGGCCCCTGGATCCCGGAGCCGCAGCTGTGGCAGGACCCCGTTCCCGCCGTCGACCACGAACTGATCGGAGAGGCGGACATCGCAACCCTCAAGGCAACGATCCTCGCATCGGAACTGTCCATCTCCCGGCTGGTCTCGACCGCCTGGGCGTCGGCAGCAAGTTTTCGCGGCACTGACAAGCGCGGAGGGGCCAACGGAGCACGGATTCGCCTTGCACCGCAGAAGGACTGGGAGGTCAACGATCCGACCGAACTAGCCAAGTCGCTGCAGGTACTAGCACAGATCCAGCAGGACTTCAACAACGCCCAGTCCGGCGGGAAGAAGGTGTCGCTTGCCGACGTGATCGTTCTCGGCGGGTGCGCGGCCGTCGAACAGGCAGCAAGGAATGCCGGGTCGGATGTCACGGTTCCGTTCGCGCCAGGGCGCACGGATGCCTCCCAGGAGAATTTCGTTAACGACTTCGTGGCCGCATGGAACAAGGTAATGAACCTCCACCTTGCTTTGTGAAACAGAATCCATGGAAAAACTAACCTCCGCTCACCTCCTTTTCATCTCAACACGGGTAGATTCAGCAAATGCCAATGCCTCTCCATGCTCAATTCACACGAGATTAGCCTTGTACGAGTGTTGCCTACAATCGATTGGCGAACCCGAGTGCACCGCTGATTTTGAAATCGAAGCTTATAGGGAAGTTTTGTCGTGAACACGCTCTCGCGGATTTCACCCAGCCCTTGTTCATCCCCCTCTTCAAGCACGTAGACGGTGACCCCCTCCTGCCATTCTCCATAGGTGCGGGATGACAGCGTTTCATACACGCGTTCCGCTGTCGTCCCGTCAAGGATCCACTTTGTAACAAACTCGCAATGCATCCAATACAATCCTTTCTCAATCGGTTAAAAAGCGCAGGACTGCGTCACAGGAAATAAGCGGCGTGCCGCTATGCCCGACTCCAGTTACGTTATGGAGCACCGCATTCGGAATACGCCCCGTCAAATATTGCGCATGGGAAAGCGGCACACTTTCGTCGCTGTCGCTGTGCCATAAATGGATTAGGACTTGAATTTCTGTAAGCGGAATCCCCCACGGTTTTGCTAATAGTCGATAATCATCGATCATGCCGTCCGTTCTCCGCGCAGCCTCCATGGCAAAATCCCGAAATATCGGAATCATGTCTTCTGTGATAAGTTTCCGATCTGACTCGGTAAGATGCCCCAGAAAATAGGTCACAATTGCGTCTGGATCTGCCTGCACCATACCGACTAACTGATTTGTATATGCAGTCAGCCGTTCACCGTCCCCCACACACATTTGGATCTCTGCGGAGGCGTTAACCAGAGCCCCCGGTACATCGAGGGGACCGATCCCACAAATGACAGCCGCCTTGACTACCCGATGCGGCATTGCATATGCGCACGCAATCGCGTGCGGGCATCCGCCAGAAATGCCAACCAGTGAAAACCGCTCAATTCCGAGATGATCTGCCAACTGCTGAACGTCGCCAGCCCAGTCTAGAATTGTCCGATCCGGTTTCGGATCGGACAAGCCGTATCCCGGGCGCTCAGGTGCGATGATTCGAATGTTCCCTTGCGTGATTTTGGTTGCCAGGTGCGAGAATAAATGAAATCGCGATCCAGGCGTCCCATGGAACACAAATATGGGGTGACCATCCGTTTGCCCGAATTCCGCGAATCCCAATGTCCTTCCACCGCTGAGTTTTATACATCCGTCAATCATTGGATAACACCTGCATCTTTTATGCCCTCTCCTATCACCAAATCTTTCATGGCTCTCGTCGACCTACTATAATAAAGAGAGGCTATTTCGACATCGGGAATTTTCCCTATTTTAGAATCATCGTAGGCGGTTGGAACGCTGTTTGGTTTTCCGGGCAGACGCACGTCGACATGGATTGTCCATTGCAGGAGGCTTGCACTTTCATGACAGACACATCAAGAATGGTAGGAAGATTGTCCGAAGTTCAGGTCATCGCGAAGGCTGTGGCACGCGTGGCGAATGGAGAGGGTGGCACCATCCTGGTCGGGGGCGAGGCCGGGATTGGCAAAACCACGCTTGTAAACCAAGTGTTGCAGTCCTGCACGGAAACATCGGTGTCCAACATCCCTTGCCGGTGCCCAGGACCTGGCGAGACGATACCATATGGACCATGGCGGGAAGCGTTTTTACATCTACAGATTCGCAGCAGGCGGTGCGATCCATCCCAGTTACCGGCGCCATTTGGCAGCGCTCCGGCATTAGCGGATACGTTCGAAGTTGCACTGTCATTGATTCGCTGGCTCCGAAACGCGGAAGGACCGCTCATTATCATCATCGATGATCTGCAGTGGTCAGACCGTGCGTCTATGGATTTACTTCGACATCTATCCGGTCGGCTTCACGGTGTGCCGCTGCTCGTGATCGGAGTGTATCGATCCGAAGACTTACACCGCACTACAGAGTTTCATCGCTATTTCACCGATATGCTGCGGACAGGCAGCCAACGCATCTTGCTTCAGGAGTTAACCCGCTCGGAGGTGGAGGAGCTTACAAGGGTAACGATCCCCCACCTTGACAGTCCCTCTCGTTTGGCCGACGAGATCTTTCGGTTGACACATGGGTTCCCGCTGTTTGTGGCCGAAATCTTAGAACAATTCAAAGGCGGCCAGCATGCGACAGTTCCAGTGTCAAAAACGGTCCAACAAGCCATTGACAGCAAACTCAATCTCCTGGATCAAACCTATGTACCGATCTTGGAAGAAGCCGCCCAAATTGGAGAACTGTTTAGTTACCGCCTGCTTGCCGATATTTCCACCAGCACTGAGGAAGCGGTAACCGCTGCGCTCGGCGATGCCAAGCGGTTGGAAATCATCCGGAACATGGACAATCAACCGGATACGTTTCAATTCCGACACGCGATTGTCAGGAGCCATCTAATGGGCCGGATGCTCGGCGTACGGCTGGAACGGTGTCACCAAACGATTGCCGAGGTTCTGGAAAGAACCTCGCCCGATGCCATCGACACCATCGCATTTCACTATCGACGCGCGAACGATTCGCGATCCGTCCAGTTCCTCACCCTCGCCGGCGATCAGGCGCTTCGTCTAGGCGCAATCCTGGATGCCGAAGAACGTTATCGTCAGGCGCTTGAGTCGTTGCCTAAAGGAGATGTCCTGCACGCGGAAATTCTCCTCAAGCTTGGTTTTTGCATGCGACGACGGAATGATGCCGATGCCGTTCAGTTGATTAAAACCGCGCTTGACGCGGCGCAGCAAAGTGAAGACTTACCGGTCGTGGCATGGGTTCGCCATCTCATATATGAACGTGCTTACACCCGTGGGGATCGCGTTATCCTTGATGAACTTGCCGCGCTCTCGACCTTGCAGGAACAACTGCTGACAAACGAACGATATCTCGTACTCGAACAGCTATTCTTTCGCGATCAATGCGAATTTCCGAGAATCTTGTTTGTGTACTGGAGCTTTCTGTATACCCATGGACAATTGGAAGAAGCAGAGCAGTTACTCAGCGATTTACAAACGAGGGTTGGTGCGCACAATCCGCAGGTTCTGCGCATGAAAACGAGGCTCTTCGCGTTCTTGGGGAGATTGGACGAAGCCAACGCCACGGTGCTTGAACTGAGCAAGGCGGCGCACAACCGACATGATGACCGGTCAGCCACCGTCTTGTTCGCCAATTATCTGTACCATACATACCTAACGAAAACTGACCAACCGGATCAAGTGAATGCGCTCATTCAGGAACTCATGGTCCTGGAAGACGAAATTAACGAGAAAAATGGATTTGGCTTTATGCCGAAGGAATATTCCGCCTCTGGATTTTACCATTATTCGAGAGGCAATTGGGCAGAGGGGTACAAACACTTGGCGGAATACGTTTTGGCAGAATCAGAACCGGATCCCCTCATTACCTGGTTTGCTGCCGTGATGCTGGTGGAAACCGGAGATACTGCGCATTTGGACGCCGTAATGTCTAAGCTGGCGCCATTTCGTCCGGTTGATCCACCCCCACCGTCCACCACCGTCTTTACCTGGGTGCATGCGATTCGCGCGCAAGCCCATCTTCTGCGGAATGAAGCGGAATTGGCAAAAACATGGCTTGACGCGGCTGATGCGCATCCTCTCAGTCAAGTGTCAAAACTCCATCGCCCATTTCTTGATATTGCCTGGTGCGATTATTACCGTCAGACTGGAGACAAAACAAGGGCCATAGAGGCTTGTGAACGAGCCTTGACTTGGGCAGAGTCCGTACCGATTCCATGGTTCGTCATCAAGGCGCTTCGTCGGCTTGGAGAACTTCAAGGTGAGCTTGCTAAGTACGCTGAGGCGTTCACATTGCTGGAAGACGCTGCTGCTCTTGCACAAACATGCCGACTGCCTTATGAAGTGGCACTCTGCCATCTATCAACCGGACGTGTATGGAGAACGTTCGAAACCACTGCGGAAATAACGGATCACCCACATGTGACTGCACGACGCGACACTGTGCTCAGGCGCCTGCAAGCGGCATCGGATGCCTTTACCCGTTTGGGTGCAAAAGAGCAGGCAGAGGCTGATCGTTTATTGGACGCAGTCCGCGCTTCCAAGACTATCACTACAAACAAAAGAACAGCTGACTCTGATGTCCTCACGGAGCGCGAGTGGGAGGTGGCCCGATTGGTTGCGGAAGGACTGACCGACAAAGAAGTAGCGGCCAAGCTATACGTTTCTCCTCGCACCGTGGATCACCATTTGCGCAGCATTTTCCGGAAAATGGACGTTCGTCACCGCACGGCATTAGTAGCATATATAAATAAACAAAAGGATTAACGCTGCGCCACGACCAAAAGCAACAAGTCCTCGAAGCGATTCGACAATATCTCGTTGAGGATGTCGCGAAATTCAGTTGATTCCGTTATGTGAACATTCTTGCAACTACCTACCTTTTTTTTGCAACATGAAGTAGATAGGGCAGACCCGTAAGGATCTGCCCCCGACCGTGACATAGCTGGGAACTGGCCAACCCGTCAGCTCCATTATTGTTGGTACTTGAATAGACCGTTTGCAGTCGCGGCGTACATGGTCCCGTTCGTGTAGAACAGCCCAGTCACGCCAGATGGCCCCCTCAGTTCCGTCCATGTTTGGCTTCCGCCGTTATACTCCCATATGTTGCCGCCCGCCACGGCATACAGCACATTGTTAAACCCGTATATGGTTCGGGTTGTGCCAGTCAAGTTACTCCAACCCGGTACATCGAACCAGACAGGGTACGGGTTGGAGCTACTGATTACGCCAGGCTGCTGCAGCATCCCGTTGGTTTCCAGCGCATAGACAGTTCCGTTCGCAACCACAATCTTGGCCACCGGCCAGGAAAGTTGGGACGGACCCGCGAAATACCAACCTGTACTACCCCACCATTCCCATACGCCGATGTGTTCAGGGGGATTCAAAATACTGGTGTCAGTGCTCCAGTTGTCGCCTAACAAGAGGTTTCCGTCTGGCCCCTGTACTAGGCTTGTAATCGTGCCGGCTGGGCTGAAAAATGATCCGTTGCCCACTATCGTATAAGATCCTGGACCATTGTAGGTATACAAGGAGCTACCTTGGTTCATGTCATTAGGGGTTGAAACATACACCGTGGTCGTGCCGTTGGCTGTGACGCCCGCAATTTGGCTAACCGCCGGGCTGCTACTGCCAGAATTGAGGAAGGTGAACGTCAGGTTCCCGTTGGAATCCACGTTGCCTTGAAACAAAAGGCCCTCGCCTACCACCGCGTACAGTTGCCCCCCTATTACAGCCAGGCTGTTCACGGCTGAATGTAATAGGCCCGTATCCGCCCACCCGCTTCCGTTCCATGCGAACAGATCTGAGGATGCATCTCCTACCCCTGCGTACAGTGTCCCTTTGTAGTCAGCCAGCGCAGTGATGCCAGCTTGCGAACCTGGTACTCCGGGCATAGCGACCCACATATTGTAAGGATTCGACGAATTGTTCATCAATGCCGTGATCGTTCCATTGTTCATAATGCTGGTGCCACTGACACCTGAATCCAGAGTGACACCCGACACGGTGCCGCCACCGCTAACCGTCAAGCTTGTGTTGCTTGCATCGATCTGGAGATTCGTTACCGAACCCGAAACGTTCACATTCGCTCCATTGGTTCCACTGATAGTCACACTGGGGATCGAGCCCTTTAACGTGATTGCGCCAATCGGGGCCGAAGAAGGATCAATCGTCACCCCACCACCCAGCATACCGGTGTTGTTGAACGTCATGGCACCGGGATCGTTAATCGTTACCGTGCCGTTCAGAATCCCACTGTTGTTGAATGCCATGGGATCCGTAATCGTGGTGGTTCCCGTCACCATCGCAGAATTGTTTACCGTGGCATTCGGCGTGTTGACCGTTAGGTTGCCGCTGATGGTTCCATTGTTGATGGTGACCGTCCCTGCGTCGGTGGAATCACTGATGGACACGTTCCCGGCGAGCGAGTATCCTCCAAGATTGATGTTGACCAGACGGCTCGCATTAACGTCCGAAGTGATGTTCTGACCAAGTTGCACAGTGGTATATCCACTTTGTATAGCCTCGGCCAACTCAGTTGCATTGTAGACAATTTGTGTATCAGCATTCACCCACTGCGCATACAGCATGACATTCGACGTTCCCACATCGAAGGTGGTTCCAGGCGCATAACTCGTACCACTGCCGTCTGCCGCCGTGTTCCAGCCTGCGAAGGCGTAACCGTCCTTTACAAGATTACTCGTGTTCCCTGCGACGGTCATTGAACTTCCGTCCGCATATGTTTTGCTGTCCGTAGGAACACTACCACCCGTACTCCCGTTGCTATCATAGGTTACGGTGTAGGTTAGGTTCGGAGTGGGAGTGCCTGTAAATGTCGGAATCGTCGCGCCTGAAAGTTGAATCGTGTTTGTGACGCCATTCATCGTGACCGTGATCGCATCGCCCGAACCTTCTGTATACGTGTATACGAGCGTGGCTTGACCATTACTGTCAAAAGTCACTATAGTGGGAGATGAGCTGTTTGTACTGACTGCGCTACCGTTATAAGCAATTGTATCGGTCGAGTTGCTGCCCGGTACAAATACCAACTTTGCCGATGCAATGCCCGGCGACACTAAATTGCCACTCGCATCTACGGTCTGTAATGTCAGATTCACCGTGATCCCTGAGTAAGTCAAAGTATTGCCAAAATCCGAGGGATTGCTTTGATACACGCTGTACACCACACGGTAGACTGCATCATAGACACTCTGGGTGACGGAAGCATTACTGCCTCCTAAAGCTGTGGGTGCGTTCCAGTTGACGATGACTTGAGGGGTCAATGTATGACTCACTGCGGTTACCGTTGCGCCATTGACGATTCCGTACACAGAAGTGGTTACTGATGGCGCACTCGCAATCTCACTACCCGTCAACTGGATCTGGCTGAACGCCGCCACCTTGCCACTGCTATCGACTTCATACACACCCACATAATTTCCATTGCTGGCCGTTAGGTTGCTGCCGCCGGTTAACAATCCGCTTGGTGGCGTAGATCCTTGCACAGGTGTCGCAATCGAGTCAGGGAAAACCTGGTACTCCAGTGTGTCTCCGCTCACATTCGGCTTCGCCATCACCGTCGTCGTACCGGCCGTACTGCCCGGTGCAGCCGTAGGCATCGTGGCTAATGCCGGGGCAGTCACGACCTGGCTTCCACCTGTGGAGCCACCATTCCCAGAGGCACCGCCACTATCCGAAGAACCGCCACTACCTGAGGTACTGCCACTGCCCGAAGTACTGCCACTGCTACCGGAAGATCCACTTCCACCCAAGGTACCGCTGCCTGAAGACCCGCTTGTTGAACCGATGATATTGCCACCGCTTTGCGCCGCCACACTCCCAGTCCCATTAACATAAACAGAGCCGTTCCCTTGATTGGTCAAGTTAGCAACCGTTCCATCTACCTGAACTTTTACCTTTGACCCTGACTGTACATTCACAACATCAACGTTCGCCCCGCTCGCCACAGTAATGCTCGAATTCGATGAATCCACCGTCAAGTTCGTCACTCGCGCACCGGCGTCAACCGTCACTGATGCGCCGCTTTCCACCGTGACATTGGCGTATGAGGAAGATCCTGTTAAAATGACATTTTGTCCGCTTTGGATGAACAAATTGCCCACTGTGCCACCGTTATTTTCAAATGTGACAGGTTCTTGATCTGATGCAGTCACTTGAGTATTCTGTATGTTCGTCTTGCCGCCCGACACAATATGGACTGGGCTCGTACTACTGATGTTTAGAGCCGAAGCATTCACGTTATCCAGGTGTATGGAATGGTTCGCTCCTGACTCTATGTAAATTTGTCCATTGACGGAGAGGCCAGAAAGATCCACGTTTCCATTGGCGCCAGGATTGACATATACGTTACCGTAAATGACCATATTTCGCAGAGTCGCATTCGTTCCGAGAATGATTGCGTTTTTATTCAAAATATAGCTTCCGTCCGCCGGGCCGTACGTCTGATTAGCCAGGAGCACCACAGGATAACCTGCACCTGGCTTAATTGTGAAATGGTGATTCATCCATGTACTTATCAAACCCATACGCTTCAATGATTGTTGAACATACCAAACGGGAATATAAAACGTATAAACACCAGAGGTCGGGTCTTTCGCAACACGCATATTAAAGCTCTGTACAAGGGTTCCGTTTAAGTAGATTCCACTATTCCCTATTCCAGGCGAAAGATGTTTCATGTCTACAGAAATACCTTTCGGGACACTGATATCCAATCTCTTTTTACTCCCATTCCACGTGACAACGTACCCGTTGACCTTTAAAGCTTGCATCATATAAAAAAGCGGTAAATACGTCGTGGGGGTTTTCCAATCTTCCGCGACAAAACCTTTGATCCCTGCCGTATAATTTTCCATCGTGATTTTTTCGTTCCCAAAATTAACAGGACTTTTATTTATGACCGCGTAAGCAGGAGTCATGGAAGCCCCCAGTACGATGAACACTGAGATGGCGCTATTTCGCCATTTAGACATGAGGCAACCTCCTTGGACATGTGATATAGACCCGTGAAGCAGTATTTCTACTATTGGATTACCCGTTCGGCGTGCTGCTCTGCAATCCGATGCTCCACGTCGTCCCGTTCCACGTGTTGCCCACCGACAGCTTGTCCAGCAACTGCATCACATACCAGATCGGCATGTACGTCGTCGGCTTGCCCGAATTCGGGTCTTTCGCGTACAAGCCTGTCACGTTCTGCACTAATTTCCCGTTCAGGTACATATGCATCGTTCCAACACCCGGCTGTACGTTCTCAAATGGCACCAGACCGTCCTTGCCGAGCCGCCAGTTATGGCCGTCCCACGCGCTCGAAACACCGTAGCCCTTCAGGATCTGCATCACATACCAAATCGGCATGTACGTCGTCGGCGTCCCGGCGTCGCTGCGCACCACAACAGGCACATATTCTGCATGCAAATCTGTCGCCTGCCACACTAATTCCCGCGCGCCCTGCGGAAGTGCGTCGACAACCACCTGCTTTGTCTGTGTTTCACCGCTCGTGTCCCTTACCTCAACTGTCACAATCTCCGGTTTGGACGATCCCGTTGTCCCACTGATGACGCCCGTTATCTCATCAAGCGTGATTCCCGGCGGGAGCGTGCCCGCGAGAATGTTCCACGTGTAAGGCTCCGTGCCACCGGAAGCCGTCAGCGCCCGTGAAAACGACTGGTTTGGCTGCCCAGTCGGAATCACCGTCGGGCTGGTAATCCACAGTGGAGAGCTGCCCGTCGTGTTGCCGCTGCCGCTGGTGTTACTATGCGACGAACGTCCCGAACTGCCGCCCGAAGTAGCTGGCGCGTTCACCGTAATCGTCAGCGTCGTCGGCCACGCGTTGCTGACCGCCCCGTAGACAGTGCCATAGACTGTCGCTGTCACCGTCCCCGAAGTGGTAGTCGAGACTGTCGGCGCTGTCCATATTGTGCTAAACACCCCGTTGCCGTCCGCCGTCACTGAGGTTTCACCCCAGGTGCCAATCGTGCTCGTTAAATCGACAATCGCGTTTGACACCGCTGTGTTGTACACGTCGTACACCACGCCCGTGACAGATTGTGCAGCGCCGCTTTGCACATTCGTACTGCCAAATGTCAAAGCGACCGCTCCAATGCTCGCCGTATTCACCGTCACCGCGCTGCTCTGAAGCGATTCACCGCTCGCATTGACCGCACTGACCGTATATTTGTACGATTTACCTGGGAAGAGATTGCCCACCGTATAGCTGGTTCCGGTCACGCCCGTGGCAATCGGTGTGCTGCCGCCGTTCTCGTACACGTTGTAGCTCGTCGCGCCAGCCACCGCACCCCAGGAGAGTGTCGTCCCTGTCGATGTCGTGTCGCTAGCCAAAATCCCTGTCGGTGTAACCGGAGGAAGCGCGTATTCCTCAACGGCGTCGGACGTCGAGTTATAATAGTTCGTTACGAACATATCACCTAAATTGTCCAGAGCGATGCCAGAAGGACTATTGAGCGACCCGCCGTTCGTGATGTCCTTCCAATTACTGCTTCCACTTGGCAGTTCTTCAATTTTGTTGGTGAACCTGTCCACGACATACACACTGCCTGCACTGTCCACCGCGACGCCATCAGGACCAATGAATGACACGCCGTTCGTAATATTTTTCCAATTATTGGCGCCGCTCTTTAGTTCGTCAATTGTTCCGCCAGGAAATCCTCCCTGATTCGTGACAAACACATCGCCCGCATTGTCCACCGCAATGCCTGTGGGCGTACTGAATGAGTTTCCGTGCGTGATGTCCTTCCACGTGCCGCTCCCGCTTGACAGTTCTAACACGGCGTTCGATGTGCCACTAACACCGCTATTCGTCACAAACACTTCGCCCTTACTGTCCACCGCAATGCCAGCGGGATAATTGAATGACACACCGTCCGTGATGTCCTTCCACGCGCTGCTCCCGCTTGGCAGTTCTAACACGGCGTTCGATGTGCCACTAACACCGCTATTCACAACAAATACGTCGCCATTACTGTCCACCGCAATGCCGGCAGGATAATTGAATGACCCGCCGTACGTGATGTCCTTCCACGTGCTGCTCCCGCTTGGCAGTTCTTCAATCGTGTTGGAGCCGCCATTCGTGACAAAAACGTCACCTGCACTGTCCACCGCGATGCCACCAGGACCATTGAATGACCCACCGTCCGTGATGTCCTTCCACGCGCCTGACGCGGCAAACGCGGTACCTCCCGGCGCATAAGTCGACAACGCCATCATCGAACTCATGACCAGGAGTGTCACAGCCGTCTTCGCCAATCGCTTTCGTAGATATGTACCCTTGACACTTTTACTCACCTGCAAATCCCCATCAACACTGCCTGTCCATACTTTTCTGTGCAACCTTATTAACTCCCCTTCTATCATCAATGGAATTGTCAACGCCGGATGTTGCAATCAAGCTGGCAACCGATACGTTATTTTAGTAGAGTTCCATGATGATGACATCGGGAGAATTCCCTATTTTGACGTGGGGGATCCCCTAGTCACATTGGTTTAGAAATCGTTCTTGAATTTCCTTCCAAGCATGGGGATGGCGGATGGCATCCTATGAAAGAACCCAGCCTACTCAAAGAAGGCTGGGTTCTTGGTCGTGGTTTTGCATGGTGGAGGCGAGGACTGGGGTCTAAAAAACCTGTCGGAGACGCGGCGTCTTCATTTTGGGGGGCGCAACCGCTGAGTTCCCCTTATCTGCACGAAACGTCGTTAGATTCTGGATAATCAGGGCGCATTTTCTGTACGCCCCGAGAAGCGTTATGATATTGTATATCCAATGAACCAATCGAGATGGGAGCATGCAGGAATGAACGATCCCGCAAACGTGCCCAGTGTTCACGACCTCAATGAGATGCTAAAGAAGGTCGTCGATTTAGCCAAGTTTAAGGCGAAATCATCAGGCACGTCCATTGTGTACGAGGTAAACAAAAGGCTGATCCGGGAATATCCAGATGGAAAGAAATATGAAATTATCCGCGATGAAAATGGATGTCAGAGGGAAGTCCAATTCGATGAATAGTCGCCCCTTGGAGACAACACTCGCCAGCGGCAACGCTGTGAGACAAATGCAGACCGCGAAGAATCATGGTTTTGAGATTACTCTGTATTATGTTGCTCTGTCCGACGTCGAACTTCATGTATCGCGAGTGGCTACCCGTGTTCAGGCAGGTGGCCACTCCATTTCAGAACAGGTCATAAGGGAGCGCTATGCGCGTTCGTTCGAGAATCTGGCCAAAGCCCTTCCTCTTGTTGATCATGCTGTCTTCATTGACAATAGCGAGGAACTAGAGGTCATTTTGCATGTCAACCGTGGACAAATCAGTTTTGAGGCGCCTCGTCTCCCTGATTGGACTGCATTGGTAAAAGAGTTCTTGCAAAAATAGCTGGAGAGCGATTCCTATATGCCAATTTCCTGTTGCTATCAATGAGCTTTCCAGTAACCGTTAAACAGTGCACACCCGTGAGAAATCTGTTGAAACACGAGGGCAACCGACCTCCGAGATCGTTACGCCAGAAACACATTTTCATTATGCCATCTCAGATACTCCCTTGCCGGGCGCTCTTGCAGTTCGTTTGGAACGATAGCCAACTCCTTGCCATGGAGGGAGTAGTACTCGCGACCATTACCGTAATCCTCTTTGATTCTTTTGCTTATCTCAATGTGGAGATCTTCATCCACAGTTACATAACCTCGATCAAACAGGGTATGCAGATCTTGCCGCAATAATAATCCATTACTCGTGCAATGGGGGCCGTCTTGCCCATAGGGTTTGATGTGTGCGGCATCCAGTACCGGCAGTGTTTTTTCCCCTGTGATCGCACAGCGTCGCTGGTACGCCTCCGTCACCAACACCCGGAAGGCTCCCTGACCAATTCGCGGGTAGACAATTTGGCCTGATCCATAGCGAGGACCTCCGTCTCGTTCCCGCACAGTATCTGCTGCCCATCCCATCTGCGGTATACCCTGTAATCGCTCTTGAACCTCTTGATACAGTCTCCCGCCCAAGACGTCGTCAGAATCGTACGACTTGCCCTGTACGATATTTGACTTCCAGTCCGCGGGAACCTGAATCCATCTTTTCGGGTCAAAAAAGAAAGGAGAGGCCAGAATAATACAACCGATAACCGGATCCGGTTCTATCCATCGATCCGTCTTTCTATACTTGTAAATCGCGGCGGAAAATCTCTGTAAGTCCGTCATTCCATTTTTATTCCCGAATGCCTCCCACGCCAGTGACACCGGCAAGAAGGAATACCGAATAAAGAACCCGCCTCCCACTATAAAGTTCCGGGGACTGTGAAGCTTGAACAAGAATAGCCCATTGGTCTCGAGTGCCTTGAAGGATTGTTTGCCGCCGGGTTTCCAGAAATTCACTTCATCGGGCTGAAGTTGCGACAAATAGGTATACCAATCGCTATCCGTAACCCCAACGAACATCTTCATGGTCTCACCCACACAAAAGTTTAAGTCGTCTATGGACCTATTATACCCTTGGATTCTTTGCGAAAGCACGAGTTCTCTTTCGTGCGATCTTATCCCTACTTCGTCGGTTACCACAAACGCTGGCGCATGGTGAGCGATACGCTCCTGCAAACTACGGAGACCGGGACGAGTTCCAGAAACTCCGGAACAACCTGTGGTTCCGGGTAGTTGCTGCAACGGAAATTTTGCCGTACGACGGAGTTTGTCCTCGGACTTATTGCTGGAATTTTCTGCTTCGGAGAGGTGTTCTTCGCGCTGGTGTTTGAAGCGGTCTACAAAGTCGCCGCGACGCTGTAATCGAACGTGTTTTGCATCCAGCTCTCCGAAGGCCTTGCGGCAGATTATTCGTTAATCTATAACCGGCGATACACTTCACCACGTGAAGCAATCAGACTCACATTGACCGTCTTTTGTGTCTCGTCCATTGAAAACGATGACTGGTTCATTGACACGACACCCTATCAGCCGGTTTAGCATCTTTGACTGAGTACGTGCCACTCGTCATTTATAATTCGTAAGGTATACTTGGAGAAAATAGTTTCATCAAATCGGAGGAGTAACCCCATGCCTGTATATAACAAACTGGTGCGCGATCGTATCCCGGATATCATCACAACAAGCGGGAAAAAGGCCGTCACTCGCAACCTGACAGAAGCAGAGCGGATCAAAGCTCTCCAACAAAAGTTAGAAGAAGAAGTCCGCGAATATACGCATGCATCTGACAACCAAGCGGCCTTGGAGGAGTTGGCCGATATCCTCGAAATCATCCGCAGTCTTACACAGATACATGGCGCGGACTGGGCCCAACTGGAAGACATTCGCGAACAGAAAGTCAACGAGCGCGGAGGGTTTCAGGACGGCATTTTCTTGATCGAGGTTGTGGATGAATGAAGTCCGCTTGATCACAGAAGACCTGCTGGATGAATTGGTGGATGCCATGTCTGCAGCAACGTCGATCTGTTTGATCGTGTCGTTTGCCGCAGGTTCGGGCGTTTCCCTTGTCGTCGCACCCTTACACCAAGCAATACTGCGCGGTGCAGAGATCAAAATCCTGGTAGGCGATTACCTCTATATCACAGAACCGGAGGCACTGGAAGGTCTGTTGCAGTTAGGACCGGACGCCGAGATTCGGCTATGGCAAAGCCGTGGCCGCTCCTTTCACCCCAAGGCATATCTGTTGCATTCCGAAGACGACGAGGGTATTCTCTTTGTCGGTTCGTCCAATCTGTCGCGATCCGCCTTGATCCATGGCGTCGAGTGGAACCTTGCCGTGGCGGCCAGAGTCGCGCCGCTCACATTTGCGACGGCCAGACAAAAGTTCATGGAGTCATTTTACGATCCGTGTACACTGCCGGTCACGCCCGAAACGATCACACGCTACCGGGAGCTATACAAGATATTCCATATAGAACATCCCCAAACAGCCGACATGTGGAGAGAGCTCGAGTCGGTCAACCATCACGCGCCCGTTCAGGAACCAACCACACTGGTTGCGGAAACGCCTGCCGTCTACGGAACGATCCTGCCGCGCCCAGCGCAGTCCGAGGCGCTGGCGGAACTCATGCGAACAAGGGAGGAAGGATACGACAAAGCCATGGTGGTCATGGCAACTGGCCTCGGGAAGACGTATCTCTCCGCCTTTCTCGCCCAGCATTTTTCGCGCGTCCTCTTCGTGGCGCACCGAGAAGAGATCCTGCATCAGGCCAGACGGTCGTTTCAGGAGGTCATGCCGGAGCGATCTGTCGGCTTGTATAACGGACACACCAAGTCGATGGCAACGGACACCGTATTTGCTTCCATTTTCACACTTGCTATGAAGCGCCACAGGGAGGCATTTCAGCCCGGGGACTTCGATCTCATCATCATTGATGAATTTCATCATGCAGCGGCGCGATCCTACCGTAAACTGCTCGATTTCTTCCAACCTATGTTCCTGCTTGGCATCACGGCTACCCCGGAACGAGCGGACGGCCAGGACATCTTCGGACTTTGTGACGGCAATGTCGCCTATCAGATTCGCTTTATCGAAGCCATCGAGAGGGGGTGGCTGGCGCCATTTCACTACTATGGGGTCTATGACGATATTGACTACAAGGCGATCTCATGGCTTGGCTCTCAGTATGACGAAGAGGAACTGTACGCCGCGCAGGTCCAGTTCGACATGGGCGACCGCGTGCTCGAGGCGTGGAGACGGTATCGGGGAACAAGAACGCTTGCCTTCTGCTCGTCAATTCGCCAGAGCGAGTATCTGACCCACAAATTCGTCGATCACGGCATACGTGCAACGAGCCTGCATTCGCGCTCGGTGGGCCTATCCCGGCAAGAAGCGATCGACCGCCTGTCAGAGGGAGCCCTTGACGTCATATTTACCGTCGACCTGTTCAATGAAGGCGTAGACATCCCAACCGTCGATACGTTGTTATTTGTTCGTCCGACCGAATCGCTCACCGTCTTCATTCAACAGATCGGGCGCGGCCTGCGTCTCCACCCTGGCAAGGGTCACTGTACGATCATCGACCTCATCGGCAATTACCGCAACGCGGACATCAAATTGCGCGTCTTTGACACCCGCGTCAAGAATGACGAACGCCGCCAGCCCTCGTTCATCCAGAACGCCCTGCCCAGCGGATGCCTCATGGAACTGGACCCGCGCGTGGTGCATTTGCTGCAGGAAATGGCGCAAAAGCGTCTGCCGCGCCGCGAATCATTGCGATCGGCATATATCGCTCTCAAGATGGAGATGGGCCGACGGCCAACCTATCTGGATTTTCATCTCAATGGCTACGCCGATAGTCAAGCCATTCGCCAGGAATTTCACTCTTACACGGGCTTTCTATCGTGGCTTGATGAGCTGACGGAGACGGAACTGGACATCTACACGCAATATTCGGCCTGGTTACAGGAAGTGGAGAAGACAACCATGACCAGAAGCTACAAGATGGTGCTGCTCTCCTACCTGCTGTCGCGTGGAGATAGCGGCTGGTCAGAACCTGTCGCTCCTGACCAGGCCGCGCATTATTTCCACGACTATCTGTCCGCAAAAGAGTACCGCAAGAAGATCGATCTGACGGACGATTTATGGGTTTACAACGAAGGGAGAATGGCGAGCTTGATCGCTCGCATGCCCATGTCAAAGTGGGCAGGCAGCAGCAAAGGATGGGTGGAGTTTGAGGACGGGCAATTTCGCATCCGTATTCACGATGAGCCAAGCGTACTCAAGGTACTGCACGAATGGACACAGCAGATCTGCGACTATCGGCTGCACACCTACTTTGAACGAAAACAGCGGCGGGGAGGGAGCGAAACGTAGCCGTTCGTCGCAGACACACACCATTTCAAACTCTTACGAGTCGCGCAGTTGATCTGCGTCAACGCGCACTGTTCGAAGGATTCATCTGATCTACCGTATCATTTATGAAACGGGCAGATGGTTCTCTGGCACTCACTCCTCAATCGGTGGCGGCAGCAGAAACAATTGGTACTGTATTGCACGGACAAAAGGTTTTCTTCGGAGACCACTCCCAGAACACTTACGTCGTCTCCTGTTTTATTCGACTTTTATTCGACGAGGGCATGCCAAATTCCTCGATTAATCGGACATGCTCCTGTTAGATGGTGTAAAATAGTTTGTGCAAACCCCCATTACCGCGAGAGGGAGTTCGCGTTGGGAGGATGACAGAGATAAAACTAGCTTTGAAGCAGCAGACTCGCCAGTGTGTCAAGTGGCACAATTCGGCGGAGTCACATTTCCTACGCTTTCTCCGATTGCAAGAAACTCTTCAGAAGATGAACCTTGGCGTGCCCTTATAGAAGCGGACAACATCATGCTAATGTCGGACAGCAGCGGAAATTAAGTATTCCCAAAAATGGATGAGCGAATTCGATCGGAGGCGCCGCGGAACAGGGTGAACTAAACAATCCTAATCAGGGCTGGACATCTTCGATAGCATTTTGCTGAAAGGAGCGTTGTGGGAATGCGAAAGGCGTATGATACTATTCTTCAATCTGAGGTGTCTGCGGATTTGGCGGCCAAAAGTGGCGGCTATGAACCGTATCGGTATGAGTGCGCTTGCTGCGGTGAAGAAGTTTGTGTCGCCGCCGCGTACAGCACCAGTATGGTGCCACATTTCAGGCATCGCAGCGGCAACAATGATGTCGAGTGTGAAAACTATCTGGGACAATACGGAGCGATAAGCATAGAATCGCGCTCACGCAAGAGCAATCGTGAAAGAGTCGAGTTCTATTTTGAAAACAGCAACAAGACATTTAGCCTCGGGCTTCGTTTCAGCGGCGACGAGATTAATGCCTATGAGCAACATAATGTTGTTTTCGAGCTAAGGTCGTCCGCTGCAGAGCAAGTGTTCTTCACTTTGCCGATTAACAATACGAATTTTGCGCCTGATGCCCCGACGCTGATTCCTATTAACGAATTCTCTTTCAGCTATTTCTTGTCCAATACACTTAATGGAACGAAACGCAAGTACGATTTTTTCAAGTCCGGCAACACACCAACATTTTTCAAGCTGCAAGGAAACGATAGCGATTATAAAGCAAAGCTGGTACGCAGCGCGGTTTTGTATACCAAGGTTCCGTACTTCGTCGTTTTTAAGAGTCAATATTCAGTACCGCAAGAAGTCCGCTTCTCTGATGAAATACATGTAGATGAAACATTTCGTTTTGAAACAATGGGCAGAAAATTCTCGGGGAAAGTTCTGACAATCAAAAACAAGACCGCTCAAATAGACGCCTTGGTGTTGTCTTGGGGCTATCAATTGGAAGCCTCCGAAACGCTGACCCTGTTGTGGCCGCCCGCGGCACTGGTTGATGACGTCTCGGTAATAGATTCAGGCTATGCATTTTTATACTCGAGTTTTGAGTTGCAAGCCCACGGAAATATTAATGTTCATTCGGAAGACATTTATAGGGTTACGAATGGAGTTTCAAAAGTGTCGGTTAAGCCGAAAACAAAAGTGTTCAAGAAGAACGCTGAGATTATCATAGACAAGGGTGAACAACATCCCTATGGTTTTGATGAGATTCTCTCAACGGAGATTTCCGCAAGCACATATACCGTGTCGGATGATAGTACATACTTTTTGTTCAACCGCTCTGGTGTTAAACGTTTGAGCAAAGGTCAGTCCGTTTCGCTTACTCCGCAAGGCGAGATTAGACGCTACCACTATGGCTACCCTACAGACCGCATTTATCCTCGTCAACAAGAAGAGTTGACTGGTGAATTATTGCTCGACGATATTCTTTGTCATTACAGACACACAGAGGCATTCGATAAGAGCATCTTCAGTCCGTGTGCGCTTAGCAAAACTGCTTCTCATTACATCGAGAGGTGTGAAGCGTCGGGCTTAATAAATACGGTGGCTAAACAATTCATCGAGGAGGGGCGGTTATGAATTATCTTCCTCAGCTGACCGAAAATGAAGTGCATTACATATGCTCGGTAATACCACTTCAGGATTCGATTCATTATTTTCGAAATAATCCAAGAGAGTTCGCAAAAATCATGCCCGGGTTTCGGGCAACAAGCATGAAAAATCAGACTCAAGTAAGTGCATTGCTCTTTAGAAACCGCAACCAGTACTTCATTTCGACTTTCATCGAAAAACATATTAGCAACTGGCTCTCTCAGATTCAAGGACAAATCGCCAAAATGATGGAGGATGGTAACAGCAAGAATTTAGCCCTATTGCACACATTGCCGTCCTGTTTCTTTGTGGACAATATAGGTCTATTCTTCAAGCTCATTAACGAAGAATATTCGGAAGAGTTTATTGCGTTATTGAGTGAGGCGGTAACGGCAACAAAGAAGACGTCCGTCGAACATGAAAAATTACAGAGCAAAATAAAAGCCAAAGAATCTGAAATCAGAAATCTACAAGCCGAACTCGATTCAGCAAAATTAAATTTGGAGATAATAGGAAAAAAACTATATGAGCGCAATACGGAAATTAAGGTAGTTAAGCGTGGTCTCGTCGAACTTGATAAGCTGAAATCCACCGTACAAAACGATAAAGAAATGATTGTGGTACTTGAAGCCAAGATTCAAGTGCGAAATGAAACCATAAATGGTCTCAGAAAAGAATTGTCTGAAGCAAAGAACCGCAGTCAGCAACCTGAGGTACAGATTAGGGCCGAGTTAGAAAAACAGCACGCTGCCAAGACATCCGAGCAGCAAGCTGCGCCGAAACCTAAATGCCCCAGCGACATTGAAGAGTTTAAAGATTACTTGGGATATAATCTTGAAAACATAGGCGTACCTACCGATTCTGAATACTTTGCTCTTTTGAAAGATCACTTGGGCAAAATTCCATTTCAAGGAATGCCTATAATTGTGAATCGTGGTGTGGGTACAACTCTTGTGAAGTGCATTGCGAACACCCTAGTCGGGCAACCAAATGTGAAAATGCTTTCCTTCAGCAAAGATCCTTCGATAGACGATCTCGACAGTTTCCTGTCATCCGCCGGACGAGTTGTTTGCCTAGACAACTTTATCGGGAACTGTAACGAAACCGAACTGCTGTCGCTGTTTGATAACCATAGGGATAAAGTCATCTTCTTGACGGTCGCCTATGACAGAACAATACATTACGTTTCCAGAGAGTTTTTGCGGTACTGTCAGTATCTTAACCTCAACCGAATTGCGGTATTATCTGACAACGCTGAATTAACAGAAGACCCATCAACGGTAGAGGAGGTAGAGTTTAACCCCCGAAAGATATCCCATGATAATCGATATTCTTTTCTATTGAGAGAAATGCTGGGCGAGTTTGGATTCCTCCAAAATTTGATTGAACAAAAATGTGCCGCTATATCTGATGAGCAGGATTTATGGCGTGTGATGGCATTTGATGTTTTACCATACTGTGTGGACGTGCTGCAGATTGCGCCCTATAATACTTCTGAGCGATTAATCAAGTACGCTGGAGATGCAGGAAGGTGTGCATACAGAAACCTCTTCAAAGGGTGGTTTGCTCGATGAATGAGTTGTTGACCGCGATGTCTTCTGATATGGGTATTGACCGATATGCCGGCGAATCAGAGGACTCCTTTGTATACAGGCTCTGCTATTCCGCGTTGGGACAGTGGTGTCTTCGCATGGCTGAGAATTCGTTGAACGGAATTATCGGAACGACGAAACACAACCAGACAATCGTGCTGAACGAATTGATGTCGCGGTATTCCGAATTGTTCCCAACCATTGCCGACAGGTTCGTTGACACCAGTAATCCGCAGTTGAGCTTCCCTGTTCACATCCGCAGGGTCTACGAGGAGACTGGTTATCTTCTGACCGACGATAACAATCGAAATCGGTTAGCCAATTACGCTCGGAGCATCCCTATTCGGAATACAGCATTGTTCTTTGGTATTCCCAACATAGCATACGCCGTGAATGGACTTGGTGCATTTACAGGCCCCACAGCATATAAGGTCTCCGCAAGAGAGTTTTTGATAAGAGACGACCTAACGTGGGAGGAGTATTTCCAGTCGCAATTTGACATCATTGATTTCTATGACAGAGACATTAACCTTGATGAGCTTGAGTTTTTTAATCCTCTGTCAAATAACGTACCTTCGCAGTCTTGGAGGAGGAGAATGGAGACAGATTGCTCTGTGGCGCGGAAAAGCGAGTTGGGTCCGTTCTATAGGATCATGCGAGTAGCAGATTCTCCTCTGCAATTCGCTGACGAACCAGAAAACCCACAGAACGACAGTTTGACCTCGTACGAATTCAGGCGGCTGTATTTTGCTCTTAAGGCACACTACAATACCCCGCTTAAAGCCACTATTTCTAAGCAAGATGGGGGGTATTCAAAAATAAGATTGGGTGGGTATTTACCCAACCGAGAATACTACTACCTGTTGCTCCTCTCTTGGCCAGTGAATAACGCCTTTGACAAAGTGAGTTTTCTGATTAGGGACAAATTCATACCTGAAGCAACCGCCGCACTCATAAATATCGGCATCGAAGTAAAGGGAGAGAACACAAATGCATAACTCAAACGGAGTCCAGCAATACTATCAGGCAATCCGTGATAGGCTGAAGAATTACATAAAGTCAGACTACTTGGCCAACAGCGAAACTCTGCTGCTTTATGCAGATGATCTTCTGGGGGAATTGTGCTCCGAGCATACGAACATTGCCCGCGAACCTTATATTGAAACTTCGGCTTCATACAAGAAAATAATCGACGGAATCAAGAACTCAAAGCACATTGAACAAGGCATAAAAGAGTCCTTTCTTGAACTCATCAAGGAAAGTCTGGGAGTATTCCCCGACCCGTTTGAACATCAAGTCAAGGCTCTGGAGTATTTTTTGTCCGGGAAAGATTTGTTTGTCTCCACCGGCACCGGCTCTGGTAAAACTGAATGCTTTCTCTGGCCGATTATCGCAAAATGCTTCGATGAGGCCAAAAATCATCCTAATATATTCCAGTTGAACGCGGTGCGAACGCTAATCATCTATCCAATGAATGCCCTTGTATCAGACCAAATATCTAGATTCAGGAAAATTATCGGTAGCGAAAAGTTCATAGATATATTTACGAAGGATACTCAAGCAATGCGCATACCCCATTTCGGAATGTACACAGGAAGAACCCCTTATTCCGGCGACGCAAAACCTGCAAGCAGTCGTGAGTTAGCGAATGCGTTCCGTGAGAACTATCTGATAGACGACAACGCCGACGAAGAAACCCAACGGCGCCAAGCCAACAACATTGATGGGCTTAAGAACATAAACAAATACCCAACCAGGTTTGGAGAGAATGGAGTTCAGATTTTCATTGAGAACCTGGAGAAAAACATCCATGCGCCTTCTCCGTATGATGCCGAACTCATAACTCGCTTCGAGATGCAGATGTGTCCGCCGGATATTCTGATTACAAATTACTCAATGTTGGAGTATATGCTTATGCGCCAACGGGAAGCCAACATATGGGACAAGACAAAGCAGTGGCTTGACGAGTCTAAGGACAACAGACTTCTTATCGTTTTAGATGAGGCGCATATGTATCGTGGCTCCACTGGCGGGGAAATCGCGCTCTTGTTGAAGCGTCTGTTCCGTCGTTTGGAGATTTCAGTGGATAGGGTTCAGTTTATCCTTACCACCGCAAGTATGCCTCATAACGAACAAGAAGCGATTAACGCATTTTATTCTGGGCTTACTGGGAAAGAGTCTTCTTCTTGCGAGCTACTATTCGGCGCAAAAGAGGATGTTTCTGAAAAATTGGAGGTTAAGATAGACATCGACGCATTAGCATCGATTGGCTCTGACCAAGTACAAGGCGAAGGTATTACTAACAGAATTAGGAGTTTCGCGGATGCGGTTTTCCGTTGCAACTTACAGGATGACATTAGCCAAAGTCAGGCTCAAGAATGGCTATATGACAATCTGACGAAATATGAAGCGTTCGTTTTGCTGAACAAGCTATGTCGTGATGGAGCAAAATCATACAGCGAGATTAAGAATACGCTATTCGGAAATAGTGTGAATGCCGAAAGAGCGCTCGACGCCCTATTGGCTTTGGTGTCCCTTGCCGCAAAGGATGGGAATATCCTGTTCCCCGTACGGCTTCATATGTTTTTGCGCGGACTTCAAGGGCTGTATGCGTGCTCCAACCCGAAATGCTCCTGCGCAAGATACTCTGAAAACGAAAAACTCCCTCTTGGTGTGGTTATCTCTATCCCGAAGGATAAGTGCGAGTGCGGCGGCAGAATATACGAACTCGTTAATCATATAAAATGTGGGGCTTTATATCTGCGAGTCTATTTTCAGAAGAACGACGGACAGTCGTATTGGTATGTTTTCCCTGAACGCGGCTTGAACGGGGATGCTAATTCACTCAATGAAATGCTTCTTTATGTAGTTCCCAAGAACTATCAAAGAAGAAATAACGATAAGATTGGCGCGCTTGACCCATTGACGGGGAAACTGTACACGTCGCCCCAAGGCGATGATAATTTGCTCACAGTCGTATATAGTAAATTCGACGAAAAGTCTCGGTCGTTTAACTTTAGCGTTTGCCCCAAATGTAAAAAACCTATGCCGTTGAAGAAACCCGTTGATTTATCTACCAAAGGTAACATTCCATTTTATAACCTGACAAAGGCACAGTTTGAACTTCAGCCTCCGAAATCAGCTTTGATTAATCAAGGGAGAAAAGTCCTGCTATTCTCGGACTCACGCCAGAACGCTGCAAAACTTGCATTAGACTTGTCAAAGTCATCTGACGCAGACGCTTTCCGCCAGGCTGTTATGTTTGCGTCGCTCCTTCTGCAAGTTGACGGGAAAGAACACTCTTTATCTGACTTATATCCGGCTGTTTTGGATGTTTGCATCCAAAACAGCCTTACATTCTTCAGCGGGAAAAGCAAGGAGAAATTTGAAAACGACAGGCGACTGTTTAGGGACAAAAAAAGCAGGGCGGAGCGACAAGGAAGAGCCATTATCTATTCTGCAGTAGCTTCAGAGTATCAGACGTTACCCGATGAATACTACGAGCAGTTGCTAACTTTCTTCACAGAAAGCCCTCGTTCTTTTAAGGACATTGGCATTGGCTTTTTAGCCCCAGTATCTTCTTTTCTCAACGATTGCGTGTTTGATTTGAAGGACATTGGAGTAACCATTGATAATGATACTCTTTACCAATTGCTTGTGCTGTTGTTCTGGGATGTGATGGACGATAGTGCTGCTCTTGGAGAAACAATTCAAGACGATATCAGAAAAGGTCTACCCGGCAGGAGCAAGAATCAGAGATTTGGTTTGGGCTTTGAATTCTCAACTGAGTTAGACAAAGGGTTTGTTCAGCGAATCCAAGAATTGTTAGACCTCGATCATCAAACAACAGCAAGAATCGCAAATAAGGTACGGGACTTGTTTTTCGCTTCTTCAGCAAACAATCGCTACTACATTAAATTAACTGCCGTAAAGATTGATATTACCAAAGAAAACTTCATCTGGTATAGATGCATAAAATGCGGTAAGCTGTCTCCATTCAAAATTGGGGATTATTGCGGTGCTTGTTTTCATTCAACGGATTTAGTGCCGATTGGCGAAACCGATCTGTCCCGTTTTGACTTTTGGCGAATACCGGTTCTGAACGCCTTAAACAAAATCGTTAGCATTCACACAATTGATACTGAAGAGCACACAGCGCAATTGTCCCATAAAGAAATCCGAAGCGATACTTGGAGCCGCACAGAAAAGTATGAGATGCGCTTCCAAGACATCAACGCAGGTGAAAACGGCGAGGAGTCCATTGATGTTTTGAGTTGCACGACTACTATGGAAGTTGGTATTGATATCGGTTCGTTGAATGCTATTGGACTTCGCAACGTACCGCCCATGAGAGAAAACTACCAACAGCGTGCGGGACGTGCTGGACGCAAAAATGCGGGTATTTCCACAATCTTAACATACGCTTCCGGCGGAACACACGACAGCCATTACTTTTTGCATCCTGAAGAGATGATTTCCGGCTCGCCGCGGAAGCCGTGGATAGACTGCGACAATCCAAAAATCAAGCAGCGCCATTTTAACATGCTGTCTTTGAATGGGTTCATGTCAACTCCCGATATGAAAACCCAATTCGACGGTATTGTTGACATAGGCATAATTGCATTCTGCGAACAATACGGCGAAAACTTCATAGCGTTTGCGCAGACTATGGATTTACCAACGAAAGAAACCATTAGGCAATTCCGTGAAATCAAAAAGAATGTCTTAGCTGAAGGCAAGCGTGATGAGTATATTAATAACGACAAAGAAACGCCGTCGTTTGATGTCTTCTACCGCGAGGGCTTTATTCCCTCATACTCGTTCCCCAAAAATGTAGTTCAGTTTTTCGTTGAGAAAGAATCTGAACATGGTAAGAATGCTCCCCGAAATATCCAATATGCACCAGATCGAGATATTGCGATTGCCCTTAATGAATACGCACCCGGTCGCTCTGTTACGATAGACAAAAAAAAGTATAAGAGCGGCGGCATTTACGCCAATCCTCGACCGAGGGGTTTTGAAACGAATCAAGCCGAGTTCTATTTCAGGAACAATGACTACTATAAAGATATCTACATCTGTTCCGATTGCAACTGGTTTGGCGTGAAGCAAGAGGATTCTCCCGGTATGGTCTGTCCGTATTGCAGTGCAAATATCGTTCAGAATAAGATGTTGCGTCCTTGGGGATTTTCTCCTGTCAACGGTGATGAAGTAAAGTTCGAAGATGAGGATGAACAATATTACACCTATGCTGAGCCTCCATATTATTCCTATGTACCCGAAGATACAAGAATGTATAATTACGGGAAGAACAATATTCGATTTGCCAATCTTCCCGACAGAAAAGTATTGACTGTTAATATGGGCAAAAATCGAAATGGATTTAATGTCTGCAAAAAGTGCGGTGGTGCAGATGTCGCAGATGTGAACCACAACAGGACATTTTCTTTCTCGCAACCATACCACGATAACCACCCTTTGTGCCGTCACGACGGCACTGTAGCTACCAATATATTTCTTGGATATGAATTTTTAACAGATATGTTCATGTTGGACATATCATATAATTCTGCGATACTTGTGGGCAGCAGCAATGCGGAAGAGAAGAGCATACTCCGGGCGGCTGTAACGACCTTGCACGAAGCACTAAAGAAGGCTGTTTCGCTTGTTCTTGACATTGATTACAATGAGATCAGCGGGGGCTGGCGCCCGAGAATCAAGAGTGATGGAAATTCACATATTGAAATGTTCTTTTACGACAATCTCACCAGCGGTGCAGGCTATTCTTCTCTGATTGGCTCGATTCTTGACAAAGTGCTTGATCAGGCAAGAAAGATTCTCTCAGAGTGTGAATGTTCACGTTCCTGCAAGAACTGTCTGGATAATTACTGGAATCAAAGGAACCATCTGTTATTCGACAGGAACTTAGGTATGCAACTACTCAACTATACTGAATTGGAACAGTTGCCTGACAGATATGATGTCAACGAGCAGAAATCATTCCTTGTTCCGTTGAGAAAATTAATATCAGAAGACAAGGATATGTCTCAGCCTATTCCTCCTATTGCTTTCGAGGTTGTTCCTGCTCTTCTGAAGAAACCTGATAATACAGGCACGAGGATGTTCCTGAATCCTTATGATTTGTCGGATTGGCTACCCAACGCCTTTATGACATACAGAAACTTAACAAACGAGAGGTAAAAAATGGCTAAATCACTTTCGCCGCTTCGCTATCCGGGCGGCAAATCAAAAATATATGTCAAGGTAAAAAACCTTATTGAAACCAACACACTGGGCGATAGAACCTACGTAGAGCCTTTTGCGGGGGGATTCGGAATAGGGATTGGATTGCTGTCTGACGACATCGTACAGTCTGTCGTTCTTAATGATTTTGACTCACACATATACCACTTTTGGTACTCTGTTCTTCATAATACAGAAGCTCTGCTCAAAAGGATTACAGATATCCCTATAACCTTAGAGGAACGGGAAAAGCAGAAAGCGATTTATAGGGATAGTTCTGCCGACCAGGTGAGCGACGGTTTTGCAACGCTTTTTTTGAACCGCGTGAACTTTTCCGGAGTGATCAATGGCGGACCCATAGGTGGGCTAACTCAGAACGGTGCATATAAGATTGATTGCCGCTTTAATAAAAGTGAGATAGTTAAGAAAATCGAACGAATTGCTCTGCTTAAAAACCGTATTGAGATATACAACTCCGATGCAAGTGAGCTTATCACCGTTCACTTGCAGGACAAGATTAGCACATCGTTTTTCAACATAGACCCGCCGTACGTCAAGAAAGGCCAGCGGCTCTATGCCAATTACCTTAAAGAAGAAGACCACAGAAGCCTTGAAAGAATCATAACCCAACACTTAGGTGAGACCCGATGGATTATGACATACGATGACTGTGACTTAATTCGAGACATCTATAAACAGTATCATATAACAGAGTACGGCATTCAGCATAACGCAGGCGGCACTACCCAGGGAAAGGAAATTGTTATTACGAATGTACCCGAAAGTTCATTTGCTTGGTAAGGTAGCGCATAAGGATTATCGGACTTGTTAGTATAATATTCACCTAATAATCAGAAAAATAGATGTTTATTTTTATCAATTTGTACATTTTTGTTCTTGCGAGAATCTGGTGATCGATACATATGGGCTGCTGAACAGCCCGGAAATCCAGTGTTTACAAGGATTTTTGCCTGCAAATGTCGAAATAATGTGTATGGATTTCGTGAGATTCGGCTTTAAATCCGTGCACATGGAGGTTCGACTTTGTACCCGCATTCGGAACGTCAAATGATTCTGCCAGACGATTTTTTCCTCCCCTTCGGTGGCAAATTGAACAAAGAGAACCGTTGGGTCCAACTGGCTTTCCTAATTCCTTGGTGGAAGGCGGAGGAGCAATACCGTCACCAATTCAAGTCGATGACAAAGGGTCAACAGGCTGTCTCGGTTCGTGTGGCTTTAGGCGCGTTGATCATCCAGCAGCGCCTGGGATTGAGCGATCGAGAAACGGTGCGTCAGATCACGGAAAATCCGTATTTGCAATATCTCATCGGTCTCCCTCGCTTTCAAAGAGGAAGAACCATTTCACCCTTCGCTCATGACGCACTTTCGGAAACGACTCGGAGCAGACGCCGTCGCGCAGGTGAATGAGTGGATACTGTCCGGGGATAAGGAAGCGGACGCAAAGGATCACGATGACGACTCGGGTGCAGGGAACGGACCTCCCCATACAGACAACAGGGATGGGACGGACGACACACCCCAGCATTCGCAACTGCAGTCGTTGAATCAAGGCAAGCTGCTGCTGGATGCCACCTGTGCGCCGGCAGATATCGCGTATCCGACCGATCTGTCGCTACTAAGCGATGCACGCGAGAGACTGGAGCACATGATTGATATCCTCCATGAACCGGATCAAGGCGAGCGTATGAAGCCGCGCACCTATCGAAACAAAGCTCGTCGATCGTATCTGGTGGTGGCCAAGCAGCGCCGCGTCAACGCGAATGGGTTGCGAAAAGCGATCGGACAGCAATTGCGGTTTGTGGCACGGAATCTGAGGATTATCGCAAATTACAAGGAACAAGACAGGCTCCCCCTCCTGAGCCGGCAACAGTATCGGCAGTTGCTGGTGATTCACGAGTTGTATCGCCAGCAACAAGAGATGTACGTCAAGCGCATCCATCACATAGAGGATCGGATCGTCAGCATGGCCCAGCCGCACGTTCGACCGATCGTACGGGGCAAAACCAGAGCGAAAGTCGAGTTTGGAGCCAAAGTGGCGGTGAGTGTGGTCGATGGGTATGCGCGACTGGAACGGTTAGCAAGGTGGTCAACTTTTCGGGTTCTTGCGAGGGGTTGGTGATGGCTCTCCATATATGGTGTTTTACACCCCACTTAGCGCGTATGTCGCCAGCTACATGTAGTGGCTTTCACCAAAGTCGCGCAAGAACCACTTTTCGCTTGACAAACACACTCCAGCACTTCAATCAGACTCTGGGCCGATACAACCGGCATTTTCGGACTCATACTTGCACCACGACATTACCAATCGTGACCGCGTCCGGATTGGGAGTTGCTTCCCCCCGTTCGCGATAGTCTTCCAGACAAAGCTCGATGGCTTCGCGAATATTGTCCAGCGCCTCTTGCAATGAGTCTCCTTGACTGTAACAGCCCGGAATTATCGGACACGTTACCACGTACCCACCATCTTCTTCGGGTTCCAGTACAACCGGGAAACCTTTTGCGCTCAAGTGATCCACTTCCTTTATCGATTTACTCCTCATGTATCGCACATGACGGTTTGTTGCCTCCGTCTGATTCACACCCCACCTACAGCACCCGATCAACCTCCGCATCCGACCGCTTGTATCCGCGCCGCGTCAAAGATAATTTCACGGGCGCCCCGTTGTTGAGCCACCCTGCGCACCTGCAGCACGCATTTGGCGAGTAGCCCATCCGTCAGCAGTTGAAAAGGGGGAACGTTCACCGAAGCACCCCCCCAGCCTATTACTGTACGAGCTTCTGAATATCCTCCACCGAAAGTCCAGTTGCCCGGGCTGCCTTTTCTACACTATCGCCAAGACGTATCAGATTCTTGGCTACTTCTATGGCCTTCATGAACTCCCCTTCCTGGCGTCCCCGTCGCACGCCTCTCTCCTCAGCCTCGTGTTCAATTTCCCGAACGACATCTGTCATACGAAGGACCTCCTTTAGCTGTTCTTCTTGTTTATCGCTCAACTCTCTGCCGCTGAGTCCCAGAATCAATGCCGTGACGTAGTTTTGCTCAAGGCGATCCGGGATCTTTCGCGTGATCTCAACGACCTTGTCAAACGCCTGTTCTCGCGTCAGACGCTCAAAGTTCATGTGAAGCGCAAATGCCAAGCGTATACGATCCTGCACATCCCAATCGCCTTCGGCGAGGTGTCGCGAAACGGTATCGAGAACAGCATCGCCGTCAAATTCACGCAGGTATACATTCTCGACACGATACCGTATGGCTCCGGCATTGACTTCTTCTGGTCCGTGCCCTACGTCTCCAATGTAGAGAACAATTGTACGGATCGTTTGATGAAACTGCGCGTACAGATGCGCGTCATACACCAAAAATCGATCCAAGGACGGCTCCTTCGAAGACTGAAACTCCATATGCAGCAGTTGCGCGTCTCTGAGCTCTAACACGATGTCCATAAGCCCTTGCCGTATATCCACAGTGTCGAGTTCTGTAGGCAGTGCCCGCACCACGTGGAGACCCGGGATCCCGAACACCGATAGCGCATCCTCGGGAAAGGCCCCCGTCAAGTGTTTGGCGATAATATCTTTGGCGTTACGCGGTACTCCCACCCATGCTCACCTACTCTTTCTTTGATTATAAGGCCACACCGCGCCGTTGCATAGACACGGACGTGGTGTGGCCCCCGAAACACCTGCTATTCAGACTACACAAGCTAGTCCACATATTTTTACTGCAGTGATTCCACAACGAAATCCAGCACGAGATCACCTACCATTTGCGGCCGTACCACATGGTCACTAAACGGCCTAACCGCGCAATCACCGTGCCCAATCACCACCGAAACCACTTGGAACCCCTTCTCCTTCTTGACGCGCAAGAACTCGCCCGCCAAAAACGTATCCGACAACCGACTCTCCCCGTCCGTGATAAACACGATATCCCCCTTTTTAAACGCCACTTCGTTCATGATCTGCACAGCCTCCCGAAGCGGCCGTTCAAAATTCGTTCCACCATTAAAAAAATGCTCGGCCATCTCAATCAATTCTGCTGACGTCGCGTCTTTCGGACGCTGCCATGAACGCACTACAATTTCGCTCTCCGAGCCAAAGTGCACCACGGCAAACGCTCGCTTTTCACGCCGGGCGATGGCAAACAGGGTCAGAGCAATTGCCTTCTCCCACATCTCCACCTGCCCTGCTGTGCTGCCCGATTCGTCGATGCACACGATGATCGGTCCTTGTCCTTCTCGTTCGAATCCCCGCAAATCGTATTGCAGGAGTCGTTTTTCCGAGAAACGCCGTAGGAATTCATCTTCTGTATCGGGCTCGGCCAGCAACAACAGTTCAGACGGCAGGATGTGGGCCAGGTCATCCCCGATCGTGATATTCACGACTTCTGACGGGGGATGAACGGTGCGATTGCGCCTCTTATGTAAGGCCATCGTCTGCATCCTCCCCGCCATTTTCGCGATCTCACGGAGTTTCGGGTTTGCTGTCAAGGTTTGGGCCAATTCCAGGCGCTCTTTCCCGCTGACAGGTCTTCCATCCCCCGCTCCAACGCCCCACGCCTGCATCATACGCTGCGTGTCCTGCGATTCCTGAACCGCCCCCTCCAGCGCTTGCCGAAGGGAGCGGCCAATGGAACCACTGTGGCTGTCAAAGGCTGTCTCAAATGCTTGGGCGGCTTGCTCGAACACCTTCCCCAGTTCAGCCGCCTGCTGACGAATGGACTCGGCAGGATCGACCGCCTGGTTGAGTGAATCCGAAAGCGAGTCCGAATCGGACAACGCATCGGCTGCATCGGGTGCCTGTTCGTAAGCATTCGCTTGATCCAGCAACTGTTGCATCTGCTGCTCCAAGTCCTGCACATGCCGCGCCTGTTCTTGAATATCTGGCGGCAACACCTGTCCGAGCGTGTCTTGTAGGCTCAGTGATCCCAGGGCCGCGCTATACTCGTCCATCTGCGTCATATGACGCAGATCTTTCCAGGCGGTCTGGTTCATCAGATTGTGCATGATTTTGCGATTCACCACGGATCCCAACTCGTTTATCTGCGGACTCGCCTTATACAGACTGGCCCACACATCGCGAAGCAGGCCCGTGTAGGGTTGCTCACTATCGGTCGTCTGAATCCGTTCTGACTCATCCGTTATCCGGTTCCATATCCGCCGATCATACCGATCGACGCAGATGGCTCCTTCATCCGCTAGATGCCGAGGCATTTGCGTGTCACTCCTTTTAGGAATTCTTCGATCTTCGCATCCGCCTCTTGGATCTTCTGCCGTTTGGCAGGTGTTCCCCCTGCGCCGATGAATGCCTGCACCTCACTGCGGATACTCTTGAGCTTCTTGATCGCCTCCGTGCCTAAGGGTACGGCCTGCTCATCAGATGCCTTCATCGCAGTGGTGGCAATATCCCGGGCATCCTCGAGCAGTTCAGACACCTGGCCCGCCACAGGATCAAGGCGCTTGCGGACGATCATAGCCACTGTCGCCTTTTGGGATGGATCTTCCCACAGCACATGCTGCAAGATCTCCGCATCTTCCTCGATGACAATGTGCCTCCTGCCCGCCAAGACTGCGCGTGCGGGCAAGATGCGTTTGGTCACTTGCACCCAGCGGCGATCCGAGAGTACGATCCCCTCTTGCACGAGATCCGCTCGCAGTGTCACGATCGCATCGACGACATGAGATTCCACCGGCACCCTACTGCTCTCCTGTTGCAGTTGCTCCAGTTCCATCGCCGTGATCGGAGCAGGAGGCTGCTCTGACGAATGCATCAACATCGCCGCGAAGTTCCCGTCTTCTTTGATGTAGCCCGGTTCATAGCGCAGCACAAAGCGATCAAACAGTGCCTGCAGTTCCTCCTGTGGATATTCGTTTGACGTCCCGATGAGCGTTTGCAGCGGGGAGGTTTCTTTTTTCGTGCCGTTATAAAACACGCGCTCGTTAATGAGCGTCAGCAGGGCGTTTAAGATGGCGCTATTGGCCTTAAACAGTTCGTCCAGATACGCCATATGAGCAACCGGCAATCGACCGGCGGTCATGCGCTCATACGCCCCCGCCTTGAGCTTTTGCAAATCATACGGTCCAAACAACTCTTCTGGCGTCGTGAATTTCGTCATGAGCCATTGATAGTAGTCGAACCCTTCGATCAAGCTGGCCAGCGTTACGGTAATGGCACTTTTCGCCGTTCCTGGCGCTCCGATGAGAAGCACATGGACTTGCGCCACCAGCGCCGTAAGCAGACCTTCGATGACATCTGTTCGTTCTTTAAATGTGTTTTGCAGGTACAGCCGAATGTCGTTGATTTTGTCGATCGTGTCCATCTCATAAACTCCTTTTGCCCCCACTGGCTGTGGTAGGGGCTAGTCATAAGCCCCGCACAGCCGGGGAAAGGAGATCTAAAGTTGACCCAAGAGGTTCACCATCTGCGCTTCAAGCAGTTCTACGTCCGTTTCGAGCGTTCCCATGCTCTCCTTCAGGATGTCTTGGTACAGTGTCACTTCCCGTTTGACCTGACGCGACTGTTCGAGGAGCTGTTGCACCATTTTCTCTGGCACCATGCCGCCTCGTAGTACAGCGCGAATCTCACTGAGCATGGTCTGCGCTTTATTTGTGACCACATCGCGCACCATATCGCGCGTCTCCGCTGTATCTTCCACCGGCATCTTGTACGCCTTGCACCCGTTTAACCCGCCTACATAGGCGATGAGTTGAAACAGAAGCTCCTCGTGTTGCCGTGGGATCAGATAGACGCCGCCTGACTCTTTCAGGCTGGTCGCCGCCAGATCGTCCAGTACAGCGCGAACCGTGCGGCGCTTGGCATTCCCGTCATAACTTGTGAGATACCGGCGATAGTTCGCTTCGAACTTGCGTACAGCGTCCGCGACAAATCCTTCGGGATTGTTCAACTCGACATCGATTGTCCGGATGGTGTGATTAAACATGAGCATCGCCGCACACTGGTCGTAATCCAACCGACGACCACTGGCATGGCATCGCTCCACCACCAGGTGGCGCACCACTTCATTTTTGGTGTGGTAGACATCCCGAACAAGACACTCGATTTTGTCCTCGCGGTTCAGGCCGTCAATGCGCCCCTCAATGGACTTGGTCGCCCGACGGTACGCATCCACCGGTCGGATATCCGGCATGCGATATTTCTCCGGTAACGCAGATAGCACAAATGCGGCGTCTGCAACCGCTTTGTCCGTCTGCTCGTCCGCGATCCTATACCACAGCAGCCAACCGATGCGGCTGCCCTTCTGGTTTGTGTTTGCCACCAAGTGTTCCAGTGCCATCATATGAATCCCTCCATGGCGCCCCGCTGCCACGGCAGGGCGAATGGTGATCGCCCCGCGTGGCCGGGGATAACATGGCCTATGTGATGACACGAGCTAGCCTGGCTGCGGCGAAATGGGAATCCGATCAAGAACAGCCGCATCGTAGACGAGACATCGTGCGTTAGGTCCAGTCATGCCTATACTCTTGATAACAATCGGGACATGTGCGGCAATCCGGGGTTTGCCCCGTTCTGGTAAGCCTGAGTGCGTAGTCTTTCGCTTCGTTCAACGTGGCAAATGAAAAGCAGTCAAAGTCACATCCCCCTATTTGACAGCGGGAATGAGCTACATGCCATTCGCCATTCTCTTCAAAAACGGAAAATGGGCAGACTCTTTGCCACTGATCCAGGCGGTGAAGATCCTTTTTGTCACAATGGGCAAGGAAGCGAAACATTGAATCTACATCTCCTTCGCCACAGGAGCGAATCACACGATAGGAGTTGACGCCATCCATACTGAGCCACAGGATTTCCCACTCCACGAAGTAAGGCGAGTGATCCTCTGTGCCCGTGATGATTCCGACGTTATCTCGTTGACTCGGGCGCCAGTTTAGCAGCGCGGTGCGCGCCTGCTCCTGACACTGCCGCAAGATTCCAAGCTCCCGTTCTTGTCTGATGATCGTTTGATCGTGTTTGGCGCGCAACTGATCCCCCTGATGGACGAGCAACGCAATCTCGTCCTGTAAACTCGAGATGATCGCATCCCGTAAACGAAGTTCCTCTTCCAGCCGTTCGCTTTCCACTTGCTTCGCCAGGAGTTCGATCGATGTGAGTTGTAGAGTCCGTTCGAGTTGTTGAGACAGCACGGCCCTTCGAGACCGCTTTACATTCCCGTTCAACAGGATCCGCATTCCACTTTTCGCTCGATTCCAGAGGTTCTGCTTCTTTGTCTGATCCATGGCTACACCTCCTGCAAACGAGTAGGGGAGCCCCCGCCAGTGTTGCGGGGCTCCCTCGTTCGGTCTTAAGACTCGCTCTTTGCGATCATGTCGAGAAACCCGCGTTCTTTGAAACTCATGTGCCGATCTTCGCAGACAATCACGTGATCAAGCAGTTCAATGCCCATGATGGCACTGGCCTGTAGGAGCCGATGCGTGACGCTGACGTCCTCTTGCGATGGCGTCGGATCTCCGCTTGGGTGATTGTGCCCGACGACCAAGGCCGCAGCGTTCGCCAAGATGGCCGCCTTCAAAACCTCTCGAGGATGCACGATCGTCGCGCTGAGCGATCCGACGCTGACGGTGTGAATCGCATTGATGCGATGTTTGGTATTTAAGAGCAGCACCACAAAGTGCTCCCGATCCGCCTCGCCGATGTAGGTGCGGATAAACTGCGCCGCATCGAAGGGCGATCCGATGTTGATTGACTCCTGATAAGGCATGGTGCGTTCTTTGACGATCTGAATCTTGATTACCGGCACGCGAACGGCCATTGGTTGTTAGCTCCTTAGTCCACCCCTCCGCACGGGTGAACAAATTTCACCCGTGCGGGGGTGTACCACTGTCAGAACAACCGATCTATGACTGATGAATCCTCTTTTGCCAGGGCAGCAATACGTCGCCCACCCATTCGTCAAACGGCTGCTTGAAGGGATATCCTGCGTCGAGCGCCTCATCCCAGTGGTGCGACAAGAGGACTGCCGCCCGGCAAAACGCGTCCAGTTGACTCTTCGCCCGTTCGGACGGCGCCTGTTTGTGAAATTGCGCCCGATCGATGACGCCGTAAGGGGCGCATCGCTGCAAAAGCAGGTCGTACTGCATCTCCCAGAATCGGCACTCTTCGCTCATGCGTTCAAGCCGCTTCTCTGTCCGCTTAGAGTTCCGTCTCCATGTCCATATCGCAAACGAACGCCACGACATCCGCGTCGCCTCCTTTATAGGTGACGGCGTTAGGCCGTTTTGGTCTGCATGCCAATTTCCTGCACCTGACGCGTTGGCAGGATGAGCGAGAGGGCACTGTCGCCATCTGCTCTCACCACCGCCGCCGCCGACTGTACGCCGGTCAGTCCCACAAATACGTGGTCGGTCGAGACCGAACGCAGAGCGTCCATGACGTAGCGGACATTGAAAGAAAGTAAGATGGCGCCGCCATTTCCTGTGACGCCCTCGACCTGATCGGTCACATGACCGATGTCGGGCGACTTCGCCGTCAGATCGAGTCGATCAGGGCCAAAGGTAAACTGGGCCACCGAACTATCGAGTCGACCGCAAATGGTGAGCACCCGATCACACGCTTCCAGCCACGCCTGACGCGGGATTTGAAACTCCTGCGTAAAAGTGGTCGGAATAATGCGTGATGTGTCCGGATACCGACCTTCGAGACCCCGTAGGGTGACCTGCATGTCTTTGTCACTCCATGTGGCGGACAGTGACGTCCGTCCCAACTGCAATTCGACGTCCTCGTCATCGTCATTGGGCAATAAGGCTGCCAGACGTGATAAGGAATCAGACGGCACGATCACATCCACCGCTTGACCCTCGACTACCGACACAGAGTGATCGACGCGAGACAGCCGAAAGCCGTCTGTCGCCTCCATCGCCAAATGGTCACCCGTTACCGTGATGTGAACACCGGTGAGTGTCGGACGAGCGTCTGATTTCGCTGCCGCATAGATCGTGCGATCCAGCATCCGCAAAAGATCGCGGGCGTGAATCTGCAGTGTTGTGCCCCCGTGCTCCGTCGCCCAAGGTACAAACGTCTCTGGTGACATGCCATGCAAATCATAGGTCGCTCTACCCGCCTTGATCGTCGTGACGGTTCCCAACGTGCGAAAACTCACCGTATCGCCGGGCAATTTGCGCACGATCTCCCAGAGTGTCCGGCCGTCGAGCGCACATTGACCCGCCTGTTCGATCACGGCCGGACTGTCGCCAAAGCCGCGATCCGGCAAAATGAGGCGAATGCCCCCGTCCGGGTTAACGGCAAACAGTTCGACGCGATCGTTCGCGCTGTCCGCTTTGATGAGCACAAACTTCTGATACAGGTGCGTCGTGGTATTTGGTACGAACCGCATAGCATCTCTCATCGCTTTGGTGAGCGACTCTTTGTGAAAGACCACGTGCATGAGTTGTCCTCCAATCGACCCCCGCCGCCGCGAGAGTCTGTGTAGTCAGACCCACGGCGGTGGGAACAATCGCTTGACCACCTTTCGTGGCACAGTGATCTCAGTCGTACGATTGGCGAGATCCGCTCCGTGGTGCAGCGGAAGTTTTATTAGGGATACGACACACGGGTCGGCGCCCAGAGCACCTGACCGGGCTGTATGTCGCCATCCGTGTGGTTGCGCGCTTCGATTGCGCTTACGACGTCTCTTGTGTCGGCACTCGGGCAATGCGCTTCTGCGATCGACCACTCTGTGTCACCGGACGCCACCGTCACCCTCGTCCACCCGCTAAACTGCGGTGGAGACTGGAACAGTACGCCCACGAACAGGAGGGTGATCAGGACTGCGCCCAGCAAGAGTTTCACGGGAATTCCTCCCGTCTCACACTCTTGTGGCTGCCCTTTGCTTTTCCTGGCGCAGACTTCTTGCGAGTGCGCATGACCGCAATGTAGCTCTCCCACTCGTCCGCGACATACACGGTATGAACCGTGTTGGTCTGCTTCCATTTGAGGACGTGGATTGACTTATCGCCCCACTGTCCGCGCAGCAGCACCGTACGGTTCGTTTCCCTGACAGGAACGCCGACGGCGGCCACGGTCTCGACAATGTGCACGGGGATATGGCGCGTCTGCATACGACGAACGGCATGACCATCAAAGAAGACACTCATGCGCTCGCCCTCACGTCATCCAGACTCTCAATCCTGAGTTCGCACTGGTCGACGTAAGCCGCGATCACCTGACCGGAGAACGCTTCGCCAAAAAGGCGCTGGACAGACTCGGCATTATCCACAAACACGGGCATCGTCTCCTCTCGAGCGGCTGCCATGACGCGTCCGATCTCCACATCGCAGCGGATTTTCTCCGACTGCGACAAGGTTCGATATGGTCGACCCTTCCATAAAATCCGAAAGACCGATCGAACTTCCCCCGTCTCCCGGTTGGCATCCACCAGATCGATTCGCACGTGTGTAAACCGCTCATGTAGCGCTTCGTGTTGCATCCGAATGTATTCAAATCGGTATTCCTCCAGCGCCTGGAGGCGTGTTTTGAGCTCTTTCACACGCACCGCTTCGAGTGCGAGCGCCTGCTTGGCTTCCTTTACGCGCGACTGTGCTTGCTTACGTACCTCGCGTTTGGCCTCGTATTCGGCCGACGCTCGCCGATCCTTTTGTTCGTCGAGCGAGAACTGCGCGAGTGTCGCCTGTGTGAGCGCATCTGGCTTATCGGTTGTGGTTGTGGTGTGCTGCAAGCGCTCGAGCTTCGCCTTGACGGCGTTACCCTGTGCGATCAACTCGTCCATCTGCTGACGTAGCGCGTCGTTTTTCACCTCCACTGTGTCGCGCAGTGTCTGCATGCGATCCGGCTGCAGCGACTGACCACACGCAGCGCAATTTGCCTCCACGGTCTGCCACTGCGCCTTGCATGCTTCATACGCTGTGCGCAAACTGGCACGCTGAATGCCAAGAGTCGCAATCTGCGCCTCTTTCGTAGCCGCATCGATCACTTTTGCGTCGACGATAGCCTGCAGACGATCCTTCTCACTTTGGCGCGCCCTTGTGATAAGCGGGGTTGGAGCGATCGGAGCATCCTGTGTCAGGACACTCTCGAGTCCCCGGATCTCCCCCTCCAGCCGTACCTGCTCATCCTCGCAGTTGCGTATCTCGCGCCGCGTTTTCTCGAGAATGAAATCGAGACTCTCCACCCCGTCTACCATCGGATAGCGATGCGTTGCCAGGATGTCTCGATGGTCTGGCTGCAGACGCCGGATGACGTCCTCTTTGCAAAGAATCGGCAGACAGCGCGCCAGAACCGTACGAGCACTTTTGGGTTCGAGCGCCGAGAAGTAGCCGGGTGTGAACATCGTCAAAAATTCCGGCAATGTGCCAAACCACGCTTCCACCTTCTGCTGGGCGCCTTGGCGTTTACCACCAACTTGCAGCACCTGGCCCTTGTCTCGGCTGCGGGTGATCCGCACGGATTGCCCATCGTCTTTGACACAATCCAGCGTGACCTCCATCTCCGAGGCGCCACGGCGCATCAGCCGATCATCTTGCTTACTCGTGCCGTCAACATCCGTGCCATACAGACACCAAATGATCGCTTCGCCAAGGGAAGACTTGCCGTAAGCGTTTTGTCCCCGCACGATGGTGCGCGCCGAAAGAGACACTGCGAGATCTTCGTGTGATCGAAAGTTATGAATCGTCAATTCCGTCAGGCGCATGCGTCAACCTCCTGTCGATAGGTTAGTCAAGACCCCGCGACGCTTCGCACGGGAGTCTGCAGCCTTCGCTTTATTTCCGATAAATCGGTCGGTCTCTTTTAGGCGCCTCGCGTGTGCTGCGCCCGACAATCGGGGCAGTCCACGGTTTGGACACCGCAGGAGGCTATCTCGTTTAGATCCCTCGCCACTTGACGGGCTTCGCTTTCACTGGGATAGGAAAATCCGCCCCAATAGTGCCGTCCTGTCTCGCAGTAGTGCGTGAAGATGTGATAGCGTGACTCGTACTGACAGACGGAGAATCGCTCTACGTCATAGAGCCACTCCCGAAGTCGAGCGCGAAGACGCTTTTTGTCTGTGAATGGGTTTGAATGAAAGGCATGTCGAAAGACGCGAACGAGTCGCTTTGTGATAGTCATGAGGAAAAACCTCCCGTGAGTGTGATGGCACGCCCACGGTGTAGACCGGGGGCGTGTGTGCCCCGCGGTCGCGGGTTCGTTTACATGAGGATTAAAACGGCAAGTCGGCGTCGACCATATCTCCCGCAAACGGATCGTTTGCAAAGGGATCATCCCGATAGCGCGATGACGCCGCAGACCTAGGATTTGACGCGCCTGATGCTGGTTCCGTATCCCCCGTTGGCGCTTTGTCGAGAAACTGCACCTCAGACGCCACCACTTCGGCGACGCGAACCTTTTGTCCGTCGCGATTCTCGTAACTGCGAATCTGCAGTCGACCTTCAATAGCGACCAGACGCCCCTTTTTCAGGTGCTGCGCCACGACTTCGGCGAGCTTCTGCCAAACGACGACGGCGATAAAATCCGTCTCGCGTTCCCCTGATTGGGGCTTGTGCGAGCGATCCACCGCCAACGTAAAACTGGCGACGGGTGTACCACTTTGCGTGTAACGCAGTTCGGGGTCAGCACACAGCCGACCAATGAGCACAATGTGATTGAGCATGGTGATTCCTCCTTTTAGGCTGGAACAATCGATAGGAGTTCCAGACGATTGGCAAAGCGTTTCGATGGCACCGTTTTATAGCGCACGGTCATGCCGGATTCAAACACCTGCAAGTCGCCTACAATGGGCGCTTCGTCTGTAATCGCTTCAACCAGTTCCCCTTGCTCTGTCGTGACTTTGACGAGTGCCACCATCGCTCCCGTCCGATTTTTCTTGGTTTCAGCGCCAATAAATGCGCCGATCGTTCCTCCGTCATCTTGCGTATCCGTTGACTTGGACGATGGGCTTGGATCTTCGACGAGATTGTCGTCAACATAGAGATCCTCGGGCATCTCGTCTGAGGAGATCGGCTCGACCGATGGACTCAGCGATGCGCCAAGCAGTGGCACCTTCTCGATAAAATCGACCAGGCGGACATCTTCGAGACGCAAGTCCAGCACATACACGGTTTTGGACTGTCCGTCTGGGTTGACCACCTTTGGGATCAGCCGAAGTTTGAGCGGGATCATTTTGATGCGTCCCCCGGTGAGCGCTCGCACCATGTCGATGGCGCTGTTTAAGTTGACCGCACTGTGATACGAGGTCGAGTCGATTTGCCACACCCCGATACCCGGAACTTCTGGCAGGAAAAATTGCAGCCGGCCGAGCTCCTTGCACTTTTTCGCCTTGTAAAACTCGCACTCCTGATACAGGCAGGGAATATCCAGATACCCGCCTTGTCCGTTCGCACGTCGCGCCCGTTCTCCGTCACCTTTGCAAAAGAGCTCGAAACGCCCGTCTCCACCTTTGTAGCTGGAAAGATACTGCGGGAAAAATTCCTCCGGATCGTCGCTCGCAAAAGCGACAGTGATCTCTCTCGGCTGATCGCCATACACAGAGTGAAAGGCGTTTGCTGCCGCCTCCGACGTAGAGTCATCCGCTTTGACCACAAAATGATCACAAGCCACCGGATACTCATGGCCGCTTCGCTGCGACGTCTGCCGCGTTCCCAGATGGATCTTGCCGACCCTTGGAATTCGGCGAATGTCGCTGTGTCCTTTAATAGGCATGTCGGACCTCCTTTGCTTGTTGTCATTGCGCCTGCTTCCACGCAGGGCTCATCGTCCTTCGTTTCAGCGACACCCGTCTGGCGCGAGTAAGCACCAGAGGTTTGTACGCCCAGCCGGACTGAAGACCCGCGCGCAAGATGTTGGTTTGCGTTCGCCGCAACTGCCGCTGATAACTCAGCCACTGCGACCAGATCCAGTCGAGTTCCCACTGTCGGCGCAGCGCCCACTGGGCATGATTGACGCCTGTCGGTGGAAATCTCTTCGGTGTGCGCAGCGTGAAGCCGAGTTGTTGCAACTGCTCTCGGGTCAGCGTTTCGGCTGGGTGTTTGCGAATGGTTCGCCTGTCACCGTGTCGCGTCGACCGCGGCGGTGGATACAGATCGGCTTTCGCGCTCTCAAACGAGATACCGCGCAGCCATGCGTGAAACGCAATCACGCCACCGGTGGCGCCGCATTTGTGACAATAGTAGATGTCACGAACGGCACTGACGTAGAGATGAAATTGACGCCGGCGATCCTGGCAGATCGGACAGTGTGCCTTGTACTGCCCTGGACGCGAGGTGCGAAACAGGGGGAGTTCATTACGCTGTGCTACGTCTTCGATGTGAACGAGATGGTCCATAGAATCCGACTCCTCTCCAAGTCTCCGTGCGCACACGACTGTCGTAGCGTGTGGACACGGTGATGACCGGCCGTCGCGTTCGACGATTCCGACTGCTTCCTCCTTTCGTCACCGCAAACACGCAAACATCTCGAGAAACGCAAATAAGACCTCAAATCAGGTCTCATGGGTTCCCGCATACAGTTCACGGCCTGTCGCCTGGCGACAGATAAAGTGATTGACTCCGAAACGGAGTCGCGGTACTTGGCGGGTGGCGATCGTGTGGCGAACCCCTTCTTCGCGCACATCGTGCGTTACTTAGGCAGTTGAACGCTCACATCTCACGCGCTTCTTCCCGCTGGCAAACAGTCTCCCGAAAGAGAAGTGCAAATGCTGTCATGCAGTAAGGCTAGTTCGTGCCAAGATTGGCTGTCTTTCCGGTCTCCGCTCATCCCTTGGCGTGAGCCGGACTGTTACCATTCGTCCAATCCTTCTGCCTTGTCTTCGCTTGAAGTTGCCGGAGATCATCAGGCATAAGGAACTGCATGGCCTTTCACGTTATTTGGCACGGCGCGTCGTGAGGGATGCGCAAGAGGGGGCGTTTCGATACTTGGAGTGGCTGCGCATAGGCGCCGCTGACTCTTCTTCCCGTAACCCGTTACGTTTGCGGGGAAAGGATCCGCTCGTACCTCCGCCCACGTGCCTCGCTGATTCCTGCATGGATGGCGGGATCAGCTAGACCTCGGATGAGGCTTTTCGTTGGGGCATTTGGTTTACAGGAGAAGTGTACATCGCGGGGGATGGGCAGCTTTCTCAATCCGTTGTCATATCAATGTATTTCCGTCATGGGCTTTTTGCGCTGTCCCTTTTTCAAAGTCAACGAGCGCGCGAAATCCCTCGCGTCAGCGTCTAAGTGTCGCCATCGCCAGCATCACGCACAGCGCCAGCCCACAACGCACCTTCATCTTTGCGAGCCCCGGATCGTATGAGCGGGGATAAATTCCTTTCTCCAAGCACCGAGGACTCCTAGCCTACCCGCCTGCCTGTTCCTATTGCGCATTCGCGCCCTTATGTGCAATAAGGGAGCCAAAATGTTTGAGCGCGAACACACACGCATTCTAATCGAGTGCAATGTCCTGGTATGGCACATATCTGTCTCTCTGTATTTCCTGATAAACACGAATGAAATCTACTGGGAAAGCCGGAAATGGAGAGAGCTCTATCGAGGCAGATGCCTTCATTTCAACAATCTCTTGTGAGTTCATCCCCCAATGGGTTTGCCCTAACGTTAAGTGTGGGTGGAATCGTTCCATCTCCATATAGTTTTTCATTTCGTCTGGCGGCGGCGAAACTGCTTCAACAAGTCGTTCATGGAAATCACGAATTTCGGGAGAATGTACGCTTAGATAGGCAACAACGTCATGAAAAGTTTCAGGATTACCAATGGACACGGTGAATCTCGGAAATGTAGCACAAGTCCGTTTAATGCTATCAAGCCAGACTAAATCAGATCCTAGTCCGCTTTGTGCTTTGACAGTAATGTGGGGTTCGACGATCTCCCACATATTGTTGCTTTCCCACTTCTTCTGAAACTCAATAATTCTTTCCTTGTAATGATTTGGCGGTACGATTCCGACAAAAAACCGCATCGTGATGCCCCCCGTTTTTACTGAACCTATCCTCAATGAAACTGCGGACTCCGGCCCGATAACAGAATAAGTGCGGCATTCCGATCTTGCATAATCATACACTATTTGGCGCGTCACCTTTTTGGATTCGAGCCTGCATCAGTAAAGTGACGCATGGATTTCTTGTCAGTTCTTTACCATGTCAGCAAGTTCTTTTGAGCCGTTTCAATTCGAACCCCCGAAGCCCGATAGTCCCTTACGGTCAACGAGACATTGATATGAAAATGAAGTTCGAGTTCCCTGTCGTTAAAATGTACCGTATAAGTCACGCAATATGGGGTTTCAATGTAAAGCAGAGTCAACTTTAACGTGTCACCATCTTGCCAAGCTGCGAACGTCACAGCTTCTTGTCGGTGTAAAGACAAGTCTTTTATAAACTCATCGTGAATGTGTACTGGGGACCGAAAGTCGAATTCGAGTACTCGCTGCTCGCGCCCCTCATGACATAGCCGAACCTCCAATCGTTCCCCTATACGCGCAAAACCGACCTTATGAAGCTTTTCCGGATTATCCTCTATCCTGTACCAGCGGCCATCGAGATCCGCCATATCGTCGGGGGTCGGATGGGCTGTTGGAACTTGGTGCGCCATATCAGCTATCCGCTGCCGAAGGTTAACACTATGCTCCGTAAACGGCCGAACGTCTCTGCTTCCATCCAACTCGTCGATTATATGTTCGTAGATTAAATCAAGTAATGCCTGAGTTCCCCCACTGTTTTTAGCAAAAGCCGACGTTGCCGCAATAACGATCCGTTGTTCGGGCGCCACAAAGCATAGCTGGCCGAATGCACCGTCACCCCTGAAGCAGCCTCTGCGGCATAAATGAAATTGGTAGCCATATCCTTGCGCGGAATCGATTCCGGATGCCCCTTGGCGATTATCGCTTTGTTCTCGGGTAGCCGAAGCCACGTACACTTCGGAAACAATCGTTTTCCCCTCATGCTTACCCATGTCCAAGAGCATTTGTCCAAACTTGGCAACGCCCTCAGTTGTCAAACTCAAACCCATGCCTCAAGCGGTGATGCCCATCGGACAAGTTTCCCATACCGGGCGCTTGATTCCCAACGGATCGAACAGTCGGGGCATCAGGAAATCAACCAAATGTTGACCGGTTGCTTTCCAAATGATCGCCGACAACATATAACTGGCAGGTGTATTATACGAGTAATAGGTCCCTGGCTCGCATTCCACCTCCAATGACAAAAAGGCCTTAACCCAATCTTTTTCGCTAACAACCGCGTTGTAAATATTAGAGCGATGACCCGTACTCATCGACAAAAGATGGTGAATTGTCATTCTCGCCAGATTGTCCGATATCGTCTCTGGACACCGTTCAGGGAAAAAACGAATAACCGGATCGTCCAGATGGAAATATCCGTTATCCGCCGCCATACTAACAGCGATCGAGGTGAAACTCTTGCTAAGCGAATACAACAATTGCGGGCAGTCCGGCCGATATGGGATCCGACGCATACAGGCAGTCATCTGGCCATCCTGAAGCAGTATGAAGTTATTCACCCGCAATCTATTTTGCTCGATTCGATCGAAAAAACGCGACAGTGCCTCTGAGGGGAGACCGTGACTTTCGGGGGAACTGTTTGTAAATGAACTCAACCATTCTCTCCCTCTCCAGTTGTTTCTCCATACTACCTGAGAACAGATCCATCTAAGTTTTTGCTAGACTTACTATCGAACTAACCTCCCGTTCGCTACGTAATGACAGGGTAGCTCCGCCGAATTTTTATGCAACCGTCATTCGGCTCTGTTCCTGCAGATACGCACCCGTTAGTTCAATTTATAAAGCTCGTCAGAGAGAAGTCCTTTAGATACAAAAACTACGGGACCCGTCATTTGTATCTCGTAATTGTCTAGGATAACAATATCTAATTCTCCTCCTGGCATGCGAACCTTTACCGTATTTTCGGTCAAACCCAAACGAAATGCTGCCGCTGCTGCCGCACAACTGCTGCTTCCTGATGCAAGCGTGTACCCTGCACCTCGTTCCCAAATTTCAATTTGAATACTGTGAGGGTCGATTACTTTTAGGAATTGTACATTCGTACGGTTCGGGAACATTACATGGTTTTCTAAATACGGGCCCATCTCCATTGCCATATCTTTGGATAATCTCTCTACGGGAATAACACAATGTGGATTGCCAATAGAGACACATGTGATGTTCAGTTCTCTTGCATTTATGATCACTTTCTCATTAACTACTTCTCGTTCTTCACCAGCTACAGGTATTTTCTCGCTGTTGAAAGTTGCGGTTCCCATGAGCATTATAATCTTGTTTTTTCGATCGATTACATGAGCGCCAACCAGACCGCCGAGAGTTTTAAATATAAATGGGTGCTCCCCTTTACAGTATCCCTCATCAACCAAGTAACGCGCGAAAATCCTAGTGCCATTGCCGCTTTTCTCGGCTTCACTGCCGTCCGGATTGAAAATCCGCACATGTATATCACCATTGTCATCAAAGAACGGTCCGTATAATATACCATCAGACCCTTCTCCGAAATGACGCTTACAGATGGCGCGTACCGAGTCTTGGTTAATTAGATACGATGTCTTATTCGGATCAATAACAAGATAGTCATTTCCGAGTCCGTGATAACGATAAAAATCCATTTTCAATCACTCCTGCCCGAAAACGATAGATCGACGAGCTTGACTCTGTGTATAATCATACACCATCGACATCATGGCAGCTATCCCATTAAAGCCCCCGTAAGCGTTAAAAAATTGTATCATCTATACGGCTACACTCTCGTTACTATGTTTCTAATCATCAATCATTACAAATCATAGATTCCGAAGTACTGCTCCAATAAATTCAATCTTTCTTCTTTGGAAAGTATAGGACGACGCTTTTTATCAGATCCAATTGTCTCAATAAACGATTCACTAGAAATTGACACTCGCCCATCCTGTGTTGCAATCGATACGATGAGATTGGTGTTAAAATGGGACTCAGGTGATGTTTGTTGGTAGATATTCATCTCTCTGAAATCGTCAATCTGACGAGGAGCCAAGGTGAATCGAAATTCTGATGTCCACTCACCGTTGATACTTTTCTCAAAGAGGAGAGCGTTTGAGCAAGACTCTGGCATAACACGATAGGACCCACTTACATCAGCAACGACTTCACCCGACAGGGGTAAGGGACTGCGAACAGAGTCACCAAATCCGACATCTACGATATAATTCTGATCAAGATGTACCAAGAGAACCATATGGTCAAACTCGGGTCCGAATGTTCCGTCGTCCCGAATTACTTGCCCTGATAGAATTGACACATCATACCCAAGACTCGTCAAAAGCCACGCTAAAAGTCCATTCAACTCATAACAATATCCTCCCCGTCTACGCTCAACAATCTTGTCATACAGGGAGTCGAGATCCAACCGTATGGGGGTGTCGTGAAAGATGTTTAAGTTCTCAAACGGGACGGATAACATATGCCGTTCTTGGATCAGACTTAAGAAATTGAAGTCCACATCTGGTTTCTCGGTAATGCCGATGCGTTCCAAATATTTTTCCACATTGGGGGAACTAACTTTCGTTCTATTTTGCAATGTATAGCCTCCCTACGAAACGCCGTCCAAGCGAATCCAACCTCACGCCGTATCGCCACAATTTCCCGCTCTTCCATAATCAGGATATCATGCTCACTTTTGAAGAACGTGAGCAATCTCCTGCATTCCAAACTAGAGTCGCTATGGAGCTTTCCTGCCCGTTAGCGACATTGACCATAAAAAGGAATGTTCCCTCCTCGTTGACTGTACCCCAGCACATCGCGCAGGTCAATCCCCTGCGGTCACTGCGCAAAGTGACGCTGATACGCCTGTTAGCGAGCGGTGCCACCCAGCTTCGCGTACAGTTGTGAGGTTCCCGGCTTCCCGTGACCCCGGATCGATTGCATGGCCTCAGTGGCGCACCCTGGTTCAATAAGACCGTCGCCAACGTTGTGTCTCATGGTGTGCGGGCTAACCTTCTCGCACAGTCCGCAACGGTCAGCAATCCGATTGAATACGAATTAGACACGTCTATTCTACCAAAGGATGCTTCACTAGTTTCCATCTTCGGAGAAAGGATGGGGTGAATATTCGCATGTTCACCTGTTCGAACCCTGAGAATCCCCATTTTACGGCCTTTCCATGGGGGAAAGTCTTATTCCTGCCTCCTCAAACCCCTTGCCCCACTTGGCCTCCCGGACATCGCAAATAGCTCGAAGTACAGTGAGCACAAAGGAGCTCGGTCACATGAGCACAACGTTTTCACCGGATGAGATTATTCAGGCCAACCAGTTTCGCACACTCTCGCAAAAGTCCCTGCAGCAGGAACTGCGGGTTCACGAAAAATTGGGCGTCTATTTCCCCAATCAGGGACTTACCGCTGTCATGCTGACATACGAGCGCTACAAAGCATTGCTAGAGCGACTGACGGAACTGGAAGACGCTCTGGAAAACGCCGAGTTGTCGAAGGAATATGGGGAACGCACCGAGACACCAGGCGACATGTGGCCGGAACACCCGGATGACCTGTCCACTCTGGATGCCTATAGGCAACGCCAAAGGGACGTCACGCGGAGATGAAGCGGATCAATCACCCGGATTTCTTCGCTATAGACTTGTTGTATTATGAATCTGTCAAGGAGGTGTTGATCATGAACCAGGACATATCGCGGGTACTTCAAGGCGATCCGCGTGTTCAGGCATACCTTGACAACATGTACCACTGGTTCGAAAAAGAATTCAGCATACCACGTATGGAGTTTAATCAGCGTCTCCAACAGGACACATCCGTCGTCATTCGAATGTTCTCCGAAGCACCCGAAATCGTATACCATGACGACCCTGCGAAATAAGGTGGACCGACATCCGATGTGGTTTCCTTTCTGTGACAAACAACGCGATATCAGCATCGTCCCGACCATGTGAAGGTAAAATTTCGTTGAGCATGCTGGCATAAGCAAATTCACAAAGATCCATGGTACAATATCCTCAATGATCTCAAAGGTGTGAATACGAATGCCGCTCATGGACTTGAAAGTGGATTTTGCCTTCAAACAATTATTCGGCAGGTCTGGTAATGAACCCATTTTAATCGCGTTTCTGAACGCAGCTTTGAAACGTTCGGCGGGTGAACAGATTACCTCCATCGAGTTGCAAAACGCGGAACTTGGGCCGAGGTATATGGAGGATAAGAAGTCGATCCTGGACATTCACGCTCATACTGCCGATGGCACCCGGATTAACATCGAGATTCAACTTGACAACCGCTATGACATGGAAAAGCGCACATTGTATTATTGGTCGTGCCTATTTTCGGATCAGATGCAAAAAGGCATGTCGTATTCAGAACTGGCCCAGACAATTACGATCAACATCTTGAATTTTCGGTATGTCAAAGCATCCAATCAGTATCATTCGACGTTTCACCTATATGAGGACACCGAACGATTCCCCCTTACCGACGCACTCGAAATCCACTTCATGGAGATTCCGAAGTTGATGGTGAGTTGGCGCAACCGTACTGTCAATCCTCATGAGGACCGATTGGTCCGCTGGCTGCTGCTGCTGGAAGCGGATGATGATGAGGAAATCCGGAATGAATTGGAGGCCATCGCGATGAATGATCCTGTGATGAAAGAGGCATTTGAAAAGTGGGAAGACATCAGCCGCGACCCCCATGCACTGGCGGAGTATCACTCAAGGCGCATGGCACTCCTCGACGAGGCGGCTGCCATACGGGAGGCTGAGTTGCGAGAGCAAAGAGCGCGTATGGAAGCACTGGAACATGTCGCAAAACGGATGTTGGCTGCAGGTCAAGATATAGAGACAGTTGCGCAGTTCACAAACCTATCTCACGCCGAGATCGAAGAGCTTCAAAGAAAGATTCAATAAGTCTAAACAGGCAATAGACCGTCTGCCACGTCGTGACACCAGAGCTTGTCACGGCCCTTTTCTTCACCCTGACACCCCTGCAGTATGTTACGATTCACCCTCATCAGCACATCATATTTCAGCCCGACACGTCTTCCCTAACTCATCACTGAGTCCAAAATAGTGGTGGAGACAAGGACGATCGCGCCCGCGTCGAAAAAGTTCTGAAACTCTCCAATACACTGGGTGTGACGTCGTTACGTCGATCACATGCGTGGCGGGTTGTCAGAACAGCGATTCCGCCATTGGCGGTGAGTACACCACCGTCAAAGATCGTGAGCGCCGACAGGATTGTTGTATTTTGTCGACGTAATCCCTAATGGCGCGTTTCACCTCTTGAGGGATCGGCGCCACTCAAACGCCTCCTTTGATCGTTTAAGAACTTCTTTTGCCAAGGATAATCCCTCTCTCACGCACTGTTCACTCCTTCATGACCATATTTACATCCTGTAAATGTTTCCATGCGGTCTCAATGTGGTCGGCTTTAAACAGTTTTTCTTTTCTTGAACTCCAACTGTGTACGCCCTCTACGACTTGGGATATCTGATACTCAGGATTCTCCTTGCAGATCCAGTGTACCGTTGCCAATAGCTCCATCCCATAAGGAGTCTCAAAACCCCCGATCACTTCTTTAACCTTGGTTAAACGTCGCAAAGATTCCACATCGTTTTTCAACACATCTGAAGCTCCCGTTACCGCGTTAGGTAATAGATAGATCTCAGTATCTCGACTTCGATCCCCATAGCCGCGGATGTAATGGCCGTCCATTGCCTGCAAGACGTGATTGAGATTCTCGGCATACGGTCCATACAAATGGCCGACAAACCGCAGTTTCAGCGGTTCTCCAACCTCTTGAAGAAAATAGGCCAGTTTTTGAATCTCAAGTAATGACAATCGATATCCTGGTAAGGAGTAAGCTTCCATAAGGGAGATAAACAAAGCCCGCGCTTTTGTTAGATGCGGCCGATTCGCACCGATTTTTATGACGTCTGGCGCCGGACTTCCATCCGGTGGATAAACGAGCACATGCACATCCTGCAAGGGCTGAAACGCCTCTTCAATTAAGGGACGCACCTCATCCCACCGTAATCCTCCATTTCCACAACCCAGTGGAGGGATGGCGATTGATGTAAGTTTTAATCTTTGAACATCAGCGATGAGTGCACGAAGACCCATTTGGATATCCTCTAGCGTAGACTTCGACTTCCAGTGTCGCTTGGTTGGGAAATTGATGATGTACTTAGGATTTTCGCGTGAACCAATATCCGTGATAAACATATGGCCGGGTTGGACTTTCTTTGCTTTGCATGCCGATTCATACGCCTTGAAATTGGTCGGATATGCTTGTTTGAACTGAAGAGCAATACCTTTGCCAATGACACCGACGCAGTTCACGGTGTTAACCAGGGCCTCGGCTTCCGCGGTCAGTAAGTTGCCCTTTATATATGCGTATTCCGATCAATTCGTCCAGTCATTCCGAAATCAATCGTCCATGCATTCCGAAAATATCCGTCCACGTATTCCGTCGAATTCGTCCACCGCTCGATCCTGATCATCTATTCATATCACACGCCTCATCGCTATGACAAGACGGGCGCAGCCGTTCGCATCGAATCGCCCGCTAAGGCAATGTGGTGAGACTTGTTGAGCAGGCGATCAATGACAGAATCCGCTATCGTGGGGTCCGGGATCTGGCCATGCCATAATTCGTAGGGAATTTGGCTCGCCACGCACGTCGACCGCAGATCCACACGGTCGTCCAAGACCTCGAGAAGTTCCCGTCCCTGAACGCTGGTGAGGGGACTAAGTCCCCAATCGTCTAAGATCAGGAGATCATACTTGGCCAACTGGCGAAGCAATGAGCTGTATCGTCCGTCCCCTCGTGATACAGTGAGCTCGTCGAGCAAGCGAGGGACTCGCATGTAGCGGACTCGATAGCCCTGGCGGCATGCGGCATGTCCCAATGCGCAGATGAGATACGTTTTCCCTACGCCGGTGGGGCCGGTCACCGTTATGTTTTGTTGTCTCTCCAGCCAACCGCCCTCCAGCAAGGCACGCATCACGCTGCGGTCCAAGCCCCTGGATTGTCGGTAGTTGATGTCCTCCGGTGTAGCCGGAACGCGTAGTCTGGCATCGTGCAGAAAGCGGGCCAACTTACGATTTTGGCGGGATAGGAACTCGGCATCGACCAGAAAGCCTAGCCGTTCCTCAAACGTCAGTCCCTCGTAATCGACCCCTTGTTCCTGTCTCTCGTAGGCAGTGGCCATGGCTGGCATCCGCAGTTGGTGCAATTTCTCGATGATTTGATTCCGTCCCACGTTGGTTCTCTCCTTTTAGGTTTTCCCCCATCCCGCTCCCGAGGGACATCGCCGCTTTTGGCGGTGCCCCTTGGGAGTGGAAAACGAGCGTCAGCTCGTTACCCGCTCAATGCAAGGTCCGCTTCGCATAGTACTGACTCCCTCGAATATTGTGATGGTGCAGTGGCGTCACCTCCTCTTCAGGAGGCGCCCAGGGAAGTCGGTCCAGCCCCTTGTCCAAAATGGATTTGACACTTCGATACGTCGGTGAGCGCAGGTCCAAAGCCCTTTGCGCGGCGGCTTCCAGCCGCTGTGCCGAATACTTTTTGCTCAGACTCAGGATGCCGAGGCACGAACGATATCCCATCTCCGGATGGGGTTTGTTCTGGAGAATTCTCTCGATGAGAGCCCCTGTGTTCTCTCCGATGGATCGGCCCCAGGCCATGAGTCGTTCCGGTGTCCATTCCAAGTGCTTTTGATGGGCCTTTGGCAAGTGCTCGACGAGAGTCTTTCGCTCTCCGGGATACAGGCAACGGGTATGTCTGGCCACCTCGATGTTCTTGTGATAGGCCGTGACGGTTCGTTCTGCGATTCGCAGATCGACCTCTTGACGGACCAGGCGATGCGGTACACTGTAGAAGGAACGTTCGTATTCGACGTGGCAATCGATGTGAACGCAAGCCCGACGCCACAAGGCAAACTCGTACGGTCCCCTGGGCAAGGGTTGGAGGGCGCGTTGATCCGTGGCGGCAAACAGGGATCGACGACTGCCCTCAAGCTTTTGAAAGGGACGGTCATTGAGGCGTTCCAATAATTCACGAACAGCGGTATTCGCCTCTGCGATAGAGAAGAAGGTGCGTTTACGCAACACGGCCAGTATCCAACGCTCCGCGATTTGCACGGCGACTTCCACCTTGGGTTTATCCTTTAAATTCCGACATCGGAATTTAAAGGATTATTCCGATCAATGAGTTATCCCGAAGAATGTGCATCTATCGCCGGTCAGCGCGATATGTCACGGCATCGGCTAGACCAGTCGATCAAATTCTTCGGGATAACTCCGTCGTCTACTTG
>Ga0080006_1141013_pt1 | contig 57310 bp, 57 predicted proteins | sample RS3BMetagenome_FD_69209 | JGI IMG/M metagenome (GOLD analysis project Ga0080006, IMG submission 69209) | Ferric oxide microbial mat and aquatic microbial communities from Rainbow Spring, Yellowstone National Park, USA - RS3B (SPADES... ...
AGGCGGCCACGCCTACAGTGGAGGAGGTCCTAGAGCGAGCAGGCGGTCGGGCCGGGGGGTCAGTTCCTTTCGCCGAGGCGGTCGCGGCCCTGCGGGAGGACCGTGATCGTCGTTGACGCCAACGTGCTCGCTCCCGCTCTTGGCGACGACGGTGACGATGGCAACCGGGCCCGGCAACGGCTGTCGAACGAGACCCTGGCCGCGCCCGAACTGATCGACCTCGAGGTGTCCTCCGTGCTGAGACGGCTGTCCCTTGGGGGCCGGATACCGCCACGACGCGCCGAGCTTGCGATGTCCGACCTCGTAGCCCTGCCGCTGCGTCGCGTCTCGCACCGCGCCCTGCTTCCGCGGTGCTGGAGCCTTCGGGAGAACCTCACCATCTACGACGCGTCGTACGTGGCCCTAGCCGAGCAGCTCGACACGGTCCTGGTGACCGCTGACGTCCGACTGTCGAGAGCGCCCGGCCTTCGATGCGTGGTCGAGGTCATGACACCCACACCACAGCTACCTCACACATCGCCGTAAGCCGATCGCTGTGCGGGACAGCCGTTCCGACGCTCAGCCGGGCATGGATGCCTCGCCGTGGCGCCGAGTCCGGTTACTCGTCACGCAGGGCGGCCGCCACCTCGCTGGTCTTGCGGACGAGGCGTCGAGGAGCAGGGCAGGCCCGGAAGCCGTAGCGCTGGTAGAAGGCGGCCGCCTGGTCGTCGATGGCGTCGACAACCACCAGTCGGGCTGCAGCACGCGCCGAAGCGTCCACTGCCCGCTCCAGTGCGTCGAGCAAGAGCTGGCCGCCCAGCCCACGACCTTGGAGAGAACGGTCGAGCGCCATCCGGGCCAACAGGATGGCAGGGATCGCGTCGGGTGAGCCCTGGCCCACGCTCTTGGGGACGTCGGCTCTGCGGACCAGGTGGGCGGCGAGCGTGAAGTAGCCGACGACTCCAGGCGAGCCCGGCTCGGCCCAGACGAAAGTCCTTCCGGTGTTCGCAGCTTCCGCGTGGCGGGCGGCCCGTCGCAGCCAGCTGTCGAGAGCGTCGTTTCCGCTGTCGAAGTGCGCCAAGTCGTGGTGAGCGCCGAGGTGCTCAGAGCGGTAGGCGATCACCCTCGCTCGAAGGCCCGAGGCTGCCTGTTCAGCGCCCGTAGTTCCGCAGGCGCCTCGTCCTCGGCGTCAAGCGCCGCCAGGAGCTGCTCGAAGAAGGCGGCCGGGACCAGCGTCTCACGCTCGATGGCCAGCTCGTCCTCAGCGGCACGGGTGGCCGCGTCGAGGACGAACCCAGTCACCGACTCTCCTCGTGCGGCCGCCGCCTGACGAATCAGCTCGGCACGCTCGGATGGGACCCGCATCTCCAGCCTCGTCGTTGTCATGCCGTACAGTGTACGGCAAGAGTGGTCAATCGTGCCCGCTCACCAATCGCTGGCTGGACGGTACCGGTCAGGCAATGATGGGGCCATGGTGAAGACCTGGATCAGCCCCAAGGCACGAAAGGGGGCACCGAGCGAGATCGCAGGGCGTGGTCTCGTCGCCGTCGACAAGATCACTCCCGGAGAGGTAGTCGCGGAGAGGTAGTCGCCGTCAAGGGTGGCCATGTCGTGAGTACCGCACAGCTGCGGTCCATGCCCGAGCGTCCGCAGAACTCCGACGTGCAGATCACCGACGACCTCCACCTGGTGGCGTTGACCGAGGAGGAGTACGACGCGGTCATGCTGTTCATCAACCACTCGTGCGAACCGAATGTGGGTTTCGGGGGCAACGTCGTCTTGGTGGCCATGCGTACCATCGACGCCGGCGAGGAGTTGACCACGGACTACGCCCTGTTCGACGACTACGAAGGGTTCATGGAGTGCACCTGCGGGCGGCCCACCTGTCGTGGCCGCGTCGACGGGCGCGATTGGCAACGCCCGGATCTTCAGGAACGCTACCGGGGGTAGTTCTCCTGGTACCTCGACCGAAAGATGGGCGAGCTCAGCGTCGGTCGCTCATGGGCCTGAGCACCGCACGACGGAACTTCGGGCCAGTGTCACGCCGTCCCGCACGCCAAACGGCTTCCGGGACGCGTAAGGGGCTTCGTGCCGAACGGCTGTCGGGGCTTGCCCCGGTTTGGCGGGCGTCTCGCTTGACGGCTTACACGGTCGGGCCGACGCCGACACGTCCCACCATCGGCGACGTTGACACCGCAAGGCTACGAAGAGCCGATCGTCTGGGCCGTCTCATCCACGAGTACCGGATGATCGCTTGAGCTGGGCGGACGGAGTTCTCGGCACCCACAAGGCCGGTCGTGCGTATGCAGCTGCATATGCACACGCCTGCTCAGCGCGACGGGGACGGTGACCAAGTCCCGAGAAATCCTCGCATTCTGCGCGGAACGTGCAGAACCCGCCCTCTCTTACCCCGCTCGCCGGCTCGCTTTGGCAAGGACCTCGCGGACCCACTCCGCGCGGGACTTGCCGGTACGGTCGGCTGCCTTGCGGACCGCATCGTCGAGGTCGCGGGAGAGTCGGACTCGAAGCAGCGGAGACTCCCCCGTCTCCGACAGCGAGGGCCGACCACGTCCCCGCACCTTTCGGAGCGCGTCGTCCACCGCCTCCTCCACGTAGCCGTCGTCGATCACACGACCTCGCCGATCCCGTAACATCTCCTCGTCTTTGACATCCGGTCCGAGTCGGTATTGGGACTGCTCGTTCATCTCCGTCACCTCCGTAGGGCCGTCGGCATCACATGAATGACCACGATGGCGTCGGGAAGGTCCAGCGCGACGATCTCCAACTCGATCCCACGATCGTCGTCCCCGATCCAGACCAGCCTTGCGTCGAGGTTGGCCGTCGCAGGCACACGGACCGGGTCCGTCGTTGAGATCACATGCATCGCGTGGGCTTTCCCGATCCGGTGGCGCCGAGCCGAGCGGAACCACCGGACGCTTCGATCCACAGGATTATTGTAGCACAATATAGAAGCTGGGGCCGGCGTGGGCCTGTCGATTCTCAGAACCTGGTGGCAGTCAAACAACGCGTGTGCGTGCCGAGCACGTCGTCCACCGGCTGTGAGCTGAACTTTGCGGCTGGACCTGGCCGCGGCGAGCATCTGGGACCGTGACCCTCTCGTTCCTCTACCGGGTGTTTTGCCGTGTGCTGCAGCTGATCCTGAAGGGTCCAGAAACTCCCTGCCACCGCCTTGACCAGCCAGGATGGAGTCGGCGAGGCTGCTCGCCGTGGTGCTCTCCTTCCTCTACCGCCTGGTCCATAGAGCCTTTGGAGCGCTCAAGTTGGCGAGGAGGGACGCCATCGCGAAGGACGCCGAGATCCTCGTGTTACGCCACCAGGTGGCGGTCCTTCGACGCCAAGTTGGCCGAGCCCGCTTCACCTGGTCGGACCGGGCGCTCATCGCCCTGCTCGCCGGTCTCATCCCACGAGAGAGGTGGACGGCATTCCTCGTCACGCCCAAGACGATCCTCGACTGGCATCGCCGTCTCGTGGCTCGACGCTGGACCTATCCCCACCGGCGACCCGGGCGACCATCACTTGGACGAGAGACCGTCGAGCTCATCGTGCGTCTCGCCCGGGAGAACCCTCGGTGGGGATACCTACGCATCGTCGGAGAGCTACGCAAGCTCGGCATCACCGTCTCCAAGGGAAGCGTCGCCACCGTGCTCGGCAGACACGGGCTTCCCCCAGCACCACGGCGTGACGGACCGACCTGGTCGCAGTTCCTCTCCACCCAGGCCAAGGGGATCTTGGCGACCGACTTCTTCCACGTCGACTCGGTGACGCTGCGGCGCTACTACGTCTTGTTCGTCCTCGAAGTAGACAGCCGCGTCGTTCACCTGCTCGGGGTGACCGCCAACCCGGCCATGGCCTGGGTCGTCCAGGTCGCACGGAACTTCACCTCGGACCTCGAAGATACCGGACATCGGTTCCGCTTCCTCATCCGCGACCGGGACACGAAGTTCACAGCGTCGTTCGACGAGGTGTACAGGGCCAGCGGCATTTCGGCCATCCGCACGCCGGTCCGGTTAACCCAAGGCGAACGCGTTCGCCGAGCGCTTCGTCCGCACCGTCCGGGAAGACTGCCTCGACCACCTACTCATCTACTCGAGACGTCACCTCGAATCGGTGCTCGACGCCTACGTGCGCCACTACAACGAGGCTCGCCCGCACCGGGGACGCCAACTCGCACCCCCGCAGCCTCGCCACGACCAGCCACGCACCGGCGAGATCTGCCGGCGCGACATCCTCGGTGGCATCATCCACGAGTACGACCGGGCTGCCTGAGCCCAGCACCCCGGGGCGGAGCACGGCGTTAAACGCGTTGGCCGTCCGCCACCATCCACAGCTTGGACGATGCGCCGCCTGCCTCCATCATGTCCCGCTCGACGTGACCTCCAAAAGCGCTCGTGCCATCGGCTCGGCTTCTCCGACGGGATCTCAGTCCCGGCAACGCTCCCACGCACCTCCGGCATCGAGTTCTTGGACCCTTCAGGATGGTCGACGGACATGGTGAGCAGGCTCGAGCGCTACGAGGACAGGTACCGTGCGCTCGCCGCCGAGCTCGCCGGCATCGGCTTCCTCAGCGCCGGCAGCGTCGTCGAGCGCACGACCGTCTGCGGCAAGCCGGGTTGTCGCTGCCAGGCGGATCCGCCGCAGCGTCACGGCCCCTACTTCCAGTGGAGCCGCGCCGTCGCAGGCAAGACGATCTCACGTCGCCTGAGCGAGGAGGAGGCCGCGCTCTACCGGGAGTGGATCGACAATCGCCGCCGTCTCCAGACGATCCTCGCCGAGATGCACGAGGTTGCTGCTGCCGCCGGGGAGATCCTGCTCGCCCAGACCCAGGCCCGGGCCGGCACCCGGTCCCCGAAGCGCTGAACAGGGAAAGTGGGGGCAGAAAAGCTCACTGAGAAGTGCGGAACGTCAGCTCGTAAGGGGGCGCCAACCGGGACAGGCCGCGACGATGCCAATGCCTCGCGGGCAGGCCATCGGCTGCTTGCACGACCCAACAGATGGCGCTGGCCACGACGCCCTCAGGGCAACGCAGAACGATCGTTCTCGGCTCGATGCCACACCACTTCCCGATACACGTGATGAGCGCCGAACAGACGGGCATGGATCGCAACGTCCCCGAGCCGCTAGGGGCCACTGGGAGTACCGAACGTGCGCCCAGATCGCCCAACGGGATGCCACGGCAGCACCCCGAGGACCACTTCGGGCGCGGTCCCCGTCGAGATCTCGTTGATCAGTGCAGCGCGTACGCATGCACTATGCGTGCACACGCAAGACCGCCTCGGAGGACGACATCGACGTGCCGGTCGCCGCGAACCCGCAGCTCAGCGGCCGCATTGCACCGCGCACACTCTGCATACGCATGCGTATGCAGAGCTGATAAGGCCCCGAGAAAAATACCCGAGAAACTCGGATCTTCGACACGAGTCCCAGCGCGAACCCGCTGGTCACAGCGTTGTGCATACGCAAAAGAGCGCGAAGAACCAGAACAACTAGTGGCGGGGGTTCACGACGATCGTGCGCCTTCGGGCTACAAGCCCGACATTACTGCTGGTCACGGCGCTTGCCCTATGCAGCCGCGTGGGCGGTTGCCCTACTCAGCGCACGCCAGGATCCGTTGGTCTCCCGAGAAACGCCGTCCCGGTGCGAGGTGTCCGCAGGCCGCCGTCATCCGACGCGCGGCAGCACGTCAAAGGGGCGGCCATCGAGGGAGCGGAGGACGTCGAAGTGCCGGTGGTCCAGGCTGGCGATCGCACGCGTCCGATACCGCTCAGCCAGCACCACGATCGATGCGTCCGCCACGCCGATCGCCTGGTCTCGGTAGCGGGAGATGACCTCGCGGCAGCGCCGAATCCCCTCCTGGTCGAACGCCGGCAAGTCCCACGCTCCGCGGGTCAGCTCGTCGAGCACGGCAAGCTCGTCGTCCACCCCGTGTCGGGTGGCAACGAGGTAGTCCAGCTCAGCCACCACGTACGGCGAAACGACCAACGCATCGGCTGCGGCAAGCACCTCTGACACCGCTTCGTGGTCGGGCTCGGACGCATCGAAGAACGCCAGGAGGGCGCTCGTGTCCACGATGACGGGAGGCACGGGGTCAGCGTTCCCCGAAGCCGGCAAGCATCTCCTCGGCGTCGCGGGCGATCGGCTGACCGCTCGAGTACAGAGCACCACGAGCACGAGGCCGGACGCCGCCGACCGACTGCCGGATCGACGCGCGGATGATCTCTGCCTCCGACACCCCGCGCTCCGCAGCAGCCCGCTTGACCGCCGACTTCAGGTCCTCCGGCAGGTACAGCGTCGTCTTCTCCATGGTTGTATGGTACCACCGGTGGCGCTGGCGGGCGAGAACCCATCGCGGAGGCGACCGCATCCACGAGTACCGGACCTGGCCTGAGCCGAGCGGACGGGTTCTCGGCGCCCACAGCCTCCTGCGCCTCTCGATGACGTCGACCGCACAAAGCCACGAAACACCGACTGCCTCGGTGGCCTCATCCACGATCACCGGATGGCCGCTGACCTGGGCGGATGGGTTCTCGGCACCCACACGTTCCTCCTCCCCGTCGTACGCATCGGTGAACGCCTCCGCATCCCACGCAGTGCCGTCGACCGCCTGATTGCCGGGGACGTTCCTGCACGCGCCGAAGAGCCCGTATCTCTCGTTGGTCGCTGACGGATCGGATAGGGAACGACCGACCACGGCAGCGGTTCAGGGATCTAGCCGTGCCGCTGGAACTCCTCGACCATCAGGGAACCGAGCGCCGACAGGTCGCCGGATTCGACCCGCTCGGTCGGGGACACGTTGCGCAGCCATCGTGCCGTCTGGTCGGAGCGATCGACGAACAGCCCCTCAAGGTATGAGATGCACCAACTGCCGAGGTCGGCAGGAGCGCCGGTCAACTCGTCGGCGAACTCGTCGAGGCGGCCAGCCCGCAGGAGCCGGTAGACGTCGTAGGCGTCGCTCTCGCGCTTGGCCGCCGTTGCTCCGCGGCGTGTCTCGATCGATTGAAGCTTCGCCGCCACGAGGGCGGCTGGACGAGCGAGACGGATCTGGAATCGCGCCAGGACAGTCCCATCGCGGTTGGTCACATCGACGAGGGTCAGGGTGACGAGCTCTGCTGTCTCCGCCATCCACCAGTGCGAGAGGACGAACATGCGTTGGCGGTCATCGTCGGGCAGTGCGTCGAGATCGAGGATCGGTCCACCCCGATGACGTCGACCTTCGTGCCGTCGGGAAGCAGCACTCCCGTGGAGGTCTCACTCTGCGCTATCCCGAGCAGGGTCGCCTTCGGTTCGGGGTCGACCTGGCGCGACAGGGTGTCGATGTCGCGGGTCGGTCGGTGGGCGTCCTCCAACCGGACCATCACGGCCAGGCCACCGATGAGTGCCCAATCCGTCAGTCCGGCTCGGTCGACCTCGGCCAGGTGGCCGAGAAGGTTGGCCATGGCACCCGAGGGATCGGCCGCCAGGATGATCTCGGTGGGTTCACCAGACACGATGGAAGCCTTCGGGCGGCTCGAAGTCCTCGAGGATCTCCTGGCCCCGTGCGCCGCTACGCGTCAGGTCCAGCGCGGCGATCACCGGATGGACCACCGGCCACTCCGTGTTCGACAGCCCTCGTCGAGCCGCGTCGTAGCGATGAGTCACCGCGTACCGGACCGGGGCGACGGTGACGGTCGCACCCCGGCCAGCGTCCGCAGGTGCCTCGCCGTAGAGCTGCTTCGCTATCCGCAGGGTCCGGTCATCGGGCACGTAGAAGTCCGGTGGTGCGTCGCCCTGCAGCGGGAGCGGGGCACCCCACGTGGCTGCCGCCACGTCACCTCGCAACGCCCAACCCGTGGTGGTCTCGATGTCGTCAAGACCGAGACCGAGCTGCGCTGTGCGGCTTGCGTCGGCCGGATGCGGCGTCTCGGTCAGGGAGACGAGGCGTTCCCGTACCCCCCACCGGCCCGCCAGGGCCCAGAAGAGTTCAGGCCCGACGGGTTCCGTCGACGATTCCCGGACGAGGGCTTCGGCTCGGAGCTCTGCGAGGGCCGTCGACACCGAGCTCACCGCGACCCCGGTCTCCTTCGCGATGCCCCGTACGGTCAGCGGTCCGGTTGCCGCCAGGAGGCACACCGCGACCGCCTGTCCTGTCCCCGTGTCGAGTGGACTGCGTCGCGGTACTTCGACCAGCGGGTCGATGCGGGTGTCAACGCGCACCCGATCGAGCCACAGGCGGACGTGGCCCCGCCGGTCCAGGTAGCCCCAGCCGGCCTGTTCGAGCATCTCCTTGTCCATAGATGTCAGGCGGTCGGCCACCAGGACGTGGTGGGCCGGGTCGTCGCGGTAGTGGGTGACGAGCTGGCGGATTCCGGCCGGAGAGGGGGAGCGCTTCACCTCGACCACCAGTGGCTGGTCCTCCCCGTCGAGCTGGATGACCAGGTCGGCCATGCCATCGGCAACGGGCACGTCGTGTCGCGACGAGGTGACGGGGAGATCGAGGCGGGCCAGGACGTCCAGGAGATCGGCTGCGCCTTCGGTCTCGGTGATCTGAGCCATGCAGACAGGATAGCTCACCTGTACCGATGTTCGATAATACCGAACATCGGTACCGCCCGGGCCGGTTGTGGCTCAGCCAGCAACCGCCTCCTCGCTCTCGATGCCGTCGAGGAGGTTCCCCATGTGCTTGGCGGCGCGTTCGTCCTCCTCCGACAGAGGGTCCGTGTAATGGCGTGCCATGTGTACCGTGGACCATCCGAGGCGTGCCTGCTTCTGCCGTTCGGGGATCACTGTGTCGAGGGACGTCGCCTGGAAGTGCCGGAGCGAATGCAGGTGGAGGTCGGCGGGGAGCTTCGCTGCGAGCCGCGCCTTCAAGAAGGCGCGGCTGAGCGTGTCGGGGTACGGGGGAAGTTGTCCGTCCGGTTCGGCCGAGAACACGAACCCTTCGTCGGGAATGGTGATGCTGCCGAGGGCGGCGAGGTCCTCCTGCTCGGCACGGAGCTTTCGGAGGGCAGCGATGGTACCCGTGTCGATGGCGACCTGGCGGATGCTCGCACGGGTCTTCGGGGACTTGATGACGGCTCCTCCGTCTGCTGGGATCACCGACTCGTCAACGGTCAGCGTTGCGGCCTCCCAGCCGATGTCGGACCAACGAAGCGCGCATGCCTCCCCTCGTCGCAGCCCAGTCGCTGCCACGACGCGAAGTGCGACCGAGTAGCGACTGTCGAGAGTCTTCTCGGCCACGAGCGTCGCGGCGGCGTCGATCAGAGCCAGCACCTCTTCGAGCGTCGGCGCCCGGACCGGCTCCGGCGTGTCGTCGAGACCCCACGACGGGATCTCCGTATCGGTCACCGGGTTGTGAAGCTGGTTGCCGCTCCACTTCCGGGCCAGGCGACAAGCCCGGTGGAGCACCGACCGCACGTATCGAACCGTCTCGCGGCCGGCACCGTCGGCCTTCAGCTGGCGAAAGAACTTCTCGACGTCGTACGGGCTGAGCGAGGCGATCCGCTTCTTGCCGATCGACTCCTTGATGTGGAGCTTCCAGATGCTCTCGTACCGACGGGACGTCACGGGGCTCAGGTCATCCCACCCGTTCGCCTTCCACCCGCTGATGGCATCGTTGATCGTGGTGGTCGGACCCCAGGGCCGGCTTGCCTCGTCGGGAACGACCTCCGGATTCGCGTCCTGTGCCAGGACCAGGCGAGCCAGCTCTTTCTCTGCTGCACGCTTCGTGCCCTGGAAGTAGCAGCTCTGGTGTCGGACCCGACCGCTGGAATCCCGACCGACGTAGACCCGCAACTGCCACGTGTTCGGGCCTCGGTCAAGGCGCTGTCGAATGCTCCCGGCCACGTCGTCTCCTCCTGGTCCAATCAGCCTGGGCCAACAATTGTTGGCCCATCTGTTGGCCCACAGGCTACGACAAGGGAGGAAACCCAGTCGACAACCCACTTCATCAGGACTTTTGTAGTGGGGCTAGCAAGAATCGAACTTGCGACCTCAGCATTATCAGTGCTGCGCTCTAACCGACTGAGCTATAGCCCCTGGCGACCGGACGTTGCCGGCGGCCGCCCCTCGGACGACGACGCCGACGGACGTGACCCCGTCCACTCAGGGCCGCGAATCTACCCCGGTCGTGGAGACCCGCAGGTCGCCTGTAGGTCACCGGCATCGTCTCGGTCGTCTCCGGGTGTGCCTCCTGCGATCGGCGCCCACTCGGACCGGAGCTCTGATGTGGCGCAGCGGCGAGGCTGCCCGCATCCGCCATGGTGAGCAACGCCGCCTCCTGGTGGTCTGAAGAGCATCGCCGGCTTCGGCCACGTCTGGCACCAGCTCTCGCTGTTCGACTGGCCGTGGGTCGCCGCCTCGGCGGCCGGCGTCGTCGTCGCCTTCGCCGGTTACCGGACGGCCTTCGACGGTGTCGTCTGGGGCGGGCACCACCGTGTGCTGACCCGCCGCCAGCGGCTCGGGGTGGTCGCCGCCGGTTTCGGGGCGTTCGTGCCGCGCGGCGGGACGGCGATCGACCGCTACGTGGTGAGCGGCACCGGCCACGAGCGACGGGACAGCGACGTCCGCCTGGCCACCCTCCAAGCGCTCGAGATGGTCCCGCTCACCATCGGGGCGACCACGGCTGCCCATTCGGCGCTCTTTCTGAGCGGCGGTGGCCGGCCGGCGTTCTCGTTCGTCGTGCCGTGAGCGATCGGCCCGATCGTCGGGGCCCGCTCGTCCTGTGGCTGGCCAGTCGCTACCGCAGCGGCCTGCGCCGCTCCGACCGAGGCTGGCGCTACTGGCTCGGGGTGAGCCTCGACGGGATCTGGTCGCTCCTCTCGGGCCTCGCGGCCGACCAGCGCCGTCATGCTGATCGTCGCCCTGGCCAATGCCGGCGCACCGCTCCCGGCGGCGGCCGATGACGGGCCCTCAGGCCGGGCGTGTCGTCCCCCACCCCCGCTCACAGCGGTGGTGGTGCCGACTACCGCGCCGCGCCTGCATCGGCGCGACGTCGGTGACGCGATGGCGACCGGTTGACGGTTAGCCGCTCCGGCGAGGCCGACGAGCCCTCTTCGAGGAGGGCAGCCACCCGCCGGAGGAACCGGCGCAACGTCCGGCGTGCCGCCTCCTCGGCGTCGGGGCGCGAGGAAGTGCCGGCGACGTGCTGGTGCCAGGCGCCAGCTGCCCGCATCTCGCTCCGCTCGTCGTCGACCGCCTGCACCGACAGCTTGCCCTGGAACAGCGAGGAGCCGTCGGCCCCGACGAGCCGCCATGTCAGGGTGAAGCGGGCCGAGCCGCCCCGGGTTCGACGCCCCACCTCCTCGAGGGACCACTCCGCAACCTGCGGCGAGTCCCCGACGGGTCCCGGGCGCGCCCTGCCTGAGAGCAGCCCCGTCTCTGCCGCCGCCGCGATCAGCGGCCCGGCGTCCACCCGTCCGCTGGCGAGGGCATCGGCCACGTCGGCCACCGCCAGCTCGACGTGGACGCCGTCGTCCATCGCGATCTCGACCGGACGGGCTCGGTGGGAGTCGGCCGGTGTGACGTAGTTCCCGGCTTCGATCGCCTCGTCGCGCCGGGCGACCTCGGCCAGGGAGGTCTCGGCCAGGAGGCCGTTCAACCGGGCGGTGGCCGCCACCCAGGTCTCGTGGAGCGGGCACACCGTCTCCCAGCGGCACGGTCCGTCGCCGAGGGCGCAGCGCTCGGCGTGCAGCGGTCCTTCGGCGGCCTCGACCACCTCGAGCACGCTGATCTCCTCCGGTGGGCGGGCCAGCCAGTAGCCGCCGTCTCGTCCCGCCTTGGACACTGCCAGCCCGGCCCGGACGAGGTCGGCGAGGATCTGGGAGGCGAAGGTCCTGGGGAGGTCGGTCTCGGCGACCACCTCTCGGATCTTGCGCGGGGTGCCGGAATCGAAGGCCCGGGCCAGAGCGATGGCCGAGCGCATGACGTAGTCGCCCCGCTTCGACAGCGTCATGTTCATCGTGGCCGCTGCTCCTCGATCGACAGGTCGCCTCGAGGCCCGGAGATCCGATCAAGGCCGGGCAACAGATGGCAAACCACTCTACCTGGGGCACTCCACTCACCGTCGGGGCCGCGCTCCCACATGTCGTGGCCCGCCGTCAGCGGATCACCGGGGTGGTGAGCTCGCCGGTCGAACCGGGCACGGCGGAGGGCGGCCTCTCGACCGCCAGCAGGCGCCCGGCGAACTCGGCCACGTGTTGGCCGGGCTCCTTGCGACCGAAGGCGGCGGTGGCCACCACTTCACCCCCCCGTCTGCCCACGCCCTGCGCCATGAGCTCGAGCGTCCGGCGCGGGTCCACCGCGTAAGTGCAGAAGAGCCCGACCGGCGTTCCGGCCAACCGGGGGGCCTCGGCCAGCCATCTCTGCGCCGCCGACGCCGGACCTACCTTGGCCACGACAAGGCCCTCGACCCATGTACCGACGACGACGATGTCGGCAGTCGCCAGCTCGTCCACACCCACCCGCGCCAATGGGAGCACCTGTACCCGCAGCCCCCCGGCGTGGAGGAGCTCGCCAACCTGACGAGCCACGGCCGCCGTCCGGCCGCCGCGGCTCTCGTAGCAGACCAGCGCCCGCGCCCGTCGGGCCCGGGGTGGACGGCCCGGGCGCGACGGTCCGGCGGCCATGAGGGAAGCGGCCGCCCGGCGGCCCTGCGCCATGGCCTCTACGACGGTCGACGGTCCCACCAGTGCGTCGCCGACGAACCAGAGCCGTTCCTGGACCGCCATGGCAGCCGCCCGGAGCCCGACCTCGCGCCCCAGCGCCAGCTCCCCCACCGGGCTGCGGTTGGTGGCCGGGGACGACGGGTTCGCCAGCACCCCCGAGGCCACCCACTGGCGGTCCGAAAGCCCGGTGGCCTGTCGCCGCACCGGCCCGTCCTCGAGCAGGGCGCCGTAGGCGGGGTCGATCCGATAGCCCATCGCCATGACCACCAGGTCGACGTCGACCACGTCAGTCGGCTCCTTGGTCAACACCCGTGGGGTCTGGGTGGCGCGCTCCTGACGGGTGCGGGTGAGCACGGCCCGACCGACCCGCCGCCCGTTGCCCTCGAGCACGCTTGCCGTGCGGCCGAAGCGGATCTCCACTCCCTCGCTCCTGGCTTCTGCGAGCTCGTCCGGCCTCGCCAGGGCGAACCGCTCGTCGAGCCAGTCCACGCAGGTGGCGGCGAGGCCGAGACGTCGGGCGGACCGGGCGACGTCCATCGCCGTGTTGCCGGCGCCCAGCACAAGGACGTGAGGCGGCCGGCCCGGTGGGTCCTCGTCGCACGGCGGAAGGCCCATCGCCGCCCTCCACGCCGCCACCCCTGCCGATGCCGACGAAGGCGACTCGAGCGCCGAGTGGGCGGAGGTGAGGAAGGCGGTGGCATCGACCACCCCGTCGAGGTCGGCGCCGGGGATCGGCAGGCGGATCGGAGTGCCGGCCCCGGCGGCCACGATGACGGCGTCGTGGCGATCGAGGAGTGCTCGGAGCCCGTCGGCCTCGATCGCCGTCCCGCATCGCAAGACGGCGCCGGCGCCTTGGAGCTGCTCCCACGCACGACCCGCCACCTCTCCGGGCAGGGTGAAGTCGGGTATGCCCCAACGGAGCAAGCCGCCGGGCACCTCGTCGCGTTCGTAGACCGTCACCGAGGCGCCAGCCTCGAGCAACGGCCAGGCTGCCCCGATGCCACCCGGCCCCGAGCCGACGATCCCTACCGACAAGTCGACGGCCGTCCGCCCGAGGGGGTCGATCCCGGTGTCGGCGAGCCGGGGGCCCGGCACGGCCTGCTGCTCGGTGACGAACCGCTCGAGCTGTCCGATGGCGACCGGCTCCCCTCCGGCCAGGGACCAGGTGCACGCCCCTTCGCACTGCGCCGCCTGGTTGCAGACCCGGGCGCAGACGTCGGGGAGGACGGTCGTCCGCCGCAGGATCTCGTGGGCCCGGGTGAGGTCTCTCTCACCGATGGCGGCGATGAACCCCGGGATGTCGTTGTGGGCAGGGCACCCGCGGACGCAGGTCGGGTCCGGGCAACCGAGGCAGCGGTCGACCTCGGCCAGGGCCTCGTCCCAGGACGCCAAGCCCCGCCGCACCTCGGTGACGTCGAAGGTCAACGGATCCGGATGGTGCTCGCCGGCGACGCGGCGGGGGGCGACGGTCACAGGTCCGGTGACCGTGATCGCACTGAACGGGCAGGTCCGTACGCACTGGCGGCAGCCGACGCACCCCTCGTCGTCGGCCACGGCCACCCACCGCTCGTGGTCCATGGTCAAAGCGCCCGTCGGGCACCGGACGACGCACTCCTGGCAACCGGCGCAGCGGTCGGTCAGCACGTGGGCACGGGGATGACGATCGATCCGGCTCGACATCCGGCCGATCAGCGTGGTCGCCATGGGCTCCTCCCTTCGGTGCACGAGGTGCGCATCAGCTGGCGGCGTGCATGATCACGTACAGGAACGCAGCCATCGCCCCGCACACGACGACGACGCCGGAGGTGGCCAGGCGGATGCCGAGGGCGCTCCGGCCGACCGCCACCAGCTCGCGACCGGCGATCCGCCCGGTCGCCCACAGAGCCGCCGCCGTGCCCGCCGCCACCACCGCCACCTGCACGGCGACGATCCCGCCGGGCGACAGCAGGTGGAAGCCGTAGAGGGTGGAGCGGGTGCTGGCGAAGCCGGCGATGTGCTGGACCGCCGGCACGACACGGGTGGCGTGCTTGAAGAACTTCGGAAGTTGGCGGGCGAAGTAGTCGGCCCCCACCACCGGGATCAGGCCGTAGGCCATCGGCACGAAGAACCGGCGGAACCTCGAGGTCCGGTCCACGAAGGTGGCGGCGCCGGCGTCGGGGACGTCCCGGCGGCCGAGGCCCCTGGCGATCAGCCATGCCGTTCCGGCCAAGGCGCCGGCCACCAGGACGATCACCGCCAGGTAGTCCACCGGGTCGGGGTAGTGGGGGAAGTGGAGCCCGCTGTTGAGCCAGTTGTCGAGCGAGGCGAACCCGTTGGTGGCATTGATCTGCTGGTAGAGCACCAGCCCCCACAGCAGCGCCACTCCCCAGGCGACGTCGGCCCGGCGGCGGCGCGGCGCGATCACCGAGGTGAGCGGTCGCTGCAGGAAGAGGCCGACGTTGCCCTCCGGGCACGCCTTGAAGCACTCGGTGCACAGCCCGCACGACAAGTTCGAGTCGGCGCTCCCCGGCCAGGTGTACCAGGGGCACCCGTAGCCGTCGTCACCGCCGCGCATGCACGACTTGGTCGAGCAGCTGAGGCAGATGTCGCGGTCCTTGGTCCGGAACCCGGCCACCGAGCCCATGGAGCCCACGGTGCCGATCAACGTCGTGAGTGGGCAGACGTAGCGGCAGAAGGTACGGCGCTCGAAGACCAAGAAGAAGAGGAGCGCCGACGAGACGATGCCGACCACCATCCACGACGTGTCCGCCGGGTTGCCAGGTCCGGCGATGTTGAAGAACTCCTCGATCCAGGTGAGGAGCAGGAAACTGGCCACCGGGATGAGGAACCCCAGGCGGGCCAGCGGCTCGGGGAATTTGCGGCCGAGCCCGAACGCCTTCTGGGTGCGGCGCCAGAGCGTCCGGCGCTGGATCCACTCGGCGAAACCACCGAACGGGCACATCGCGCACCAGGCCCTGCCGACCACCACCATCATCACGAAGACGAGGCAGAACCAGACGTACCAGGTGATGGCCGCCCCGAAATTGAGCCCGGGAACGGCGGTGCCGGCGATCCCGACGAAGATGACCGTCCAGAAGACGATCTGGTTGGGCAGGATGAGAAGGAACTGGAACTTCCGGCTCTTGAGCAGCCGAGCCACCCGCGGGTCGCGGGTCACCTCGAGCCCCGGTTCGGCGTCGGTCGGCCCGAAGTGCTCGCTCAGGCCCGTGTGGTCGGCAGGGCGCAGCCGAACCGCCGCCGGGATCGGATCCATGAGGTCGGCCGTCGGTTCGTGCAGCTCGACTTGCATGACGCCTCCTCGCAATGTCGACCGTCCTTGGCGGCACCCTAAGCCGCGGTCGACTAGACGTCAAGTATCGAACTACACTTTGTGGAGTGAAGTCACTGTTGGACCCCCGGGGGGGCCTGGCCCCGGCATCGGACGGGCGACGATCGAGAGGCGGCTCCCTACCGGCTCGAGGGCGGGGGAGGGGTCGAGGAGCCGGCCGCCCCGACCACGTCGGCGAGGAACTCGTCGAGCTCGTCGCGCAGCGATCGGACGGCGGAGCGGCTCGACAGCGTGCGCCCCGCACCCAACAAGAACACGGTGGCGTAGCCGAGGACTGCGAGCAGTGAGAGAGCCACTCCTCCAGCGACCAGTCGCGCCACCATCTGCACCACCCACCCATGGTCACGCCGGCGGCGGCGGGATGGCACCGGGAACCCAGGGGGCGCACCCCCCCGGATCCCACGGCGCTCCCCGTGGTTCCACGGGGCCGGAGCGGACGCCCACCATCCGCATCGTGGTGGTCGACGACCACGCGCTCGTCCGAGAGGGAAGCGTGCACCTGCTCGAGGCCGAGTCCGACTTCGAGGTGGTGGGCGTCGCCGGCACCGGCGAGCAGGCCCTCGAGCTCATTGCCCGCCTCCTGCCGGAGGTGGCGATGGTCGACGTCAGCCTCCCGAAGATGAGCGGGGTGGACCTGGCCCGCGAGCTCGCCGACCGCCGACTACCGGTCAGGGTGCTGATCCTCACCGCCTACGACGACTACGCCTACGTCAATGCCGCCCTCGAGGCAGGTGTCGGTGGCTACCTCCTCAAGACGGCCTCCACCCGCGAGCTCGTCGACGCCATCAGGGTGGTCGCCGGCGGGGCCTTCGTGGTCGACGGCGCCGTCTCGGCGCGGCTCGGACGCCGCCGGCCGGAGGCGCAGTCCCGCGCCACCGCACCGGCCCCGTTCCGGGAGGCCCTGACGCCCCGGGAGCGCGACGTCCTCGGACTGCTCAGCGTCGGAAGCTCGAACAAGGAGATCGCCGCTCGGCTGTCCCTCGGCGTTCGGACCGTCGAGAGCTACGTGTCGAGCATCCTGATGAAGATCGGCGCCACCTCGCGCACCCAAGCCGTGGCTCACGCCCTGCGCCACGGCCTCGTCCCGCTCGACGAGGATGACGTCGCTCCCGGCTGAGACCGGACGGCTCCTCCGGCGCGTCCTGCGGCCGCCGCTCGGCGATGCCAGCTTCTGGGCGGTCCAGGCGACGGTGGTGGCGCTGGCCGGGCTGCACCTGCTGGTCGACCTCGAGACATCCGGGCAGAGAGGGGCGTTCCCAGGCGGCATCCCCGTCACCTTGCTGGTCATCCCGGTCGCCTTCGCCGCGGTGCGCTACGGCCTCGCCGGCTCGGCCGCCACCTGGGTCTGGGCGATCCTGCTGTGGCTGCCCGACCTCCTCCTCCCTGACGATCGCGGCCACGTCGGGACCGACCTCATCGACCTGGCGCTGGTTGGTGTGGTGGCGTTCTTCCTCGGGCAGCGCATCGAGGCGGAGCGGATCGCACGTGCGCGTGAGGAGCAGGCAACCGCCGAACGCCTCGATGCGGAGCGGGGTTACCGGGAGCTCTTCGAGGCCAACCGTGCCCCCATCGTGGTCGCCGACCGACGCGGGACGATCCAGCGAGCCAACCACGCCGCCCTGGTGGCGCTCGGCCCACGGGTGATCGGGACGGAGGTGCAGGACCTGCTGGGAGGCGAGGTCGCCGCCGCCGCCCGGGCCGACCGCCCGCCCGCCCGGGTGCTCCATCTCCCCGACGGTCGTGACTACCGTGTCCGGCCGATCCGCCTGTCGGGCGGCCCGGGGTCGACCCAGGTCGTCCTCGAGGACGTGACGGAGGAGCGGGCAGAGGGGCGCCGGGCCACCCGCACCGCCGCCCTGGTGGTGGCGACCGAGGAGGAGCAACGCCGCCGACTCGCCCGCGAGCTCCACGACGAGCCGCTGCAACTCTTCGTGCACCTCGCCAGGCGCCTCGAGGTCCTCGGGGAAGCCGGCGGCGTGCCGCCGGCCGTGGCCGATGGCCTGCGCCAGGCCAGGGCCCAGGCGATCGACGCCGCCGGGCGCCTGCGGAACCTCGCCCGGGACCTGCGGCCGCCGGCGCTCGACCGGCTCGGCCTCGTCCCGGCGCTGTCGAGCTTGCTGGCAGACGTCGAGGAGGAGAGCGGGTTGTCGACCGCCCTCGAGACGTCGGGCACCCCAGCGCGCCTGGCTCCAAATATCGAGCTCGGGGCCTTCCGTATCGTCCAGGAGGCCGTCCGCAACACCGTCCGCCACGCCCGGGCCGCCCACCTCTCGGTGACCGTGGCCGCCGAGCCGCCGTGGTTGCGGCTCACCGTTGCCGATGACGGCCAAGGCTTCCACGTCGACGAGAGCTCCGAAGATGGCAGCCACTTCGGCCTCGTCGGCATGACCGAGCGGGCTCGCCTGCTCGGCGGCAAGCTCGACGCCCGTTCCGTGCCCGGGGAGGGAACGGTGGTCGCCGCCGTGCTGCCCTTCCATGGCGGTCCCGACGCCGGTGGCGGCGGAGACCGCACCGGAGCCGCCTAACGCTCGAACGACATCTCGTCGGGCCAGAGCTTGATCCCCATCGACTGGCTGGCGGTCGCCAGCAGCGTCCCGTGCTCGGACCACAAAAACGCCAGTCCCTGTGCGTACCCATTGGCCAGGGCGTGGATCTGGATGTCGCACAGCACCCACTCGGTCGGCTCGAGCTGGACCATCCGCAGCGTGTTGTCGAGGCTGCGCCCCATCGTCCGCCTGCCGAGCGGCTGCGAGACCGCACCTGAGACGTAGTCGCCGAAGATCGCCAGCATCGCCGCCGACGAGTCGAGGTGGCCAGGCACCCGGGCCCACAACGCCGACGCTGGCTCCCCGGGTCCCAAGGTGATGTCCTCGAACCGCTGCCCTTTGGCCACCCGAACGTCGACGTGGTCGAGGATGCTGCCGGCGAAGAACGACGGCAGCTCCCGGCGCGGGCACTCGTCGGCCGGCGGCACCTTCGGCGGCGACACCCAGACCCCCCCGACCTCGAGCGTGCCGCGTCCGAGGGCGGCGTTGACCGTCAGGATCTCGGTCCCCTCGGTCGCCGATCGGGCCACCGCCCTGCCCTGGGTGACGTGGCCGCCGACGGCGGCGAGGACGACCTCGAAGTCGACGACGCTGCCCGTCGGCGCGTACGACAGGTACTGGGCGGTGGCCCAGATCGTCGGGCGCCCGGCGGCTGCCTCGAGGGCCACCAAAGCGGCGCCGAGGCCGCACCCGCCGAAGAGGAACTCGCCCGGCGTCGACAGCCGCCGCTCCACCTCGAGCCGCCACCGAAGCTCGTTGCCCGCCGGTTCGATGCCGAGGAACGTCCTTGCGTCCATGGTCCGGCAGGCTACCGGTGGCGCAGGCAGGGCCCCGACGGCGGTGTGGCAGCATCGCCGCGTGCTCACCTCCCAGCTGTGCTCCTATGCCAGCCTGACCTCTCCCGAGCTCGAGACGTGGGCACGCCGGCTGCGGCCGATGTGGGATCCCGGCGGCCAGGACCACAAGCCACGTCTCGTCCACCGCAAGATGTGGGAGTGGCTGTTCATCGCCCAGGCGCTCTGCGAACGGGGGATGCTCGTCCCCGGGCGGCGCGGCCTCGGGTTCGGCGTCGGGCGTGAGCCGCTGGTGGCGCTCTTCGCCGCCCACGGCTGCGAGTTGCTGGCCACCGACCTCGACCCTGCCGGCGCCGGCGCCGCCGGGTGGACCGACAGCGGTGAGGAGTACAGCGGCGGCCTCGAAGGGCTGAACGAGCACCGGCTGTGCCCGCCCGGCGACTTCGCCCGACGCGTCGCCTACCGCCACCTCGACATGAACCGGCTGCCCGACGATCTCGGCCAATTCGACTTCACCTGGTCGTCGTGCGCCTTCGAGCACCTCGGGAGCCTCCAGGCCGGCGTCGAGTTCGTCGTCGGGCAGATGCGGTTCGTCCGGCCCGGCGGCGTCGCCGTGCACACCACCGAGTTCAACGTCGGCTCCGACGACCGGACGATCGAGGAGGGCGCGACCGTCCTCTACCGCCGCCGCGACGTCGAGGCGCTGGCCCGGCGGCTGCGTCGGCTCGGGTTCCGGATCGAGCTCGACCTCCGGCCCGGCGAGGCGCCGGAGGACCGCCACGTCGACGTCCCGCCGTTCACCGACACCCACCTCCGGACGACCCTCGGCGAGTTCGTCACCACCTCGCTCGGCCTGATCGTCGAGCGTCCCGCCGGGGGTCCGACCTGGGCGACGACGCGCTGGCGCGAGCGGCTCGGACGCCGCCGAGCAGGATCGGCGTGACCCCGGGCCCTCGCAGGCCTAGCATCGGGGACTGCGGGGAGATCTACGAGGCGGGGGAGGCGATGGAGGGGGAACACGCGCCGGGTGGCGACCTTGGGTCGCAGTGGTGGTCGGCCACCGGATCCGGCGACGACCGACCGGCGCCGTCGCCGTCGTCGGGTTCGTCGTCGGGCGGCCCCTCGTCAACGCCGACGGTGCCGACGCTGGCCGCCCGGCTCCGCATCACCCCCGACCTGATCCGGACCGTCCTCGGCTGCCTCTGGATCCTCGACGCTGCCCTGCAGTTCCAGCCGGCGATGTTCGGCCACGGGCTCGTCGCCAACATGATCCTGCCGACCGCCCAGGGCCAGCCGCAGCCGGTCGCCTGGTCGATCACCACCCTCGGGCACTTCGTCCTACCCGACATCGGCGTCTGGAACTTCCTCATCGCCTCCCTGCAGCTCGGCATCGGCGTCGGACTGCTCTTCCCGAGAACCGCCCGGGCGGCGCTCACCGCCATGTTCCCCTGGTGCCTCGGCGTCTGGTGGTTCGGCGAGGGCTTCGGGATGCTGCTCACCGGCAAGGCGTCGCCGCTCACCGGCGCGCCGGGGGCCGTCCTGCTCTACGCCGTGCTCGGGCTGCTCGTCTGGCCGTCCACCCGCCGGAGCGGCGCTGCCGGCGACGCCGGTGACGCCGGTGACCGGCGCTTCGGCGTGGCCTCGTCGGCCGCCGCCCAGGGCCCGCTCGGCGTCCGCGCCGCTCTCGGCGCCTGGTGCGGCTTCTGGCTCGTCTCGGCCGTCCTCTGGCTCCTCCCGGCGAACCGCGCCGCCGGGTCCGCCGCCGGCCAGATCGCCGCCATGGCCGCCGGCCAGCCGCACTGGTACTCGACCTTCCTCCTCTCGACCGCCCACCACATCGGGTCGGCCGGCGGTCAGCTCGCCTGGGTGATGGCCGTCCTGGCCGTCGCCGTGGCGCTCGGGCCGCTGCTCTCGAGCCGCCCCGGCGGCTTCCTCGCCCTCGGCTCCGCCGCCGCCCTCGCCATGTGGGTCACCGGGATGGGGCTTGGCGGCGTGATGACCGGGATGGGCACCGACCCGCAGACCGGTCCGCTGGTCGTGCTCCTCGCCGTCAGCCTCGCCCCGTGGCGGGTGCCGGTCCGGGCCACCGCCGGCACCCCGCTCGCCGCCCTGCTCGCCTGGAACCGGTCGGCCACCTGGAGCATGGCCTCGGCCGCCGGCGCCGCACTGCTGCTGAGCGCCACCTACCCGGTGGCCAGCCTCGGGGCCCAGGCGGCACGCACCGGTGGCGCCACCGTGCAGGTGGCCGCCTCTTCGTTGGGGACGTCGTCGTCCGGCTCGTCGCGCACCGGTTCCGCCCCGAGCGGTTCGGGGATGGCCGGCATGGCCGGGGTGGCCTCGTCCGCCGGCGCCTACTCGACCGGGTCGACCGGCGGTGCGAAGGGCGGCGGGAGGAAGGCCATGAGCGCCTCGGCGATGGCCGGCATGGCCGGCCTCGGCGTCGAGACGCCGCACTGGCGCTACGACGGGCCGCCCCTGCCCAACGCCGAGACCCAGTTGCTCTCCACCGTCAACGCCGAGACCGACACCGGCCACAAGATGCAGACCCCCGACTGCACCACCCCGCCGACCGCCACCCAGGTGCTCGGGGCCGTCCAGTACGTCCAGCAGACGACGGCCGCCGTCGCCAAGTACCGCGACCTGAGCGCCGCCGTCGCCGCCGGCTACGTGCCGATCACCGACACCGCCTACCCGGTCGTCCACTACGTCAACGTCGGCTACCTGCAGCAGAAGTACGTGATGGACCCCAACCACGTCCAGTCGCTGGTCTACGCCTTCACCCCCTACGGGCCGGTGCTCGTCGCCGCCATGTACCTCATGCCGACGGCGTCGGACAAAGGCCCGATGCCCTACGGCTGCCTCGTCCAGTGGCACGCCCACACCAATCTCTGCATGTCGTCGTCCACCCACCAGTACGTCGGCTTCGCCCCGTGCCCGGCCGGGACCTTCAACTACGTCACCCCGGTGATGACCCACGTCTGGCAGGTCCCGGTGCCCGGCGGCCCGCTGGCCCTCGATCCCTCCGACCTCCAGGTCGTCCAGGCGGCGATCCAGGCCCAGCTCGACGGGCAGGCGCCGGTCACACCCGGGCAGGGGAAGGTCATCGGCGCCGGCTCGGCGCCGAGCCCCGGCACGCTCTGACCCGGCGCCAGCCCGTTGGACCGGGCTCGCTGCGCCGGGTCGGTCGACCCGGCACGCCGTTGGTCAGCCACCGGCACGCCGTTGGTCAGCCACCGGCGCGCTTCGGGCGGTCGACGCCGAGGCTCGAGCGGGAGGCCGCCTCGAACACCCCGTACGGGAGGAGCCGCTTGGCCACCGTGCCGAATCGCTCGAACGACTTGCCGACCGAGCGGCGCCGCGGCGGCCGGGACGCCCCGAGCACGCTGGCCACCACCGCCGCCACCACCGCCGGGTCGCAGCCCCGCTGCTCGTCGCGCTCCATGACCGACAGCGCCTTGGCCAGCGCTGCGCCGTAGGGTCCTGCGTCGGTGCCGCCGACGGTGCGCCGGGCGCCGGTGAAGCCGGTCTTCGTGTTGCCGGGGTCGACGATGCTGACGGCGATCCCGAACGGCGCCACCTCGTGGGCGATCGCCTCGGCGAAGCCTTCGAGAGCGAACTTGCTGGCGCTGTAGAACGCCTGGAACGGGATCCCGATCTGCCCCCCGATCGACCCGATCACGACGACGCGCCCGCCACCTTGGGACCGCATGACTGGCAGCACCGCCTGCACCGTGCGGACGACGCCGAAGAAGTTCGTCTCGAGCTGCGCCCTGGCGTCGGCCAGGGGGGTCTCCTCGACCGGGCCCGCCAGGCCCCACCCCGCCGCTGCCACCACCGCGTCGAGACGGCCGAGCCGTGCCGTGACCTCGGCCGTCTTCCGGCGGACGTCCTCGTCGTCGTCGACGTCCATCGACAGGCCCTCCCACCGGGTCCCGTCGGCCGCCCCGGTGCCGCGCCGGCTGGCGCCGACCACCGTCCACCCGTCGGTGGCCAGCCGGTCGGCACAGGCCCGACCGATGCCGGCCGAGGCGCCCGTCACGAGCACCGTCCTCGCCATCGCCCGACCCCCTCCCCTCGGCCGTCCTCGCTTCGGCCCGGCCCTCGACCTGCCGGTTGAACACTACGATGACCGCCAGTTCGGCGTGACCGGTCGCCGGATGGCGCCGACCGGGCCGAAGACCCGCGCCGGCACCGGCCGGCACCGGCCGGCACCGGCCGCAGCCCGGGGGCGTAGCTCAGTGGTAGAGCACCTGCTTTGCAAGCAGGGGGTCGTGGGTTCGAGCCCCATCGCCTCCACCAGAATCCCGGAGGTACTTCGATAGCGGGGCGCGAGGCGGCCCGAAGCAGTGAATGAGGCACTCCGGACCGGCGGAGCTCAGGCCAAGGGCGACACGGTTGCCGCATCTAGCGCCCGGACCAGTCGGACGAGCATCTCGATCGGGTCGACGCCGCGCTGGGAAGCGGTGCGCAGCGCGTTCCTGGGGCGGGCGGGGCGCCGCTCCACGGGAGATCACTACCGACAGTCGGTAGTATCTTCGGTATGGCAAGAGAGAAGGCAACCATTACCGTCGATCGGGAGAAGCTCTCCGAAGCGCGAGCCATGCTCGGCGCGCCCTCGGCATCGGCCGCGATCGACGTCGCGCTGTCAGAGCTCATCCGCCGGCACCGGTTGCGCAACGATCTGAAGGCGTATGCCGGGACCCCACCGACCGCCGAGGAGGCGGCGCTCGGCGTTTCGTCACCCGACTGGGACGATCTCGCCGATGACACCGACTGGGATGCCGAGTGGCCCGAGGACCGGTGAGCGATCCTGCGGCCCGACGCGGCGAGATCTGGCTCGCTGAGCTCGACAAGCGTCGACCGGTGGTCGTGCTGACGCGCAATCCCATGGGACGAGTGCTGCATTCGGTGATCGTCGGTCCGGTCACGTCGACGATCCGTGGCCTCAGCACCGAAGTCGAGCTCTCCGAGGATGACGGCGTACCACGACCGTGCGTGGTGAACCTCGACAACATCCAGCTCGTCTCCCGAGCGAGATTGGTGCGACGCGTCGGTAGGGCGGCTCCTCACACGTTGCGGGCGATCTGTGCGGCAACGGCTGAGGCGATCGGCTGCCGCCCATCTTGAACAAAGCTCCCGTGACGTTGCCGGAGCAGTTCTGCGTGATGCGCGCCTGCAGGCGGGGCTCTCGCAAGTGGAGCTGCGGTTACGTCCACCACATCCAGGCGGCGAGATCGCCACAGCGCAGAGGAAGAACCGCCGGCGGTGCGGGCAAGGACCGCGCCGGCGCGCCGAGCGCCGCCGCCGTCCTACTCGGGGGCCACGGCGGGTGCCGAGGTTCGCGCTGTCGCCGCTCGCACCCGAATGGCGGTCCCGAGGAGCTGGGTGGCGAGGGCAGCACCGACCCCTTCACCGGCACGGAGCCGGAGATCGAGCAGGGGCTCGACCCCGAGCTCGTCGAGGATCAGCCCGTGGGCGCGCTCGCGGCTGCGCTGTCCAGCGACGAGATGGGCGACCACGCCGGGTTCGAGGCGGGCCGCCACCAGCGCGGCAGTGCTCGTGGCGAAGCCGTCGAGGACGACGGCCGAGCCGGCTTCTGCCGCGCCGAGCACGAGGCCGGTGAGGAGTGCGAGCTCGGGTCCGCCGACCCGGGCGAGCACGCCTTGGGCGCTCGCCCGGTCGATGCCGCCGAGCGGCCGGACCCGGTCGAGCGCAGCGCGAACGACGCCGAGCTTGCGCTCGAGGGTCTCGGCGTCACCGCCTGCACCCAGCCCGACGACCTGTTCGGGTTCGAGGCCGAGCAGCACCGACCCGAGCAGCGCAGCGACGGTCGTATTGGCGATCCCGACGTCGCCGAGCGCCACGATCGGGGCGTGCAGCTCGTGGCCGAGCTGTCGCCCGTCGGCGACGAGGCGGGTGACGTCCTCCTCTCTCATCGCGTCGGAGGAGACGAGGTCGCCTCGTGGCCAACGCGGCCGTGCGTCGCGGGCACCGGCGACCGGTCCCCCGTTCACCCCGGCGTCGACGACGACGAGGTCGAGCCCGGCGGCGCGCGCGGTCGCAGCACCGAGGGACTCGCCGACGATCGAGGCTTCGAGCACTTCGCGGGTGACGCCAGAGTCGAAGGTCGAGACGCCATGGGCGGCGACGGGGTGGTCGGCACCGACCAAGACGAGGGTGGCGCCGACGGTCGTGCGGAGTCCGAGGGCGACGAGGCGCTCGACGGCCCGGTCGAGCGCACCGAGCGATCCGGGGGGGGTGAGGAGGGTGTCGCCGTCGTCGCGGGCAGCGACGACGGCTCGCTGGTCGGGTGCCGAGAGGTGCGAGCACGGCGGCTGCGGTGCGTCGTCGGGCCAGCGTTCGGCGAGCACGACGTCGTCGAGCGCCCCGCGCCGGCTCCAGGCCGCCCGCTCGAGGCCGGGGGCGGGTGGGCGTTCGTCCGGCCAGCCGAGGCAGAGCCACCCGAGCGTCTCGACGCCGGCGGGGAGGCCGACGAGCTCGGCGAGCTCCTCGGGTGGGAAGAGCGTCACCCATCCAACACCGAGGCCCTCGGCGCGCGCTGCGAGCCAGAGGTTCTCGATCGCGCACGCGCAGGACCACAGGTCGGCGTCGGGGTAGGTCGCTCGGCCGAGCACCCCGGCGGCGTCGGCGCGCCGGTCGCAGCACACGACGATCCCGACCGGCGCCTCCCTGATGCCGTCGAGCTGGAGGTCCCGCATGCGGCGACCGGCGTCGTCATCGAGCTGAGCTGCCTGGCGCAGGCGCTCGCGATCGGCGATCGCCGCCGCCCGGTCGCGCGTCGCTGGCCGGGAGACCACGACGAACCTCCAGGGCTGGGAAAGGCCCACCGACGGCGCCTGGTGCGCCGCCGTGAGCACGGAGCGAAGGAGCGCTGGATCGAGCGGATCAGGGCGGAAGCGTCGGACATCCCGGCGCGAGCGGATGATCTCGTAGAGGGACGATCGGTCGGCGTCGGCGAAGCGCCACCCAGAGGGGTCGGTCCGCCGGTCGGCGGCAGAGGTCCGGTCGCCGACGACCGGCACCGGGCGTGGCCAGCCGCCCACGGTCTCCGTGCTCATCGACCGTCTCCTTCGGCGGCGATCGCCGTGAGTGCGGCCAGGTCGAGATGCTCCTCCAACGCGTCGGCGACGCGGTCGATCTCGGCCTGGCGCCAACCCTCGAACTCGGCGGTGGCCGCAACGAACTGCCGCCCGCGCCGGAGTGCCACCCCGGCGAGGAACGACCGGCGGAACGCGTCGGCCTCGAAGAGACCGTGAAGGCTTGTGCCGAAGATCCCCCGGACCTCGTCCCTCGCCCCCTCCGCCTCGATGCCACCGTCGCGATCGAGCTGGAGCCAGCCATCGCCGCCGCCGCCATGGGTGATCTTGCCGTGGTGGATCTCGTAGCCGGCGACCGGGTTGCCGCGATCGTCGGTCCCGCGGCGTTGGCGGGTGCACTTCGTCAAGGAGAACACCGTCGTCGAGTCGAGGAGCGCGAGCCCGTCCACCTCGCCGGCCGGCGACTCGACGCCGTCGACGATGCGCCGGCCGAGCATCTGGTAACCGGCGCAGATCCCGAGCACGGCGCTCCCGCGATCGTGCGCGTCGAGAATTGCCCGGTCGAGGCCGTACGTCCGGAGCCACGAAAGGTCGGCCACCGTCGCCTTCGACCCGGGGAGGACGACGAGGTCGGGTGTTCCGAGCGTGGTGGCGCTGGCGACGTAGCGCAACGCCACCGCCGGCTCGAGCAGCAGCGGGTCGAAGTCCGTGAAATTGGCGAGGTGGGGGAGGGCGAGGACGGCGACGTCGAGGCTCTCGCCGCCGTGCTCGCGCGTGACGGCGAGAGCCCTTTGGGCGAGGGCGAGCGAGTCCTCGGCGTCCACCGCGAGGTGGCCGAGGTGCGGGAGCACCCCGAGGCAGGGCAGCCCACACCGCCGTTCGAGCTCGCCCAGCCCCGCGCCGAGCAACCGGGGATCGCCGCGGAGCTTGTTGACGACGAAGCCCCGCAGCTGCGCCCGCAACTCGCCGGGGAGGAGGGCGACGGTGCCGTAGAGCGAGGCGAAGACGCCGCCACGCTCGATGTCGCCGACGAGGATCGCCGGCATCCTCGCCCGGTGGGCAAGTGGAAGGTTGACGAGGTCCCGATCGAGGAGGTTGATCTCGGCAGCGCCCCCAGCGCCCTCGGCGACGACGACGTCGAAGCGGTTCCGCAGCCTCTCGAGCGCGGCGTGGACGATCGGGATCAAGGCCTCGGTGCGGCTCTGGTACTCGCCGGCGAGGACGTCGCCGGCCGGGCGCCCCATCACGACGAGCTGGCTGCGCAGCTCACCGGTCGGCTTCAGAAGGATCGGGTTCATCTCGACCGTGGGTTCCGTCCTCGCAGCGGCGGCCTGGTGTGCCTGCGAGCGGGCGATCTCGTGGCCCGACGCGGTGGCGAAGGAGTTGAGCGCCATGTTCTGGGCCTTGAAGGGGGCGACGCCGAGCCCGCGACGTGCGAAGACTCGGCAGAGGCCGGCGACGAGCCGGCTCTTGCCGACGTCGCTCGCGGTGCCACAGACCATCAGCGATCCTCGAGTGATCACGCCGACCGCACCCGATCGAGCGCGCCCGAGAGCCGGCCGAGGCCGGCGGCGCCGGGAACGGCCACGCGGATCGTGTCGGGCAGGCCGAAGCTCGTGCAGTCGCGCACGAGCACCCCTTGGAGGGCGAGGGGATCTCGCAACCACGCCGCTCGGTGCACGAGCACCCACGGTGCGTCGGCGGCGGCGACGTCGAGGCCGCGCGCTTCGAGCCCGGCCGCCAGTTCGGCACGGAGCGCCGCTATCTCCTGTGACCAGCGCCCCAGGTCGGCGAGCTCGAGCAGCTGGGGGAGGACGGCGAGCGCCAGGCTGTTCACCGACCACAGCGGTTGGCGTGAAGAGAGCCGCGACGCCAGCTCGGGGTCGGGCGCGATCACGTAGCCGAGGCGGAGGCCCGGGCAGGCGAACAGCTTGGTCAACGACCCGACGACGATCGCCCCGTGCCCGGCGTCGCCGCGCGTCCAGCGGCCGGTGGCGAGCGGGTAGAAGGCCTCGTCCCAGGCCGCAGCGCGATCGCCCGCCGCGGCGAGTGCTCCGGTCGGGTTGTTGGGGTTGGAGCGGACCCTTCCGGCACCGTCCGGGGGCGAGTCGGCCACCGACGCCAGGTGCCGTCGCCAGAGCGAGAACTCGGGCTCGACGACGACGGCGCCGGCGAGGTGACCGGCGACGAGCGCGATCGCCTCGGCCCCGCCGTTCGTGAGCAGGACCCGCTCGGGGTCGACGCCGATCGCGCTGGCCAGGGCGAGCGTTGCCTCGAGCTCGTCGGGGTAGTAGCGGACCTCGTCAACGACCCGATGCACGAGCCCGGCCACATCCGGCGCGAGTGGGTTCATCGTCGCCGAGAGGTCGAGGACCTCGGAGTGGGGCACCCCGAGGGCACGAGCGACCGCACGTGCATCGCCACCGTGAGGTCCCGGCCGGGGGACGGCACGGTGCGCCTGCCTGGTCATCGGTCGGGCCTGGTCATCGGTCGGGCCTGGTCATCGGTCGGGCCTGGTCATCGGTCGGGCGGGCCGGCAGCCGGGGCTCGGTCCGGGTGCCCTGCGCACCGCACCCGACGTCCCCGCCGCCCCCGCCGGTCGGCGGCGAGGAGGAGGAGGAGGACGGCGAGGAGGAGGGCGAGCACGACGGCGGCGTCGCCGACGTCGTAAGACAGCCGTACGGCCCGGTCGACGTCGTCGGCGGTGGCCCTGCGCCCATCGCCGATCTCGGGGCGCTCGTCGGCGACGCCGCCGTAGGTGTTCGTCCCACCGAGCCGGAGCCCGAGGGCGGCGGCGAAGGCAGCCTCGGCGACGCCGGCGTTCGGCGACGGGTGACCCGGCGCGTCACGGACGACGACCCGCACGACGTCCGGGGCCTTCCACGGCCGCACCAGGGCGACCAAGAGCGCGGTGAGCCGGGAGGGGAGAAGGTTGGCGAGGTCGTCGAGCCGGGCGCTCGCCCATCCGAAGCGCTCGTAGCGAGGGTTGCGGTACCCGACGAGGGCGTCGAGCGTGTTGGCGGCCCGGTAGGCGAGCACCCCCGGCGCGCCGGCAGCGGCGGCGAAGCACAGCGGGGCGATCACGGCGTCGACGGTGTTCTCTGCGACCGACTCGACGGCGGCCCGGGCAAGTGCGGGCTCGTCGAGGTCCGCGACGTCCCGGCCGACGAGCGAACCGGCCCTTGCCCTGGCCTCGACGAGATCGTGGCATGCCAGGGCATGACCGACGGCCGCCGCTGCGTCGGCCAGCGCACGCCCGCCGCAGGCGAGATAGCTAGCAGCGGCGACGGAAGCCGTTCCCGAGCCGCCCAGCGCGCCGAACAGGGCGCCGCTCACGACGCCGCTCGCGGTGTAGCAGGTGCCGGCGGCGCGAGTGTCGCGGTAGGCGCTGTTCTCGACGATGGCCATCAGTGCCCCGAATCCTCGGAGCGGGTGGACTGGGTCGGGAGGCTCGCCGAGCAGGCGGTCGAGCCAGACGCCGGCGGCCGCCGCGGCGACGCGCCGGCTGGCGCGGCTCGGGCGGCACTGGTTCAGCACCGTGCCGCCGAGAGCAGCCCGACCACCTCGAAGGTGGTCCCCGCCGCACCGAGCACGTCGCCGGTGTAGCCACCGAGGCGCTGCTGCCCGACGACCAGGACGGCGCCGGCCGCCAGGGCCCCGGAGCCGACCGCCAGCACGCCGCGCCGGCGTGCAGCCAACGCCCCCAGGGCGAGGGCGATGCCGAGCCCCGCCAGGCCGGCGCGGCGGCCTCGGCTCCTGCCGTCGGACGACGCGAACGCCGATACGAGCCCGGTCTCGAGCGCGTAGGGCAGGAAGCCGATCGCGGCCGCCATCACCGAGCGTGAGCCGCACGCCAGCGCCGCGAGCAGCAACGGCGAGGCGTCGGCGGCGCTCAACGCCGCGGTCCGCCCGACGATCGCCAGGCCGAGCGCAACCGCGCCGAAGGTGCCGATGTTCGGGTCGGCCATGATGCTGCGGCGGTCCTTCGACGGATCATGGGCGAAGAGACCGTCGACGGTGTCGGCGAGGCCGTCGAGGTGCAGGGCACCGGTCAGCGCGACGTCGGCGCCCACGATCAGGGCGGCCGCTGGAAGGGGCGGCCATCGGCGACAAGCCGATCGCCAGAGCGCTCCCTCGGCGCCGCCGATGGCGATGCCGACCGCCGGGAACCAGCTGAGTGCCTCTGGGGTCGGCGCCCCCTCCAGCGGGACGACCGAGGAGAGGAAGGCGAGCGCCTGGCGGATGGCGGCGCCGGCCGTCATCGGGGCAACGTCACGCCGCAGGCCGACGGGGGTTCGAGCCGGAGAAGCCGCCCGGCGACGACGAGGTAGGCCTCGCTCGCGGCGAGCGAGGCGGCGGTGTTCGCCCGACCGAGCACGTCTCGGAAATGGCGTGACACTGCGTTCATCGGGACGATGCCCGAGCCGACTTCGTTCGACACGGCGAGCACGAGCCCGGGCCGCTTCTCGGCGGCGGCGGCCAGGGCCGTGGCCGCAGAGACCACGGCCTCCTCGCCGAATCCCGCCTCGAGGAGGTTCGCGACCCAAAGGGTGAGGCAGTCGACCACGACCGTGTCGCTCGCATCGATCCGGCCGAGTGCGGCCTCGACGTCGACCGGCTCCTCGACGGTCGCCCAGCCCGAGGGACGGCTCGCACGATGCAGGGCGACCCTGCGCTCGAACTCGAAGTCGGCGACCGTGGCCGTGGCGACGAAGGTCACCGGCCGGCCCGCGTGCTCGGCGAGCGAGCAGGCGAGGGCCGACTTCCCGCTGCGAGCGCCGCCGAGGAGCAGGCGCAGCATCAGAAGTCGATCCCCTTCATGGCGCGGAACCCGGCGTCGAACGCGTGCTTCACCTTTCGCACCTCGCTGACGGTGTCGGCGAGGGAGACGATCGGGGCGGAGGCGTCGCGGCCGGTGAGCACGACGTTCACGTGCGCCGGCCTCGTCGTGATCGTCGTCACGACGTCGTCCTCGTCGATCCAACCCCAGTTGACCGGATAGGTGACCTCGTCGAGGAGCACGAGGTTGAACCGGCCCGAGGCGATCGCCTCTTTCGCCAGTGCCCACGCCTCGCGAGCCATCTCGGCGGATCGATCGAGGTCGTCGGACTCCCACGTGAAGCCGTCACCCATCGTGTGCCACTGCGCGCCGAGCGCGCTGAGTAGCCGCACTTCTCCTGAGTGCCAGCGCCCGGACTTGACGAACTGCACGACGCAGACCGCCCAGTTGCGCGCCAGCGCCCGGAGCACCGTCCCCATGGCCGCCGTCGTCTTCCCCTTCCCGTCCCCGGTGTTGACGAGCACGAGGGAGGGGGCCCGGCGGAGCTCGCGCTCGGGCCGCGTCGTCGGGGGTGTCGTCATCGCAGTGCCTCCAGCCGTTCACCCGGTCGAGAGGCGGAGTGCTCCGAGCCGGGCACCCGGTGGGGCCGCATCGGCGCGACGACCAGACCGGACCGTCCCGTGAGCACCTCGACGGACGCGTCGAAGACGCCGTTGATCGTCACGGCGTCGAGCACGTCGGCGGGAGAACCCTCGAGCACGGCGTGCCCGTGTGAGAGCACGATGAGGCGCTCGGCGTACTGCGCCGCCAGGGTGAGGTCGTGCAGCGCCGAGAGGACGGTCAGTCCGTGTTGGCGGCGGAGCGAGTCGGTGAGCTCGAGGACGAGCTGGCCGTGGCCGAGATCGAGTGACGAGGTCGGTTCGTCCAGCACGAGCAGCGGGGCCTCCTGGGCAAGCGATCGTGCCAGCACGGCGCGCTGGGCCTCACCGCCGGAGAGCTGCCCGAGCGGGCGATGAGCGAACGAGGCGAGTTCCAAGCGTGCCAGCACGGCGGCGGCCACGCGCCGGTCGCGCCTGGTGGGGTTCCCGAGAGGACGATGGTGGGCGCTCCGCCCGAGCAGGACGTAGTCGGTCACCGTCATCGTCGGCGGGAGCTGCGGCTGCTGGGGCACATAGGCGACGGCACGAGCGGTCGCCCGGGGGCGCCGGTGCGGAGCTCGCCGCCCGTCGATGCGGATCTCGCCGTGGTAGTCGACGAGCCCGGCGATCGCCCGCAAGAGCGTGGTCTTGCCGGCGCCGTTCGGTCCGACGAGCGCCACCCACTCGCCGCGGTCGATCCTCGTGCTGACGTTGTGCAGGAGTGTCGCCGCGCCGAGCTCGACCGAGAGCCCGTCGATCTCGAGCATCAACTGAACCGCCTCGACTGGCGCAGGACGATGAGGAAGAACGGAGCGCCGAGGAAAGCGGTGACGACGCCGATCGGTATCTCACCGGGCGAGAGCACGGTGGTGGCGATGAGATTGGCGAAGACGAGGAAGCCGGCCCCGAAGAGGAGCGAGAGGGGGAGGATCCGGCGGTAGCTCGGGCCCACGAGGAGGCGGATCGTGTGGGGGACGATGATCCCGACGAAGCCGATCAGGCCGCTGACCGCGACGGCGGCGGCCGTTCCGAGCGTCGCCGCCGTCACGACGACGAGGCGGACGCGGTCCGCTTTGACGCCGACGCTCGTCGCCTCGTCGTCGCCGACGCTGAGCGCGTCGAGCAGGCCACGGCAGGCGACGAGGACGACGGCCGCAACGGCCACATAGGGGAGCACGAGCTCGACGCTGCCCCAGCCTGCCGTCGACAGGCTGCCGAGGATCCAGGAGTAGACCTCCTGGAGCACCGGGGTGTTCCGTTGCTGGAGGAACGTCTGGGCGGCGGTGAAGAAGGCCCCGACGGCGACGCCGGCGAGGATCAGGCTCGAGGCAGTGCGCGTACCGCGTCCGGACCTTCCGAGGGCGAAAGTGGCGACGACGGCGACGACGGCCCCGACGAAGGCGGCGAGGGGCAGCGGGTCGACCGGCCAGCTCGCGAGTCGTGGGAGCTCGACCACGGCGATCGTCGCCCCGAGCCCGGCTCCCGAGGCGACCCCGAGCAGGTACGGGTCGGCGAGCGGGTTGTGGAAGACGCCTTGATACGACGCACCGGCGACGGCGAGCATCGAGCCGACGAGCGATCCGAGGACGATGCTCGGCATCCGCAGCTGCCAGATGACGGCGATGTCACTCGCCGGGAGCTGCGAGTGCACTCCGAGCAGCGGGATGCGGCTCGCCACCTGGGCGAGGACGGCGCCCGGTGCAAGATGGGCGGGTCCGGTCAAAAGCGACGCCAACATCGCAGCGAGGAGGAACACGATCCCGAGCGCCACGTGGACGACCCTAAGGCGCGTCGGATGAACCTCGGGCTCGGGCTCGGTGCCGTCGCCGTCGTCGAAGAGTCGCAGTCCCGGTCCCACCCGGTCGTCCTGCAGCTCCGGCTCGAGCAAACCGACCCGGCGGTGGCGAAGCGTGTGGTCCACCGGCCGCCCTCAGCGTGCCGTCGTCGGGATCGGTCGTCCGTCGAGAGCGTCGGCGATCGCGGCGATGAAGATCTCGAGGCTGTGAGGTCCCCACTCCGAGGCGATGGAGTCGTTCACGGCGACGACGTGGTGCAACCGCACGGCGCGCAGCGTCGAGAACCCAGGGCGCGCCGCGAAGGTCTTCTCGCTCTGCCGGCAACAGACGGTGTCGGCGAGGACGACGTAGTCCGGGTTCGCCGTGAGGACGTACTCGGCGGACAGCTGTGGGTAGCCGGCGCTCAGCCTGGCCGCCTTGTCGGCGATGTTGCGCATGCCGAACCGTGCGAAGAGCGCACCGATGAAGGTGTGAGAGGTTGCGCTGTAGTAGGTCGGGTCGATCTCGACGTAGTAGGTGGCGCCCCTCCCGCGACCCTTGGCCGAGGCGACGGAGCGGGAGAGGTCGCGATTCAAAGTTGCGATCGTGCGGCTCGCACCGACGCGGTGCCCTGTCGCCTGCCCGAGCTCGGTGATCTGGGACTCAGCCCCGGCGATCGTGGTCGCCGGCTGGAGCAGGAGCGTCGGGATGTGGAGCGCCCGCAGCTGGGCGACGAGGTTGGTGGTGTCGAACGCCAGCACCACGAGGTCGGGGTGCAGCGGCAGGTAGCCCTCGGCGCTCGACTCGTAGCCGGTGAAGCTCGTGCGTGGCGCGTCGGCCGGCCACGTCGAGTACTTGTCGACCCCGACGACCTGGCGGCCGGCACCTATCGCGTAGAGCATCTCGGTGGCGCTCGGCGACAGGCTGAGGATCCTCGTCGGCATGTGCTGGCTCTGCACCGTGTGGTCGCTGCGCTGCGCCACGACCACCGGGTGCTGTGACGCCAGCGCGGCACCCCCGGGTGCGGTGGCTCCGGCTCCACCGGCCGTCAAGAGAACGCCGGCGAGGCCGGCGACGAGGGACAGGATCAGGGTTCGTCTCATGGCTCTCCTCCTCTCATCGAGGATTGGTGCCTGAAGACAGGGATCTCGTCCCATCGACCGCCCGCTACCTCGACGTGCATGGTCGCTACCGACCGGCCAGGCGACCTGGCTCGTCCTCGGACGTGCTCGACGTCGAGGAACGACAGTTGCGGGACAGCGCCGGGATCTCACCGGACTTCGCTGACCAGTCGGCTGCAGCCCGGACGTTACGCCAGGGGTGATGCACCCGCAAGCGACGTCAGGCGTCGGCGGCAGCGACGACGAAGCGCGTGGCGAGCTCGGGGGTTCCCGAGAGGTGCTGGTGGAGGTAGCTGGCGAACAGCCTCGGGCCGACGAACCCGCCCAGGCTCGACCCGAAACGGCCGGCGAGCTCGAGGCCCTCACCGGCCGGCTCGGCCACCGAGCGGTGGAACTCGTGGCCACGCAGACGCAACCCCGCTTTGCCGAGGAACGAGGTGGCCCGCGTGGTGGCGGTCCGGTAGCCGATGGTGAGCTCCTCGCTCATCTCGATCCGAACGGCACCGAGCACCCCGGCCATCGGATGGCGGCCGAGCGAGGCGGCCAGCCACAGCATCCCCCCGCACTCGGCCCACGTCACGAGCCCCGTGTGGCAGCGGCGCCGAACCTCGCTCAGGAGTGGCCGGTTCTCGGCGAGCGCCTCGGCGTAGACCTCAGGGAAGCCCCCGCCGGCGTAGAGGCCGGTGCAGCCTTCCGGGAGCGCCGGAGCCTCGAGCGGGTCGAAGGGGACGAGCTCGGCGCCGGCTTGCTCGAACAGCTCGAGGTTCTCGGGATAGGCGAAGCTGAAGGCCGCCCCGGCGCAGACAGCGATCCGGGCGCGTCGCTCGGATCGAGCCGCCGGCGGGTCGGCCACCTCGAGGAGCGGAGCGGCCCGTGCGAGGGCGAGGATGCCGTCGAGGTCGAGGGCGGCCGCCACCACCTCGGCCACCCGGCCGATCGACTGGCCGATGGCGCCGGGCTGCTCGGCGACCGGGACGAGGCCGAGATGGCGCTCACGCCAGACCAGGCGGTCGTCGCGGGAAACGACGCCGAGCACCGGGACGCCGAGGGGCGCAAGTGCCTCTCGGAGGAGTGTGGCGTGGCCGGCGCTGCCGACCTTGTTGAGGATGACGCCGCCGACGTTCACGCCCGGGTCGACGGTGGCGAACCCGTGCACGACGGCGGCCACCGACCCGCTCATCGCCGAGGCGTCGACGACGAGGATGACCGGCGCCTCGAGGAGCCTCGCCACGGCCGCCGTCGAGCCGTCGCACCCGGGCTGGCCGGAGCCGTCGAAGAGCCCCATCACCCCCTCTATGACGAGCAGGTCGCAACCGTCGGCCGCCCTGGCGGCGAGCGACGGGAGCAGCGACTCACCGGAGAGGAAGGCGTCGAGCGAGCGGGAGGGGCGCCCGGTGGCCAGGCGGTGGTAGCTCGGGTCGATGAAGTCCGGACCGACCTTCGCCGCCGCGACCCTGGTCCCACGCCGTGCCAGGGCCGCCATGAGGCCGGTAGCGACCGTCGTCTTGCCGACCCCGGAGTGGGTGCCGGCGACGACAAGGCGCTTGCCGAGGGTGGCCATCGGTCCATCCTCCCACCCCTTCGAGCGGCCGTCGGCGCCGCGATGGGGCAGGATGGCGTGGTGCGGATCGTCTCGCTCCTCCCGTCGGCGACCGAGATCGTCTGCCTGCTCGGGCTCGGCGACGAGCTCGTCGGCGTGACCCACGAGTGCGATTGGCCCCCTCAGGCTCGTAAGAGGCGGTGTGTGTCGTACTCGAACCTGCCGCCTGACGCGTCACCGGCGGAGATCGACCGTCTCGTCGGCCAGGCGGCTTCGTCGGACAGCCCGTCGCAGGGCCTCGACCGCGATGCACTGCGCGAGCTCGCTCCCGACCTCGTCCTCACCCAGGATCTCTGTGCCGTCTGCGCGGTGCCCGCCGGGCATCTCCGGGACGCCCTCGACGTGCTCGGCGTCGGCGCCGAGGTGGTCTCGCTCGACCCGTCCAACCTCGACGACGTGCTGCGCGACATCGTGACGGTCGGCCGGGCGACCGGGACCGAGGTGAGAGCCGGCGCCGTCGTCGACGAGCTACGGGCACGCCTGCAGCGGGTGAGGGAGGTCGTCGAGGGGCGCGGCCGCCCGAGGACCGTCGCCCTCGAGTGGGGTGACCCGCCCTACAACGCCGGGCACTGGGTGCCGCAGATGATCGAGATCGCCGGCGGTGACGCGCTCCTCGCCGCCGCCGGAGTCCCTTCGACGCGGATCGGGTGGGAGGAGGTCGGGGGCGCCGCTGCGGACGTCGTCGTCTTCATGCCGTGCGGGTACGACCTCGAAGGAGCGATGGCGCAGGTGCCGGCGCTCCTCGAGCGGCCCGAGCTCGACCACGTGCCGGCAGTGTTCGCCGCGGGAGCGAACGGCTACTTCTCGCGCCCGGGCCCTCGCCTCGTCGACGGCGTCGAGGCCCTCGCTGCAGCGCTGCACGGCGACTGCGGGATCGCCGCGGCCCCCGGCACCCTGGCGCGGGTGCGGTGAGGGGCGCCGCCGACGGGAGCACCGGCCGGCTGCCCGGCGGCGACCCGCCCCCGTGGAGCGGTCAGGTGGTGGAGGGCGAGGCAGCGGCGGCGCTCGTCGGCCGGGCGATCGCCCGCTTTCCCCCCGAGATCGCCTACGTCCGAGTGGAGGTCGGCCGGGACCCGAGCCACGTCGTGGCGCCCGGCACCGTCCCCTCCGAAGACGACTGGCTCCCCTGCGATGGCCTGCTCGGCGATCCGGACTGGCTGGCCACGGTGATCGAGCACACCGGGCGCTCCCTCGGTGCCGGCGAGCGTGTCGTTGCTGCGTCGCTGTTCGCACAGAATTACGCCTACCGGGTGCTGATGGCCGCCGTCGCGTGCATGACGACCTCAGGAGTCGTCCCTGACTGCAGGGCCGAGGCGATGGCGATCACGGTGGCGCGCGGCCGTCCGTACGTCGTTGGCTACGACGCGCCGACGGTGCTCGTGGGATGCGGTGCGGTCGGCGGTGGCGAGGGAGAGCCGGTCGAGGTCCGGCGGAGGTTCGCCGGGACGGACCTCGCCCTCGACTACCTCCTCCACGGCGCCATCGATGCGCACCTCGCCCTGCTCGTCGACACGACGCGGGCCCGGCTCCGGATCGGCGAACGCCTGCTGTGGGGGAACATCGCGGCGTCAGCGGCAGTGGCGTTCCGCACCATGGACGGCTGCCTCGGGCCGTGGGTGCGTCCCGTCGGCGAACGCTTCTTCGAGCGCGCACCCGGCGAGCTGCAGGCCCTCGGGTCCTTCCTCGCCCTCGAGCAGGACGGACGCCGAGGCTGGTTCTGGGAACGGACCAACTGCTGCCTCTACGATCGGCTCCCAGGCAAGATCCGCTGTGCCGATTGCAGCCGGACGCCGCCGGCCGAACGGCGCGTGGCGTACCTCCGGTCCCTCTCGACGTGACCGGGCCGTGCGAGCCGCAGGGATCGGCCGGGTGCCGGCAGCGCGGGGCTGACGGAGCTCAGGCCGTTGTCTTCGCGGGTCCGTCGTCGTCCTCGGCCAGCAGGCGGTACAGCGACTTGCGGGTCTCGCGGAGGATCCGCTCGGCCTCGGCCACCTGACGGTCGTTGCCGGCCGTCGCCACCTGGAACACCGCCGCCATCGCCTGGACGGCGCTGTTGCGCAGGCCGCGTGCCGGCTCGTGGTCCTCGTCGGCCAGATCGTCCCACGGGGCGCGGCGACCCTCGGAGACCCGGGCCACCTCGTCCCGCCCGGCGTCGGTCAAAGAGAACGTCCGCCGGCCGTCCTGCTCGCTCGCTGTCACCAGCCCTTCGTCCTCGAGCTGCTGGAGGGTCGGGTAGATCGAACCGGGGCTCGGACGCCACACCCCGCCGCTGCGCTCGGCCAGCTCGGTGATGATCTGGTAGCCGTGCATCGGCTGCTCGGCCAACAGGCTGAGGACGGCGAAACGGACATCGCCACGGCGCGGCCGTGGCCGGGGCCGCCCGGGACCGCCCCACGGGAACCCGAACCCCGGAGCGAACCCCGGGCCACCCATCCACGGCCCCCCGTGGCCCCGCCTCACCCGGCCACCACCGGTGCCGGCAGCCTGCTGCCACTGCTCGCGGAGCTGCTCCCAGTCGCCCCCCTTCATGAACGCCTTCATCCATGGTCCTTTCGCCCAGGGGCCAGGCCAGGCCCCGGCACTCGCTGAGGACATGACGACCTCCTCGTCCGCTCTGACCGTGCGCCTCCCGGCCGGGCGCGCACGGCTTCTGCTACTGCCTATGTATCACGATATATCGTTATAGCTCGGACGTCAAGGGTTGGGAGCGGGAGGGCCGGGCGTGATCGGGCATGTGAGGATGGTGTCGACCCGGAGGTGTCCGATGTCCGTCGACGTGCGCACCCGGTTGGTGAAGGACGTCCGTGCGCTGACCAGCGACGAGGTGCTCGACGCGGTGCTGCCCGACGCCGTCGCCGCCCACGGGGACCTGGCGGGCCGCGGGGCGACCTACCAAGGGCTCCCGCCGCTCGGGCTCGACGTCGACGGTCGTCAGGTCACGCTGCAGCCGGGCCCGGGTGCACTGGTGCTGCGGCCCGGCCTCGGGCCGGCCGGGGTGGTCGCCGTGCTGGCGGCCGACGCGCTCAGCGACCTGGTGCAGGAGGCGCAGTCGACGATGGGCCTGGCGATGACCTCCCGGGTGAAGATCATCGAGGGGAGCATCAACGACTGGATCGGCTGGGAGCCGGTGCTGCGCGCCCTGCTCGACGGGCGCAGGGTGCACGAGGCCGGCGACGTGACGTTGCTCGACGCCGACGGCGGCGAGCTCGAGCTCGGCCGGACGTTCTCGCTCGACGACGACCGCCAGGAGATGTCCCACTTCCTGCACGAGGCAGGCTTCCTCCACCTGCGCGGCGTCTTCGACGACATCGAGATGGCGGCCCTGGCGGCCGACGTCGACGAGTGGATCGCCCGGGCCACCCCCGACGACGGCGAGTCGTGGTGGGCGACCGGCGACGACGGGGTCGGCCAGGCGGTGCGGGTGCTGTTCTTCCACGAGAAGTCGAAGGTGCTGGGCCGGCTGCTCGACGACCGGCGCTTTCGGTGGCTGGGCGAGCTCACCGGCGACGGCCACCGCCACGACGGGAGCGCCGAGGGTCTGGTCAAGCCGCTCGGCATCGTCCGCGGGTTGTCGGACCTCCCGTGGCACAAGGACTGCGGCCAGGGGAGGCACTCCTACATGTGCAACCGGCTGACGTGCGGGATCTCGGTGACCGGCGCCGATCGGATGAGCGGCGCCCTCGGGGTGATCCCGGGCAGCCACCGGGCGAACACGATGGCGGCCGGGCTCGACCCCCGGCTCGACCTCGCGCCGCGCCTCGTCGAGACGTCGACCGGTGACGTCACCGTGCACTGCTCCGACACGCTCCACCGGGCCTATCCGCCGGTCGACCGCCCGCGCAAGGTCGTCTACACCGGCTTCGGGTTGCCGCCGCTCGCCGGCGACGAGGGGCCGGCCGGGGCGGGCGACGGCCGGGCGGCCAGGGCCGCCCTCAGCGACGCCCAGTCCCGGATCGAGGCGGCCGACAACGGGGCGAGCCCGCAGCACTACCGCGCCGGTCGCGGGCGCTGAGTTGGAGGACCTGGGCCGGCTGCGCCTGGTCGGTGGCGGGGGGGAGCCGGTCGAGCTCCGCCGGACGTTGACCTCGCACGGGGTGGCCATGCTCGCCCCGCAGCGGATCGACCCCGAGCGCCGGGTGCTCGAGACGACGGTGGCGCTCCCCGGCGCTGGGGCGTGCACCGTGCGGGTCCGGCCGAGCGGGCGGGGGTCGGGGAGGGTGGAGGCCGGGCACCCGCCCGCCGAGGCGGCGGGCCGCCGGCAGCTGCTGGCGACCGCCCGACATCTCCTGCGCCTCGACGAGGATCTCTCGCCGTTCTACGACCTGGTGGCCGAGGACCCGGCGCTCGGGTGGGCGGTCACCGGCGCCGGCCGGATGCTGCGGAGCCCCACCGTCTTCGAGGACGTGGTGAAGACGGTCTGCACGACCAACTGCAGCTGGTCGGCCACCGTCCGGATGACCGACGCCCTCGTCGAGCACCTCGGCGCGGCGGATCCCGAGGGGCGGCGCGCCTTCCCGTCGCCGTCGGCCATGGCCGAGGCCGGCCCCGGCTTCTACCGCGACGTCGCCCGCGCCGGCTACCGCGGCGCCTACCTGCTGGCGCTGGCCGCCGAGGTGGCGGGCGGGCGTCTCGACCTCGAGGCGCTGGCCGACCCGTCGCTCCCCGACGACGAGGTCGAGCGCCGGCTGCTGGCCCTCCCCGGCGTCGGCCCGTACGCCGCCGCCCACGTGATGCTGATCTCGCTCGGCCGCTACCGCCGCCTCATCCTCGACTCGTGGACCCGGCCGACGTTCGCCCGCCTCCACGGTCGGCCGGCCACCGACCGGGCGATCGAGCGGCGGTTCCGCCGCTACGGCCGCTACGCAGGGCTCGCCTTCTGGCTCTACCTCACCCGGGACTGGGTCGGCGACGCCCCCCGGTGAGCTGGGGACCGGCGGTCACGCCGGGAGGACGAGGGCCACTGCGAAGCCGTCGTAGCCCTTGGCGCCGACGGTCTGGACGGCGGTGGCGCTCACCGCCGGCTCGGCCGCCATCATCTCGAGCACCCGGCGGGTGCCGACGACGGTCGGGTCGCTGTCGGGGCCGTCGAGGACCGCCCCGTTGCGGACGACGTTGTCGACGACGATCAGGCTGCCGGGGTGGGTGAGGGCCATTGCGGCGGTGAAGTAGGCCGGGTTGCTCGGCTTGTCGGCGTCGACGAAGACGAGGTCGAACCCGGCGCCCTCGCGCTCGAGCTCGGCCAGGCTGTCGACGGCCGGCCCGAGCCGCAGGTCGACCCGGTCGGCCACGCCGGCACGCTCGAGGTTGCGCCGCGCTACCTCGGCGTGGTGGGGGTCGATCTCGAGGGTGACCAGCCGGCCGTCGCCCGGCAGCGCCCGGGCCAGCCAGATCGTGCTGTAGGCGCCGAGGGTGCCGACCTCGAGCACCGAGCGGCAGCCGGCGGTCCGGGCGAGCAGGTGGAGCAGCTTGCCCTGGGCCGGCGAGACGTTGATCGGCGGGAGCCCGGCGGCCCGGCTGTCCTCCAGCGCGGCGCGCAGGGCGTCGTCCTCGCCGACGAGGAGGTCGGTGACGTAGCGGTCGACGGCGTCCCAGCGGTCGTGGCTCATGGCGCCATTGTGCCCCGGTCGCCCGAGGGTCGGGGCGGCGCCGGGGGGCCGGGCAAACCACGACGGCTCAGCCGGAGTCGGCCAGCTCGCCCGCTGCGGGCACCGGCGGGCGGCTCCAAGCCCGCATGCGCCACATGACGTTGCCGATCGCCCGCGAGTGGATCTGGGAGACCCGGCCCTCGGTGACGCCGAGCACGGCGCCGATCTGGCTGAGGGTGTAGTCCTGGAAGTAGTAGAGCTCGACCACCAGGCGCTCGCGGTCGCGCAGCTGGGCGACGGCGTCGTGGAGGGCGCGCAGCTGCTCCTTGTACTCGTAGGCGGCCGCCGGGTCGGCAGCGGTGTCGGCGTCGGGGCGGGCCAGGCTCTCGTCGAGCTCGGTCACGGTGCCCTGCTGTACCTGGGCGAGGACCCGCTCGATCTCGTCGGTCGTCAGCCCGGTGCGGGCGGCGATCTCGACGTGCGACGGCGTCCGGTGGAGCTCCGCCTCGAGGTCCTCGCGCCCGATGGCGATCGCCCGGGCCTTCGAGCGGACCGAGCGAGGCGTCCAGTCGATCGAGCGGATCTCGTCGACGATGGCGCCGCGGATCCGCGGCACGGCGAACGTCTCGAACCGGAAGCCGCGGTCGGGGTCGAAGCGGTCGACCGCCTCCATCAGGCCGAGCACGCCGTAGTCGACCAGCGTGTCGGCGTGGACGTGGGTGGGCATCGACGGGAGCAGGCGCGAGACGACGAAGCGCACCAGCGGCATGTGGGCCACGATCAGCTCGGCCCGGGCCCGGTCGCCCCGGGTCTCGATGAACTGCGCCCAGAGCGCCTCGGTGTCGGTGACGACCGGCCGCCCGGGCCCCGGCCGGCGCGGGGGAGAAACGGGCTCGCTCGGGCTGTCGGCGACCAGGCTCAGAGAGCGGCCGGCCGGCTTCGCGGCGCGCCGCCGGCGCTCCTTGCCGCCCCTTTCCGGATGCGATGCCGGCGGCTGGTTCGCCGACACGTCACCTGGCGCCAACTCGGCATCCCTCCCTCTGGCCCCTCACACCGCTGCACCCGCCGGTTCGGCGGCTGCACATGGCCTGCAGGCGCCACACGGCAGACTGCAATGGGGGTGACGATATCCATTCGCGTCCGCGAACCGGTGGACCCAGCGTCATTCCGCGAAGAGGAATCGACGTCACTATCCCTTCAAGCTTCGCCGCGAGCGTGCCGATCCCTACCTCTGGGGCCGAAGGGCCACCCCTGACGCGGGTCACCGCCGGTGACCGGTCGAGGAGGCAGTGCGAATGATCGTGGTCCACAACGTGCACGGTGAGCCGCTCGCCATCAACAGCGAGCTGATCGAGCGCGTCGAAGGTGGCAACGAGACCCACGTCACGCTGGTGAACGGCGTGCGCTACATCGTCGCCGAGACGCTCGAGGAGGTCGTGCACCTCTGCCGCGAGGACCGCGCCGAGGTCCGCTCGATGGCCGAGCGGATGCTGGCCCTACCGGTGCCACCACCGGCACCCGGTCCCCCCGAGGTGGCGCTCCACCTGGTCGAGAAGCAGGTCGTCCCGGCCGATGGCGAGGACCCGAGATGAAGGACCGCTGGACGTCGATGGCGATCGGCGGGGCGCTGCTCTGCCTGCTCGTGTCGATGGTGATGGACGGCGGCAACCCGGTGGTGCTGATCAAGCCGTCGCCGATGCTGCTGGTGCTCGGCGGCACGTTCTTCGCCGCGACCGCCGGCTACATGAAGAGCGACGTCAAGTCGGTCCGGCCGATCCTCAAGCAGGCGACGCGGGCGAACCCCTCTGACGTGCAGCTGGCGATCGAGGAGATGGTCCGCTTGGCGTCGCTCGCCAAGGGCAGCGGGATCCTGGCGCTCGACAAGGAGTCCGACAACATCGAGGACCCGTTCCTGCGACGCGGGGTCCAGCTGGCGGTCGACGGCAACAACTCCGAGGACATCCGCCAAATCCTGGAGAGCGACATCATGGCGGTGCAGGACCGGCACCGGATGGGCGCCAAGGTCTTCGCCGACATGGGCGGGTTCGCCCCGACGCTCGGCATCCTCGGCACCGTCATCGGCCTGATCAACGTGCTGGCCCACCTCAACAGCCCCGGGTCGCTCGGTCCGGCCATCGGCTCTGCATTCACCGCCACCCTCTGGGGTGTGCTCACCGCCAACCTCGTCTGGCTCCCGATCTCCAACAAGCTGAAGCGGGCAAGCGAGCTCGAAGTCCGGGTGAAGATGATGGAGCTCGAGGGCCTGCTCGCCATCCAGGCCGGGGCCACCTCCCGGGTGGTTCGGATGCGGATGGAGTCGTTCCTGCCGGCGTCAGCGCGCGGCGAGGCGGCCGAGGAGAAGAGGGTGGCGGCATGACAGCAGCGGCGACGGGGCGCTGAGCGGTGAGCTCGCGCCTGCGGCACCACCACGAGGAGGAGGGCAACTCCGAGCGCTGGCTGTTGACCTACGCCGACATGATCACGCTGCTGCTCGCTCTCTTCGTCGTGCTGTTCGCCTTGAGCACTATCAACAACAAGAAGTTCCTCGAGCTCAAGCTCGGGCTGACCAAGACCTTCAACCAATCGCCGATCACCTCGAGCGGCAGCAACGGCCTGCTCCAGCAGACCGACCTGACGAGCCACCCGGGCATCAGCCAGGACCGCTCGACCGTCAACGTCGGCCACGCCGCGCCGATCAACGCCAGCCAGTCGCAGTCGCCGTCGCTGGCGCAGATCAGCCAGCAGATCGACCAGGCGCTGGCGCAGTCGAACCTGTCCCAGTACGCCAGCACGTCGGTCTCGACCCGGGCGGTCACCGTCCAGGTGCTGGCCGACAAGGCGTTCTTCGCCGTCGACTCGGCCAATCTCGGGGTGGTCGGTGACCAGGTGGTCGACACGATCGCCGGGGTGATCCGGGCCGACCCGAACAACGTCGCCGTCGAGGGCTACACCGACAACCAGCCGATCTACGGCGGCCCGTACAGCTCGAACTGGGAGCTCTCGGCGGCCAGGGCGGCCGACGTCGTCGAGCGGCTGAACGCCGTCGACGGCCTGCCGATGACCCGGCTGCAGGCCATCGGCTACGGCCAGACCCACCCGATCGCCAGCAACGCCACCCCCGCCGGGCAGGCGGAGAACCGGCGGATCGACGTCGTCGTCCTCGGCGTGGGGAGGACCGGGCCGTGACCGTCGCCCCCGCACCCGAGAGCGCCCCAGCCGACGCGGAGGCGGCAGAGAAGCCGAAGAGCAAGAAGAAGCTCTTCATGATCGTCGGCATCGTCGTCGTGCTGGCCCTGGTCGGCTTCGTGGCCAAGGGGAAGCTGATGAAGCCGCACTACCAGCCCGGCGACGTCCCGGCCGGGCAGGTCTACTCGCTCGGCAGCGTCACCACCAGCCTGTCCGACGGGCACCTGATCCAGACGACGATCGAGCTCCAGCTGACGGTGGTGGCCAGCCCGAAGAAGGTCGCCACCGAGCAGCCCCAGCTGCTCAACGCCGCCATCGCCACCCTCGGCCAGCAGACCTACGCCGGGCTGCTCCCGCCGAGCGGCCGGGCAGCGCTGAAGGCGGCGCTCTTGGGGGACTTCCAGGGGGTGCTCGGGACCTCCGGCGGCGTCCCGGAGGTGAAGGGCGTCTACCTCACCAGCTTCGTCCTCCAATAGGCGGTGCGGGCAGGGATCGTGCGGGGAAAGGTCGTGCGGGCCCCAGAATTCGCTTCAACAGGCGCCCCGAACTGCCGATAATCCCGACGTGGACAGCGTGACGCAATCGGCACTGGAGGGCCTCGCCGGGAGCACCGAGCGACAGATCGCCGCCCTTCGCCGGCTGGCTTTCAAGTTCGAGGTCCAGCAGATGATGCTCTCGGGCGGCCGGAGCATGTGGCTGGACGAGACCCTGGCCGAGCTCGAGGGCGCGATCGCCGACGTCCAGCACGCCGACCGGGAGTTCCGCTCCTCGCTCGGCGAGGCGGCGGTCGGCCTGGCGCTCTCCCCCGAGTCGACCCTGCGGGAGGTCGCCGGGGTGGCCCCCGAGCCGTGGGGCTACATCTTCGACCAGGGCCGGGACGAGCTGCAGCGCTCGGTCGACCGGGTGAGCGCCCTGTGCACCGAGAACCGCAAGCTGCTGGCCCGGGGGTATCTCGCCACCGGGGCCGCACTGTCGCTCCTCGGGGTCGACACCGGCTCCTCCTACCGGCCGGACGGCGCCCCCTCGCGCGCCGAGGGGAGCGCCAACCTGCTCAACGCCAAGGCCTGATCGTGGACCCGGCGCTCGGCATCGCCGCCTCGAGCCTCGACGCCGCCACGACGGCGATCGCCGTCACGTCGGAGAACATCGCCAATGCCAACACCCCGGGCTACGTCAACGAGACGGCGCAGATGGCGGCGATCCCGGGCGGCGGGATGCTCGGGGTCGGGGACGGGGTCCAGGTCACCGACATCTCCCTGGCCAACAACGCGCTGCTCGCCACCAACAACTGGCAAGCCCAGGGAGCGCTCGCCAACCTCGGGTCGCTCCAGCAGATGGCCACGGCGATCGAGGACGTCTTCCCGCTCGGCACCGGCACCATCGGCTCGTCGACCGGGGCCACCGACAACAGCCTCGCCGGGCAGCTGGCCAACTTCTGGTCGTCTTGGGACGGGATCGCCACCTCGCCATCGAGCCTGGCGCCGCGCACCCAGGTGGTCGACATGGCCCAGGGGCTCGCCTCCACCCTCAACCAGGCGGCGACCCAGCTGACGCAACTCTCGAGCAACAGCGTCGCCCAGCTCGGCGACCAGGTCAGCCAGGTCAACGCCCTCCTCACCCAGGCGGCCGCCCTCAACCAGTCGATCGTGCGGACCGAAGGGGCCGGCGCCAGCACGAACCAGCTGACCGACCAGATGAACAACGTCGTCGGGCAGCTCTCCCAGCTCGTCGGGGCGAACGCCCAGATGCAGTCGAACGGCACCGCCGACATCAACGTCGGTGGGATCACCCTCGTCCAAGGCTCGCAGGCCGACACGCTGTCGATGACGGTGACCGCCGGGACCGCCTCGGTCGTGGCCCAGCCCGGTGGGGTCACCGTCCCGGTGAGCGGCGGGTCGGTCGCCGGGCTGCTGCTCGGGGTCAACCAGTACATCCCCGAGTACCAGAACCAGCTCAACGGGGTGGCCAACGCCCTGGCGACCACGGTCAACACCCAGCTCGCCGCCGGGTACACCGCCTCGGGGGTCTCCGGCGCCACCGAGCCGCTGTTCGTCGGCACCGGGGCCGCCGGCATCGCCGTCAACTCGGCGGTGGCGGCCGACCCCACCCTGATCGCCGCCGCCACCACCACCGGGCCCGGCGCCGTCAACGACGGCAGCAACGCGCAGGCGATGGCCGAGCTCGGCACGGTCTCGACCGGTCCCGACGCCGCCTACCAGAACCTCGTGCAGGGGATCGGCACCCTCACCCAGGGGCTCAACTCGCAGGTGGCGTCGCAGACCGCCGTGGCCAACCAGGCCAACCAGTCGCTGCAGGCGGTGACCGGGGTGGACCAGAACACCCAGCTGACGAACCTCCTGCAGTTCCAGCAGGTGTACCAGGCGTCGGCCAAGCTGCTGAGCATCGTCGACGCTGCCATCCAATCGCTGATGGCGGCGGTGTGAGGCGGCCACGATGAGCAGCCTCTCGGGCCTCGGGCCGATCATCGTCACGCCGCAGGTGATGACCCAGCAGTTCGTCGACAACCTGACCGCCGACCAGGCGACCCTGGCGCACCTCGAGAACGAGATCTCGACTGGCAACGCCGTGAACGTCCCGTCGGACAACCCGACGGCCGCCGCCAACATCCTCCAGCTCCAGTCGGCGATCACCCGGGCCAACCAGTACGCCACCAACTCCCAGACCGGCGTGAGCAAGCTGTCGCTCGCCAACTCGACCGTCAACTCGATCCTCGACGTGCTCCAGCAGCTGAACAGCGCGGTCACCGGGATCAGCGGGGCCGACCTGACCGGCAACCCGGCGGCCATCGCCGCCGTCGCTCAGGAGGTCACCAGCGCCCAGTCGCAGCTGGTGAACCTGGCCAACACCCAGTACGCCGGGGAGGCCATCTTCTCGGGCACCGGCAACCCGCAGACGGCCTACGACCAGAACGGCAACTACCTCGGCGCCGGCAACGCCCCGACGACCACCGTCGCCCCGGGCACCCAGGTGGCGGTCGGGGTGACCGGGCCGGCGATCTTCGGCACCGGCAGCACCGGTCTGCTCGGGCCCACCGGCGTCCTCGGCCAGATCGCCTCGGACCTCCAGGCAGGGACCCAGGCCGGGATCCAGGCGGCCCAGACCACCGGGCTTGCCGCCCTCCAGTCGGCGATGCAGACCGTCGAGACCCAGGCGGCCGTCCTCGGCGCCAACCAGCAGGCGATGCAGGGCTTCGCCACCCAGGCGACCGGGACGGTGACCTCGCTCACCCAGGAGCTCGGCAACCTCCAGAACGTCAACATGGCCGGGGCGATCACCAACCTCCAGCTGCAGCAGACCACGTACCAGGCCGCCCTCTACGCCACCTCGCAGCTCAACACGCTCTCGTTGACCCAGTACCTGTGAGCGTCCGGTGACCACGTCGAGCGGCTCGATCGCTGCACGATCCCGAAAGGGGACGACCCGTTGACCACCATGGAAGCGCCGCTGGCGGCGCCCGCCCAGGCGTTGGGGATCGAGCTCGCCAGGCCGATGATCGGCTGGCCGGAGTCGACCCGTTTCGTCGTCCGGCCGCTCGGAGCCGACTTCGAGCCCTACGTCGCCCTGTCGTCGCTCGACCAGCCGGGCCTCGACTTCGTCGTGGTGCCGCCCGGCGCCCTCTTCGAGGACTACGTGATCGAGATCCCCTCCGACGACGTCGAGACCCTCGGCCTCGCCGGTCCCGAGGAGACGGCCGTCTTCGTGCTCGTCACCCCGCGCGGCGGGCCGGTGCCCACCGTCAACCTCCTCGGCCCGCTGGTGGTGAACCGGCGCACGATGCGCGGCCTGCAGGTGGTGCTCGACAGCGCCGGCTACGGCTCCGCCGTCCGGGTCGACGCCGGCACCGCCCGGCCCGCCTGACTGCCCGCCCCGCCTGACCGCCCGCCCCGCCTGACCGCCCGCCCCGCCTGACCGCCCGCCCGCCGGTCGGCCGCCCTCAGGCGGTGGTGGGGTGCTCGGCCGGAGCGAGGGCGGCCAGCTCCTCGGCCGTCCAGCCGGCGGCGCCCTGGTTGGCCGCCTGCAGCTCGAGCCACACCTCCTGGCGGTAGACCCGGACGTCGCTCGGCGCGTCGATGCCGAGGCGGGCGTCCACCGTCGAGGTGGAGAAGACGGTCAGCGAGACACCCCCGGCGAGCGTCGGCAGCCCGACCGCCCAGACCGGCCGGCCGGCGTCGACCGACGAGAGGGTCAGCGCCAGCTCGCCGATCCTCACCCGCTGGCCGGGGCGACGGTCGACCACGAGGACCACCGGACCGGGGGGCTCACCGTCTTCGGAGGTCGACACCGAGACCGCCACCTCGTCGCCGCTCCTCGACACCGAGGCCGGGTCGGCCACCGCCAGGCGTGCGGTGTCGGGGGTCTCGGTGTAGGTGGCCACGGTGACCGAGGCGGCGAGGCCCGGACCCTCGAACCGCAGCCAGGCCCGCCGCCCTTCGAGGGAGACCAGCGACAGCGAGAGGCCGCCGTCGAACACCACCGCCTCGTGCAACCGCCTCCGCAGGACCAGCATCCCCTACGCCTCCCCGGGCTCGCGTACGACACCGTAGCGAGGGCGGGGCCGCCGGCGAGAACTCCCTGCGGTCAGTTCCCGGGGTGCGGGGTGCGGCGCTCGGTCGGCTGCGGCTCCAAGGTGAGGTCGTGGGCGGCCCGGAGCTGGCGCAGGCGCTCTTCGAGCTGGCGCTGCCGGGCCTGCCGGCCGTAGGTGTCGAGCAACCCCTCGAGCACCGCCCCGGCGGCCCAGCACAAAACGAGGGCGACGGCGAAGCGGACCAGCGCGGCAGTCGGGCTCAGCGCGCCGTCGAAGAGGCCGGGGAGGGCGGGCACCATCAGCGCGATGGCGGCCAGGATCACCAGCTCGGTGTGGCGGACGCCGGGGATCACCGGGCCGACCCTCCGGTTCCTCCAGGGGTGGTCTCGTCGCCGTCGGGCGTCACCAGCTCGGCCACGGCCGCCGCCCAGCGAGCCGGGGTGGCCGTCCGGCCGTCGAGGGTGGCCACCGGGATGCCGGTGCCGAGGACGGCGGCCGGCGTCGACGTGTAGGCCACGTCTTCGAGGACCAGGGCGTCGAAGCCGCCGAGGGCGGTCGCCCACTGGACGACGTCCTCGGGCTTGGTGGTGGCGCTCACCACCCCCCACACCGCCGAGGGCCGCATGGCGCGCAGCACTTCGCGGGCCCACCGGTGGTCGGAGGAGATGAGCGGGGCGGTCACCGCCACCAACCCGACCCGGTCGCGCCGCCAGCCCGGCGACAGCGAGGCCGCCTCGTCGGGGTCGCGCACGAACATGTCGGGCTGGAGCGTGCGGGCGGCCCGCCACTGCGAGGCCATGGCGACCAGCGACTCGTCGAGGCCGAGCTCGCCGGCCAACCGGTACGCCGCCTCACGGGCCGCCTGGCCGGGACCGGCCACCGCGATCAGGCTGCCCGGCGCTCTCGGCGGTGCCGGAGCTGCCGGCAGCAGGGCGAAGGCTGCCTCCAACGTGGCCTCGGTGTCGGCGAAGTGCTCGAGCGGACGCAGCAACGCCTCGGGGTAGCCGGCGTTGCGCAGCAGGTCGACCACGCTGGCCATCCGTCGCAGCGCGGCGGCGGTGGCGAGCACCCGCTGGGTGCGGTTGCCGATCCCGTGGTGCCCGAGCGACCCCGACCCCGGCTCGTCGGCCCAGCCGCCGGCGTGCGCACCACCCGGTTCCCCGGCGGCGCCGGGGGTGGCCCCGGCGCCGGTCGGCGCAGTGCCCTCCGGTCGCTCGTCGGCCAGCAGGTCGTCGATCGAGACGGTCGTGCCGACCAGGCTCGGTTGGTAGAAGCCCGGCTCCTCGCCGAGCGAGCTCGCCACACCCTCGAGCACCTTGTCGAAGGTGGGCGGCGGCGCCCCGGTCAGCTCGAGCACGTCCTCGGTGGCGTCGGCGAAATGGGCCAGCGCCTTGCCGGTCTCGGCGTGGGCCGCCGCCGGCCCGTCGGCCAGGGCGGCGCTGGCGCCGTCGACCTCCGCTACCCCGTCGGCGGTGGCGGGCATCCACCCCTCGGCCGCCGAGCCGTTGTGGGCGGCACCGTCGACCTCGCTCGGCGGCACCGGCTCGACCTCGATGCGGTAGGTGACCTTGGTGAAGAAACCGAGGAACCCGCCGTGGCGCCGTTCCTCGGGCTCGCTGATGCGGACCGAGGGGCCGTGGTCGCTCCATGCCTGCAGGAGGAGCTGCTCGGGATCGGGACCCTCATACACCGACCGTTGCGTTGACACCGTTCACCACCCCGGTACGCTCCAGCTGTACCTGCCGGCCGATCTCGTTGATCGACAGCACCGCGAGCCGTGGCAACGCCGCAGCGAACAGCCGTGCGACGGAGGGCCGCAGGGCGGACGCGACGATCAGCACCGGCTCTTTGCCCAGCTTACCGGCGGCGTCGACCATCTGGCGAACCTCGTTGACCAGATGCTCGGCCACGGAGGGATCGACGCCGAGCACCGAGCCGTTGTCGGTCGGCCGCACGGTGCCGGCCAAGGTCTGCTCGAAGGTGGCGTCGAGGGTGATCACCGAGAGGTGGCCGTCGTGGGCGTGGGCGGCGGTGATCATCGGCCCGAGGGCGGTGCGGGCCGACTCGACCAGCGCCTCGGGCGTGTGGTTGGGCTGGCGCGCCCGCTCGGTCACCGCCTCGACGATCCGGACGAAGTCGGTGATCGGCACACCCTCGGCGAGCAGCGACGAGAGCACCCGGTGCAGGTCGGTCACGGTGACCTGCGCCGCCTTCATCTCCTCGACCGCCGCCGGGTCGGTGGCCCGGACGGCATCGACCAGGACCTGGACCTGCTGGGCGCCGAGCAGCTCGGCAGCGTGGCGGGAGACGATCTCGGCCAGGTGGGTGATCACCGCCGACGAGCGGTCGATGGGGGTGATGCCGGCGGCCACCAGCGCCTGCTCGCGGGCCTCGACCGGGATCCACTTGGCCGGCAGCCCGAACACCGGCTCCACCGTCGGCTCGCCGGGGAGGGCGTCGATGCCCGCCCCGATGGCCAGCATCCGCCCCGGCGGGGCCTCCCCGCGGGCCACCTGCACGCCGTTGACCTTGATCGCGTAGGCGCTCGCCGGGAGGTTGATGTTGTCGCGGGTCCGCACCGTCGGGATCGCGAAGCCCTTCTCCGACGCGATCTTCCGGCGCAGCCCGCGCACCCGGTCGAGCAGGTCGCCACCCTGGGCGGGGTCGGCGAGCGGCGTGAGGTTGGGGGCCAGCTCGAGCTCGAGCCGTTCGACCCGCATGCTGGCGGCCAGCGCCTGCGGCGTGTCGACGGCGTCGGGCGGGGCCTCGCCCTTCGCCTCGGCCTCATCGGCCTCGCGCCGGCGACGCTCGATCGAGCGGGCGGCCCGGCTCGAGACCAGCCACAGCGCCACGGCGACGATGAGGAACGGGATGTGCGGGAGCCCCGGCACCAGACCGAGGACGCCCATGGCCACCGCCGCCACCTGCAGCGCCCTCGGCTGGGCGAGGAACTGGACGACGACGCTCGAGCCGAAGTCGTCCTCCTCGGAGTCGCCGCGGGTGACGATGATGCCGGTCGAGACCGACAGCAGCAGCGCCGGGATCTGCGAGACGAGACCGTCGCCGACCGAGAGGATGCTGTAGGTGTGGATCGCCTGGCTGGTCGAGAGGTGGTTCCCGACGACGCCGATGGCGAACCCGCCGGCCAGGTTGATGAAGGTGATCACGAGGGCGGCGATGGCGTCGCCGCGGACGAACTTGCTGGCGCCGTCCATGTTCCCGTAGAAGTCCGACGTCTCGTCGATCTCCTTGCGCCGCCTCCGGGCTTCCTTCTCGTCGATCAGCCCCGAGTTGAGCTCGCCGTCGATGGCCACCAGCTTGGGCCCCATGGCATCGAGCGAGAAGCGGGCGGAGACCTCCGACACCCGGCCGGCGCCGCTCGTGATCACCACGAACTGGATGACGATCAGGATGAGGAAGACGATCAGGCCGACGACGATCTGGCCGCCGACGACGAAGGTGCCGAAGCTCTGCACCACCGAGCCGGCGTTGGCGTGCAGCAGGACCAGCCGGGTGACGCTGACGTTGATCGCCAGGCGGAACATCGTGGCGACCAGAAGCAGCGACGGGAAGACCGAGAAGTCGCGGGCCTTCTTCACGTGCATCGTCGTCAGGAGGACGACGAGGGCCCCGGCCATGTTGAGGGTGATGAGGATGTCGAGGACGAACGTCGGCAGCGGGATGATCAGCATCGCCACGATGACGATCACGGCGACCGGGACGCCGAAGAGACCCATCCGCTGCTGGCTGCTCATCGACGCCGTCCTCCGGGCTGGGGGGTCGCCCCGTCCCGACCCGGCCGGACGCCGGAGCGGTCGGTGCGCCGCCCCGGTTATCGGCGGCGGGGCCGCCCGACTTAAGGAAAGACGGGCAGGTCAGACGGCTGCACGAGGACGGCCGGCCGGCGGCCGGCGGCCGGCACGGCCACGACGGCCGAGCCGGGCGTCGATCTCGGCCAGGCGCCGGCGCATCGCCCTCCCGGCGACCTCCGGGCCGTGGGTCCGCCGGATGTCCCGCTGGCCGAGGAGGCCCCGAGCGGCCGACCCGTCCCGGTCCTCGAAGACCCGGCGCAGCAGGCCGGCCGCCTCGTCGAGCCGCGGCTCGGCCCAGCGGGACCCGGCCGGGTAGACGCCGTGCAGCGACGGCGGCACCTCCACGAGGTCGAAGGGCACCAGGTAGCTGTTGTCCTCGGTCATGTAGTCGAGGTTGCCGGAGTAGGCGGTGGCCACCACCGGCCGGCCCCACGACATCGCCTCTGCGGGGTTGAGCCCGAAGCCCTCGGCCCGGTGCAGCGAGACGTAGCACTCGGCGTGGCCGACCATGGCCGACATCTCGCCCTCGGAGAGGTGCCGTTCGACGACGTGGACGTCCGGCCGGTCGCCGGCCGCCAGCCGGAGCGCCGCCCAGCCCTCGGGGTCGTGCTCTGCCCCGAGGGTCTTCAAGACGAGCACCGGTCCCTCGTCGGGGGCGAAGGCCCGGCAGAAGGCGTGCACGGTGCCGAGCGAGTTCTTCCGCTCGGCCAGCGAGCGGAAGTCGAAGGTGGTGAGGAAGGTGAACCGGTCGGGGAGCCCCACCGCCTGGCGTGGGGTCTCCGGGGTGCCACGGCGCAGCGGGACCGGCATCGGGACGTGGACCACCGGCTGGTCGGTGTGGGCGGCCAGGGCGCGGCGGAGGAACTCGGTGGAGGCCCACAGCTCGTGGAGCATCGGGAGCGACTGGAGGTGGACGTCGGCCAGCTCCTCGAGCTCCCAGAACCACATGCCGACGGCGTAGCGACCGGCGAAGGTCTCCGCGCCGGCGTGGATGGCGAAGAGCCGGAGCACGTCGGGGTTGAGCACGAGGAGGTTGGTGTCGTGGCGCAACACGTCGCCGCCGCGGGCTCGGTGGGGCGCCGGCGGCGAGCTGTGGCCGTGGTAGGGGAAGGTGCTCACCGGGATGCCGGCCCGCTGCGCCGCCTCGGCGTAGCGGCGGCCGGCCTCGCCGATGCCGCAGGCGGCGTCGAGCAGGCCGATCACGTTGAGGCCAGGGGCGGTGCTCGACGGCAGTCGCGGGGGGCGCCAGGCGAACCGTCCGCGGTGGTCGTCGTTCTCCGGCGGATGGAAGACCTTCTCCCGCCGGGTGGCGATCGCCATCGCCCCGGGGGGCACCTCGGCCGTCGGGTCGTCGGCCGGCGGCGGGACGGCCAGCTCGACGGTGTCGTCCTCCCGCAGCGGGGCGAGCCACTCCTCGAGCCGGTCGAGGGCCGGCGTCGCCCGTCCGCTCAGCATGACCACCAACGGCGTCTCGGCGAGCTCCACGCCGAGCGACAGCGCCGGCTCGAGCCCGACGGGGATGGGGATGTGGAGGATCCGGACGCCGCCGGTCAGCGCCAGCAGCGCGTTGCGGGTCTCGATCGACCCGCCGTCATCGACCAGCACGAGCTCGACGTCGCCGCGCTCGAGCACCCGCCGGCACCGGGCGATCTCCTCGGCGGTCGGCGGGGTCGCGTCGTCCCAGACGATCACCGCCGCCACACCGGCCCCCTTCTTCACGCCGAGACCTCCACGGTGGCCCGCTCGGAGGGGGTGCCGGCCAGGGCGAGCAGCCGCTCGGTGGCCGCCGCCGCCGCCTGCTCCCAGGTGAAGGCCGAGTCGATCCGTCGCCGGCCGGCCTCGCCCCTGCGCCGGCGGGCCACCGGATCGGCCAGCGCCGCCTTCATCGCCTCGCCGAGGGCCAGCCGGCTCGGCTCGAGCCACCAGGCCCCGGCCTTCGACGGCGTCCACTCGTCGGCCGCCACCGGCACCTTCCGGGCCGGGACGAGCCAACCGACGGTGGCGTCACAGAAGTCGAGGCAGGCACCGCCGTCGGGGACGATCACCGGCAGCCCGCAGGCCATCGCCTCGGCGATCGGCAACCCGAAGCCCTCGCCCCGGTAGGGGTGGACGAGGGCGTCGCAGCTCCGGTACAGGTCGACCATCTCGGCGTCGGTCAGCTCGCCGTCGACCACCTCGATCGCCGCCCCGCTGCCGGCGGCCGCCTGGCGCACGAGGTCCTCCATCGACGAGCTCTTGTAGAGCGAGGTCGTGCCGAAGGGCTTCACCACCAGGCAGACGTCGTCGTCGGCGCCGAAGGTCGCCAGGTACGACTCGAGCAGGACGTCGATCCCCTTGCGCGGGATGCAGCCGCCGACGAACAGCAGCTTGGTGGACTTGGACGTCAAGAGCGGGAAGCGGCCCTCGCCGGGCGAGCAGCGCTCGACGTCGACGCCGTTTCGGACGACGACGACCTTCTCCTCGGGCACGCCGCTGTCGAGCGCGCAGCGGGCGACCCACTCGCTCGGCACCCACAGCTCGTCGACCACGTCTCGCAGCGGGCCGACCCACTCGGCGGGGAGGCCGCCGTACTCCCACGGCTGGACGACGACCAGCCGGCGGGCGTCGCTCGGGCTGAAGTCCGGCGGCCAGCGGTGACGGACCTCGACGTCGACCGGTCCCGCCGGCCCCGGATCACCGGGACCGACCACCGCCACGCCGGCCAGCTGGCGGGCCACCTCGCGGTCGGCGGCGGCGGTCTCGTCCGACCGCACGTGGATCGCCAGGCGCTCGTCGCCGGTGAGCCGCCGCACGAGCTCACGGTTGACCGTCGCCAAGCTGTGGTGGGCGGCGACGTCGCCCCGCCAGCGGACCACCGGACGCCGGCTCGGAGGTCGGAACGGGCGCCGACCGGCCGCCAACGCCGGCACCCGGGCGACCACCCCGGCCAACGGGTCGCCATCCGGCGCGCCGGCGGGGCCGCCGATCCTCCGGGCAGCGACGGGGGCGGCTGGTGCGGCGGGAGGGTCGAGGCCGAGGAGGGCGGCGACGGCGTCGACGAGGCGCCCGACGTCGGGTGGTTCGTCGCCCTCGGGCCCGGAGCGCCGCTCGTGTGCCGGGAGCCACGGCGTGGCGCAGTGGTCGGCGGCCGCCCGCCAGTGGGCGGCGCCGGGCATCGGCGGCACGACGACCACCCGGGAGGACCGGAGCCACGGCGTCGGGTCGGCCAGGTGGCCGGCCCGCAGCGCCTGCGGCGCCGCCCGGGCGATCGACCCGTCGGCGTCGTCGCCGACCACGGCCAGCGAGCCGATCCGGCGATCGGCCGCCAAGGCCGGCAGGAGCTCGGCCAGCACCCACCGCCGCCCGTCGCCGTCGGGGACGACGAGGCACACGCCGTGGCGGGCCGCTGCCGGTGTGGGTGCGACCGGCGGGAGGACGGAGCCGGCCGACCAGTCGACGGGCATTGCGGCCTCCGGCCGGTCGTCGCCGGCCGACGACCACACCAGGTCGGCCTCGGGGTGCGGCGAGCCCACCGGGCGGTCGTCGAGGTCGAGGACGACGGTGGCCGCCGGGACGAGGCGCCGGAGGTCGCCGACCAGCGGGCCGGCCGACGGGCAGGCGACGACGACGTCGACCGGCTGCTCGGCGTAGGTGAGGGCCACCGCCCGCAGCGCCGGCGCCGGAGCGACGCTGGACCCAGCGGCCTGTCCCTGCCAGGCGACCACCTTGACCGCCGGCCCGAGGAGCGCCCCGACGGCTCCGGCCGGCTCGGGCACGAGCAGGGTGACCTGGTGGCCGAATCGGGCCAGCCCGCCGGCCAACGCCGCCGTCCGGATCCCCGGCGGTGCGTCGTCGACCACCAGCACCCGCCGCCCGGCGGCGGAAGGGCCGACCGGCGCGGGGTCGGCGGGCCCCGCGGCGGGG
>Ga0080006_1141033_pt1 | contig 57227 bp, 51 predicted proteins | sample RS3BMetagenome_FD_69209 | JGI IMG/M metagenome (GOLD analysis project Ga0080006, IMG submission 69209) | Ferric oxide microbial mat and aquatic microbial communities from Rainbow Spring, Yellowstone National Park, USA - RS3B (SPADES... ...
CCCGGCCCTTCACCTGAAACGCGAACGCCGGCAATCGGCCGCTCTCCCGCGACAAGCGCCAAAATGCTGACCTTTCCCGCTCCAGCGTCAACTGACGACCCGGTTCTACGCTTGTTTCAGGCCTAGTGCTATTCCGATAGGCGACCATGGGACACGCCAGGAACCGGGCGCGGCACCTAACCGCCTCTAGTACCTGCCCAGCCAGCGTGCCGCCGCAACGATGGCCACCACCAGCCCATGCGACTCGCCCCTATGGCTCACAGAGACAACCCGTTCCCGACCCGAACCAGAGACGCCGGGCGGCACAGAACGGTGAGCGGATCCGGGGGCCTGCGGTCAGTTACCCAGCGACGACGGCGTCCGACGTCTCGGAGGTCCACGTTCGCTTCAACGTTTTAGTTGAGGACATCAGCGACGACAGTGACCACCTCTCCATGATCAGCCCGGACCCCGCCTTCCCTCAGACCGAAAGGCTCTACGAGAAGCAAAACGCGATTGCCCGGTCTTGGTTCGAGCTCCTTCCCCAGGTCCTCCCAGGCGCCTTCGTGCTGGGAAGCTCACCGTTGCTCTAGAGGGTGTGAAGCTGTGCGGCAGCGCAGGGTGGGCCCGCAAATACGACGGCTACCAACACGCCCCTGCTCAGGTAGCTATCTGGCGGATCTGGCAACGAACGGGGCGACCGTCTAACTGGCGTGGCGGTTGAAGCTAGCTATCTACTGGCGGGCGCCGAAACGACGTATTGCAAATGTGAAGCATGCCCCAGCAGCGGACAGGGTTACGACGATCGCCTGCTCAGCCCGTCCTCGCCACCGACTGGCCCATATTGTTTTTGTCCGCCTTGAGTTTTCCTTCCAGCGTATCTAACAATGCCGGGCCCGAGGCGACTTCGGCGTGACGGATGTATAAGAAGCGTCATGCGCAGCCTGTAAAGACGTTCATCAGGGTAAAACGAGAACACATATAGCCAACGCGGAGCAGGCTGGGCGACGTCAGTAGGCCGTCGCTCTGTGCGCGCGAACCGCCGTCGGGAACGTTTGATCCGGCGTCGTCTGGGGAATGACATACGTGTGTGGTCGAGAGCGAGCGGTGCGTTACGGAGTATTTCTGTCGGCGTGGCTCTCGAAGGCCTTCTGGTACCGAGACGAGACTGCGACTCGTGGGGCCGTCACGCCGCATGGAAACTTCACATTGCATGGGAACTCGCGTAGAGGTAGTTCGCCGAGAAGGGAGGCAGACATGAAAAAGTTTGCAGCAGCGTTAGCAGTATTGGCGTTGGGAGCGTCTATCGTCGCGAACGCAGGTCCGGCAGGTGCTACACCAAGTGCCACTCCAGCGCTTGCTGAACGAGCACAGGCCGGTTCGGTCGTTCCTGGGGGCCCTGTACCTGCCGCGGACGTGGGCGCTCCTCTTGGCTCGTCGCCGGTGGCACCGAACCTGCCGATCTTGGGCTCAAGGGCGAGTGCTGCTTCGACTACCGGCTCGGTGCTCACTCGTGGTGACGCGAGCTTTTACGGATCCACAGGCAATATCCGCCTAAACAAGCCGATCGTGGGCATGGCCGCCACCCCCGACGGCCACGGCTACTGGCTAGTCGCTTCAGACGGCGGGATCTTCTCCTTCGGTGACGCCGGCTTTTACGGATCCACAGGCAATATCCGCCTAAACAAGCCGATCGTGGGCATGGCCGCCACCCCCGACGGCCACGGCTACTGGATGGTGGAAGGTGCCCCCGAACACGCAGGAAGCGATCCCTTCACTCCGGCGCTGGTCTCGGCTCTCGCTTCCCGAACAGGAGTGGTGTCGGCTTCGGTACTCAACCTCACCACAGGCAAGGCCTACAACTTCGGACCCAACGACCTGGGCTTCACGGCCAGCATCGTGAAGGTCGAAATCCTCGGAACGCTGCTCTCGCAGGCACAGAAGGCGCACCGGCGCCTGACCGCCAGCGAACGCTCCCTGGCGACCTCCATGATCGAATACAGCAACAACAACTCAGCCACCGCACTATGGGACCAGGTCGGTCGTGCCCCAGCGGTCGACGCATTCGACCGGTCAGTAGGCATGACCTCCACCACCCCCGCTACAGCTTGGGGACTGACCACGACCACTGCTGCAGACCAGGTTACCCTGCTCGCTCACATCGTGGAACCGAACAACGTGCTGACGGACACATCCCGCAGCTACATAATGCACCTGATGGAAAACGTGATCCCAGGCCAGGACTGGGGAGTATCCGCCGGCGCAGCCTTAGGCAGCACCGTGGCCCTCAAGAACGGATGGCTCCCGGTGGGGAACGGATGGACAGTGAACAGCATCGGTTGGGTCAACGGCTCGGGACGGCAGTACCTGATCGCCGTGCTTTGCGCCGGGGAGCCAACCGAATACTCTGGCATCACTTCAATACAGATGATCGCCCGTAACGTCTGGTCCGCCTTCGGCCCCAAATGACGCTCTGCGCCGGCTTGTGTGCGTTTTCCAAGACCCCGCCGGGTACAGCACGAAGTGGGTAGCAGTATCAGAAAGGTCAGTCCGTAGAGATTGTGACACTCTGCCAAGCGACATGCCCTTGCTCGAGGGCCGCAGGGAGAACACCGCTCGCGCCCGCCATCCGGCTTCCCCTACCTTCTCCGCGACCGAGGCGGGGCGAATTCCACGCTTGGACGGCACCGGTCCTGGCGCTAAAGTTGGGGTGAAACTCGAACTAGGAGCGCACCATTTTCCACCGACCTTTGGGATCAAGCGGCTGTTCCGTCTCGGCTCTAAGCCTTGGGACCATGACCTTTGGAGCTGAGACGGACGAGGCTGGCAGTTTCTCCCAGCTCGATCGTTTCGTCGATGCAGGCGGGAATCTGATCGACACCGCCGACGTCTATTCGGCGACCACTTCCGAGGCGATTATCGGCAGGTGGCTGAAGTCGCGTCCCGCGTCGGTTCGCGACCAGCTTGTGATCGCGTCGAAGGGCCGGTTCCCGACCGGCACCGGGCCCAACGACGCGGGACTGTCCCGTCGGCACCTGAGCCGGGCTATCGACGCGTCGCTTAGTCGCCTCGGGGTGGAGGCCATCGACTTGTACCAGGTGCACGCCTGGGATCCCTGGACCCCGATCGAGGAAACCTTGCGGACCCTCGACGACGCTGTCAGCGCCGGCAAGATCCTTTATGTAGGGTTGTCGAATTTCACGGGTTGGCAAATCCAAAAGACGGTTTGCGTCGCCGATTTCGCCCATCTGAGCCGACCAGTGACCTTACAACCCCAATACAACCTTCTCGCCCGCGAGATCGAGTGGGAAGTCATCCCAGCCTGCGTCGAGAACGGGCTCGGACTTCTACCGTGGTCGCCTCTCGGCGGCGGATGGCTGACGGGAAAGTACGTCCCCGATGAGGTCCCGACCGGCGCCACGCGCCTCGGCGAAAACCCCGACCGTGGCGTGGAGTCCTACCACCGTCGTTCGACGAACCAGCGCACCTGGGACGTGCTGGGGGCACTTAGGGCGGTCGCGACTCGCCACGAGGCCTCGATGGCTCAGGTCGCCCTTGCTTGGCTGCTTCGCAGGCCCTCAGTGACCTCGGTGATCCTGGGATGTCGGACCGCCAAGCAGTTGGAGGACAATCTCGGGGCGCTTGACGTAGCGCTGAGCGATCAGGACGTCGCTGAACTAGACGCCGCTAGTGACCCTGGGGCAGCCGACTACCCCTACGGTGGGCCGGGTACAGCGCAGCGCAGTCGGAACATCGAAGGGATCCGCTAAGCGTGCTCCGCGGCGCGTCTCTCGCCACGCTGGACCTATCGCCACACGGCGCTGTTGTGGCGGGGTAGGGGCAGTTACGAACGGTGGGGGTCGACCGAAGACCTTGCGCCCGAGGAACGGAACCCTCTTGAGCGCGCCAATGGAGCCGAATCCGAAGTGCCCGCCGGATCGATGATATCGAGGACAGCGGTCAGCCTGCGACTATCCTGGTCAGCTCGTGATAGAAGCGCCGGGCCGCCTGCGGCTCTAAGTGGGACCGCAAGGCAGCGGCCATGTCTGTCGGACTGGGGATCGAAGCCACGACCCACCGTGAGAACATTCCGGCGTCCATCCACTCGCAATGTTCCCGCCGGGGAAACCAGACCGAGGTCACCCCTCCCGCGCCGGCAGCGACGCGCAAGTGCTCCCAAGTGGCCAGGAGAGCTTCAGCTCTGGCCGATCCGGCGCACCGCGGCGGCTTTGGTGGGGCAGGCGGCCGGCAGGCCTCGACTTGCGCCCACGAAAGTCGCGCTGCGCTTCCACGGGCGACCGCGGCCAGGCGGGCAGCCCAAAGGGGACCTTCGAGCAGTGCGGGGGAGTGCGTGGGCGGGGGAGTCGAAGCTCCTAGGGACCGGCGCAGACAGTCGAGAAGGAGGCCATCGTCAGGTGCAGGCATTTCAAGTGGTTCCGCGCCGGCGAAGGCTTTCCATGCAACTGCGCCGTTGCGGCAGACCACGCACGCAAGGTCGATCCCGCAGGCAGCTGCTGCTGCTGCGAGGTCTCCGGTGAGCTCCACGGCTAAGTCGAGACGCCTCACGCGACCGGTTGCGACCAGGCCGAGGGCGTCGACTTCGGAAGTCGCGCTGTAGCCGAGCAGATCGAGTCCGTACCCCACAACTTCGACACACCACTCGCCCAAGGGATCGCTTCGTAGCGCTAAGAGCAGTGGACATCCAGCTTCGCGCACCCGAGTGATGTGTCGACGAAGAAGGACGAGGGCCATAACGTCCAGGTCGGACGTTCCCTGAGGCTGTGGAGTTTGCATGCGTACCTCCCACGCGTTCGCTTTGGGAGGGTCCGAAGCCCAGGCTAGATAAGGGGACCCGAAACGAGCTACCAGGCCGACTTTATATCATGAGACAACGTGAAATCAAATGGGATTATACAGTCGGTGTGGCTGTGGCTGTGGCTGTATTCCAGTCGGAGGCTCTACGCCCGGAGGACAGCAGCTGCTCCAATGCGGAGCGCAGGGACTCAATGCTCTCTTTGAGCGAGGCGATCACGTCGCGGACTTCGGGATCCTCGATGGCATCGAGGATCCCCTGAGAATACGAAGAGTTTGCTGACCACGGCACGATATCCGACGCGCGCCGTCCCGTCACTCTCCGCTCGACCGGCGGCGAGCCCCCTTCTCCGGGGCGGTCTCCAGGTTCCCCACTCGGACTCGCGGAATGAATCACGCTGGCGGGCTCAGCCACCGGGCCAGCCGGTTGGCGAGCGTGCTCGGGGCGGGCAGTGTCTTCAGGGCGGGCAGTGTCTTCAGGGCGGGCAGCGTCTTCAGGGCGCGGTTGGCGGCGTGTGTGCTTGATCGAGTACATCGCCCGGTCGGCCCGGTCTATGAGCTCGCTGGCCGAGAGATGGCCGTCGACGTCGACGGCCGCTCCGACCGAAGCCGTTAGCGACCAGCGTTCGCCTTCGAGGTCGACCGACTCGGCGAGGGCGGAAGCGATCCTGCTCGCAACGACCTCCGCCTGTTCTTCCTCTCCAAGACCTTCGCAGAGCACAGCGAACTCGTCGCCGCCGATGCGCGCTACGAGGTCCGCCGATCGGACAGCGTGACGGAGCCGGGCTCCGACCGCCGACAGGACCCGGTCGCCCATCGCATGACCGGCCCGGTCGTTGACACCCTTGAAGCCGTCTAGGTCTACGTAGACCACGCCTACGTGACGCGAGGAGCGCTGGTTGCGTAGCAGCGCCTGGTCTATCGCCTCCATGAAGTGCCGGCGGTTGAACAGCCCGGTCAGGGAGTCATGGGTAGCGAGGTGATAGAGATCCGCTTGGCGGGCGTAGTCAGCTTCCACGTCGGCAGCGGCCACGGCAAGCATCGGCACTCCGCCAACCTCGTGATGGCTGATCCACCAGCGAACCCAACGCCGCTGCGAACCAACGCTTATCTGGTAGTCCTCTGTGAGGTTCTCCGAGTGGGCAGCAACTTCGCGTAGGTTCGCAAGAAGGCCGTGGCGGGCTTCGGCTGTTAGCGCTTCAAGCCACCCCAATCCGAGCGACGAGTCCACGCTGAACCCTGACAGAGCGCTCCAACGGCGGTTGACCGACAGCGCCGAGCCTGAGCTGTCGGTGATGAGCATGGCGAAAGGGACGACGTCCAGTGCGGCAGCGATCGTCGTGGGGGCCAGACCTTGCATGTGTCTAGATGTGTCGGCCACTTCTCGCTCTCGATCGACTCATGAGGACGTTCTGTCCCGAGATGCTAGACCTGACCAGGGCAAGCGACCTTCCGGGGAACCGCGGGCCAGGGTCAAAAGCGCGGATACAAGAAAAATCGGCAAGACACCGGGCCCCGGGAAGTGCGTTGGGCCCCGGGAAGTGCGTCGGGCCCCCGGGAAGTGCGATGGGCCACGCGGGGATCGTTCGGCCGGCGAGGGTGTCCCAGTCCACGAAACATTGACGTTTCACGAGCCGTTAACAACGAAACCGCCGAATCCTCGGCACCTTGTGCTAACTTCTCTGCCGACCCTGCACAAAGGACGCCGTACTTTATCAGCGTGCACGGTCCGATGTAGGTCGGGTCCGAACAACGATGTTCAATACCTTTTTAGCTGGGGGTAAGAAATATGTCACTATCAGAAAAGTCTGGCAACGAGGTTTCCCTCGACTTCGAGGGAATGCAGCGTGACGCCTCCTTCTTCGACCTCATATGGGCTTCTGAAGGGTCGATCATCGGGTCGGGATGGCTCTTCGGGGCGCTGACCGCAGCCACCCTGGCAGGTCCAGCCGTCATCATCTCCTGGGCGGTCGCCTCGGTGATCATTATAATCTTGGCCTTGGTGCACGCCGAGCTGGGCGGGATGTTCCCCGTTACCGGGGGCACGAGCCGCTACCCGCACTACAGCTTCGGGAGTTTCGCCGGCGCAACCTTCGGCTGGTTCGCCTACGTACAGGCTGCGGCTGTCGCCCCGATCGAAGTCCTTGCTGTCATCCAGTACTTCAGCTCAGTGTCATGGGCGCACGGCATATGGAACGCTAACAAGGGAGTCCTCTCCGGCAGCGGCATCGTCGTAGCGATCATATTGATGGTGCTGTTCACAGCGGTCAACCTGATCGGTATCCGCTGGCTCGCCCGGGCCAACACTTCTATCACCACGTGGAAGGTGGTGATCCCGATCCTCACGATCGTCATCTTCTTGCTGTTCAAGATGCACAGCGGGAACTTCACAGGTGGTGGAGGGTTCTTCCTGAAGAGCGGAGCCTTCAAGGCGATCCTGGACGCGATCCCCGCAGGCGGCATCGTCTTTTCACTTCTTGGCTTCGAGCAGGCCGTGCAGATCGCTGGTGAGAGCAAGAACCCCTCCCGGGACGTGCCCCGGGCCGTAATCGGTTCGATCCTCCTCGGCGGGCTCATCTACATTCTCGTGCAGGTGGCTTTCATCGGAGCCCTAGACCCCAAGCTGCTCACAGAGGCCGGCACTTGGGCGAACCTCAACGACCCCAAAACCAAGGATGCTGCCATTCTCGCCTTGCAGGCGTCCCCGTTCTTCACCGTCGCCAAGCTCGCTGGTATCGGCTGGCTGGCATGGATCCTGCGGGTCGACGCGGCCGTCTCGCCCGGCGGAACCGCCCTCATCTACCTGACATCAGCGTCGCGGATCAGCTTCGGGTTGTCGAAGAACGGTTACATCCCGGAAGCCTTCGAGAAGAACAACAAGTTTAAAGTGCCCACCGTTGCGATCTTGGTCACCTCCGGTGTGGGTATCTTGTTCTTGCTGCCTTTCCCGAGCTGGAACAGCATGGTCGGGGTTATCACCTCCGCCTCGGTGATCATGTACGCGGGAGCACCGCTGGCACTCGGCGCCTTGCGCAAGTCCAAGGCCGACCTGCCCAGGCCGTATCGTCTGCCGGCAGCGAACGTCCTCGCTCCTTTGTCCTTCGTGCTGGCAAACTGGATCGTCTACTGGGCAGGGTGGGTTACCTACGCGACTCTCATGGTGTTCTTCATTATCGGTGTGATCCTCATCGGCGCTTCGTTCGTCTTCAAGCTGAACCCTCACAAGCCCGACATCGACTGGACGGCTGCTGTCTGGGTGATCCCCTACCTCGTCGGCATGGGGATTATCTCTTGGTATGGCCAGTTCGGGACGGGTCACCCCTTCAACGGTTACTACGGATTCGAGCACATTCTCAACGGCGGGACTCTCGCTATCCCGTTCTACTGGGACCTCGTCGTGGTGGCAGCGTTCAGCCTGGTCATCTACTACGGCGCTCAGTACTTCCGGCTGCCGAGCGCCCGGGTCGACAAGTACATCGAGGAGGTCTATCCGGCCCCGGCCGAGTAGAACCTCTGCGGCAACGGTCGGCGGGTGCGCTCAGCCAGGGCGCCCTGCCGACTGGTGCGCGCTCGGGCACGGACGGACCCCGCTGGGCACCACCACGGTCGAAGCTGGACCAACCTGCGCCGACTAACGCCTCGGCGGTAGCGTCTAGGCATGCCCGCAGGAAAGACGAAGACCAACGACAGTTTCGGCGCCCGCTCCCGGATCGCTGTAGGCGACCGCAGCTACGAGGTATTCCGCTTGGATGCCCTGCATGGGGTGCAGCGGTTGCCTTTCTCGCTGAAGATTCTCTTGGAGAACCTGCTTAGAAACGAAGACGGTTCAACGGTCACTGCGTCCGACGTCGAGGCTTTGGCCGCGTGGGATCCAACAGCAGAGGCCGACAAGGAGATCGCTTTCGCACCAGCCCGGATCCTGATGCAGGACTTCACGGGGGTCCCCGCAGTGGTGGACCTGGCAGCGATGAGGGATGCGATGTCGGAGCTGGGAGGAGACCCGGCGAGAGTGAACCCGCTGATCCCCGCCGAGTTGGTGATCGACCATTCGGTTATAGCCGACTTTTACGGTTCGAGAGATGCCTTCGCCAAGAACGCCGCACTGGAGTTCGAGCGCAACGAGGAGCGTTACCGCTTCCTGCGCTGGGGCCAGAGCGCTTTCGACACCCTCAAAGTCGTCCCGCCGGACACAGGGATTTGCCATCAAGTGAACCTGGAGTACCTCGCCAGGGTTGTGTTCAGCGACGACGAAGGGCGCGCCTACCCCGACACCCTCCTCGGAACCGACTCGCACACCACGATGATCAACGGGTTAGGAGTGCTCGGCTGGGGTGTCGGGGGTATCGAGGCTGAGGCGGCGATGCTCGGCCAGCCGGTGTCGATGCTCACCCCGCGGGTGGTCGGTTTCGAGCTGACCGGGGAGCTGCCGGCCGGTTCGACCGCTACCGACCTCGTACTCACCGTGACAGAGATGCTCCGGTCGCATGGCGTGGTAGGTAAGTTCGTCGAGTTCTACGGGGAGGGGGTCTCCTCGGTACCCCTCGCGAACCGGGCGACGATCGGCAACATGTCCCCCGAGTACGGCTCCACGTGCGCGATCTTCCCCATAGACGGCGAAACCTTGCGCTACCTTCGCCTAACTGGCCGCAGCCCTGAAAGGGTGGCCCTGGTGGAGGCTTACGCCAAAGAACAGGGCCTGTGGCACGACCCGAGCCACTCCCCGGAGTTCTCGGAGCGTCTCAGCCTCGACCTTTCGCAGGTAGTCCCGTCTATCGCCGGGCCGTCCAGACCCCAGGACCGGGTGCGCCTCGACCAGGCCGCTTCGCGCTATCCGGCTGCGGCGGCGAAAGTCCTGGGGGCAGACGCGTCGTCGGGCACCCCGACAGCGCCTACACCCGTGCTCCTCGAAGACGGGACCGCTTTCGACATGGACCACGGGCACGTCGTCATAGCGGCTATCACTTCCTGCACGAACACGTCCAACCCTTCGGTAATGGTCGCTGCGGGCCTGCTGGCCAAGAAAGCAGTCGAGAAGGGTTTGACCTCGAAGCCGTGGGTGAAGACTACGTTGGCTCCCGGCTCAAAGGTGGTCATGGAATATCTCGAGGCTGCCGACCTCGTCAGCTACCTCGAAAAGCTCGGGTTCAGCCTGGTTGGTTACGGCTGCACCACCTGCATCGGCAACAGCGGCCCACTGCCCGCTCCGATATCGGCAGCTATCAACGCCTCCAACCTCGCAGCGGTCGCCGTGCTTTCGGGCAACAGGAACTTCGAGGGTCGCATCAGCCCCGACGTGAGAATGAACTACCTGGCCTCGCCGCCGCTGGTAGTCGCCTATGCCCTGGCCGGCTCGATGGCGCTGGACCTGACGACAGAACCGCTCGGCTCCGACCCGGCCGGCCGGCCGGTCTACCTCTCTGACGTGTGGCCGTCCCCGGCGGAGGTAGCAGGTCTCGTCGGGGCGTCCATCAGGTCTGAGATGTTCTCGTCTTCCTACGGGTCGGTCTTCGACGGCGACGAGCGCTGGCGGAGCCTGCAGGTTCCCGACGGTGACGCCTACGCGTGGGACAGCAAATCCACTTACGTCCGCAAGCCGCCGTACTTCGATGGCATGACGATGACACCGAAGCCGCCTCAAGACATCCTCGGGGCGCGGGTACTAGCCAAGCTCGCCGACAGCGTCACCACGGATCACATCTCTCCGGCCGGCGACATCCGCCGTGACGGCCCGGCGGGCAAGTGGCTGACAGACGGGGGAGTGGACGTGTCAGACTTCAACTCTTTCGGGGCCCGCCGAGGTAACCACGAGGTCATGATCCGTGGGACTTTCGCGAACATAAGGTTGCGGAACCAATTGGCTCCCGGTACCGAAGGTGGAGTCACCCGTCACCTGCCCGACGGGGAGATGATGCCCATCTACGACGCTTCTATGCGATACCAGGCCGACGGGGTGCCCCTCGTGATCCTCGCAGGCAAGGAGTACGGTTCGGGCTCCTCGCGTGACTGGGCCGCGAAGGGCACCGCCCTGCTTGGTGTGAGGGCAGTCCTCGCCGAGAGCTTCGAACGCATCCACCGCTCCAACCTGGTGGGCATGGGAATCGCTCCGCTGCAGTACCTCGAAGGCGACAACGCAGAGAGTCTCGGGCTGACGGGGGAGGAGACCTTCGACGTGACAGGCCTGGCGGCCGCGGGGAGCGACGGCCCGATGCCGCGTGAGGTTTCGCTGAGTGCTTTCCGGCTCGACGGGACTAGGGTGGATTTCAAGGCGAGACTGCGCATCGACACCCCTAAAGAGGCCGACTATTACCGCCACGGCGGAATCCTCTTGTACGTGCTCCGCCAGCTTCGCGGCGACTGAGCGAGCCAGGCGGGCCGCGAAGCCGCTTCGCTGGGCTAGGTTAGGGAGATGGGCGCCAGCGCAGCCTTCTTCGACTTGGACCGGACTCTGCTGGCGACCTCCAGCGCTCCTGTCCTCCACGACGCTCTTGTTGCGGCGGGAGTGATGGGCGGTCGGACCTTACCGGGGTCTTCGTTGCTTCTCGGTGTCTACAACCGATTTGGGGAGACGACACCATCTATGGCGCTAGCCCGGTCGGCCGTGGTCGGCGCAAGAGGCAGGAGTCTCAGCAGCGTCGTCGCTGCTGCGGAGCAGGCTGCGCCTCTCCTGGAGGCTATGGTCGCGCCGAGGGCGAGGAGGCTCATCGAGGAGCAGCGCCGCAAAGGCAGGCTGCTGGTGATGGCCACGACTACCCCAGAGCACCTAGTGACGCCTTTGGCGCGGCGTCTCGGCTTCGATGACGTCGTAGCGACCCGGTACGCCACGAAGGTCTCCGAGGACGGCGTCGCCAGGTTCACCGGACGTCTGGATGGGGGTTTCGTGTGGGGTGTCGGGAAGCTCCTGGCCGTCCGTCGATGGGCTAGACGGTCGCAGGTTCACCTCGGCGATTGCGCAGCCTTCTCCGATAGTATCTACGACCTGGCTCTGCTCTCCTCGGTCGGGGAGCCCTGTGCCGTCAATCCTGACATCCGCCTCGCCCCGGTCGCCCACCTGAGACGGTGGCGTGTCGTCAACCTCGACGCACCGTCGGGAGTGCCCAAGGCGTTCGGCGTAGAGCCCCTGGACGCTGTCAAGGTCATGTTGCCGTGCTTTGCCGCCGGTTTCGCTCGTTTCGACATCTCGGGGATCGAGAACATCCCCCCTGGCGGACCGGCGATAGTCGCCGCTAACCACCGCAGCTACTTCGACCCTGTCGCCTATGGGCTGGCGGTGTTCGGGGCCGGTCGCTATCCGAGAGGGTTAGCCAAGAAGGAGCTCTTCGACGCTCCGCTGTTGGGAAAGCTTCTGGAAGCGGCCGGCGCCATCCGTGTGGAGCGCGACGGGAGATCCTCCGACGCCTACGAGCAGGCGCTGGAGGATCTCGAGGGTGGCGAGGTCGTCGTAATAGCCCCTCAGGCGACGATCCCACGAGGTGAGGCGTTCTTCGACCCGGAGCTGCGAGGCAAGACCGGAACCGCTAGGTTGGCGGCCGCCACCGGCGCCCCGGTGGTCCCTCTCGGGTTGTGGGGAACTGAGGTTGTCTGGCCTCGCGCGGCGCGGCTTCCGAAACCGTCCGGGCCTGCCAGCGCACCCGTCGTGAGGGTGAGGGTAGGTCGCCCGGTGGAGGGTCTCGGCGGGATCGACGCAGAGTCGGACACGAAGCGGATCATGGCGTCTATATCCGAACTGCTACCTCCCGAAGCCAGGGTGAGGCGTACCCCAAACCCGGAGGAATTGGCAAGGACCTTCCCGCCCTGACAGGAAACTTCAGAAATAACGGTAGTTTGCCGAGGTACCTCCTATGGACTTCGAGGCTGGCATGAGCGACAATCCACATGAAGACAATCCGAACGAGGACACTCCCCCTCGTGACCCAGAAAGCGAGCAGTGGGGTGGCCAGCCCACGGAAAGTTATCAGGAGTGGTCTCAGCCGCCTCACGACACCGACCAGGCCGAGCATTCCCAATCCTGGGAGGAGCAGGCGAGCGAGCCAGGCGTTCCAGGCGAAGACCAGCCCGTGCCGGAGAGGGATGAGACCTCTGACGTGCTCGCGCAGGTGATCGCCAGAGTCGCTGAGGACATGACTGTTCTAAACGAAGCTGCCGAGCAGACGGCACGGCTGCGGGCGGCTGCCGAGCAGACCCTCGAGAGCAACCTCGCTGCTCTGAGGTCCGCCCACGAACGGATCATGACCGAGCGGGCTAATCTCGCAGCGGATCGAGACGAAGCGCGAAGCTTGATCGAGCGGGCCAATGAGGAATCGTCTCAGATGCTGTCAGCAGCAAGACAAGAAGCCGAAACTCTCGTCGGCGAGGCGCGCTCAGAGTCCGACCGGATCATTGACGAGGCCCGCCGGCACGCCGAAGAGCTGATCGTGTCGGCGCGAGCGAACGCCGAGGCGCTGCGCGAGGAGGCCCGCTCCGCCGGCCAAGCAGAGCTCGACGCTCTCAAGCAGGAGTTCCGTTCTAGGGTCCTAGCTTTGAGCGAAGCGCTCGGCGCGGCCTCGGCTAGCCTGGGACGATTCTTGGAGGCGGACTCGTCTGCCGCAGATAACACCTGAGTCGAGCTGTAATGGAAAGTCCACAGGACTCCTTTCCAGGCGGTCACTCCACCAAGGCTGAGGACGGCTTCGCTTCGACGCTCGACCAGCTCGCCGTTCTCATGGCCCAGGCGGAGGAGCTGGCATCGTGGGCCTCCTCGACTCAGATCGTTGCGCCCGAATCGGACTCGACTGAGCCCGAAGGCGACGCCAGCACAGACAGCGACTCCAGCACAGACAGCGACGCCAGCACAGACAGCGGGGATCCTGTCGAGTCTCCGAGCCTGGATGGGGCCGACCAGCAGGTGGGATCCCCCGCAGACGATCCGATCGGAGCCACCTTGATGTCTATGGTCGCCGACGGGCGTATCGCCGCGGTCGTCGTAGCCGGGGAGGGATCGGCAGAGACGCTCGGAAAGCCTCGCTGTGTCGAAGAGTCTTCGCTGGCGGCCCTTGGCTCGCTTGCACCCAAAGGGGCCGTGCTCGAGGTCACCACCACGCAGGGCGAACTGAGAGCGCTGCGCGTGGGAAGCTGGACTTTCGCTGTCGAGGTCGGCTCGGCTGTGCCCGACGACGTAGACACCCTCCTCGGCGAACTGCTTGCTCTCAGCCAGCAGGGAACCTCCGTGGTGGAGCCGTGACAGAGGTTTTCGTCTTGCTCGTCGGGGTTGTTGCGTTCGGCGGGTCGATCTTCTGGAAGCGACGCCAAGTGGCAAAAGCACCTGCCGCACCGGCCGTCGAAGAGCGAGCTGTGGCGGCCCCGGACGGCGCAATGGCGTCCGGTTACTCCGCGCCGAGCGGGGAGCTCCAAGATGATGAAGCTTTCGCAGAGTTATCCGTGGCCTTGCGAAGCCCTCATGTCCGAGTGCCAGCACCAACAGAACCGCCCGACCCTGTAGCCGTAGCAGTCTGCGCAGCCCTGTCAGACGGTGTCGTCTCAGTCCGGTTGCGTACCCCCAGCGGAACGAAGGTCCTCTACTAGCCCTGGAGGGTCCCGGCGTTGTGCGCGCCGCTTTGGCTGTCCCTGACGTGCAAGCGGCGCCTCAGGGTCTGTGGTTCCAAGGCCACCGGCTGCCCCCACCTTTAGGTCCTACCCCCGACCTCTCCTGTCCCAAAGCCCACGATCGTCGCCACGGGGTCGCGTCCGGACCAGACAGCGGTGGGGTTGCGCCTGTCGCGGCTCTGCGCCTCGCCGAATACCAGTCGCCTGCGAGCTCATCAGCCAGTCCGGCGATAGCGTTCTCTATCGTATGGGCGAACGTCCGGGAGTCGCCGTCTGAGGGGGGGAAGATCGGCGCGCCGAAGTTGACAGTAACGTGACCAGGCGTCGGGCGCCGCGAGCCTTTGGGCAGTATCCTGGCTGTGCCCTCAAGGTACAACGGCACCACCGGAACCGAGCTCCGCACTGCCAGCCATGCGGCTCCCGGCCTGTGGGGCTGGCCCCACCCGTCCGGGCTGCGTCCCCCTTCGGGGAAAATAAGCATGCTCCAACCGTCGTCTAGGAGTTGTGTGGCTCGACCGGCGGACGTTCGCGACACCCGCTGGCGTTCCATCGGCACGGCGTTCAAAGCCAGCGCCGACAGTACCGCCTTGGGATGCGTGTCGAAAAAGTAGTCAGCCGCCCCCGCTACGAACATTTCGTCCCGCCAGCGGGTTGGTATGACCGAAATGATCAACGGCGTGTCGAGGTGGCTCGAATGGTTCGCTGCGAAGATTGCAGGCTCGTCGAAGTGCCCCAAACGGTCGAGGCCGCGAACGGTCGGAGAGGTCACTGCCCGCAGGATCGGGTTCGCTATCGCTGTTTGGAGTGCGGTTCTCGCTGCGCGCGCAACCGGTGAGCGAGCCCAGTCGCTGTCGTAGTAGACACCGAGGTTCCTGTCAACAGGGGGACGCTCGACCGTCCCCGGCCACGGCGGGGAGCCGAGGGGAAACGTCGAGCTGGTACGGATGCGCCTCCTTATCACCGCTCGTGCGCCCGTCCAGGACCATGCGGATATCGGGAGGCGCTTGTCCGGGGGACGGCCGCCGGGCAGCTGGACGCTCATTTCACGTCGGCGATCATGATCGGCGGGCAGTGAAAGTGGCTGATGGTTGGCTCGTCGCCGACCACGTCAGAGGCCATCTCCAAGGCGTCAGCGATGGTACTCGCCGGGGAGAAGCCGAGCCGGCGGACCGCCTTGCGGTCACCTCCGACGATGATCACCCTGGCGAGGTGCTCCAACGCGTGAGCACCCCAGTACCACATGTAGAACGGGTGCACCCCGTGGTACGCGTGGCTCGTGCGGTAAAGGTGGCGGTACCAGTCGTCTGTCGCGAAGCGTTTCTCGTAGTTCTTCTCGATAGCCACCGGGTCGGTGGTCTCCGAGAGGACCTCCTCGAAGAAGTCTATGTAGGACGGGTGGTGCACCGGGTGGAAAGCCCACGGCGTCGGGTGCGACAGGATTGCCACGCCACCTTCGCGGACGATCGGCCGGCCGCGGTACAAGTTGAAAAGGTAGCCGAGACCCATGCACATCACCAGTATCGGGTTCATTATCGAGTTGACGTTGTAAGGGCAGATGTGCGGCAGCCCGAATATGGCGACGTCGGTCTGGCCTCGCACCTCGACCAGCTGCTGGCGGTGCACCATGCGGGTCGTTTCGGCGTGAACCGCTTCCACCTCTCCGGCGTACACGGACGTCATGGAGTGGGGCGCTTTGATCGACTGGAAAAGCGAACGGGCTGCCCTGGGCGTCAGAATGGATAGTGCCCGGGTCGACGCTACGTAGGAGGCACGGTCGCGGGTATTCCATTCCCACTCGCGCTTTTGCAGGAAGGCGGTCTGAGGGGGGAAGGCGTCGTTGTTCAGCGTCGTTTCGATCTGGAAGATGTTTACTCCGCTCGCGGCAAGTAGGCGTCCCATGCGCCAGTTGGAACTGTGCAGGGCCGAATGCTCTGGATCCATGAACGACTTGCTGTGGCGCATAGTCTTCACGTTGTGGTGATGTCGCAGGCTGCGGTAGCTGGCCAGGCCGGTGGCGACGCTCTTGTGTCCGCCGTCCATTGCGACCAGGTTTATATTGACGTAGACGATCAGGTCGGACTCCGCCGCACGCCGGTTGATCTCCACGTCCTCGCCCAGCTCTGTGACACCTATGTGGACTAGGCCGTCCGGGTCCTCCGCGTCGTGTTGGAGCAGACGGCCGATGGGAGCGAAGGAGTCGTATACCCGATCCCCGATCGCGTGACGCAGTTCTGCCTCGGTCATCCGCCGGTGCAGCGCGAGGGCGCATATGAGCGCAACGTCGTCGACTCCCGCAGCAGCCGCGACGTCTAGGACCGCTTCGATCACACGCTGACGGTTGTCCGGCCGGCGCATCGGAGGCAGAGGCAGGGAGATGTCGTCGAAGGCGATCGTTAGGCGCATCCCCGCAAACAGCAGTTCGCGTAAGGGTTTGCTGTCCCCGAGCGGCGATTCCAGGGCCTCCCTGATCGCAGTGTCCGGATCTTTCAGCGGCTCGAGAGGTTCCGGTGGGTAGATAACCCTCGAACGTCCTGCCGGAAGGTTCTCCAGGCGGAAGCCTTCCCCGTGCCAGGTGAGGATCGGCGGAGTCGAACGGTCCACTTCGAGTACGAATCCGGGTCGGGTCATGACGGGTGCTGTACCTACCTTCTCTTCTCTTGGCGCATGTCGAAGACGACTTTCGTCGCTCCGCGAACGCCGGCGTGGGACGCGTGCTCTAGGGCGTCGCTGTGACGGTCGAGTGGATAGCGGGCGCTGACAAGACGCCCCAGGTCGTGCTCGGCTATCAGCTGCATTGCCAGGTCGAAGCTGTGACGGTCGCCAGCGTGGCGTTCGGGCCCGTAAGCGTAGGCGCCGGCCAGGCGAAGTTCGCGCTGCCACAACGCCGTGAGGTCGACACCGACATGTCCGGGCATGCCGGCGAGGACGACCGTGGCCCCGGGAGCGGCGACGGCTGTCGACTCGCTTAGCGACTCCGACGTGCCGACACAGTCAAACACGACGTCTGCGCCTCCTGTCAACTGGCCACTGTCGAGAATCCACGACCCTGTAGCCCTGCGAACAGCTCGGCGGAGCTCGTCTGGGCCCGCCACGAAGTCAGCTCCCAGCTGTCGCGCGAGCCGTCGCTGCTCGGGGTGTTTAGCCACGGCTATGACAGTCGTGACGTCGTCACGCAATGACCTGATCGCTGCGATCGTGGCGAGGCCTATAGTCCCAGCCCCAATCACTGTAGCGACCCGTCCCTCTCCGGGTGGGGAGCTCAGAGCGGCATGAACCGAGCAGGCGACCGGCTCAACCATGACGGCCGCCTCGTCGCTCCATGCAGCGGGAACAGCGTGGAGCTGTTGGCGGTGCGCTACGAGAGCGCCCGACCATCCGCCGCCGGTCTGGTTGCAGTAGCCGGTCTGCAGGCCGACGGCGATGTGCCCGGCTGCGAGGTTCTCGCAGCGGTTGGTTCGCCCGTCGGCACACCACGAGCACACAGGGTCGACCCCTCGGATCCGGCAGTGCAGGACGGGCTCGACGACGACACGTTCGCCGTCAGCGGTCTCTGCGACGATCTCGTGTCCAGGTACGAAAGGGAAGCTCACATACGGTTCGAACCATCGCGACGCTCTGCCGTACACCGTGGCCAGGTCACTACCGCAAATCCCCGACAGCAGCGGTCGGATCGTAACCCACTCAGGGCCAGGCAGCACCGGTGGATCCGTCTCGGTGAGGCGGACAACCGCCGGACGCGACGACACTCTGGCTGTCACGAAGCGCGCTAGCGAGCGTTCGACTTGAAGCGCCCTCACGGCAGCGGGCCTATCGGCAGGAGCGGCCTCGGGCCGCCGGGCGATCTCGGCCAGTGCTCGACGTGCCATCCGCGTCGCCTGGCTATGGCCGCAAGCTTAGTTTCGGGGTTTACCGCCACGGGATGGCCAGCGGCTTCGAGCATAGGAAGGTCGCTTGCCGAGTCGGCGTAAGCGACCGCCTCGGCGAGGTCGATGCCCTGTGAGCGGGCATAGTCGGCCATTATCAAAGCGCGGGCTTCACCCGTCGGCGGCGCGTCCTCGAGCTCCCCGGTCAACACGGACCCGTTCCTTGTCAGTTTGGCACATACGATCTCGTCGAAAAGCGGTCGCAGCGGTTCGACCATGACGTCCAAAGCCCCGGTGATTAGAAGCGTCTTGTGACCTGCCTGTCGATGCTCACGGACGCGGCGGATCCCTGCGGGGAAAGACTTGGTGATCACAAGGTCACTGAACATCTCCCAAGCGTCGGCTTGAAGCTGCGCCAATGGGGCCCCCTCATACCGGCGGTAGAAGTAACGAAGGAAGTCGCTTCGGTCCGCCCGATCCGCTGCGAGCAGGCGCGGCGCTTCTCGTAGAGTCCGGGCTACGAATCGTACCCGGTCGGCCCCGGACTCGTGCCGAGTCGCAAGCCACGAGTAGGAGTCGACGACGTTAGAAGCGATCAACGTGTTCTCCAGGTCGAACACGGCCAGCTGACGCGACTCCGACAGCACAGCCCGCTTGCCGCGCTCCTGGCGCGAAAGGGTCGCGGAGCGCTCGGAGCGATGCGACGCTCCGACGAGGCGTACCCTGGCGTGGGAAACCACCGACGGTAGGTAAACTTCCTGGCAGTACGATCTCCACTCGAGGATCGCAGGGTCGAAGCAGAAATCATTTCTGTCGACTTCGGGGAGGGTCTCGTACAGCTCGACGAGCCGTTGTACGGAGAAGATTGCCTCGGTCTCGGTGTACGCGCCGTAAAGCTCGACGTAGGACAGGGCCCTGTCCACCTCCGCGCGGCGTTCTTCGAGTCTGGCGCTCAGCTCGGCGCGCTTGCCTCGGAGCGGGAGCGCCTGGAGGACCTGCTCTGCGCCTCCAAGAGTCCTGCCGGCACGCTCGAGTTGTCGTGCGACTCGCTGCCGTCCCGGGAAAGACCATTCAGGGACGGTGATCGGCTGGTCTGAGGAGTCGGCGACCGGGTTCGCCTGGAACCACTCTCTCACCAAGTCGACGAGCTGACGATATCGCAGCGGGTTGCGCGATCCCGACGCGCAGTGCAACACGTCTGGGTTTTCGAGGGGTCCGCGAGCTGCAACGGCAATGATACAAGCGACCACCAGGTCGACTGGTATCACGTCTATGACCCCTTCGGGGACTCCGGGGAACTCCTTGAGGAGGCCTTTGGCGTAGGAGATGATCACCGGGTCCGCCATGCGAAACCCCCTGATCCAGCCCGGCGTCGGTTCTGCCAATGCTGCTTCGATTATTGACGGTCGCACGATGCTGAGCGGAAGGTCCCTCCGCTCCTCGAGAAGCGCCCGCTCGCCGAGAGCCTTCGTGTAAGCGTAGGCGTCCGGCCAGCCAAGGCCGCGTGCCCTGGCCTTGCCCAACGCCACCATCTGGTCTTGGACCCACTCCTCGCGCAGCTTCTCTGCCCGCGCTGACAGGAGCGGAGTTCCCGCCGCGCCAAGCTCCCTGCGGGCGCGCCGAGCGAAGTCGGATAGCATTTTCGGCTCCCGGCTCCTGGCGTCTTGCTCCGACCTGGCCCGCCGGGCTGCGTCAACTTCGGGTCTCCAAGCAAGCTCCGTCGACCACGGAGTGTCGGAGAGAGCCGCTTCGGGTGCCGTTCCCCTGCGAGAGCCGGCCACGTAGGCGGTGGAGATGGAGATCAGGTGCGGCAAACGCGCTCGGGCGCCCTGGTCGGAGTGCAAATCGAGCAGCGTCCGGGCGACCCTAGTCGGCCCGAGAAGGTTGATCTCCACCGCTGAGTCCAGAGCCGAGTCGAAGCTGACCGTGGCGGCGGAGTGGATGACCACCTCACAGGAACCGAGCAGGGCCTTCCCCTCAGCGTCAAGTCCCAGGCCGTCCAGGCCGACGTCGCCGGCCATCACGTGGAGGCGGCGGGATACCAACTCTTCGAAGCTTTCTCCGGTCTCAGCTCGGAAGCGTTCGAAGCAGTTGTTGCGGAGCACTTCCCTGCGAACCCTGTCGGGGGCTCCGCGCCGGCCGGGGCGGATCAGCAGAGCAACTTCGCAACCCGGCACGCATCGCAACAGCCGCTCCGTGAGGGCAGTACCGAGAAACCCGGTCGCTCCTGTGATCGCAATCCTCTTACCCTCGAGTGACTCGCGCAGCACCGCAACTGTCTACCATATGGTAGGTGCCCGCTCCAGAAAAACGTCTCGACCTCGCGAGAGTATCGACGCGCCGGCGTGTCATCGACGCCGCCCTGGTAGCCTTCGCCCGCCGCGGCTATGACGTAACTTCCCTGGACTCATTGGCTGCGGAGCTGGGCATCACCAAGCAGACGATCCTCTACTACTTCCCGTCCAAAGAGGCGCTTTTGGGGGTGGTGGTAGACGACGTCGCTGCCGACGTCTACGCAGCACTCCTGCAGGCCCAAGTAGACGGCGGTGCGTGGCAGAAGGTGCGGGGGGTGGTGCGAAGCGTGTTCTCTATCGCGGGAACACGTCCGGAAGTGCTCGGACTGATCAGGGAAGTCGCCAGGCTCGGACCACCCGCCGCAACCCGCCTGGCCGGGCATCTGAGCCCACTGATCGACAAGGCGACCACCTACTTGGAGTCGGCAATGGACCTCGGGGAGCTGCGCCGCCAAGACGCCAGGCTCCTGCTGCTCACCTCGTATTCGACGGTCGTAGGGATGGTCACCGAGGGGGAGGTGCTGCGAACGCTCGGCTTGGACTCGTCGGCGCGGTCCCTGGTCCGCCAACGCACCGCGGCGCTGTCGTTCCTCCAAGCGGCGTTGACTCCCTCGTTACCAGGGATCTAGCGTCGCTTGGAGCGTTGGGCCTTCGGTGGCGTGTAGCGACCGGAACGACGAGGTGCGCTCGGCGTCTGAACGGCGTCTTTAGCCTTGCGGTTGGGTCGTGTCCTCGCAGGGGCCGCCGAGCGGCGGGATCGTGCTGCCACCAGCTCGGTCTTCATCCGCTTGCGGTGGCGTTGGGTGAGAACTAGCGAGTACGCAAAAGGCAACGCCAGGGAGAACACATGCGCCAACTGGAGCGAGTTGGGAACCTTGGGAAGGTCGATCAGGAAGGCGGCGGCGATCACAGCGAACGCCACCAAGACCCTGTTTTTCGTCTGGAGGAATCCGAACAGCGAAATGCCGGCCGCGACACCGACTCCGGCGAGAGCGGTCGAAGGATGCGCTGGCGCCCCTTTGCCTGAGGTCACCGTCAGGTTGAGGATGCCTACCACGACAAGCTCCAAGGCCACGACGTAGCCGTAGAGAGGCTCGGTTCCTCTCATAGCGGACGCCTTCAGGCCGTCGTCGGGCGGGGGAGCGGGAGCTTCACGGGGCTGCCCTGGGAGGCCGTCACGCCGCCTTAAGAGGTTCATAGCTGCCCTGTGGAGCTTGGCTCGCTGCCAGGCGGATCGTCGCGGCGCTCCTTGACGCCGTCCCGGTCGCCCTGCGAGGCAGCCTCGCGGTTCGAACCTTCTATTAGCCAGGGCCGTATGCTCACGATGCTCTGGCGCGGTCTGAGCACTTCCACCTCGGCGTCGACAGGCAGGTCCCGCGGTGGGGTCCCCGAGGTCTCGATCATGATCGAAGGCTGCTCCCTTGGAGCTTCGAGGGCCTGCTGGAACCCGAGCGCCAACCCGGTGAGGATCGCGCCTGTCGCACTTCGCCGCCGCCACGCCTCCAGCTTGGGTGGCAGAGCGGAAGACGGAGGCACCGCCTGATGTTCCCCGGCGGGTTCTACGTAGCCGTCGAGCCCGACAGCTTCGCCGTCTACAGCGGCGTCATGTTCCGCGGATGTTGGCTCGTCGCTCTCGCCGTCCTCGGACCTGTCTCGTTCCACCCTCTCAGGCTACCCCGCCTGATAGGCGAAGGGGAGTGGCGCCGGAAGGAGAGTGTCCCCGACCAGGAACCGGTCGACGTGCATGGCTGCTGAACGGCCCTCTGCTATCGCCCAGACGATCAGGCTCTGGCCTCGCCCGGCGTCGCCGCACGCGAACACCCCCGGCTGCGGGGTGCTGTAGTCGTCGCCTCGCGGCATGTTCCCGCGTGGTGTCGGCGCCAGGCCGAACGCCTCAACAAGAGCGGGCTGAGGCCCCGAGAATCCGAGAGCGAGCAGGACCAGGTCGCAGGGAAGCTCGAAGTCGGTTCCTGCAACAGCCTCGAAGGTGGTGCGCCCCCCGACGGTGTGGACGTCGACTTCGCAGCCTCGCAGCGCCCTCACCGCTCCGTTTTCGTCGCCTACGAACTCCGTCGTCGACACGGCGAAGAGGCGGTCTCCGCCCTCTTCGTGGGCGGAGGAAGTCCGGAACATCAAAGGCCAGGTGGGCCACGGAGTCGAAGGGTCCCTTTCGTCGGGAGGTCTTGGCATGATCTCCAACTGGTGTACCGAGCGTGCGCCCTGGCGGTGGGCGGTTCCGAGGCAGTCCGCCCCCGTGTCGCCGCCACCGATGATGACGACTCTCTTTCCCCGGGCGGATATGGCAGTCGCGCCAGCGGGGTTCTCTGCGCCGACCGCGCGGTTCGCGAGAGGCAGGTACTCCATCGCCTGGTGTATCCCCGCCAAGTTACGGCCGGGGATCGTAAGGTCCCGCGGCACGGTCGAACCGCACGCAATTACCACGGCGTCGAAGCCGGCTATCAACTCTGACGCGGCGATGCGTCCAGGTCCCGGCGTCGCGGAGATCTCGGTGGCGCAGACGAACCGAGTTCCTTCCTCCGACATCAAATCCAGTCTCCTGTCGAGGTGTCGCTTCTCGAGCTTGAATTCGGGAATTCCGTAACGCAGCAGTCCGCCTGGCTTGTCTTCTCGCTCGAAGACGGTTACGTCGTGGCCAGCCCGGGTGAGCTGCTGTGCAGCAGCCAGGCCGGCCGGTCCTGAGCCGACCACTGCGACCGTCTTGTCGGTCCGAACGCTGGCGGGTTCGGCGGTAACCCAACCCTGCTCGAAGGCAGTGTCGATGATCGACACTTCGACCTGCTTTATCGTCACAGGCTGGGCGTTGATCCCAAGGACGCACGCGGCCTCGCAGGGAGCGGGGCAGAGACGTCCCGTGAACTCGGGGAAGTTGTTTGTCGCATGCAGCCGCTCGGTGGCTTCACGCCAGTGACCCTTGTAGACGAGGTCGTTCCAGTCGGGGATCAGATTCCCTAACGGGCACCCGTCGTTGCAGAACGGGATGCCACAGTCCATGCAGCGGCTGGCTTGGGTTTCGAGACGCTGGCGCGAGAATGGCTCATACACCTCGTTCCAGTCGGCGATCCTTACGTGGATCGGGCGGCGGTCCGGAAGCTCCCGCTGGAACTCCATGAAGCCGGTCGGCTTACCCATGCGCCACCACCATCACCGCAGCCTCAGCTTGCGCACCCGACTCTTCAGCTGCGCGCTGGGCTTCCATCACCCTGCGGTAGTCGCGTGGCATCACTTTCGCGAACTCGTCTGACGCCCGATGCCAGCGTGACAGAAGAGACGCTGCTACCGTCGAAGCGGTGTAGGCGAGATGCCTCTCCAGCGCGTCGTGTATCCAACCAAGATCGTCGGGATCGCAGTCCTCGAGGTCGACAAGTTCGCCGTTGAGGTCACTTCCGAAGTCTCCCGAGGGATCCCAGACGTAGGCGACGCCTCCCGACATGCCCGCGCCGAAGTTCCGGCCTGTCGACCCGAGGACCATCACCTTCCCGCCGGTCATGTATTCGCAGCCGTGGTCGCCGACGCCTTCTACCACTGCCTCAGCCCCGGAGTTGCGAACGCAGAAGCGTTCGCCGACAACCCCCCGTATGTAGGCTTCACCGGAAGTCGCCCCGTAGAGGATCACGTTGCCGGCGATCACCTGCTCCTCGGCTTTGAAGCCGGGTGGTGACTCAGGGGACGGTGCGACCACGAGCCGTCCACCTGACAGGCCCTTGCCGAGGTAGTCGTTCGCGTCCCCGTAGAGTCGCAGCGTCACCCCTTTGGGCACGAAGGCGCCAAAACTCTGGCCGGCTGAGCCGCTGAACGAGATGTCGATAGTCGAGTCGGGCAGTCCCGCTGAACCGTAACGACGGCTGATCTCGGCGCCGAGCAGAGCGCCGACCGTCCTGTTAGCGTTACGCACACGCCGTTCGAGCACTACCGGCTCGGCACTGTCGATGGCTTCGCGGCACGCGTCTATGAGCTCACGGTCCAATACGCCGCCCAAACCGTGATCCTGGTCGACCATGTGACGTCGCGGCTCGTCTTCGTTCGAGGCGGAGGTGGCCAGGATCGGCGTGAGGTCCAGACCTTTCGCCTTCCAGTGATCGACGGCCTTCGTTGCGTCGAGCAGTTCGACACGTCCGATTACCTCGTCGAGGCTCCGGAATCCAAGGGCGGCGAGAAGCTCCCTTATTTCCTCGGCGACGTACTCGAAGAAGTTGACCACGAACTCCGGTTTGCCGCTGAAGCGTTTGCGCAGCTCGGGGTTCTGAGTGGCGATGCCAACCGGGCAGGTATCGAGGTGGCACACCCGCATCATGATGCAGCCGCTCACGACGAGCGGTGCGCTGGCAAAACCAAACTCCTCGGCACCGAGAAGGGCAGCGATAATGACGTCACGGCCCGTCTTGAGCTGGCCGTCGACCTGCACCACAATCCTGTCCCGCAGACGGTTGGCTATCAGCGTCTGCTGCGTCTCGGCAAGGCCGAGCTCCCAGGGGGCTCCGGCGTGCTTGAGGGACGTGAGCGGGGACGCGCCCGTTCCTCCGTCGTGGCCCGATATGAGAACGACATCAGCGTGGGCTTTGGCGACCCCGGCAGCAACGGTGCCGACTCCCACCTCAGCGACGAGCTTGACGTGTATGCGGGCCCTGTCATTCGCGTTCTTCAGGTCGAAGATCAACTGCGCAAGGTCCTCGATCGAGTAGATGTCATGGTGGGGCGGCGGTGAGATCAAACCCACCCCCGGAGTCGAATACCGGGTTCGGGCTATCCACGGGTAGACCTTGTGGCCGGGCAGTTGGCCGCCCTCGCCAGGCTTGGCGCCTTGAGCCATCTTTATCTGGATGTCGTCGGCGTTTACGAGGTACTCGCTGGTCACTCCGAAACGACCGGACGCCACCTGCTTGATAGCGCTGCGACGCAGGTCGCCGTTAGGATCGGGGGTGAAACGCTCTGGGTCTTCCCCTCCTTCACCGGTGTTGGAGCGGGCGCCTATGCGGTTCATGGCGATCGCGAGGGTCTCGTGAGCTTCGGCGGAGATGGAGCCGTAGGACATGGCTCCCGTGCTGAAGCGTTTGACGATCTCGCTGACAGGTTCAACTTCGTCCAGGGGCACCGGCGAGCGCCCCGTCTCGGCAGCGTCGCGAAGTCTAAGCAGGCCTCGCAGGGTCGCTAGATGGGTGGATTGGCTGTCTACGGCTTTGGTGTAGCTCTTGAAGATGTCGTAGCGACCCGACCGTGTCGAATGCTGTAAAAGTTGAACGGTCGTTGGGTTGAACAGGTGGTACTCGCCCTCCCGACGCCACTGGTACTCCCCGCCTACGTCGAGATCCCTGTGGGCTAGCTCGCTTGGACGGCCGGGCCAGGCGAGGCGGTGCCGAGCGAGAACCTCGCGTGCGATCTCGCCGAGGCCGATACCTTCGATCCGGCTCACCGTTCCAGTGAAGTAACGCTCCACTACGTCGCTGGCCAGTCCGATCGCTTCGAAGACCTGGGCGCCGGTGTAGGACGCTACCGTCGAGATGCCCATCTTGGACATCACCTTCAATATCCCCTTGCTTGCCGCCTTGATGTAGTTGCGGGTTGCCTGGCGAGGCGTGACTCCCGTGACGTCACCAGAGGCGACCAGATCAGTCACCGTATCAAGGGCTAAGTATGGGTTGATCGCCGCAGCGCCGTACCCGAGCAGGAGAGCCATGTGGTGCACCTCCCGGGCTTCGCCCGTCTCGACAACCAGGCCTACTCGGGTCCTGGTCTTCTCGTCGATGAGATGGTGGTGCACAGCGCTCACGAGCAGCAGGGCCGGGATGGGAGCCAAGTCTGCGCTGGCATGCCTATCCGACAAGACGATGATCGTGGCACCGTCACGTATTGCCTGGCTGACTTTGGTGCAGATATCGTCGAGGCTCGCTTGGAGAGCGCGTCCCGGGTCCTCCGCCTTTGCATCGAACAGCCCGTCGATAGCGAAAGTCCTCCACCCTTCGACGAGGCCGTCCTCGTCTATGTAGAGCAGCTTTGCGAGATCCTCGTTGGTGAGGATCGGCGCCGGGATGACGATCTGGCGGCAGCTCGCCGGCTCGGGGGACAGGAGGTTGCGTTCCGGGCCGATCGAAGTAGCAAGCGAAGTGACCAACTCCTCGCGTATCGCGTCGAGAGGGGGATTAGTCACCTGAGCGAACAGCTGGGTGAAATAGTCGTAGAGGAGGCGGGGGCGCTCGGAAAGGGCGGCTATAGGTGTGTCGGTACCCATCGAGCCGACCGGCTCGTAGCCGGTGGAGCACATCGGCCCGAGGAGAGTGTCGAGGTCTTCGAGCGTGTAGCCGAAGAGGCGCTGGTGAGTAACGACCGACGAGTGTTGGGGAGTGAGGGTGAAACGCGAAGGCAGGTCGTCGAAGAACACTTGGTTCTCTTCTAGCCAGCGAGCGTAGGGGTGCTCACCAGCGAGTTGGGCTTTGATCTCCTCGTCGGCGACGATACGCCCCTTGGAGGTGTCGACGAGGAACATACGCCCCGGCTGGAGCCGGCCCCGCTGGACCACTTTCGACGCTTCGATGTCGAGCACGCCTACCTCAGAAGCCATGACCACGAGGCCGTCGTCTGTGACCCAGTAGCGCGACGGGCGCAGACCGTTACGGTCAAGCACTGCGCCTATAACAGTGCCGTCAGTGAACGCTATCGACGCAGGGCCGTCCCATGGCTCCATGAGAGCCGCATGGAACTGGTAGAACGCCCGCTTGGCAGGGTCCATGCTTCGGTGGTTCTCCCAGGCTTCGGGAATCATCATCAGCACAGCGTGGGGAAGGGCTCGGCCTGCCATGTGCAAAAGCTCGAGAACCTCGTCGAAACTCGCCGAGTCGCTCGCTCCGGGGGTGATGATCGGGAAAATCTTTTCCAAGTCCCCGGGGATCAGATCGCAGGACAGGAGGGCCTCGCGGGCGCGCATCCAGTTGCGGTTACCGGCCACAGTGTTGATCTCGCCGTTGTGAGCAACGTAGCGGTATGGGTGCGCGAGCGGCCAGCTCGGGAACGTGTTGGTCGAGAAACGGCTGTGGACCAGTGCCAGCGCGCTTTCGGCACGCTCGTCGGACAGGTCCGCAAAGAAGGGTCGCACCTGTGGCGCTGTCAACATGCCTTTGTAAACAATGGTACGGCATGAAAGCGATGGGAAATACAGGTTTGGTATCTTCCGTTCGAGCGTCTTGCGAAGAACGAACGCTCTGCGCTCCAGCTGCATGCCGTCACCGTGCACTTCTGCCGGACGGGGCAGGGCTGAACTCGTGACAAACACCTGCCCCATATACGGCATAGCCTCGACCGCTGTTGCCCCTAGCTGGTCGCTGTTGACTGGGACTTCACGCCAGCCGGCAACCGTCATGTCCTGGGATGTTGCAACCGCCGCAATCTGCTCCGTCACGGCTGCCCGTTCCAAGCGGTCCCGGGGAAGGAAGGCTATCCCTGTTGCATACTGGCCGGCCTCGGGCAGGTCGAATTCGACCAGTTCCCGGTAGAGCCGGTCGGGTATCTGCAGGAGCAGGCCGGCACCGTCGCCGGTGTTGGCTTCCGCTCCGGAAGCCCCACGGTGCTCGAGATTGCAGAGTGCCTGCAATCCCATCTCGACGATCTCGTGGCTCCGCCGACCGTACATGTCGACCACGAAAGCGACGCCGCACGCGTCATGCTCAAATTCCGGGCGGTACAGCCCTTTGGGCTGATTGGGTGAAACCACTGGTCGTCCTTCCGGGGATCGATGTTCCTGGTCCTCGCTCGAAGGGGCGACACTGGCCCTCGCAGCGCATTTATAATAGCCGAAACGCAGAAGTGAACGTATGTTCTACTATACGTTCACCATCGACTAGCAAAAGCGCCCTGCGGGGCGCTACGCTCAGGTCGTCTTATAGGGGCGCTTAGCTCAGTCGGTTAGAGCGCAGCCTTCACACGGCTGAGGTCGGAGGTTCGAGTCCTCTAGCGCCCACCAATGAGGTCTTCACATTTTGACCTCTCCTATCTTCACATTTTGGGTGTGACAGTCGCTTCGCCGAGTGTCGGCGGAGGATGCCCGGATTGTTGCCTGCGTCGGGGCGCGTGTCATCTCTGGTGCTCCACAGCCCGGTGGTCGCGTCTTGTTATGGCGGGGCGTTGGCCCCGGCAAGCTCGGCGAGGCTCTTTCGGCGACGACGGCGCGTCTTCGGTGGGAGGCCAGCAGCGCATCGGCGCGTGCTCTGGGCTTGTCGCTCCTCGAACGCGTCGACAAGGGCGAGGTTGCGCACGACGATCCCGATCGCGAGGAACAGGCTCGGGGTGACGAGGCCCATGACGCGGCACCAGCCCTTGTCGATGTCAACCGTGGCGGGGTCCTTGATCCGACTGTTCGAGCGCTCGACGGCGCTGCGGCGCGCGTAGGAGCGGCGCCAGGCTTTCCCGGGGTAGTCGTGCTTTTGTCTCGTCTTCGCGTTCACCGAGGCTGGCACGGTGACGCTCTGCTTCGAGCAGCACGCCGGCGGGTGCTCGGGCGGGGAGAGGACGGTGGGATGGGTGTAGGAGAGCGCCATCGAGGCCGGCCGCAGCGGGCAGCGGAGCTTGCCGGCGACCGCAGGGCAGATGACCCGGTGGTAGCCGTCTTCGTCGTCGCTCGTGATCCGTCCGAGCTTGTAGGCGGCGAGCTCGGCGGACTTGTCGTCGTGGGCGGCGGTCTCCTCGGCGGAGGCACCGCGGGGAAGTGGGGAGAGGCTGAACAGCGCTGTCGGCGTCGCCGGGCAGTACAGGTTGCCGTTGGCGAGCACCGCGCCGGAAAAGGTCCCCTGTGGGCCGCGGTCCAATGGATGCAGGTCCACGACGAGCGAGGCGCCCGCTGCGCGCAGCGGGAGGGCGAAGCGCCTGGGCACACGGTGCGCGTAGCCCGAGTCGGCGAGGAGGTCGCCGGGGACGAGCGCCCCGGTGTCGAAGCAGGTGGTGAGCGCCTCGACTGCGACGGGCACCGGGTCGTGGTCACAGGAGCTGAGCGTCATCTCTCTCACGAGCTCCGGGACCTCTTTTCCGCCCTCCTCGGCGACCATCGTCGCGAGGTTGGCGTAGTGGCCGAAGAACAGCTCGCTCTTCTCGCCCGGGCCTCCTCCCCTCCGGTGCCCCCAGGCCGCTTCCGGATCAGCGGAGATCCCGTCCTTGCCGGGGGGATGGGCGAAGCTCGCAACGTCAGTCCAGTCGAGCGCGAGCGAGGAGGAGGCCTTTTTGTAGATGGCCGGCACCGAGGCGGCGAGAGCTGCGTCGAGGAGGCGCTGCAGACGCTTCGTGGCCAGCCCGTCGGGGGTGGGCTTCCCGAGCACCTTTTCGACCAGGTGGTTCAGGTACTCGACCTGGCGGTAGCTGAGCAGGTGCAGGCAGCCCTTATGCTCGACGACGACCCCGAGGCGCCATCGATCGGCTTCTCGGAGCGACACGAGCGCCGCATGGACGCGGCGGAGATGCGCAGGACGCCCGTCGTGCTGGGTGAGGGCCATCCCGAGCAGGAAGGTCCGCACGCGGAGCTGGCGAGTTCGCACCCCGACCGGGAGGGCCGCCTCGATCGAGGCGATCTCGGTCGCGAGCACAGGGTCGTCGAGGATCGCCTCCAGGCGTGCGAGCACGCTCAGCGCCGACCAACAAGGAGCGCGACGGCCTCCTCCTCGCTTCGTGGCAAGAGCCCCGCCACGAGATCCCCGAGACGCTGCGAGCAGGTGATCCCCGCGGCGTCCATGAACGCCCGCAGGCCGATCGTCTCAGCCATCACGGCGAGGTAGGTCGAACGGAGCCGTCCGGTGTCGAGACGGGGCAGGTCTTAGCCACCCGAGAGCGCCCGCAGGAGCGGGTTCGTCACGTTGTGGCTGTCCGGGTTGACACCCAAGACGAGGTAGCGGGGACCGAAGAACGCGGCCGTCTCGACCAGGCGGTCGTGGAAGCCAGGAAGGACCGGCACGACGCGTGGACGCCGGCCGGCGACAAGGACGAGGACGCCACCTGAGCGGCAGACGACGTCGTTGCCGGCAACCAAGCGCAGCTCTCCCCCGACGAGTCCGGCACCTGCCCCGAGGCAGACGAGCGCGGACGCCCTCGCGCGGCGAAGCTTGGTTGGCTGGGCGTCTGAGAGGGCGAGGTAGGAGGCGATCTCTGCCGGCGAGTACGGAGCCTTTGCTTTCTCGCGGGCAAGGCGTCGTGGCTGAGGCGGTACGTGTTCGGGGCTCTCGCGGGCAAGAAAGCGCAAGTTCGTCCGCAGCGTTCGTCGTGTCGGGGCGCTCCCGGAGTGCGGTGAGCAGATGAAGCGCTCGATCACCGACTCGCTGAAAAGCAGCTTCTCGTCGAGCTCGAGGCCGATCGAGGAGCCGTAGGTGGCGAGCTTGGCGGCCGCGAACAAGAGCGCCTTTGCACGCTCGGGACGCGGCGCCTCGACAGCACTGACCACAGCACGTGCAAAGGCGGCGACCTCGGGCGAGAACGAGCGCGGGCTGTACCTGCAGATCGTCTCGCTGACCCCTCGCTTGGCGCCGACCATGTCCACTGACGTATATATACAGTAGGAGATGGGCGATGAGGTGGATCCCCCCTGCCAAACTGTCGGAGTGGAACTCGACGCCGCGCGCCGGGCCGAGCTCGCCGCAATCGCGACCGAGCTCGCCACGATCGCCCGCTCTGGAAAGGTGCTCCCTGGATCAATCGGCGAGCGCCGGACACGCTGTGGCCGGTCGAACTGCGCTTGTCACAAGGATCCCCCCCACCTACACGGCCCCTACTACCAGTGGACCCGCAAGGTGGCCGCGAAGACCGTCGGGCGGTGGTTGTCGCTCGAGCAGGCCGAGCGCTATCGGGCGTTTGTCGACAACGACCACCGCGTGCGAGAACTGCTCGCCCGCCTCGAGGCCATCGGCATCGCCGCATTCGAAGCCGACACGACATCACCCGACGACCGCACCCGGCGCCGCGCACGCTGACCGAGCCCTCAGCTGTGGACAGCGCGTGGCCATGAGTCGCTTAGCCCGCGGTCGACCGCTCGATCACGCCACGAACCACCAGGTCAGCCCCAATTGTGAAAACCTCACCAATGTGATGTCGCGGGACATCGTGGACAGACGAATCTACGGATTGTAGCGATCAGGGGCTGGCAGTGATGGTCTGGTAGTCCTTGGACGGGTCTAGTGTGAGGTGGCGAAGCAGTTCGCCCTCCTCACTTAGGACTCGGACATCGAGGTCGCACATAAGGACGATGATCCGCCGTCCCTTGTGGCCCCGACCGACGCCCACGTGATGGAGCTTTGTCCCGTGGCGGAGGGTGAAGACGCCCGTCTTGTCGATCTTGTCGTGGCGCACCCGGGTGTTGGGCGTCATCGGGTAGCGCTCGGGGTCGGGGGCCGCTTTGTTCAGGGACTCGTAAGCACGACGGGGTGGGACCATGCCCCGGGCCGAGTGGGGCCGTTCTTCGTTGTAGTACCGGACGAAGGTGTCGATCTGGGCCTGGAGCCCGGCGATCGAGGTCGCCCGGTCCCGCTTGCGCAGCCAGCGCTTCAGGGTCCGATGGAACCGCTCGATCTTCCCCTGGGTCTGCGATTGGCCGGTTAAGGGGGATGGTAGGGCTTGCCGCGCTTGATGGTGATGCCCAAGGTGGCCAGTTCGGTCTCGAAGCCGCTGCGTTCATTGCGGAACTGGGCGGTGAAGATACAGCCGTTGTCTGTCAGCATCGAGGCCGGGAACCCCCAGGCAGAAGCCCCTTTGTAGAATGAGGCGGCCACGTCGGCAGCCGTCGCCACCGGGACCACCACAGCAGCTACCACCATCCGCGAGTAGTCGTCTACGAAGTCGAGGATCTCGACCTTCATCCCCTCGGCGGTCCGTTCGTCGATGGACCAGTGGGTCATGTCGGCCTGCCAGGTCTCGTTCGACAAGGCCGCCTCGAAGCGCTGCTAGGAGGTCCGTGGCCGCTTCTGGGGCTGAGGGTGACGGAACCCCCGGCGGACGAGTGACCGGTGGATCGTGGAGCGTCCTGGGGCCGTCCCGTGGAACTGGGCCAGGTCGTACTGGATAGTCAGCGGGCCGGCGTCAAGGCCCTCCTCGACCAGGTGCTTGCAAAGGGTGACGATCTCGTTCTCGAGTTCGACAGGGATCTGGGTGGGTCTCCGGTGGGGGGGCGGTCGACTGCGCCACGAGCGCCTCGTAGCCACCGGCCCGGTAGCGGACGACCTGTTTGGCCACCCACGACTTCGATATGCCGATCGAGGAGGCCACCGATCGGACGGACCGGCCCTCCACCACCACGGCATCAACGGCATAGCGGCCACGATCCGTGGACACCACCTCAGCAGGTGTCCACGATGTCCTGGGACATGGTGTCCACTAAGTCATGGGACTGGTCACTCTAGCGCCCACCCGAGTCCTTGACCTGCACGTTCGCACCAACGATCGGAACGGTGTGCGAACCGGCTGCACGATCGTGGCCCGTGGTATGTACAAGTTGATCGAGATATTGTACAATATTTCGCATGGCAAAAATGGCAGTAAGCGAAGCCCGGGAACGACTCTCAGAAGCGGTGGAGATGGCCCACACCGAAGCGGTGTTCCTTGAGCGCTATGGCCAGCCTGCAGCGGTGCTGGTCAGCCCCGAACGGTATGAGGTGTTGATCGAGGCGCTCGAGGACGCAGAAGATGTCCAGGCTTTCGACGCGGCGATGGCTGAGGAAGGCCCCAATATCCCCTGGGATGAGGTGAAGGCCGACCTCGGCTGGACGTGACGACCTACCGCATTGAGCTGCGTCCCGCAGCGGCCCGGGCACTGCGGAAACTCGACCCGGTAGTTCGTCCCCGTATCCAAGGTGCAATCGGTCTACTTGCCGACGACCCGAGGCCGCCAGCATCCAGACCTCTGCGAGGTCGTCCTGGCTATCGGGTGCGCGTTGGCGACTACCGCATCATCTACACCGTTGCTGATGACGTGCTCTTGATCGCGGTCGTGACTCTTGGACATCGCCGCGAGGTCTATGACCGGTAGTGGCTTGCCGCCGACGTTACCGTTGGGATCGACAAGATGCATCGTCATCAGAGGCCGAACTGCGGGCCCTTCACAGAGGGCAACCGGTTCTTATTGTGTCCCCTAAGGCTCACCACAGTCGCCCTTCGGAAATGAGTGGCCCTTCGGAAATGAACGGGGTCTGCCTGACCGGCCCTCCGAGTGCGCGCGGCGGTTGCCGACACGGCCAACTCTACCGGTCGGCGCACGGCCCCGGTCATGATGACCGGTGGGATTGGCCGGGCCGTCTGCTTTCTCGGCGGTTTGACGGTCAACTTGGACGGTATCCAGCGGTGGTCACTGGGATCACCAACTGCACTGAGGGCCCGATGCACCGAGCGATCAGCGAGCTTGTGGTGCGAGCGCTTGGAGCGCCGCCACCATGAGCTGCGGGTCGGGTGAAGCGCACTTCGGGCAGCCAACCCCTGGAGCAGGGACGTTCAGCCAGTATCCGGCAACGAGGGAGTGGGTGCGCTCGATGTCAGCTGTGAGCTCAGAGGGGCTCAGCGGTCCCCCCGCCGGGTTGGACGAAAGGCCGGCCAGGACCGGCTTGGTCGGGTCGACGGCGTGCACTATCGAAACGTCTTTGGCCACCACGGCTTGGTAGGACGCTGGATCACGCTCGGACTGCTGGACGGTGTTCAAGCCGACCACGCTGCAGGGTGGAACCTCGGCCGCAGGGTTTCTGCTGCCTGCGGGCAGGCGGTCGGGCTCGATGAAGTCGCATATCGACACCCAGCGGTGCGCTGCAGCGATCTCCGCAACCAAGTCGTAGTAATGCGCTGGGTTGGCCTGCTCGTTGGAGGGAGTGTCCGGGAAGCGCTCGTTGTCATATAGGACGGCCTTGATGTCCGGTGGCACCGAGCCCTGAGAGATGGCTTGGCTCAGGGCGGCCTCGCTGTGGACCACCAGGGTCCCCACCACGGGCAGGAGCTTGCTTGGGTCCTGGCGGGGGCTGAGCGGCTCGAAGATCTGTCCTCCGGCCATTATCTTCGCCGCTCCGGGTGCTCCGACCACCTGTTGAAAGTGGGCGTAGGCCAATACCCAGTCTGCTGGCTGACCCTCAGCCGCAAGAAGCTCGCCATCCGAGCCCAAGAGGCCGCTCGGCTGGACAACCGGGGATGGACTGGGAGGGGGTGTCAAGCCCGCCAGCTGCTCTAAGAAGGCCACGCCCACCTGCGGCTGTGCCTGTCCGCAGTGGGGGCAGGCCCTGCCGGCCTGGGGAACGTTGAGCCAAAACCCGGTGGCATCAGGCACAGATCGGACCAGCGCCATCAGATCGGCCGGGGTGACGGTGCGCCCGTCAGGGTTGGTGGACAGTCCGATCAGCACCGGCTCGAAGCTTCGAGCGGCTCGGGCCGCTTTGAGAGCAGACTCAGCGAAGGTGGCCGACAAGGGGGTGGCCTCGGTGCCTTGCGACTGCACCTCGAGGATGTCAGCGACGTGAGCTCCTGGAGTGGCTATCAGGCCGTCATAGGATGAGACGAGCGCCCGTCGGTGCACGGGGTGACCGAGGAGCACCTTCACCAGGTCCGTTCCTGGGGTGAAGATGAGGGTCTTGCCAGCCGCCTGGGCCGCCTGTTGAGCCTGCTGGGCGGCCTGGATGGGCTGGTGCTGCTCGTCGGAAGGGGTAAGGGGCCAAGCCTCTATGTCGAGGACCAGGTACTTTGCGTCAGCCGGCACTCGGTGGTTCGATAGGGTGGAGATGAGGCCCTTGGCGCTGGTGAAGTCCACCGCCAGGGAGGCTTTCAGGGCCAGTGGATCTGGGCGGCTGGCCCCGATGAGAATCGTAGAGGGCTTGTTGAAGTAGGCCTCGAGCAGGGCGTGCGGCAGACCAGCAGCGCTCAGGCGGGACAGAGCCCCAGCGGATATGAGCCAGTCGTAGTGCAGGTTCCGGACACGCTGCACTGCTGATGCAAGCGACGTAGACGCGACACTCGGCTTGGCCTTAGTGGACCCACAGGCGCCTAATACGAGGCTGGCGACGGCTAATACGGCCACGCTTTTGGCGGCAAGTCCGTATCTCATAGTTCATAGTTAGCCCGAAGCGATGTGAGAAATGTATGAACCTCTCATCAGACCCTGATATTGCAGCCGGGTGGTGTCCAAAGGGGTTTGTGGCGCTGAAGATCCGCGAAGGCGGGGGTGTGCGTGTGGGGTGAGTTGTTGGACCGGCTGGGTTTGGTGGAAGAGGCTGACCGCCGTGTTCTGCACCCGATCGGCCCGGGTGGCTATTCCGGCGGGGAGTGCTACCGGGCGGTGGTCGAGACGCAGCTCGCGGGCGGGGAGTTCCTCTCCGATAGGGCTCTGCTCGCTCATGAGGCCACCCAGACGCTTCGGGGCAGTCACGTCCTGCCGTCGCATTCCACCTTGTTCCGTTTCTTGGACGAGTCCGATCTGGGTAGAGCGCACAAGGCCGCCGCGCTCAACAGGGCGATGCTGCGCCGGGCCTGGCTGATGGGGGCTGCGCCACCCGCGGGGGTCTTGACCGTCGATCCTGACGCGACGTGGATCGAGACCTCGGAGCGTAACAAGCGGCGGGCGGCGTTGTCCTATAAGCATGAGGTGGGGCTGTCGGCGATGGTCGGGGTGTGCGGGGAGAACGGAGACGTGCTCGCCATGCGTGCCCGTGGCGGTAACGCGAACCCGGGCCGGGCGATGGACAGCTTCGTCGACGAGTGCGTACGGCCGTCCCGGCCGAGCTTCGGGGCCGCTGGCAGCTGTGGCTACGGGTCGACTCGGCCGGCTAGGACAGCAAGGTCGTAGCCTCCGCCGAGCGCAACAACATGGTCGTCACCATCACCGCTAAGAAGACCACCAGGGTCCAAGCCGCGATCGAGGCTCTCGCAACCAATCCTGAGACCAAAATGGGTGGCGACTATCGGAGCAGAAGAGGAGAAGGGCTCCGAGGTGGCCGACTGCGACTTCAGTTTCGCCGGGCGGGATCTGCGCATGATCGTCCGCCGCCAGCCGACAGCGGCGGGTGACCAGCTCAGCCTCGATGACATAGACGGCTGGCGTTTCCATGCCATCATCACCAACATCCAGACCCGGTTGCGCTCTGCGGCCGACGTCAAGCACCACCTTCTAGCTAAGAAGTTGGCTCCCCGCCATGCGCAGCGAGGTCGCCGGTGAAGGCCTTGACTGTCTCTGCGTCCTTGCCCGGGGTAGCGAGCATCACCCTGCGCGCCTCCAGATCCATGAACAGTGACACGTAGTCCAGGCCCCGGCGGGCCGAGGTTTCGTAACAGCCAACCTTGGTGACTCCCGAGAAGTCGAGACCAGCCCGGGTGTCGTTGATGTGATGCTCGATCACCCGTCAGATGCGAGTGTCGTGCTCACCGCCCATCGAGGCCAGCGGGGCGACCGGCATCTGTTCGGCGAAGGTGAGCATCGCCAACTCCATCAACAGCGTGAACCCGCTCCCTGGTCGGGCCCAGGGCACGGCCACCATGTGGACACCGTGGCCGGGACAGTCCACTGCGGGCACCCGAGCGGTCAGGAACGCCTTGTGTTCGGCCAAGTCCACATGCCGCCAGCGTTTCTCCATCGTGTCGTGCACCGGGTAGGCCGATACGAGTGACCGCGGCCCACTCCGGAACGGACCTCGCCTGCCCGGTGCTCGCGTTGGAGTTCTATGAGATCGGCGGCAGTCTTTTTACGGTTCGGTTCGGTCGGCAAGGCAGCGAACGAGTTCGCGCCGCCACAGTGAGATCGCGTTTGAACCCGGTGGAGTCTTGCCGAAGCGGACTACGACGAGTTCCAGGCCTGGGCTGACCATGATCGTCTGGCCTTCGTAGCCGTCCGCCCAGAACGTTCCGGTAGGGTCGGCAGGATCGCTCCACCAGTGGCGGCCGTAAAAGGTGCGGTCGTCTTCGCGGGACTCAGACAGCGCACGTCGGCCCAGGTCAACCCAGCCCGGTGGCAGGACGTGACGGCCGCCCCAGATCCCGTCGCGCAGGTAGAGTTCGCCGAAGCGCAGCCAGTCGAGCGCCGTGGCACGGAGATATGACGACGCGATCCACGTGCCGGCCCCGTCGAACTGTGGCTTCGCACTTGTCATTCCGACAGGACCAAAGAGGTGCTGCTCGAGCCAGTAGCGGTACTCGTCGCCGCGCCCGACGACGCCGGCGACGGCTGACGAGACTATGTTGGAGGTACCGCTCGAATAGTTGAACCTCGAACCTGGGGGAGCCGCAAGAGGTTTCGAAGCTGCGTAGGCGCCCATGTCCTCGACCCCGCCGAATAGCATCTCGATCACATCGGAGCGCGACGACTCGACGTCGTAGTCCTCCACGAAGTCCAGGCCGTCCCTCATAGCCAGAAGATCCCCCAGGCTTATAAGTCCTCTCGGGTCACCGTCGGTCTTCCAGGTGGGGTGTAGCGACGTGCGCTCTAGAGACAGGCTGCCGTCAGCGCAGAGACACCCGACGGCAGCGTGAAGTACTGACTTCGCTACAGACCAAGACAGCAGCAGCGTGTCGGGACCGACCGTCTCGCCGGGTCCGCCCCACGAGTCGAGCCGGCCCGAGTAACGCTCGTACACCAGCGCCCCGCGGTGCGCGGCCGCAACGGCCCAGGTCCGCCCGTACGTCGACTCGTCGTCGAAGACGGGTTCGAGCAGTTGGGGGAGGCGCCAAGCCGGGGGAGGGTCGGCACGCCTCCACGACAGCGTCGGGCTCGTCGAGCCAGTCTCCTTCTCGGGCAGCGGCACTAGACCATGTTGGTGCGTCACTTTAAAAGGGACTCCTCTTCGGCAGGAGCAGCCTGCGGCTATGACCGGTCTGTCTGACCTTACAACCTGGCAAAGACCGATGCGCTGGCTGCCCGGTAGTGTCTGGGCCGTGGAACAGGACTTTCTCCGTCGCCTTCCCAAGGTCGAGTTGCACGTCCACTTGGAGGGAAGCTTCGACGTCGACAGGATCGTCCTACTCGCCGACGAGGCGGGGGAGAAGCTACCCGTTGACTACCAGTCAATCCTACGCCCCAAAAGCCTCGGGGAGCTTCTGGCCAGGCTCGACTGGTGGTGCGGCCTGATCCGCACCCCCGAACAAGCGGTGCGCCAGGCCTACGACTTCTCCGCGCGCCTCGGTGCTGACGGCGTCGCCTACGCGGAGGTGATCGTGAACCCGACCCACTGGCGGGGTTTGGGACGCGAGACTTTGCTGGAGGCGGTCTCGGCCGGTTTCGAACAAGCCTCACGCGACGGCCACTGCGACGCTTGGCTGCTCGTGTCCCTTCTCAGGTCCCAGAGCTCAGACGAAGCCCTCGACGTCGTGAAGGACTTGGCTCGTCGACCCCCGTCGCGCCTCGTCGGGCTGTCCATAGACGGCAACGAGGCTGCAACCGGCCCGACAGGGCAGCGTTTTGCTCCGGCCTTCGCGCTCGGCGGTGCGCTCGGATTGGGTCGTACAGCGCACGCCGGCGAGTCGTCGGGGCCGGAGGGGATAGTCTCGGCTCTCGACGACCTCGGAGTCAGCCGAATAGACCACGGTGTGCGATGCGTCGAGGACCGCGAGCTGATGGCCCGTCTTGCCCGGGAAGGAATCGCGTTGAACGTCTGCCTCACCTCCAACGTCGAACTGCTCTACGGTTCGCTCGACCGTCACCCTCTGGCGCAACTAGTCGATGGCGGTCTTGCTGTCACTATCAATACTGACGATCCCGTGACCTTGGGTGTGACCTTAACCTCGGAGATGGCCTTGGCGCAGGAGATCTGCCAGTGGGGACCGAGGGGAGCCATCGCCGCAACCGAGAACGCTATCGAGGCGAGCTTCGCTTCACCGTCCAAGGTCTCGGAGCTGCGTCGACGGCTGAGCGCTTTCGCCGTCGCGTCGCGTTCAGATGGCACGTGAACTTCGTCGATCCGAGGGACGGTCGTTGACAGCAAGGCAGCGCAGTCCCTAGCATGCGCTGTCCAGTACTGCACCCAGCTTGCTGGGGTCACCGCAGATGAGAAAGAGGTGGGGTCTTGACTACGAGCAAAGCCACGGCCGGCGACGAGGACTACGCTGCTTTCAAGCTGGAGCAGCGTGGCATCGACCTCGTCCCTGAAGACGAGAGGGTGATGCGCCCGTCCGGACTGTTCTGGCTGTGGGCCGGTGCCATATGGAATGTCGAGTTCCTCGTGTACGGCGCCTTGATCATGAGTTTCGGCCTATCTTTCCCGCAAGCGGTTTTCGCTATCCTCGTCGGCAACGTCTTCTATGTGGTGCTCGGAGTGGCCAGCCTGCAAGGGCCGGAAACCGGGACGACTGCTTTCATGGTGAGCCGGGCGCCGTTCGGCAAGAACGGCAACCGGAGCGTGTCTTTCTTCAACTGGCTCACCCAGGTCGGCTTCGAGGTGGAAGGCCTAGTCCTCATCGTCTTGGTCGTGGAGGCGATGTTCTCCAAAGGTGGCATCACCGCCGGCACCGGCCTGAAGATAGTGATCATCCTCGTCGCTGTAGCGCTGCAGTTCATCGTCCCGTTCCTCGGACACGCAACCATAACGAAAGTCCTCCGCTACCTTTCGTTCATCTTCATTCTTGTCTTTGCAATAATGGCAATCCTCGTGATACCTCACGTTAATCTGAACGATCTGGCAGCCTCGCGTATCAAGGCGAAGCAGCCGGTCTCGGCGAGCTGGCAGGTCATCACCACTGCGATAGTGCTGCTCATATCGGCCGGGGGTCTTGGCTGGACGGAGAACGCCAACGACTACTCCCGCTACCTGCCCCGCGAGACCCCGATGAGTCAGACCTTCTGGGCAGCGACGCTCGGCGGAGCGATACCGTCGATACTTCTCGAGCTCCTCGGGGCGGCCGCTTTCGTCATCAGCCCAAACGCCGCAGCTGTTACCGGAGTCCCGTCGTCGTTCGCAAGCTGGTTCTTCTGGCCTTTCTTGATACTCGCTCTTCCGCAACTGTTTGCTATCAACAGCTTGGACATGTACTCCTCCGGTGTCACCCTCCAAGCTTTGGGAGTCCCCGTGAAGCGATGGGGTGCCGTCATCATCGACACGATCGTGGCGGGTGCTGTCACCTTCTTAGTGATCTTCAAAGGCAGCTTCTACAACGACCTGTCCGGCTTCTTGGACTACATCGTCGTGTGGCTGGCACCGTGGTTCGGAATCCTCGCCGTCGACTGGCTCCTCAGGCGGGGCCGCTACAATCGGGCCGGGCTGGTGGACGACTCAGGAGGGGTCTACTGGCGCAACGGTGGGATCAACTGGAAGGCGATAGGCGCCATGGCCGCAGGCATGGCCGCCGCTATGCTTTGGATTAACGCGCAGTTCTACCAGCCGTCGTATCTGAGCCCACTGTCGTCGGCCACGAACGGCAGCGACTTCTCCTGGCTGGTCGGTATCATCGTCGGCGGCGCTGTGTACTGGGTGCTGTCGTTTAAGTCGGTGCCCGCCGAAGCCCAGGTGTCGGAATAGCCAACTGACCATGTCAGACACGACGCCGGGGCTGGTGTGCTCCCACCACCACCTTTATTCGGCCTTGGCGCGTGGCATGCCAGCTCCGCCCGTGGTGCCGAAGTCGTTCATTGACATCCTCGAGCAGATCTGGTGGCGACTCGACGTCGCCTTGGACCTCGAGATGATCCGATGGTCTGCGATGCTCGGCGCTGTCGAAGCACTCGAGTCCGGTACGACGGCCATCGTCGACCACCACGAGAGCCCCGGCTGCATAGAAGGCACCTTGGAGGTGATCTCCGAAGCCTGCTCGCAGGTGGGCGTCAGATCGGTGTGCTGCTATGGGGTGACAGATCGCCATGGTCCCGGCGGCGCCCGTCGGGGACTCGACGAGAACGAGGCCTTCTTGGCGAGCGGAAGGCCGGGAATGGTAGGACTACACGCGGCTTTCACCTGTAGCGACGAGACGATCGAAGCCGCCGCGGATCTCGCTAAGCGCCGCGGTGTCGGGGTGCACGTTCACGTGGCCGAGGCAGAGGTGGACGCTGACGCTATCGACCGCCTCGCCCGGTTCGCCGACGAGAGCTGGCTCGTCGTGCACGGAGTCCACCGCAGGGGGACCATGCCCGGCGCTCTCGCCCACAACCCCCGCTCAAACATGAACAACGCAGTCGGCTACGCCCGGCCGCAGACCTGGCCGGGTAAGGTTGTGCTAGGCAGCGACGGAATAGGCGCTGACATGCTCGAAGAGTTCCGTCTGGCCTACGCGAGAGCCCGCGAGTTCGACGTCACCGCAACCCCCCAACAGGCTTGGGGGTGGCTCGAAGCGGGCTGGGACCTGGTGCCCGAGGCCCGATCGGACCGGGTGCGGTGGAGCTACGCAAGCGTCGACGACCCTTGGTGCGCTGCGTTCACCACTGGCGTCAGGGCTCTGGATGTCTGGGTGGACGGCGAGGCAGTCCTCCAAGGCGGAGTGCCTACAAGGGTGGATCCCGACGAGGTGAGAGCTCGCGCAGCGGAGCAGGCACAGCGGCTCTTCGCCCGGCTCTGAGCCCGAGCGAGCGGAGCGCTACACGACCGAGCTGGGCCGTCAGGAGCCGGCGCGGGTGGCGTTGAGGTAGTTGTACACGGTCACCCTTGACACGCCCATCGTGTCGGCGACCTCTTCGACAGCGTTGCGGATGAGGAACGCTCCGCGCTCGTCGAGCATCCGCACAGCCCGCTGCTTCGACGCGCGGTCAAGTTCCGAGAGTGCGGCGCCTAGGGTCGACTCGACTTCGCCCACCAGCGCGGTCAGACCGCTGTGGTAGGCGGCTGCGGGCACGGGCCGGCCGGTGCGTTCGACCCCGGCGACTAGCTCGCCTTTCCATCTGAGAGGCAGCGCGGACTCTGACATGTCAGCCGTCGCGACGATCCGCGCTCCGAGCGCAGAGACGACGGGTCGGAGCGCTTCGAGGAACTGCACGGCTTCGTCGCCAGAAGCTTGCCGGGTGAAGGTCATGGCCACGCTGCTAGCCCCAGCGTGGAAAGCTGCCCCCACGGCGGCCGACGCAGCTGCGAGCACCGAGTCGACAGGGCCGCTAATCGAATTGCCGAAAGGGCCCACCTCGGGCTCGTACCCGCTGTCGCGTGCGGCGGCCAGCGCTGCCTGTACGTGAGGACCTAGCCGCCCGTCGGTGAAAGGTTCCACCGTAAAGTCCACCTTCGCGTAGACCACACTCGGAAGTGTAGCCAGAGCACCGCCCGCCTTGACAAATTATCAAATTTTGCTTGACATTCAGTCAAGAGCGCGTCATTTTGTAGGAGTGAACGAAGACCTTCGGATCGACGTCGGGAGGCTCACCGCCAGGCTCTCGGAGCTCGCCGAGATAGGCTCGACCGGCGACGGCGGCTGCGCTCGCCTCGCCCTTACCGACGAGGACCGCGCCGGTCGTGACATGGTGGTCACCTGGATGGAAGACCTCGGTCTGCAGGTGAGCATCGACGAGATCGGCAACGTGGTAGCGACACGGCCGGGATTGACCGAGGGTCCCCCGGTAATGTGCGGCTCGCATATAGATACGGTCGCAACGGGGGGTATCTACGACGGGAACCTCGGGGTTCTCGCCGGCTTGGAGGTGATCGAAACCCTTTCACGTGCCGGTGTCGTTACCCGCCGCCCAGTTGCCGTCGCCTTTTTCACGGACGAGGAAGGTGCCCGCTTCTCCCCGGACATGCTCGGAAGCCTCGTCTACTGCGGCGGCCTAGGCGTCGAAGAAGCCCGCGACATCGTGGCCGGCGACGGGGCGAGACTCGGAAACGAGCTAGCGCGCATCGGCTACGAAGGCTCGGCGCCATGCCCGGGTCTGGCACCATACGCCTACGTAGAGTTGCACATAGAGCAGGGTCCGGTCCTCGAAGCGCACGGGGAAACTATCGGGGCTGTCACAGGAGTCCAGGGGATCTCCTGGCAGGAACTTACCCTGGTAGGCCAGTCCAACCACGCGGGCACGACGCCGATGTCATACCGCCACGACCCCGGCCTGGTAGCAGCGGAGATCGCCGTGCGAGCCCGTCAGCTAGCCCTCGGGATGGGCGCTGACCAAGTGGCGACAGTAGGAAGGCTTGATCTGGTCCCGAACCTGGTGAACGTCGTCGCCGCAAAGGCCACGATGACCGTCGACCTGCGAAACACCGACGAGGACCTCTTGGCGAGCGCCGAAGCCAAGCTCGCCGCCGAGATAGACGAGATCTGCCGCAGGGAAGGGGTATCTTGGACAACCCGCAAGCTCGCCCGGTTCGCCCCGGTCGAGTTCGACCCGAAGGTGGTATCGCTGGTCGAGTCCAAGGCCACCGCTATGGGGTTCTCCGTGAGACGCCTCCCCTCAGGGGCCGGTCACGACGCTCAGATGCTCGCCCGCATGTGCCCGGCGGGGATGATCTTCGTGCCGAGCGTCGGCGGTATCAGCCACAACCCTAAGGAGCTCACAACTACCGAGCACCTCGAGGCGGGAGCGAACGTGCTCCTCCAAGTCCTGTTGGACTTGGCCGACGAGGACGCCCTTGGTGCTCAGATAGCAGCGGCCGGGGACGCAAGTTGAGCCGTCAGTTGGTAGTAGCAGCCGCCCAGATGGGCCCGGTGCGCCGGGGCGACAGCAGGCCAGAAGTGGTAGAGCGGCTGCTCGACATGTTCGTCCACGCGGCGGACAGGGGAGCCGATCTCGTCGTGTTCCCCGAACTGGCGCTGACCACGTTCTTCCCCCGCTGGTGGCAGGAGCCCCTGTCGGCCGCTGACCACTGGTACGAAACCGAGATGCCAGGTCAGGACACCAAACCCCTCTTCGAGGAGGCAGCGAGGCGGCAGGTGGGCTTCTTCCTTGGATATGCGGAGTTGACCCCGACGGGTCACCGCTACAACACGTCGGTCATCGTCGACCGCCGAGGGTCGATCGTAGCTAAGTACCGCAAGGTGCACATCCCTGGCCACGAGAAAAACGAGCCGTGGCGGCCCTTCCAGCACTTGGAACGCTACTACTTCGAGCCGGGACCTGACGGTTTCGCAGTCCACGACTTTCTCGGAGCGCGGGTAGGGATGATGATCTGCAACGACCGGCGCTGGCCCGAAACCTACCGGGTGATGGGGTTGCAGGACGTAGAGATGATCCTGTGCGGCTACAACACGCCGATACATTACGCTCCCGATCCCTCCCAGGACGTGCTCGCCGGGTTCCACAACCAACTGGTCCTCCAAGCCGGCGCGTACCAAAACGGCACCTGGGTTGTCGCGACGGCCAAAGGCGGTATCGAGGAAGGCGTCGACTCACTCGCGCAAAGCTGCATCGTCGCCCCATCAGGCCAGGTCGTGGCGCAGACAATCACCAATGGAGACGAGGTAATAGTCGCTGAATGCGACATCGACTGGTGCGCCAGGTACAAACAGACACTGTTTGACTTCGACCGCTACCGCCGCCCCGAGTGCTACGCGATCCTCACTGAAGCCGACAACGGCAAGTCCGTCCAGGCAAGGGGAGCGACCGTGGGGCCCGAGGGCAAGACCGAGGAGGATTGATCCCAGTGACGACGCTACAAGCCGCCCAGGACGTCGAAAACGAAACTGTCATCATGACGGTCAACGGTGTCGAGGTGTCGGTCCGGGCTGACCACCCGCACCTGCTCGCAGCGCTGCGCGAGGAACTTGGTATAACCTCAGCCAAAGACGGCTGTTCCCCGTCGGGACAGTGCGGATGCTGCACCGTGATGGTCGACTCCAAGGTCACCGTGTCTTGTCAGTACCCAGTCGCCAAGGCGGCCGGCCGTTCGGTAGTGACGCTCGAAGGCCTCCCCGAGACCGAGAGGCAGCTTTACGCAAGGGCGTTCGCCACCCACGGAGGTCTCCAATGCGGCTTTTGCATCCCCGGGATCGTCATGAGAGCGAAAGCCCAAGTCGACAAGAAGGGCTCTGAACTCACGCGCGAGGACATGAGCAGGCACCTCGGTGCCCATCTGTGCAGGTGCACAGGGTACGTGAAAATCCTCGACGCCATCTCCGCAGTTGCACGCGGCGACGATTGCGAAGCGGACCTTCCTGGCGGCATCGGATCCACCGGGACCCGCTACCAGGCCGAGGCGCTCGCCTTAGGCGACCGCGGCTACGTCGACGACCTGAGAATCCCAGGCATGCTGCACGCGGCGCTGCGACTGACCGACCATGCCCGTGCCGACGTGCTTCGCGTGGACACGACCCGCGCACTCGAAGCTCCCGGGGTGCGGGCGGTTCTGACTGCTGCGGACATCCCCGGCGATCTAAGGGTCGGCATCTTGCACAAGGATTGGCCGGTGATGATCCCGGTCGGCGGCAGAACGTCCTACGCCGGGGACGTCATAGCGGTCGTAGTGGCCGACACCAAAGACCACGCCCGACGGGCTACGGCTCTAGTAGACGTCGAATACGAGGTTCTTGAACCGCTCGTAGATGCGGGCTTGGCCATGATGAGCGGAGAGGTCGCAGTGTGGGGAACCGACGGGAACATACTGTCGGTGTCGTCATACTCGCGTGGCGACGTCGACAAAGCGCTGAGCGAAAGCGCCTACACGGTCTCGGAGACCTTCGAGACTCAGCGGGTGGAGCACGCCTTCCTCGAGCCGGAGTCCACCCTGGCGGTCCCGCGGCCCGACGGGGGCCTGCACGTTTACTCGGGAGGTCAGGGCATCTGGGATGACAGAGACCAGATAGCAGCGTGTCTCGGGCTCAGCGCAGACAAAGTGAGCGTCGAGCTGGTCTCAAACGGAGGGGCCTTCGGAGGCAAGGAGGACATGTCCAACCAGGCTCACGCTGCTCTCGCTGCGTGGCTTATCGGCAGTCCAGTCAAATGCACCCTTTCGCGCGAGGAGAGCTTCCTCGTGCACGCCAAGCGTCACCCGATCATGATGAGCTACGAAGCCGGCTGCGATCGTGACGGCAAGTTGACAGCTGTACGGGCGAGGATGGTCGGCGACTCGGGCGCGTACGCGAGCGTCGGAATGAAAGTCCTCGAACGCGCCGCCGGTCACGCAACCGGCCCCTATCGGGTTCCAGCGGTGGACGTGGAGTCGGTCGCGGTGAGGACCAACAACCCGGTATGCGGCGCTTTCCGTGGCTTCGGCGCCAACCAAGCCCAGTTCGCCATGGAAGGCGTCATGGACCGCCTTGCCGAGCTTGCGGGCATCTCAGGGTTGGAGATCCGCAGGAGAAACGTCATCCACCCCGGAGACGTGTGGGGTCCCGGCCAGGTGATGGACGAAGGTTGCGCCGGGGCACAACAATGCCTGGATGCTCTTTCGGGTGCCTATGAGGACGCGAAGGCCGCCGGCAAAGCAGTAGGGATCGGATTGGGCCTCAAGAACTCCGGCTTAGGCAACGGGTATCGGGAGGTCTCTCGTGCGGTCGTGCGTTTTGACGATGACGGGACCGTAGAAGTCCGCCACGGCTGGACAGAGATGGGCCAGGGCATCAACACTGTCGCTCTTCAAGTGGCGGTGGAAGAGCTCGACTTGAACCCGGCGAAGGTCCGGGTGCTCGTCGATACGAGTCGAGAGCTTGGCGACGGTCAGACGACCGGCAGCCGCGGAACCCTGATGGGGGCAGGTGCCGTTCGCGACGCGTGCAGGAAGGCCGAGGCTGGTGGCAGGCTTCCCGGGGTCGACTTCGAAGGGGAGTTCGTCGTCGACTGGACCCAGCATCTAGGCGAGGTCGACAACCCGACCATACACTCGGCTTTCGGGTACGCAGCTCAGCTGGTCGTAGCAGACTCCACGACGGGCGCCATCGAGAAGGTTCTGGCAGCTCACGACGTCGGGCGAGCTGTCAACCCTCAACTATGCGCCGGGCAGATCGAAGGGGCTGTGCACATGGGCCTCGGCTACGCGCTAAGCGAGGAGTTCCCCTCCGACGCCAGGGGGTATCCGACCAAGACGACGCTGCGTGCACTCGGGATTCTGAGGGCAAAGGACGTCCCTCCCATCGAGGTGACGCTCGTGGAAGTCCCCCAGCCAAGAGCCCCCTACGGCATAAAAGGAGTGGGGGAGATAGGCCTCGTGCCCACAGCCGGGGCGGTAGCCGCCGCGCTGCACGCCGCTGACGGAATATGGCGGAACAGGCTGCCGATCAAGACCGGCCGGGCTGCCAGCGATACGGACTGATCCTGCCGTCGTTGAGCGCTGGGGGTAGGAAGCGGTGCTCGACGACGGGGAGACCAGCTACGCTCGGAGGAATGGCAGGCGTTGGTGCTCATCAGTGGAGTGACTCCAGCTCACCTCAACCGGTTCGCGAGATCGAGTCCAAGACCATCCGGCTGTTCGCTCTCGTGGCCGACGACCTCGCCGGGGCGACTCACGCCCTGCTCAGCGGGGACAACGACCTGTTCCAGATCCTCGCTGAGAGGGAGCAGGTGATCGACGACCTCTACGTCGAGATCGAGGAACTGGCCAACCATCAGATAGCGCAGATGGCGGTCGGGCCCGACGACCTGCGCCTCTTGCTCAGTGTGCTCCGGATAGTCCCCGAGCTCGAGCGCTCCCACGATCTTGTGGTGCACATCGCACGCTACGCCGACCACGGCCTATCCGCTGAGATGACACCACGGTGCCGCGGGATCGTCGAGCGGATGGGGGCTATAGGCGCCGAGATGTGGAGGCACGCCGCCGAGTCGTGGTACGACAAGGACCGCTACGCCGCGGAACGCCTCGACGAGCGCGACGAGGACCTCGATAGCCTTCATGCAGCGCTGATAGCCGAGCTCGCTTCGGGCAAGATGTCTGTGCCAGTCACGATGGACATGACTCTGGTCGCCAGGTTCTTCGAGCGTCTCGGCGATCACGCTGTGAACGTCGCAAGGCGCGTCGAGTTCCTAGCAGGTCCAGGTCCTACCGGCTAGGCGGTCGGTGCTGGTACGCGCAGCAGCCGGGTCGGCCGGAGGCTGATGCGCGCCTGGTATTTGACCGTCGCCGGACTAGTAGCGGCGGTCGTGGCCGCGGTGGTCAACCCGGCTGCGGCAGGGTCGGCCGCGTCGCAGGCCTGGCCTGCGTTTGTTCTCGTAGCAGGGCTACTGCTGGTCGGTCTCGTAGCAGCGTCGGACGGGTTGTTCATCGCGGCGGGGAGGGCCCTAAGCCGAGCCTGCCCGACGCCCGCGCTGCTCTTTACGGGTCTAGCAGCGGTGATCGTCGTGGTCAGCGCGCTGCTCAACTTGGACACGGCGGTCGCCTTCCTCACACCTATCGCTGTCAGCGCAGGCAGGTCGCAGGGGGACCAGGACCGCCCTCCCGTCAGCGGAGCTCTACTGCCGGCGTGCATTCTGCTCGCCAACGCCGGCTCGCTACTCCTGCCCGGCTCCAACCTGACCAACCTGATCGTGGAAGCCCACTCCAAAGTGACAGCGAACTCGTTCGTCGCGCGGATGGCCTTGCCTTGGGTCGCTGCGAGCGTGGTCACGACCGCCGTGATAGCCGCAGCGTCGCGCTCCCAGCTGAAAAGACGTCCAGAGGTCCGCGAACCCGCGAATGAGGAGCTCTCCGCTGAACCGCTCCGAACGCAACCTCTCCTAGGCGTCGGGGCGGTCGCGGTCGCTGCAGCGGTCGTGGCAATGCTAACCGTCAGCTCCCCGTCACTTCCCGTCGCTGGTATCGGGCTCGGAGCCGCATTCTGGCGTCTTCGGGGGAGGCGTATCAGCATGTCCACCGTGGAGACCGTCCTCAATCTGCCCGTGCTTGTAGGACTGATGGGCCTCGCCGTGGGTGTGGGAACCTTGGGCCGCCTGTGGTCCGGCCCTGCGGACTTGCTCTTACACCTGGACCCGTGGGCCACAGCGGCGTTAGCTGCCGCTTCGACGGTCGTCATCAACAACCTGCCGGCGGCCTCCCTGCTGTCCGCCCGTGCCGTCACTCACCCCCTGTCACTGTTGATCGGGCTGGACGTCGGCCCGAACTTCTTCGTGTCGGGTTCGCTGGCCTGGGTCCTGTGGATCTCCTCGGCACGCGCCGCAGGAGAGCGTGCCGGGGTGCGCAGGGCGGTGAAGCTCGGGGCGGTCGCAGCTCCGCTGGCAGTGGCGGTCAGTGTGGCGGCGCTCATGGCCAGTGGAGCCAGCTGAGCGGGCCCTCAAGCGGCGTTGGGTCTGCGGGGCGGAACGGTCAGAACCGGATTGCGGACAGTTCGGGATGCCACCCTCCGGCACGTTCGACCGCCTGGCGCCAGCGGTCCCGTTGCGGATCGCGACCTGACGGCGCAACGATCGACTTGGGCTTCCACGCCCTCGCGATGTCCTCCAGGGACTCCCAGGTTCCGTCCACGAGGCCGGCGAGGTGCCCGGCTCCGACGGTCGTGGCTTCGGGCTCAGGGGAGATCTCTATCGGCCGTCCACACGCGTCAGCCAGAGCCTGCACGAAGACCCGGTTGGCTGACATGCCCCCGTCGACGCGCAAAGAGCCGATTGTCATGGCGCTGTCAGCTTCGGCAGCTTCGAGAAGGTCCGCTCCGCTGTGGGCCACTCCTTCTAGCACAGCGCGTACGAGATGAGCGACGCCGCTTCCCCTGGAAAGACCGAACACGGCACCGCGCGCCCCGAAGTCCCAGTGGGGTGTGGCCTGGCCGAGGAACGCCGGGACGACGACGACGCCGTCACTGTCATCACAGGTGGCCGCGACGCGCTCCGACTCCGCAGCGTCGGACAGAACCCCGAGGTCCTCTACGAGCCATTCGACGGCTGACCCCGCCGTCAGCATCAAGGCTTCCACCCCCCACGTGACCCGCCCGGCCCGGCGCCACGCGACGATCGGGAAGCATCCGTGGCTGCTTCGCATCGCGGAGCCCGGCGCCACCTCGCCCGTGCACACGTCGAGCATCCCACCTGTTCCGAACGTGGCCTTAGCGAGCCCGGGAAGGGTCGCCCCCTGGCCGGCGAGGGAAGCCTGCTGGTCGCCGACTAGGCACCTTAGAGGCAGCGGAACCGAAAGGGCGTTAGCTCTGCCGTGCTCGGCGCAGGTGTCGACCACTTCGGGAAGCCAGCTGCGGTCGAGACCCAGGATTTCGAGAACCGCATCGTTCCAGCCTCCGCCGGCGATGCTGTAAAGGCCTGTCACAGCAGCGTTGCTCGGGTCGGTGATGTGACGCTGCGAGCGCGTCAGGTTCCACGCCACCCACGACTCCACGGTGCCAAGGCGGATGCGGGCGGGCTCGACGCCTGCAGCGAGGGCCTGCTGAACCTGCCAGGCGAACTTCGTGGCGGACTCGCTCGGTAGCAGTCTCAGTCCCCGGTCTTGAAGTTCGAGGCAGGTTCCGGCGGTTCGCAGGTCCTGCCATGCCAGGCCGGTGGCCACGGGTGCCCCCGTCTTAGCGTCCCACGCGACAGCGGAAGCCCGCTGGGCTGTTACAGCCAGAGAGCTAGGCATCACGCCCGCCTGGCGCGCCGCGTCGAGGGTACGCTGCGCGCATTGCAAGGCGCCCGAGGCGAGAGCCGCCGGGTCTATCTCGACCAGGCCTGGGAACGGGGTCGTCGGAGGCGTGTGAAGTCTCATCTGATGTGACACCGTGCCGTCTGCAGCGACTATCGAGGCACGGACACTGGTCGATCCGACGTCTATCACCAGTACTGTCACTGTGGGAGCCCGAGCTTTCCGGGGTTGAGGATCCCGTTCGGGTCCAGCGCAGTCTTCAGCGCTCGCAGCACGTCGAGACCAGCGCCGAGATGTTCGTGCATGTAGCCAGCCCTGTTGAGGCCGATCCCGTGGTGGTGGGAGACGGTACCGCCGTTGCGAAGCGCGGCGCCGGTCACCGCGTCGAATGCCGCCTTGTAGAAGCCTTCAGCGGCGCCTTCCGGGCTCCACGAGATGCTCGTCGCTCCCGTGGGTCCAGCGTTGCCCGGTCGCCCCGCGTCGCCCGGTCGCCCGGCGAACGTGAAGTACAGGCAAGCGCCGTCGCTGTAGGAGTGCGACTGATGCGCAGACGCAGCAATCGTCCCGTCCAGGCCCCGAAGAGCTGACAAAGCCTCTGTGTATATAGCCGGCAGCGCCCGCCAGGAGCCAGCCACCTCGACTGTGTCCACGACCAGTCCGCCCGCTACCAGACTTGCAATGTCGGGAATCTCGTTCCTGTGCTCGAACCACGTCTCGACGGGCTCGGCTCCGAGTCGGGACGCCTCGGCACACTCCTCGTCGACGACTTTTGTCACAGCGTCGAGCACCACCGGGTCTCCCTCGTCAGCTACCAAAAGGACACAGGCACCAGCTACTGCGAAGTTGCGCTCGGACTCCACACGGTCATAGAGGCGCAGCACCGCCGGCGTCGCTCCACGCTGGAGGATCCGCATGCAGGCTCCAAGACCTGACTCGAAGTCGCTGAAAGCGTAAGCGAACCTGCTCTTAGCTGGTGGCACCTTGTGCGCCCGCAAGCGGACCGAGGTGATGACCCCGAGGGTTCCCTCGCTTCCGACGAAAAGCTGGGTCAGGTCAGGGCCTGTGGCCGACCTGGGGTAGGTGCCGCCGACGTGCAGTACGGTCCCGTCCGCCAAGACCACCTCCAAGGCAGTGACCATGTCCTCGATCTTGCCGTAGCGGGTCGAGAACTGCCCCGCACTCCGGCACGCAACCCATCCTCCGACAGTGGAAAGCGCCATGGACTGCGGCCAGTGGCCGACGGTCAGATCGTAAGCGCTCCGCAAACTGTCCTCGAAATCTCGGCCGAAAGTCCCGGCCCGCACCTCGACTGTACGGCTTGTGACGTCCACGTCGCTGATACCGTCCAGGCCGGTCATGTCCAGCGAAACGCCGGCGTGCAGGGGCAAGCTTGCGCCGCAAACACCACTTGCGCCCGCGAACACGGTGAGAGGCACTCTCTCCCGGTTGCACAATGATGTGACAGCAGAGACCTCTGCGACCGAAGTCGGGACGGCAACCAGGTCCGGCAGGCAAGGGGAGCGTCCGTTCGAGGCCCACAGCGCCGAAAGCGGCCACCAGTCACGACCCGCTTCGACACGGGCAGCGTCGTCGGCGTGGACCGTCCCGCACACACCGCGCAGTCGGGAAGCGAAACCGTCCGGCAGCACAGGGGAGGGTCGCGAGTCAGCGAATCGCGGCGGGTTGCGCGCCGAGGAACCGTCGAGCGCTCCGGGAGGTGAGGTCCGCTTGGCTGTCACGGCTGCTTAGAAGCCTCCACTACGTCGGAGGTGACTCCCTCAGCGCGCAGTTCGGCGGCGACGCTCGCCTTGAACTCGGCGCTCTGGCGGTGCACCTCCTCGGCGTCCCAGCCGAGCGCTTCGCCGAGGAGTTCGGCTACGTGCTGGGCGCATTCGACGGCTGCCTGGCGGTCGAGGATCCTCGCTCTGGTACGCCGGGACAGGACGTCGTCCACTCCCCGGGCCATCTCCTGCTGGGCCGCCCAGACGACCTCGACCGCCAGGTAGGGAAGGTTCGGGTGGAGCCGGTGCGCGAGCTCGGGCCGGGCGTCGCACAAGGCGAGCACGTCGGCGGTCTCCGAGCCGTGACGCCCAGACAGATGCTTGAAGTCGGCATCGCTGACGCCAAGAGACCTGGCTTTGTCGGCAGCGCCTCGGTCGGGCCGGCCGGAGTTCGCGGCGCCGATAAGAGGAAGGTGCTTGGTCCGCGACGCTGCGAGCGCCGCTTCGGCTGCTCCCTCTCCCGCTGGTCTCCGCCGGGAAGCGACAGCTTCGAGACGTCGACGGGCCCGCCTCACTCGGGGATCTGAGGTTAACCTGCTGAGACGCTGCGGTCCCGTTTCGGGTCGGTCGGCAAGAGCGTCCACAGCGTCAGCGGCCATCTTGCGGTAGGTGGTCAACTTGCCGCCGGTGACGGTCACGAGCCCGTTTGCTGCGACGATGACTTTGTGGCGTCGCGACAGGTCGGCGGTCCGAGCCGAGGATGCGTCACTCACGAGGGGGCGTAGACCAGCCCACGAGGCGGTCACGTCACGGATTGTCAAGTTCGCTGAGGTCCACGCGTTCACGGCACCGAGCACGTAGTCGATGTCCTCGGGGGTGCACTGCGGGTCGTCGAGGGGCCCGTCGTAGTCGGTGTCGGTCGTACCCACATAGGTGTAGCGTCCCTCTTGCGACGGCGACAACGCCTCGTCGGCTGCCCAGGGGACCACGAACACCGACCGTCGGTCACCCGGAACGCTGATGACCGAGGCGTAGTCGCACGGCAGTCGGGACGCTCGGACGGTGACATGGATACCTTTCGCAGGGCGTAGCGAGAACCCCGAGCGCTGCCCTATACCGGCCGATGCCACCTGAGCGGACCACACCCCGCCGGCGTTGATCACGTGGCGTGCCTTGACCAAAGTTCCGTCGCCTAGACGTGCTCCACAAACCTTGGAGCCCTCCTCGATGAGCTCCGCCACGGGCGAGTAGTTGGCCACGCAGGCTCCCAGCGATGCGGCTGTGCGGGCTAGCGCAAGGGTCAGGCGGGCGTCGTCGGCTTGCGCGTCCCAGTACAAGAACGACGCAACCAGAGTTTCCGAGCGCAGCACCGGGAAGTGAGCGAGAGCCTCCTCGGAGGTGATACGACGGTGACGCTTGCCGATCCGGATACCCCCGGTGATGTCGTAGAGCCACAGGGCGCTCTGGTACGCCTTTGCGACGCTTCGAGACGCGACCCCGTCCTTGCCGAATAGCGGTATCAGGAAAGGCAAGGGGTGGACCAGGTGGGGGGCGTTGCCGAGCAGTATCTGACGTTCGTGGAGGGCCTCGTAGACCAGCAGGTAATCCTGCTGTTGGAGGTAGCGGAGGCCCCCGTGGATGAGCTTCGAGGACTTTGAGGAAGTCCCCGACGAGATGTCGGCCGCTTCGACCAGGGCTGTCGAAAGGCCTCTGGCCGCTGCGTCCAGGGCGACACCGCAACCAGTCACCCCACCCCCGACCACCAGCACGTCGAAAGTCTCGCTGGCCAGGCGTGATAGGGCTTCCCCGCGGTCGAACATTATCGTCATGTCTCCAACATACCCACTGCTACCAACCAGGCCAGTTCCTGGGCCACCATGGCCCTGCAGCCAACAGGCGCGTTGCGGTTATGCACCCGAAAACCGGCTGTATGCACTAACCTGAGCGACAGGCACCTGATCGCCAAAAGGCTCCGGGATGGGGTCAGCTTGCGAAAGCGCAGACGGTGCTCCAATGACCTTGTTCTTCAAGTGCTCCAAGTTCTTCAAGTGCTCCAAGCAACGATCGAAAGGAACAGCCGGATGGCAGACCTAAAAGGCTCCAAGACCCACGACAACCTAAAGGAGGCTTTCGCCGGTGAGAGCCAAGCGAACCGGCGATACCTTTACTTCGCTCAGAAGGCGGACGTCGAGGGCTACCCCGACGTGGCAGCTTTGTTCCGCTCCGTTGCCGAAGGCGAAACCGGCCACGCATTTGGCCACTTCGACTTCCTAGCCGAAGTAGGAGACCCTGTCACAGGGGTCGCAGTTGGTGAAACCGAGGACAACCTGAAGTCCGCTATCGAAGGCGAAACCTACGAGTACACAGAGATGTACCCCGGGTTTGCGAAGACCGCTCGCGAGGAGGGTTTTGCCAACATCGCCGAGTGGTTCGAAACCCTCGCCAAGGCAGAGAAGAGCCACGCCGGCCGCTTCACGAGCGGACTCCAGAACGTATCCTGACGCCTTGAGCGCCGGGAACGCGAATCGCCGTCCTTGCGACGTGCCGGGGGGGGCGTAGCAGCTGACCGCCACCTACGACCCTAAGCACCCTTCGTACTTCGTCGAAGCGGACCTGCGGGAAGAGTTGACCCGGGTCTACGACCTCTGTCACGGCTGTCGGCTATGCCTTTCGTTGTGCCCGTCTTTCCCGACTCTTTTTGACGCGATCGACGCCCACGACGGCAACGTCGAAGCTTTGAGCACCGCAGAGCAGGACAAAGTGGTTGACGAGTGTTACCAGTGCAAGCTCTGCTACGTGAAGTGCCCCTACGTGCCCCCTCACGAGTGGCAGCTCGACTTCCCGCGCCTGATGCTGCGCGCAAGCGCAAACCGGCCTAAGAGTGTCGCTCAGCAGGTGACCACGCAGGTCCTTGCCAGGACCGACTTAGCCGGCAGAACCGGCAGTCTCATGGCTCCGATCGTCAACGCTGCGCTGTCCAAGCCGGGCTCAGCTGTTCGCAAAGTATTGGAGAAGGCGGTGGGAATCTCCTCCCAGCGGGTTCTCCCGCCTTACACCAAGCTGCGCTTCACCACCTGGTTCGCCCGCGGGCGGGCGGAGCGTAACGCGAGGCTCGCAGGTCCGTGGCAGGCCAAAGCCGCTGTGTTCCCTACATGCCTTGTGGAATACCAGAACCCAGCGGTCGGCCAGGATCTGGTCAAGGTCTACGAGCGTAACTCCGTGGACACCGACGTCGTCGCAGGCGTCGGCTGCTGCGGTGCGCCGTGGTTGCACAGCGGGAACTTCGAAGCCTTCGAACGCCAGGCACGAAAAAATCTGCCCGGATTGCTCGCAAGTGTCCGGTCCGGCCGTGACATAGTGGTCAGCCAACCGACCTGCGGGTACGTGTTGAAGAGGGACTACCCCGAGTACCTCGGTGGTGACGATGCACGTGCAGTAGCCGAGCACACATACGATGCCTGCGAGTTTCTTTGGAAGCTCCACAAGGACCCTGACAAGCGCTTCGACACCGACTTCGGGGGGGAGGTGCCCCAGAGCATCACCTACCACGCCCCGTGCCACCTTCAGGCCCAGAACATCGGTCTACGCAGCCGTGACCTCCTCAAGCTCACAGGAGCGAAGGTCACGACCGTAGCGAAATGCTCCGGCATCGACGGCACGTGGGGTCTGCGCCAGGAGAACTACGACCTTGCTCGCAAGGTCGCCGGACCCCTCGAAGAGGCCATCGACAAGGCGGCTTCTTCAGTCGTGGCCGGGGACTGCGACCTTGCGAACACTGCGATCGGCCAGGGGACGGGTAAGACCTCGTGGCATCCACTGCAAATCATCGCGCGGGCTTACGGGATACCCAAGGAGTGAGGTTCATACTGTGGCATCGCGAGCTCTGATCCTCGACGACATCATGGACGCTCGCGCCTACGAGCGCCAGCGTGACGTGATGCGCAACGAGGTGATATCACTAAAAGCGGTGAGACGCGTTGCGGTGGGACCTGTCATCAGCCTCGTCTTCGAGAACAGGGACACGATCCGTTTCCAGGTACAAGAGCTGGCGCGAGCGGAGAAAGCCTTCAGCGACGAGGCCGTGGAGGAGCTTCTACGCACCTACAACCCTTTGATACCACAGCCGGGCCAGCTGTCGGCGACGCTAATGATCGAGTTGACCACCAAGATGGAATTGGAGCATTGGCTTCCGCGTCTCGTGGGTATCGAGACGGCCATTCGTTTCGAGCTTGCTCGTGGCGGGTTGCCCGTCGTCAAGGTGCCGTGCCGGGTAGAGGACGCTCACGCGGCGAATCTCACACGCACGGAGGTCACCTCGGCCGTGCACTTCGTGCTCTTCGACTTCACCGCCGAGCAAGCGGACGCGTTCCGTGATGCCAGCGTCGCTTTGGTGATCGACCACCCCGACTACCAGGAACGCGTGGAGCTGTCCGAAGCCACGAAGTCGTCTCTCGCAGCTGACCTGGCCGGCTAGCCGCAGCCCTAGGCACTCTGTAATCCCGCCGTCGAAGACGGAGACAACCTATGCCCGATCAACTAGACCTGAAACAAGCGTAGAACCGGGTCGTCAGTTGACGCTGGAGCGGGAAAGGTCAGCATTTTGGCGCTTGTCGCGGGAGAGCGGCCGATTGCCGGCGTTCGCGTTTCAGGTGAAGGGCCGGG
>Ga0080006_1090082_pt1 | contig 57165 bp, 54 predicted proteins | sample RS3BMetagenome_FD_69209 | JGI IMG/M metagenome (GOLD analysis project Ga0080006, IMG submission 69209) | Ferric oxide microbial mat and aquatic microbial communities from Rainbow Spring, Yellowstone National Park, USA - RS3B (SPADES... ...
GGTCCATGTCCCCAGTCAACACCGGGGGTGTGACACTGCATCAAAGGACACGGAACCGGACACGGGACCCGGGGCGACCCGGGGCGACCCGGGGCCGACGGGAGCTCGCCGAGGGGACCGGCGGGGAGGGGAGCCGCATCGGTGGAGGGCCCTGGCCGGCAGGGCCGGCCGTCCGGAAGGGGCGCTACCGGGAGCCGGCCACCCCGAACGCACCGCCCGTCACGATGGCCTGGCTGAACGGCCGGGCCAGCGACCGCAGCTCGTCGCACCCGGCCTCACCGATCGCCTCGTAGGGGTGGACGGCGAGCCGGTCGGTCTGGTCCTCGACCCCCCGGCGGACCTCGGACCCGGCCGGGGTCAGGGCCAGGGATTCGCCGTCCTCCAGCCAGCCCCGGGCCCGGACACGGTCGACGCCTGCCTGCCACTCGTCGTCGGACCACCCGCGGCTGGACCGGAGGAAGCCGATCGGCACCTCGCCCGAGGCGGCGTGGACCACCAGCGCCTCGACCGGCCCGATCCCGGCCAGCAGCAGTGCGGCGATATGACCGTCGCCCCGGAACTCGCGGAGGCAGCCCTGGGCGTGCCACAGCACCAGATGGGGGGCCTCGGGCCACGGCAGGTCGGCATGCCCGGCGAAGAGCGGCCGGCATCCCCGTTGCTCGGCGGCCCGCTCGGCGGCCGCCCGTGCCAGGGCGGCAGCGGCGGCCATCTCCGGCGAGTCGACGGCGTCGCCGAGGACCCTCCGCAGGGCGCCGTCGGCGGCGGACTGTCGGGCCGCCACCACGTCGGCGGGGGAGGCGGTGCCCCAGGCATCCGGGATGGCGGAAGCCACCAGGCGGGGGTGGAAGTTGTAGAAGGCGGCCACCACCGTCCCGGCGCCGACCGCCCCCATGGCAGCAGCCCGGGAGGCGAAGTAGCCGGCCTCGCCCTCGATGCCGATCGAACGGTACGCCTCCGCGGCTTCGGGGGCGAAATAGATCATCCCGTGGAGCGGCTCGACGGTCCGCCAGGTCTTCCTGGCGGTGACCGGCTCGACGGGTCCGGGCTGGTGGGGCGGTGCGGTGAGTGACGGAGTGGGCACGGTCGAGCGTATCCCGGGCGCCGGGTGTCGACTTGCAAGCGCGGGCCGGCGGGTGCTCGATCCACGCGCGGTGGCGCGATTCGCGACGTCGGGCTCGCTACGGCGCCCCTGGCCGTCTCGGCGACCTCATTGCCCATCGCCGGCTACTTCCTCCCCGCACCCACGGAGAGGGAAGATCGTCGCCGGAAGCTCCGACGCCACCCGTGCGGCGCGGGTATCGGGGAGATTCGAAGGCGTGCCTCCCATCGCCCTACACCACGTGCCGAATGCGAACGACCTGGCGGGCGTGCTCGGTCCGAGCTCGGTGCAGTCGCCGGCGATCCTTGCTCCTCGCCACCACCTCACCGCGGCGGATCGCCCGCCGACGATGCCAGATCCTGTCCGCCCGACCGAAGGGGCGGCGGTGCGATGATGTCGTCATGCGAAGGGTGTCGGTCGCACCTGCCCTGGTGTTGGCAGCCGTCGGCCTCATGGCGTGCACGACGTCCGCCTCCCCGCCGCCGGCGGGACCCCCCACCTGCACCGGCTCCACCCGCTTCGACGTCTCGCCCCCCGCCGCCCGCGGCGGCCAGGCGTCACCGGTGGAAGCGGCACGCTGGTTCGCCGGTCACGGGGGTGTGCGGGGAATCGCGGCGGGCTCTTGGCGCCAGGTGAGTCGAGGAAGTGGCGTTGCGTCCGTGGCTTCGGGCACGACCATCCTGCAGGTCATGCAGGGAACGGACGGCACGTGGTTCGTGGACAGCGGCAGGCGCTGTACCTAGCCGGGTACCCCACGTGAACCAGTTCGGGATCGTCGGAGGTCGTCGTCCCGGCAACCCCGACCCGCCACGTGCGAGGCTCCTTGCATGAAACTCCAGCTGCGCTACCCGCTCCACTCCCTGCCGGAGCGGTTCTGGGAGGTCTTCTTCGATCCAGAGGTGACCACCCGCCTCCATCTCGAGGCCCTCGGCTCCACTTCGGTCGAGATCGAGGCGCTCACGGGCACCCCCGCCACCGGCGTGGAGCGGACCATCCGCTACGGGCAGGTCCCCGACGCCCCTGGGCCGGTGAAGAAGCTGTTCGGCTCCGAAGTGGTGACCACCGAGTCCGGCAGGTTCGATCCCGACACGGGGATCTGGACCTTCGTGCTCACCCCGGCCACCATGGCGGACAAGACCCACATCACCGGTTCCATCGAGCTGCTGGAGACCGGCGACGGCGACGATGGCCAGGGCGGCGCTGCAGGGGAGCGGGCACCGTTCGAGCAGGTCTTCTCGCTGGAGGCCCGGGTGAAGATCTTCGGGGCCGGTCCGGTCGTCGAGCGGTTCATCGAAAAGCAGGCCCGGGACACCCAGGGCAGGGCGGCGGCGTTCCTGAACGGCCTCCTCGCCGATCCCGCGTAGGCCGAGCGCCTCCCTCGCAGACCGAGCCCACCCGGGTCCGGCGGCGGCCGGATGGCCCCCCGGAGGAGCCCATATAGTGCGGTATGGGTAGTCCGGCCCGGTTGAACCAAGGGGGCGAAGCGGCGCATGGGAGTGTTCCGCCGCATACTGCGGTCGGGAGCGGAGTCGGGAACGGAGCGGACGATGCTGAACGGGGTCTCGGGGATGGTCGGGGAGACCGCCGTGGTGACCCGGCCCGTCGGTCAGCGCCACGACCCCGGGTCGGTGCGTGCCCGGGGTGAGGACTGGTACGCGGTGTCCCTCTTCCCCGGTACCACCATCGACGTGGGCTCCACGGTGGTGGTCGCCGACGTCGACCGGGGACTGCTGGTGGTCTACCCGTCCGACGAGGCGTAACGTGGTGATGCACCCGTCGGCGGGCGGTGTGCAACGGTGGTGGGTGAGAGAGAGGTGGACGCCATGCTGATCGCATCCGGTGGAACGGGGGCCTCGGTCTTCCTGGGGGCGGTCCTGATTGTCGTCCTCTTCCTGATCTTCCTGTTCCTGAGGACCTGTCTCAAGGTCGTCCAGCAGGGCTCCGTGGGGGTCATCAAGCGTCTGGGCGAGTTCAAGTCGATACGGCAGCCCGGCCTTCACCTCCTCATCCCCTTCGCCGACCGTATGGCCCGGGTGGATATCCGTGAATTCCCGCACACCGGCGACCAGCAGGCGGTGATCACCAAGGACAACGTCTCGTTGTGGGTCAGTGCCACGATCTTCTGCCAGGTGACCGACGTGAAGCTCGCCCTGTTCGAGATCAACGACTACAACCTGGCCATCGACCAGATGTCCCGGACGGCGCTCCGGGCCGTGTTCGGCGAGCTGACCCTGGACGAATCACTCTCCGAGCGCGAGACGATCAACACCAAGATGCAGGACCACATGGCGGAGGCCACCCTCAAGTGGGGAGTGCGCCTCAACCGCATCGAGATCCTCGACATCACCCCCCCGGCGAACGTCCTCCAGGCCATGTCGGAGCAGAAGGAGGCCGAGCAGCACAAGCGGGCCACCATCCTGAAGTCCGAGGGCGAGCAGCAGTCGGCCATCAACAGCGCCCAGGGCCGCAAGCAGGCCAACGTGCTCGAGGCCGAGGGACAGAAGCAGGCGGCCATCCTCTCCGCCGAGGGCCAGAAGCAGGTGCTCGAGCTGCGGGCCGACGGAGAGAAGCGGGCGGCCCAGCTCCGTGGCGAGGGCGAGGCCCTGGCGCTCAACGCCATCGACGGCTCGGTGATCAGGCCGAACACCCTGGCCGTCATGCAGCTGCGGGCCCTGAAGGACGTGGCCACCTCCCCCAACGCCAAGATCGTGGTCCCCTACGAGGCGGCCGGCCTGGTGGGTGCGGCGCAGGTGCTGGTGGACGCCCTGAAGGACCAGGGCGGCGAGGCCCCGTCAGGCAACGGCAACGCCCCCAGGGCGGTGCCGGGAGCGGCCCCGCCACCTCCGAACTACCCGGGGAACTAGGCCCCGTCGGTCGGGGCCTCGGCCGGGGCGTCCGGCGGAGCCCCGGTCCCGGCGGCGCCGGGCCCCGGTGAGTTCACCCCATCGTCCGGTCTCGCGACCGGCGATCCGGCGTGGGAATGCCCGAGCCCCGAGGGCGGGACCTTCCGATTCTCGGGTCTCGGTCGTCGATCGGACCGGAGGTTGCCTCCTTCACGAAGGCGTCACCTTCCTCCTTCAGACTTACAACCGTGCATCCCAGTGCCAACAGCGCGGATCCGGGTCCCCGCCAGTGTCCGGTAGGTCCGGATGGGCTCCGGAACCGGGTCCGGCGTCGGCAGACGCCGAACCTCACCTGGGTTGCCGGAATCGTCTGAGGAACGAGCATCGAGCCATGGTCTCCGTCACCTTCCACACGCCGTCATCGAAGCCGGGCACGTCCAACGTTCCGGAGCGTCGCTCGCCCCCGTCGCCAGCACCGCAGGCGTGGATCCGGCCGGTGGCACTCCTCCTCGTCGGTCTCGGGTTGGGCGCCACGGTCGGCCTGACCCTCACCGCAGAGACGATGAGTCAGTTCGATGCGCCCGGTGGGGTGGCCATCTTTCTCGGAAGCCTCACCGGCCTGGTCGGCATGTACCTGGCACTCGTGATGGTGTTGCTCATCAGCCGCATCCCCGTCATCGAGCGGCTTCTCGGTCTCGACGGACTGGTGGGATGGCATCGACGCCTCGGGCCGTGGCCCGTGAGCCTGCTGGTCGCCCACGCCGTCATCGTCACGATCGGCTATGCGCAGGCCGCCAAGACCGGGCTGATCCACGAGGTCGGAACCGTCGTCACCGGATTCCCCTTCATGATCATCGCCACCGTCGGTCTCGGTCTGATGGTCATCGCCGCCATCGTGTCGATCCGGGCGATCCGGAGCCGGCTGAGTCGGGAGACGTGGTGGTTGATCCATCTCTCCATGTACCTGGCGCTGGCGCTTTCGTTCGCCCACGTCATCGCACTGGGCCCGTCGTTCGTGGGACACCCGGTGACCCGGTGGGTGTGGTCGCTGGTATGGGCAGCCACCGCCGGCGTGGTGATCGTCTACCGGTTCTGCCTTCCCGTGGTGCGCAGCCTCCGCTATCGGCTGAAGGTCGTCGAGATCCGTCCCGAGGCTCCTGGAGTCGTCTCCGTCATCTGCTCCGGCCGCCATCTCGAGCGAATGGCCGTTTCGGGCGGGCAGTTCTTTTCCTGGCGGTTCCTCACCCGGGGGATGTGGTGGCAGGCCCACCCCTACTCGATGTCCGCCCTTCCCCGTCCACCGTATCTTCGCCTCACCGTCAAGAACGTCGGCGACCACTCGGCTGCCGTCTCGCGACTCAAGCCCGGCACCCGGGTGGCGATCGAAGGTCCCTACGGGTCCTTCACCAGACATGCCCAACACCGCCAGACCGCAGTGCTCATCGCCGCCGGTATCGGGATCACCGCGCTTCGGTCCCTGCTCGAGGACCTGCCGAACGGGGCCCGGCCGATCGTCATCGTGCGCGCCTCCCGCGAGGAGGACCTGGTGTTCCGCTCCGAGGTGACTGAGCTGGTCAAGAGCCGGAAGGGCAAGCTCCATGAATTGGTGGGACCCCGCCACAAGGTGCTCGTCGACCGGCGGACCCTGATGAAGTTGGTTCCGGACATCGGTCGGCGCGACGTCTACATCTGTGGGCCCGAGCACTTCGTCGCCGACATCGTCGAGCTCGTCGGTCGGCTCGGCGTCCCTGAGGAAGCGGTGCACCACGAGGCCTTCAGTCTGTGACGCCGTCCGCGGAACCGAGAGGAGCTGGAGAATGAGACGACTTTCGTTGATCGTGGTCGGTGCCGTCGCCGGGCTGGCGGCGGTGGTCGGGCTGCACCCGACATCATCGACGGCCAACGCCCTGGGTACCGGTGGGCAGGCGGCCGGCGGTCGGGGCACCACCAACCCGACGACGACCACCCCGCCGACGACCACCCCGCCGACGACGGCCCCGGCAGCGCCCGCGACCCCGACCCCGGCAGCTCCCTCGACGACGGCCCCGGCCGCCGTCGCCCGATCGAGTACGGGCCCGGCTCAGCAGTACGGCTACGGGACGCTGAGCGTCAAGGTCACCGTGACGGGCAACAGGATCACCAAGATCACCACGCCGACGCTGCAGACGGCCGAGCAGTACTCGCAACAGCTCGCGGCCCAGGTCATCCCCATGCTCAACGCCGAGGTTCTCAAGGCGCAGAGTCTCAATATCAACGGGATATCCGGTGCCAGCTATACGGCCTCGGCCTATGTGACCTCGCTGCAGGCGGCTCTGAAGAACCTGAACTTCCCGTAGCCGACCGGCGGTCGCCGTTTTCGGACGCACCCGTGAACGCACCCGTGGACCTCCCCCGCCGATCGCTGGCTACTTCATCTCCACCATGTCGAGGTACTCGTCGTCCCAGTGGGTGAAGATCTCCTCGGGTAGCTTCAGGCAGTGGGTGGGCGCCAGGGCGTCCACGAAGGCGCGGTCGTGGCTGACCACCACGATGGTCCCGGGCCAGCGGCTGAGCATGGTACCCACCGCCTCGATGGAGGTCGGGTCGAGGTTGTTGGTGGGCTCGTCGAGGAGCAGCACGTTGGCCTGCCCGGCCGCCAGCATGGCGAGGCCGAGCTTGGCCCGCTCCCCGCCCGAGAGGGTGGCCGGCATCTGGGAGGAGGCCTTGCCGGCGATGCCGAAGGAGCCGAGCAGCGACCGGCGCTCGGTCTCGGTGGTCAGGATGGTGTCATCGATGTTGCCGAGCACCGAGACGCTGAGATCGACCTGCTCGTGCTCCTGGGCGAAGTAGCCGAGGCTGACGTTGGCCCCGAGCTCGATGGACCCGGCTGTCGGGGTCTGCACGCCGGCCAGGCAGCGGAGGAGGCTCGACTTGCCGGCGCCGTTGCGGCCGATGATGACCACCCGGTCCCCCCGGCGGGTGTGGAAGTCCACCCCGCGCAGGACCGTGTTGTCCTCGTAGGTGACCGACAGCCCGAGGGTCCGCAGCGGCACCTCGCCGGACCGGCGGGGCTCGGGAAGCTTGAAGGCGGCCTTCCGCTCGCGCTTGCGGACCTCGGTCTTGGAGGACTCCAGCCGTTCCACCCGCTTGTCGATCGACTTGGCGATCCGGGCCCGCCGGTTGGTGCTGCCCCGCATGGAGTCGGCCAGCGTCGACAGCCGCTTGATCTCCCGGCCCTCGAGGTCGGCTGCCCGCTCGCGCTGGCTCTGATCGGCCTCGAGCTGGACCTTGTACGAGGAGTAGGTCCCCTTGAACTCGTGGAGTCGACTGTCGGAGAGGTGGAGCACCTTGTTGATCGACCGGTCGAGCAGCTTGAGGTCGTGGGAGACCACCAGGATCGCCCCCGGGAACCGCTCGAGCTCCTCCATCAGCCACCGCTTGGCCGGAAGGTCGAGATGGTTGGTCGGTTCGTCCAGGATCATGGTGTCCGGCCCCTGGAACAGGATCCGGATGAGGTCGACCCGGCGCCGCTGGCCGCCCGAGAGGCTGTCGATGTCCTCGAGGAGCAGGTCCTGACGCAGGCCCAGCCCGTCGGCGAGACGCGCCATGATGGCCTCCGCCTCGTACCCACCGTTCTCGCGGAACTGCTCCTCGAGGTCGGAGAAGAGCTCGATGTTCTCGCTGGAGGGGTCCTTGGCCATCTGGTCCCGGGCCTTGTTGAGGGCGTCGTCGAGGACGTCGAGGCCGCGGGCGGAGAGCACGTGCGAGAAGCCGTTCGGGTCGAGCCCCAGCCCGTTGGGCACCGGCACCTGCGGCAGGTAGGCCCAGGTGCCGCGGATCCGGGCGTTGCCCGTCGACCGCACGTTCGGACCGGGCTCGTCGATGACCACCGAGATGAACGTCGACTTGCCGGTGCCGTTCCGACCGACCAGGCCGACCTTCTCGCCGGCACCGACCACGAACGAGGCGTCGCGCAGGAGGGTGCGGTCGCCGATTTCGATGGTGAGAGAGGAACCGACGATCATGGGGAGGTTGGTCGGGGTCCGGCCGGGACGGGCGCCGGAACGGTGGGCAGGGGTGCCCCGGGGGTGCGACCAGGACGCCATTCTCCCACAACCGGCAACGGTTCAGAGCCCGGGCTGCTCCCCGGGCGGCAACCCGGCACCCGGCCCCAGGCGCCGGGCCAGCCGGCGGGCGCTCCGGACCCGGTGGCGGACCATGGCCCGGAACACCACCTGGTGCACGGGCCAGAGGAGCCACCAGTAGACCTGGCCGGGCAGGCCCTTGGTCCGAAGCGCCCCCACCTGTTCGATCCGGGTGGGGTGGGTGCCCGACACCCGGTAGCCGAGCCAGGCCTCCCCGCAGAACCACGAGGTGGTCCCGAGCACCAGGGTGCGGTCGTCGCGGGCCTCGACATCCCACCAGTCGACCCGGGCCCCCACCTCGACCCGGTCGGGCCGGCGGAGCCGGAGGTCCTCCCCGAACCGCCGACCCATCCACAGGCGGAGCCGCCAGGCCCGCGGCACCCCGTACCAGGCCAGATCTCCACCGGCCCCGTCGAGGTCGGCCCGGACACCCGCCACCTCGCCGTCGGTCCCGACCGACCGGGCACGGACCCTGGCGAACGACCGGGCGGTGTAGATCCCGTCCAGCAGTCCCTGGGGCCGGAGGAAGAGGTCGCCGGGGACCCGCCCGGCCTGTCGGTCGAGGGCGGCCCGGATGGCGTCGGCGGACGACAGCGGCCGGACCGTGAAGGCGGCGTCCGTGCACTCCCTGCCCCGGACCACCACCTCATTGGCCAGGCTACCGATGAGGGCGTGGCTGACCACGGCGTCGACCGGCGTGACCAGGTCGACCCAGTGGGCCGACAGGGACGGGCTGAGCAGCGGCACCTTCACGATGAAGCGGGGGCGAAGCCCCCGCACCCGGGCGTAGTCGTCCATCATCTGCCGGTAGGTGGTGACGTCGGGGCAGCCGATCTCGTAGGTGCCGGCCCCGACGTCGGCCGCCTCTACCAGGTAGGCCATCAGGTCGGCCTCGGCGATGGGCTGCACCCTCGTGTTGACCCACCGGGGGCAGACCATCAGGGGGAGCCGCTCGGTGAGGTATCGCACCATCTCGAACGAGATGCTTCCGGCCCCGAGGACCACCGCGGCCCGGAGCTCCACCACGGGGACGCCGGCGGAGCCGAGGACGGTGCCCGTCTCGTGCCGGCTGGCCAGGTGCTCGGAGAGCTCGCCGTGGCCGAGGCCGCCCAGGTAGACGATCCGCCCCACGTCGGCCCGGTCCGAGGCCTCGGCGAACGACCGGGCCAGGGCCCGGTCGCGCTCGGGGAAGCCCTCGCCGCCGGCCATCGAGTGGACCAGGTAGTAGGCCACCTCGCACCCGGCGAGGGCGCCGGCCAGGCGCTCGGTGTCGGCCACGTCGACGGTGACCACGTCCACACCGGGGCGGCGGTCGACCGAGGTGGCCCGGCGGACCAGGGCGGTGACCTCGTAGCCGGCGTCGACCAGGTGGCCGAGGAGCCGTTCGCCCACGTAGCCGCCGGCGCCGGCCACCGCCGCCCGCCGGCGGGGAGCACCGTGGCCAGGGTCGGTGGGCGGCGCCGTCATCCTCCCGACACCAGTTCGTCGCCGCCCTCCGGAGGAGTCGGGTCGTCGGCGGTGGCGAGCCAGTGCTCGGGGAGGTGGACCGGGCGGGGTCCGTTGGTGTGGCCGCGGGCCATCCGACCGGCCTCCGGCGGGAAGGGCACCACGGCGTCCAGCCCGCCGAGGATGTCGTCCAGCTCCCCGGGGGTCGAGACGAGGGCCAGGGACCGTCGGACGGCGGGGCCGACCGGGAACCCCGTCAGGTACCAGCTGGTGTGCTTGCGGAACTGCCGGAGACCCAGCTCGGCGCCGAAGGTGTCCACCAGGAGCGCGGCGTGGGTCGCCATCACCGCCGCCACCTCGCCCAGACCCGGCGGTTGGCGGAGGGGGCGCCCGGCGAAGGCGTCGGCCAGGTCACGGAAGAGCCACGGCCGACCCAGGCACCCCCGACCCACCACCACGCCGTCACAACCGGTGGCCTCGACCATGGCCAGGGCGTCGGCCGCCTCCCAGATGTCCCCGTTGCCGAGCACCGGCACGGTGGCGACCGCCTCCTTGAGCGAGGCGATGGCCCGCCAGTCGGCCCGCCCGGAGTAGAGCTGCTCAGCCGTGCGGGCGTGGAGGGCGACGGCGGCCACCCCCTCGCCCTCGGCGATCCGGCCCGACTCGAGGTAGGTGACCGTGGCGTCGTCCACCCCGATGCGGAACTTGGCGGTGACCGGGACCGACCCGGCCGCCGCCACCGCGGCGGCGATCACGTTGCGGAGCAGGGCACGGTGGACGGGCAGGGCGGCGCCGCCGCCCTTGCGGGTGACCTTGGCGGCTGGACACCCGAAATTGAGGTCGACGTGGTCGACGCCCACCTCGTCCACCAGGCGGCGGACGGCGGCGCCCATCACCGACGGGTCGACACCGTAGAGCTGGACGCTCCGGACCGGCTCGTCGTCGGCGAAGGCCACCATGCTGAGGGTCTTGGTGTTGCCCTCCACCAGGGCGCGGGCGGTGACCATCTCGCTCACGTAGAGCCCGGCCCCGTAGGTCCTGCAGAGCCGGCGGAAGGCGGTGTTGGTCACCCCGGCCATGGGGGCGAGCACCACCGGTGGGTCGACCGCCAACGGACCGAGCTTCAGGGTCGGCGGCGCCGGCCGGGGTGCCGTCGGCACCGCCCCGGTCACGGCGTCCACAGCGCCATCACCGGAATGCCCAGATCGGCGAGGAGGGCACGGAACAGCGGCAACGACAGACCGATCACGTTCCCCGGGTCGCCGTCCACCCCGTCGACGAAGGGGGCCGAGCGCCCGTCCAGGGTGAAGGCACCGGCCACCTGGCGGGCCTCCCCGGTGGCCAGATAGGCGTCGAGCTCCTCGTCGGAGGTGACGCCGAAGCGGACGACGGTGGCGGCCACGTCGGTCGTCCGGGCCGCGGTGCGCTCGTCGATCACGCAGTGCCCGGTGTAGAGCGTGCCGCTCCGCCCGCGCATGGCACGCAGCCACCCGCGTGCCTCATCGTCGTCGGCCGGCTTCCCGAACCGACGGCCGTCGAACTCGAGGATGGAGTCGCAGCCGACGACCACGGCGTCACCTGCCGGGTCGGCCACCGCCGATGCCTTCCGTTCCGCCAGCGTGCGGGCAACCTTCGCGGTGGTGGGGGCCTCGACGTCGTCCTCGGGGACGCCGCTGACCACCACCTTCGGGTCGAAGCCGGCCTCGCGGAGCAACCGGAGGCGTGCCGGCGACCCCGAGGCGAGGATCAGGGTGCGTTCGGGCATCCCCCCAGGTTAGAGCCCCGGGCGCCCGGGGCCCGCGGTCGACCGCCCGGCCCCGTCACCCGGTGTGCCCGACCGCCCGGGATGCGCGATCCTGGAGGCATGACCGACACCGGCATCACCACCACCCCCCGGCTGTCCGATCCCCAGCTCGACGGCGACCACGAACGCATGTCCCACATCGTGCTCGAGGGATTCAAGCCCGAGAAGGGCGACTTCATCTCGGCGGGTCCCTCGGTCGTCGAGGGCATGGTCAACGGCACTGCGGTGAAGGCCCTCTGCGGCAAGATCTGGGTGCCGGGCCGCAATCCGCAGCGCTACGGGATCTGCCCGACGTGCAAGGAGATCGCCGAGGGGAAGGGCTGGAAGGTCCCCGCCGGCTGAATCCCGGCGTCAGCTTGGGGTCCGATCCTCCGTCCGGTCGGCGTCATCCGCTCCGGAATCGGTCGCCGCGGGTACACCTCCCGACCCACCGGCGCCGGTTGCCCCGCCGGCGCCGGTTGCCCCAGCCGTGGCGGGAGCTTCCTCATCGGTCAGGCCGTACCTCGGGTCGGTGGTGAGGATCCGGAGGCACAGCTCCGACGACGGCAGCTCGTCGTGGGCGACGCCGGCCAGCATCACCGCGATGACCGGGTCGCTGAACTCGGGGCGTACGGCGTCGATCGCCCCGATCAGCTGCTCCTCGGTGGGGTCCTCCGAGTGTTCCCCGAGTTCCTCGATGGTCCGGTTCAGGCACGCATCGGAGAGCACGGCCGCCAGATAGGGGACGGTCGGCCGGTACTGGGGCCTCCCCAGGTATGGGACCGGGTCGTGGTGCCGCCGCAGGGCCAGGAGGGCGTTCTTGACCGCCTTGGGGGGCTGGAAGTCGGGCCGGACGGCCCGGTCCAGTGCCGCTTTGAGCTCGCCCACCGGCATGGCGGCCACCGCGTCCCGGAGGAGGGTGTCGCCCCCGTGCACCGTCGTCTCGGCTCCCATACCCGTCCTCTGCGATCAGGTCCGCCCGACCGGGCGACTCGAGGAGCCATTCTGCCACCGGCGGCCGACCGGCACGCACGCAGCCCGATCCGCCTCAGAACCCCGTGGCCCGGGCGGCGGGCGGGCGCGGGGCACCCGTCACATTGGACAGGTGCGGTGAGGGCGGCGGTGACGAGGACAGCGGGCTGGCGATGTCCTCGAGGGACCGGCCCTCGGCGTCGATCCCGATGACCATCTCCACCAGTCCGCCGAGGGCCATGACGCCGGCGCCGATCAGGTAGCCGATGAACAGCTTGCCGTGGTCCTGCCCGTTGCCGATCAGCAGGCCGTACAGCCACGGACCGATGGCGCCGAAGGTCTGGGCGATGGCGAAGAACACCGCGATGGCCTTGGCACGGACCTCGACGGGGAAGATCTCGCTGACCGTGAGGTACGCCGCACTCGCCCCGGCCGAGGCGAAGAAGAAGATCACCGACCAGCAGATCGTCTGGGTCACCGCGTCGAGCACGCCGGCCTGGAAGAGGAAGGCGCTGCCGGCCAGGAGGACGCCGGCGGTGAGATAGGTCCCCGCGATCATCTTGCGGCGGCCGATGGTGTCGAAGAGGTGACCGAGGGTCAGGGGGCCGATCAGGTTCCCCAGGGCGAAGAAGATGAAGTAGTACGCGGTGTCCTTGGCGTTGACGCCGTAGACCTTGGTGAGGACCAGTGCGTAGGTGAAGAAGATGGCGTTGTAGAGGAACGACTGGGTGATCATCAGCGTGGCTCCCAGGATCGACCGGGCCGGGTAGGTGGCGAACAGGGTCCGGGCCAGGGCGATGAATCCGATGTTGTTGGCCGGGGTGACCTCGATGGACTTCGTGTCGTCCACCTCTCCCACGGTGCCACCGCTCGCCTCGGTGGCCTCCTCGATCTCCCGCACCGCGGCCTCCGCCTCCTCTCGCCGGCCGTGCATCAGCAGCCACCGGGGGCTCTCGGGCAGGTTCTTCCGCACGAAGAGGATGACGAACCCCAGCACGGGTCCGAACAGGAAGGCCACCCGCCAGGAGGAGGCGACGGGAAGGTGGTTGACCACCAGGATGGTCAGGAAGGTGGCGAGCAGCGCCCCGCCCCAGTAGGTGCCGTTCACCGCGATGTCCACCCGGCCCCGATATCGTGCCGGGATCAGCTCGTCGATGGCCGAGTTGATGGCGGCGTACTCCCCGCCGATGCCGGCGCCGGCGATGAACCGCGAGGCGTAGAGCCAGTAGGTCCAGAAGGTACCGTGCCCAGCCGTGCAGGCGGTGAGGAAGCCGCCGAACAGGTAGACGCCCAGGGTGATCATGAACAGGTTCCTCCGCCCCCACTTGTCGGAGAGGCGGCCGAAGAACAGGGCGCCGAACACCTCGCCGAGGAGGTAGACGGTACCGACGGCGAAGGCCACGCCCGCCGATGACAGGTTCAACGACTGCTTGGAACTGATCAGGCTGGTCACGTTGGAGGCGATGGTGATCTCCAGGCCGTCGAGCACCCAGGCGACGCCGAGCGCCACCACCAACATGGTGTGGAACCGCGACCACCCGAGCCGGTCGAGCCGGGCGGGGATGAGGCTGCGGAAGGTTCCGCCCGGTCCGTCCGCCGCTCCCGGGCCACCGTCGCGGGCGGAGGCCCCGACTCCTCGCGGATCCATCGTCACCTCGGTCATCACGTACCCCCTGGCTTCGGTCCGGAGCTACGTATTCCCCACTGAGGTGCGGTTCAATCCACCGGCGGGGACCGGCGGGGACCGAGGAGCCCGGGAAGCCGGCGAGGAGGCATTCGGAGGCATGAGGTACCTCACCACCGGACACCTGCGCACCCGGCCCCCGGGCCGGCCCGCCTCCTGGTCAGGCGGCGGGCGGGGCCGGAACGGCACCGTGGTCGCGGCACCGGGCCCGGTAACCGCCGGGGGTCACCGCCACCGTGAGCCGACGACCGCACCGCGTGCAGAAGCGGGGTGGATCGAGGGCCCGGGTGCAGCCGCCGCACTCGGCGGCCGTCCGGCCGCAGCCGGCACAGTGCGCTCCGGCGCCGGCCGTGTCGCCGGCCGTGTCGCCGGCCGTGTCGCCGGCCGTGTCCACGCCGTTCCGGTCGGTCATCCCCCGGCCGGTCAGAGGACGCCGGTCAGCGCGCCGACCGGCATGCGCAGATCGTCGAGCATCTGAAGGTCCTCGTCGGCCGACCGGCCGAGGGTGGTGAGGTAGTTGCCGACGATGAGGGCGTTGATCCCCGACGTCATGCCCATGGACTGCAGCTCGCGGAGGGTCACCTCGCGGCCGCCGGCGTACCGGAGGATCACCCCGGGGAGCCCGAGCCGGAAGAGGGCGATCCAGCGGATCGCCTCCCAGGGTGGCACGGGCTGCTGCTCGCCGAGGGGTGTGCCCGGGCGCGGGTTGAGGAAGTTGAGCGGCACCTCGGTGGGGTCGAGCTCCTGGAGTTGGCCGAGGAGCTCGATGCGCTGCTGGTCCGACTCGCCCATGCCCACCAGCGCGCCGCAGCACAGCTCCATCCCGTGGGAGCGCACCAGGCGGCAGGTCTCCTCGCGCTCCTCCCAGGTGTGGCTGGTCACCACGTTGGGGAAGAAGGACCTCGAGGTCTCGAGGTTGTGGTTGTACCGGTGCACCCCGCCCTCGGCCAGCCGGCGGGCCTGGTCGTCGGTGAGCAGGCCGGCGCTGACCGCCACGTTGAGGCCGGTGCGCTCGCGCACCTGGGGCACCAGCTCCAGAATCCGGGACAGCGTCCGTTCGTCAGGACCCCGGATGGCCAGCACGATGCAGAACTCCGAGGCGCCCAGCGCCCGGGTCTCCTCGGCGGCCTGCAGCACCTCGTCGGTGTCGAGGAACGGCGTCGCCTTCACCGGGGTGTCGAATCGCGAGGACTGGGAGCAGAAGTGGCAGTCCTCGGGGCAGCCCCCGGTCTTGGCGGAGAGGATCCCCTCGACCTCGACCTCGGGGCCGCACCATTCGAGCCGGACCTGGTGGGCCAGGGCGGCGAGGGAGGTCACCCACTGGTCGGGGAGCTCGGCCAGCGACGCCAGCTCGTCGGTGGTGAGCAGGCGCCGCTCGTCCAGGAGCGCCGTGGCCGCCGCATCGATCCGGGCGCGGGCATCGGCCGATCCGATCTCGATCCTCGTCGGGACCGGTGCTTGCCGCGCCCGGTTGGGCGCGGAGAGGGCGACGGTGGTACGGATAGGGGTGGCAGTCGAGTCACCGGGCATGCGAACACGGTAGTTGGCCGGGCGCGATCGCCGGAAAACGACGTACGTCGGAAGGACGGGCCCAGGGGCGGCCCGCTCGGCCGTCGTGGTCCCAACGGGCAAGGAGGCCACTGTGGCCTGGGATTTTGAGACGGAGCCGGAGTTCGAGGCAAAGCTGGCGTGGATGCGCCAGTTCATGGTGGACGAGGTCTTCCCGCTGGAGACGCTCGACCTCACCTACGACCAGACACTGGAGCTGCTCCGGCCACTCCAGGAGGAGGTCAAGCGCCAGGGCCTGTGGGCCTCCCACCTCCCGGTGGAGCTGGGTGGCGGCGGCTTCGGCCAGCTGAAGCTGGGCCTGATGCACGAGATCCTCGGTCAGAGCCCGTGGGGACCCGTGGCCTTCGGCAACAACGCCCCTGATTCCGGGAACGCCGAGCTCCTGGCCATCGGGATCGAGAGTTCGGGGCGGCAGGAGCACCGGGCGAAGTGGCTCCAGCCACTGCTGGAGGGCTCCATGCGGAGCGGCTTCTCCATGACGGAGCCCGGCGCCGGCGCCGACCCGACGATGATCGCCACCACCGCGGTGCGCGACGGCGACGAGTGGGTCATCGACGGGCACAAGTGGTTCACCACCAACGGCTCGATCGCCGACATCCTGATCGTGATGGCGGTGACCAACCCGGACGTCCATCCCTACGCCGGGTGTTCGATGATCGTGGTTCCGGCCGACGCCCCGGGCGTGGAGATCGTGCGCGACGTGGCCACCATGGAGCATCCCGAGGAGGAGTACGGGAAGTTCGGGGGTCATGCCGAGATCATCTACCGCGAGGTGCGCGTGCCGTACGACAACCTCATCGGCAACGAGGGCGACGGGTTCCTCCTGGCACAGCAGCGGCTCGGCCCCGGCCGGATCCACCACTGCATGCGCTGGCTGGGACAGTCGAAGCGGGCGTTCGACATGCTCTGCGAGCGGGCTGTCTCCCGGACCACCCACAAGTCGACCCTGGCCGAGAAGCAGACGGTGCAGAATTGGGTGGCCGAGTCGATGGCGGAGATGACCGCCGCACGGCTGCTCACGCTCTATGCCGCCTGGAAGATGGACCGCGACGGCGCCTCGGCCTCGCGGGTCGAGATCGCCATGATCAAGTACTACGGCGCCACCGTGCTCTACAACGTGATCGACCGGGCCCTCCAGGTCCACGGGGCGCTCGGCTTCTCCACCGACCTCCCGCTCGAGCAGATGTACCGAAATGCCCGGGCGGCCCGCATCTACGACGGGCCCGACGAGGTGCACAAGGTGACGGTGGCCCGGCACACGCTGAAGAACTACAAGCCGGTGGAGGTGCCCACCGAGCACGTGCCCACGCGCCGGCTGGCGGCGCAGCAGAAATTCGCCGAGCTCCTCGACGCCATGACCGCCGACGCCTGATCCCCGGTCCCCGGTCCCCGGTCGTCGGCGGCCCGGGGGCCGGGCTACGCCGGGCGAAGGTCGTCGAACCGGGGCGCCCGCTTCTCACGGAGGGCGGTGACGCCCTCCCGGTAGTCGGGACCGGCCATCATCGGGTCGAGCAGGGCCTCGGCGGCCCGCACCGCCTCGGCGGCGCTCTGGTGGTAGGCGTCGTAGACCTGCCGCTTGGAGGCGGCCAGCGAGGCCGGCGACACGGTGGTGGCCAGCTGACGGGCATAGTCGGTCACCCGGGGCACGAGCTCGTCGGGCGGGACCGTCTCGGTGACCAGTCCGTACGATGCCGCCTCATCGGCGGTGAACGTCCGGCTGGACAGGATCAGGTCCATGGCCCGCGAGAGGCCGATCAGGCGGGGGAGCAGCCACGCCAGCCCGAAGGCACAGGGGAGCCCCAGCTTGCCGTGGGCGGTGGTGAACTTCGCCCCCTCGGCGGCGAACCGCAGGTCGCAGAAGCACGACAGGGCGAATCCGATGCCGGCCACCGGTCCGTTGACGGCGGCGATGATCGGCTTGGGGATGCCGAAGTGGTAGGCCAGCTCGGCGTCGAACTCCGGACGCACGCCCCAGCCCGGGGTGGCCAGGTCGGCCGGAGCGCCCGAGTCGTAGGCGCCCCGCGCCGCGTGGCCCGCCAGGTCCTCGGATTCGGCACCGGCGCAGAAGCCCCGCCCGGCCCCGGTCACCACGATCACCCGGACCCCGGGGTCGTCGGCGGCGCGCCCGAGGAGGTGGCGGTACTCGGTGTTCATCCGGGCCGTCCAGGCGTTGAGTCGCTCCGGGCGGTCGAGGGTGATGGTGGCCACCTGCGCCTCGACGGCGTAGCGGGTCTGCTCCAGGGTCAGGTGTCCGGCGGCGTCCATGGGCAGCACCCTACGGGGTGACGGTGGTGCCCGGCCGGCGCCCGGCCCCCGGATTCCGGAGGAGTTCGACGGCGGCCGCCAGCTCGAGGTCGTCGCCCTCGAGGTCGAGGACCTTGGTCCGGCTGGTGGGGCCGGAACGCAGTGTCACCGCTCCGGCCCGGAGTCCGAGGGCGTCGGCCACCGCCCGGAGCGCCTCGTCGGTGGCGCGTCCACCCTCCGCGGGGGCTCGGACCCGCACCACCAGGGCGCCGTCGTGGTCGCCGCCGACGGCGGTCCGGCCGGACCGGGGCCGTACCCGCACCGTCAGCCGCATGCCACCAGTGTGCCCGCAGTGGGTGGACCCGTCAGGCACCGGGTCAGGCCGGTTCCAACGTGGCCGGGTACGCCACCGGCCGACGTCGGGCCAGGAGGCGCGCCTCGACCAGGTGCCAGGAGAGCTCGGCGCAGGCCAGGGTGAGGCCCAACGCCAGCACGATCCCGGTCCACCCCAGGCTGCGCAGCCAGGTCAGCCAGGCATAGTGCCAGAGGTAGAGGGCGTACGACCGCCGGCCCAGGTAGGTCACCACCGCCCCGGAGAGGAGCCGCGAGAGCCCTCCGGATCCGGTCACGAGGGCCAGGACGAGCAGTGGCCCACCCACGGTGGCCGCCGTCCAGGTGAGGCCGTACCGCCACGGCCCGTCGGCCTTCTGCATCCAGAGGACCGCGGTGACCAGCAGGACCAGCGCCGTGGTGGTCAGCACGGCGTTCGGCAGCCGCCTGCCCCAGCGGGCCAGACCTCCGTGGGTCCAGGTGACGGCCGCCGCCCCGCCGACCAGGAAGGCGGCAGACCGGGTGTCGCTCCCCATGTACATACGGTCGCCGCCATAGCCGTGGTGGGTGAGCTCCAGGGCGAACACCTCGATCAGCGAGAGCGCCGCCAACCCCAGGGCGGCCACGACCGCCGACCGCCGGTCCCACCGGAGCAGCACCACCAGGAGGGGGGCCCACACCAGGTAGCTCTGCTCCTCCACGGCCAGCGACCAGAGGTGTCCCAGCGGCACGTAGCCGGTGAAGACGTGGAAGATGTCGAACCAGTTGGTGAGGTACGAGGCCCCGGCGCCCACTCCCTGGAGGGCCACGTGGAGCGGCTCGGCCCGGCCGGGGGTGCCGCCGGGGATGGAGCGGATCCAGGGTCGGGTGCCGAACACCGCCACCACTCCCAGCCACACCCCCAGGAACACCAGCAGGGCCGGGGCCAGGCGCCGGGCCCGCCGGCCGAAGAAGTGCCGGAGCGAGACGCCGCCGCGGGCGTCGAACTCGTTCACCACCAGGGCGGTGATCAGGAAGCCGCTGAGACCGAAGAAGACGAACATGGCCGTCTGTCCGCCGGCCAACCAGCTGAAGATCCCGGCGTGGGTCAGGAAGACCGCCGCCCACGCCACGCCCCGCAGGCCGTCGAGGGCCGGGGTGTGGTGCAGCCGCCGCAGGCCCGACCTGCCCTCCCGACCCGCTCGTCGCAGGACCGAGGGCGGCGGCGCCGGCGGTTCGGCCGCCGGCCGACGGTGGGTCGCGACGACGGTGCTCGACGGGGAGGCCATGCCTCCACCGTTCCCACCGACCCTGGGACGACGGTGAGGTTCGCCTTGGAGAGAGCTGGGTTTACAGGATCCTTACCCTGAGCGACCACCGGACGTCAGGTGCCGACCCCGAAGGGTGGCACCCGACGAGTCCGGGGCGACGGATCAGTAGCGGTAGGAGTCCGGCTTGTAGGGGCCGTCCACCGACACGCCGATGTACTCGGCCTGCTCCGGCGTGAGGGTGGTCAACCGGACGCCGAGGGCGTCGAGGTGCAGCCGGGCGACCTTCTCGTCGAGGTGCTTGGGGAGCACGTAGACCTTGTTCTCGTACTCGCCGGCCCGGGTGAAGAGCTCCACCTGCGCCATGGTCTGGTTGGTGAACGAGTTGGACATCACGAAGCTCGGGTGACCGGTGGCGTTGCCGAGGTTGAGCAGTCGCCCCTCCGACAGCACGATGACGGCATGGCCGTCGGGGAAGACCCACTTGTCGACCTGGGGCTTGATGTTCACCCGCTCGATGCCGTCGATGGCGGTCAGGCCCGCCATGTCGATCTCGTTGTCGAAGTGGCCGATGTTGCCCACGATGGCCTGGTGCTTCATCCGCGTCATGTGGGCGGCGGTGATGACGTTCTTGTTGCCGGTGGTGGTGACGAAGATGTCGGCGGTGTCGAGGACGTCGTCCAGGGTGGCGACCTGGTAGCCCTCCATCGCCGCCTGCAGTGCGCAGATCGGGTCGATCTCGGTGACCACCACGCGGGCGCCCTGGCCCCGCAGCGAGTCGGCGCAGCCCTTGCCCACGTCGCCGAAGCCGCAGACCACGGCCACCTTGCCACCGATCAGCACGTCGGTGGCCCGGTTGATGCCGTCGATGAGCGAGTGGCGGCAACCGTACTTGTTGTCGAACTTGGACTTGGTCACCGCGTCGTTCACGTTGATGGCGGGGAAGAGGAGCTCGCCGCTCCGCTCCATCTCGTTCAGCCGGTGCACCCCGGTGGTGGTCTCCTCGGAGACCCCCTTGATGCCGTTGGCGATCGAGGTCCAGCGGTTGCCGTCCTCGACGAGGCCGCGCTGCAGCACCGACAGGACCACGGCGTACTCCTCCGAGTCGGCGGTGGACGGGTCGGGCACGGCCCCGGCCTTCTCGAACTCGACGCCCTTGTGGACCAGGAGCGTGGCGTCCCCACCGTCGTCGAGGATCATGGTCGGACCCTCGGACGGCCACAGCAGGGCCTGCTCGGTGCACCACCAGTACTCCTCGAGCGACTCGCCCTTCCAGGCGAAGACCGGAATGCCCCGGGGGGCATCGGGTGTGCCGTCGGGGCCCACGGCCACCGCGGCGGCGGCATGGTCCTGGGTGGAGAAGATGTTGCAGCTGGCCCAGCGCACCTCGGCGCCGAGGGCGGTCAGGGTCTCGATCAGCACCGCCGTCTGCACGGTCATGTGGAGCGAGCCCGTGATCCGGGCCCCCCGGAGCGGCATGGAGGTGCCGAACTCGGATCGCATGGCCATCAGGCCGGGCATCTCGTGCTCGGCCAGGACGATCTCCTTGCGGCCGAATTCGGCCAGCTCCAGGTCGGCGACCTTGAAGTCGGGGCGGGGCTGGTCGGTGGTCATGCGGGCTCCTTGCTCGTTCGGCCGCGGCGGGCCTGGAATTGGGGCGCCCGCGTCGTCAGGACCGGGGCTCCGACCGGGCAGGCACGATGCCCCGTCGAGGGGGTCCGACCCGGTATGCAACGCCCCAACGCTAGCGCAACGGGTGGCTCGGCCGACCGCACCGCGACCGGTCAGGTGTAGCCCTGGGCCACGTGCTCGATCCACCAGTCCGGGGCCGCCTGCATCAGGGTCTGGAGGTCCCAGTAGTCCCACCAGCGCACGATGCTGCCGTCACGCAGCTCATGGACCGAGACGAACGGCAGGGTCACCGACTCGCCGGTGTGCCAGTGCCAGGTCTCGGCGTGCTCGGTCACGACGGTGTCGCCCTCGGCCACCATCAGGTGCAGGTGGTGCTGGTAGGCGGAGACCTTCTCGAGACCCAGACGCAGCCGGGCGACGATCTGGGCCGGACCCCGGGCCACGTCGTCGGCCGGGGACGGCACGTCGGTGTACTCGCTCTCCTCACCGAAGAAGCCGCCGATCCGCTCCCAGTCGCGCTCGTAGAGCGCCGCCCAGAAGGACTGGACGATCCGCTTGTGCTCCGCCACCCGGCCGTCGTCGGTGGTCCCGTCCAGATCGGTCATGCCGTCCCCCTGTTCGTCAGGGGACCGATGGTAGATGGTGGCGCCCTTACCGGTCGTGCCCCCGGGGAGGCCGGGACCGCCGACGGGGCCTCCCGACACCGGGACGGTGGCGACGGGCCGGGGAGCCTCTACCATCGAAGGTCACCATGCACGACCCCTTCGGGACCTCGGGCCCGGCTCCGCCACGGTGGGAGCGCGGGAGCGGGAGCCGGCGCCGACGCCGGCGTTCCGTCCGGCGGCGCCGGAGCGTGGCGCTGGTCGTGGCGCTGGTCGTGGCGCTGGGTGTGGTGTTCGCACTGTCCGACGGGTCGGGCCGGCGCGCCACCTCCGCCGGCGCCCATGGGACCGTCGCCACCCCGGCGGTGCACCACCCCACGACCACCACGGCCGCACCGGCCACCACCACGACCGTCCCCCCGACGACCACCACGTCCACCGTCGACCCCGGATCGCTTCCCCAGACCGACCAGCTGCCCACCACGGCAGACCCCTCGTTCGCCGCCGCCATGGGGGCCCTCTGGAACGGGGTGGTCGCCGACGACGTCCAGACTGCCATGCCCGCGTTCTTCCCCGAGGGCGCCTACGTCCAGCTCAAGGACATCGCCGGCGTGAGCTCCGACTACACCGACCGCCTGGCCGCGGAGTACGGCCTCGACATCACCGCCGCCCACCAGCTGCTCGGCGCCGATCCGGCCGCCGCCCGGTTCGTCGGGGTCGATGCCGACGCCTCCTTTGCCCACTGGGTGCCACCCGGGGTGTGCGACAACGGCGTCGGCTACTTCGAACTGCCCAACGCCCGGGTCGTCTACACCGTCGGGGGTCAGACCTCCTCGTTCGGCATCGCCTCGATGATCTCGTGGCGCGGGGAGTGGTACGTGATCCACCTCGGCGCCATCCTGCGGTCGGGGAGTGGGGGCGAGGTCGACGATCCGGAGCCGGGCCCCGGGACGCCTGCGTACTCCGGCACCTGCTGACCCGGGCCGCCCTCCTCAGTGCCGGGCGAGCACCGTCACGAAGTCGCGGGTCCACCCGGTCTGGTACTGGTCGGCCGGCCGGTTCTGGCCCGGGATGGCGATCGACAGCGGACCCCCGGCCGCGGGGGCGAAGGCCAGCTGGACCCACTCGGGATTGATGTCGAGCTGCATGCCGTCGACGGCACCGGCGGCCACCAGGGCGCCGGCCAGGTCGGCGGGCAGGGCCGCCATCCCGGCGGCGTAGAGCAGGTTGCCGGCGGCGTCCTGGCCCAGCGAGCTGCGGGCGACGACGCTCCCCCCGCCCAGGGTCGCCCCCCAGGCGCCGATGTCGCCGATGTTGGCGCTGGGCTGACCGCCGGCCACCAGGGGTGGGAGGTTCTGCCGGACGCTCACCACCTGCTCGCCGGGCGCCGGCAGGCCCTGCCCCCAGACCCCGACGCGGGCGCTGCCGTCGGCGTCGATGACCAGGCTGGCCAGGCCCGCCTGGAGCGGGACGAGGACCTGGCCGTTGATCTCGAAGCCACTGCCGCCATCCTTGGAATTGAACCCGCCGTTGAAGGCGGCCAACAGGTACGGGGCCTCGTCCGGCCCGATGGCGGGACCGGCGTCGGGGCCGATGGTCGCCTGCCCCCGGGGCGGGTCGGTGCTGCCGACGTGCAGCGCGTAGGTCACCGAGGGCGCCCGGAACCGCACCACGGTGATCAGGTGCCCGTCGGGCTCGGTGAAGGCCCGCTGGTCCACCGCGATGGCCCCGCCCACCGTGCTCACCTGGGTCCATCCCGGCTGCTCGGTGGTGGTCGTCGTGGTGGGGGCCGCGGTGGTGGTGGGGGCGGCGGTCGTCACCGAGGTCGACGGGTGCAGGCCCGCCCCACTGCCGGTCGGCGCGCCCGAGCTCGAGGTGGAGCAGCCAGCCACGACGACAAGGGCCACGGCGACCAGCGGCGCCCCCCAGCGCCACCGGAGGTCGGTGCGGGACCGGCCGGAGAATGGGGGCGTTCGCATGGCGGCCGAGCATACGGGCGCCCGGAAGGCTGCGGTGGGCGGCACCGGTGGACTCCCTCGGCTCGGCGCCGACCGGTCGAGGTCGCCACCTGGGGGACAGATTGAATCAGTTCAGAACAGGATATGCCCGAGGGTGGGAAGGTGCGCCATCAGCCGTTCGGTCCCGCCCCGGGTCACCGCCACCACGATCCGCGGGTCGGTCGGCACATGGATCACCGCAACCGGCGTCCATCGTCCGTTCGGTCCGCGTCGTTCGACGGTGGTGAACGTGTTGAAGCTGATCGGGAGCGCCACCCGCGCCGGACCCGCACACGTCAGCCGGTACCCGATGTCGAGCGCCTCCACTGGCGTGTGCCGCGCTTCCACCACGGTGCAGGCGGAGGGCCCGAGCGACTCCCCCTCAGTGCCCGCCGCATGCAGACCTTCGTAGAGACCGACGTCGCTCGGCTGGCGCCGGCCCGAGGCGGAGTCGACGTTCGGGAGGTACTCGAAGAAGAGCGGTGGCACCGACGATGCGGTGTCGCTCTCAGTGGGTCGGATGGTCAGCCAGGCGATGGGGAGGAACGGGGCGGTCGGAAACATTCCGGCCTGAAGGCCGGGCTCATGGGCGGCGACCGGCGAAAGGCCGACCAGCGAGAGCAGCCAGAGCGACGCCAGCACGACGGGGACGGCCCGGCCTGCGGTTCCCACCCGACCGGATGGGCGAGCTCGGAGGAACCCGTCGGCGATCCCGATGCCCAGGACGAGGGCGAGGGGCGTGATCACCGCCATCATGCGGTACGGGAACGAGATCACCTTCAGGGTCGGCAGCAGGTCGTACACGAAGTGGAACGCGCGCAGCTGAAGCAGGTAGTAGATGATCAGGCTGACAACGAGCACTGCGATCGTACGCGGATCGAGACCGGGTTGGTCAGGCTCGACGCCACTGACCGGCCTCCGGCGCCACAGACGGACGACGGCAGCCACCGCTCCGGCCACGATGAGGGCGGTGATGGCGAAGTCCATCTGCACGGTGATGGGGTACGGCTCCAGCGTGGCCAACCAGTGGTAGGAGCCCTCGTAGAGGTAGTAGAGCGGATCGGCGTAGTTCTGCGAGACGGCGCCGCCGAAGAGCGTGACCTTGTGGACCGGGTCGTAGTTGTGCCCCATCTTGAGCTCCGCCACGAGCATCGGGGCCAGGAGCAGGGTGGTGGCGGCCACCGCCCACGACAACCGGGGGGCGACGGTCCGGATCCCCGACCACCCGGACGAGACGACGAAGACCACGCCGGTGACGGCCAGGGCGAAGATCCAGACCAGCGCCACCGCGTTGTGGGCATCGACCAGCACCACCATGGCCGGGACGATCGAGAACGAGACCCGGCGGTACTTGACCAGGTTGAGACACCAGTGGAGCACCCACGGCGACACCATCAGGGCGGTGAACTCGGCCAGATCTCCCCTCGCCAACCATTCGGTGAACGCCTCGTTGGTGAAGAGGAACCCGATCGAGCCCACGGTGATCAGGAGCCGGCTCGCCGTGACCATGCCGAGCGCCCGACGCATGCCGTAGGCGCCCACCGCCATGAAGAGCCCGAGGGTCACGACCAACGTCGCCTTCAATGCCCCCCCGAGAAGGATGAACACCACCCCGCCGACCACGAAGAACGCCTTCTGGTAGAAGAGCAGCACCGGGCTGCCCATCCCGTATGCGTCACTGCTCGACCACACCGGGAACAGGTCGCCGTGGCGGTAGTGGGCGGCGTAGATCTGCACCAGTTGGACGTCGTTCCCGAATGTCTGGCCGACCGGCCATCCGGCCCGGCGGGCGGCCAGGGTGAGGCAGACGGCGATAGCCGCTCCAACCGAACCGAGGAACACTGCCTCGTAGCGCAGGTCCACGTCGGCACGGCGCCCCCGCGGCGGCCGAGGCGGACGCGTTCCCCACCGGTGGGAGGCGGCGCCGTCGCCCTCCGTTTCCGGGTCAGGTCTCGACCCGGGTTCCGAGCTGGTCCGCCCGATTCCGGTCACGCTTCGCCCTTCGCCTTCCACGCACATCGTCGTCGCCGCAGTGCGGGTTCCGCCCGGTCCCGTCTCGTGCGCCAGACAGTAGTGGATCGCACCGGCAGCATGGATGCGCCGCCACGGGATCGGTGCATGCGGTCGCCAGTCGGTCCGGCCCAGCGGACTGGCCGGGGGGTCCGGCCCCGGTCCGACAATGTGCCGGGGCCGGCACGGCGCCGGCGCCCGGATCGTGGACGACGATCACCGAGCGAAGGGAGCGTAAGCCGTGCACCCGGCGGCGCACCTCCCGATGGACCGGGACGTGGCACGGTGGCCAGGCCGGATACGGTACCTGTCGTCGTCGTAACCTTCGGGATCCTCGGTAGCCCTGCGGCCCAACCGACCGCCATCCAGTGCCGACACGGCCCTGGATGCTCGGGCATCGTGGAGGTCAGCCGTTCCCCGGCCTTCGCCCGCTCCACGTTGACATCGCCGAGCTTCCGTTGACAAGCGGTGCTCGAGAGAAGCAGGAAGGGCCGGCCCCCGTTTCCGGAAACCGGCCCTGACCTGCTGCTTCGGGGTGGAGGCGAAGGGACTCGAACCCTCGAACCTCCTGACTGCCAGTCAGGCGCTCTACCAGCTGAGCTACGCCCCCGTAGCCCGGTCATCCCTGTCCAGAGGCGATGTCGTTCGACTCGTCCAGGTACTCGTCGATCCTCGTTCCGCGCAGGCACGGCCGTCGGACCCCGAGCCGGATCACCAGCCCGCTCACCTTATCGCAGCCCCACCGGGTGGGAAATCTGGTCGACCCCGATCCGGTCGGGGACACCGGTAGCATGTGGCCGCACGGGACGTCACGACGGGGACGCGGCCGAAAGGGGCAACAGATGGCGGGGCACTCCCGGGGGAACCGCACGGATGCACGGGCGTCGCGGCTGCCGGTGTGGGCGGTGGCCATGGGCATCGGCACCCTCGCCGTGGTGGCCAGCGCCTGCTCGGGTCCGATGTCCGCTTCAGGCGGGGCCTTCGCCACCTCGACGCCGGCCGTGCCGGTGGTGACGGCCAGGCTCCAGTCCGCCGCGGTCCAGACCGCCGCCGCCAGCAGCGTCGCCGTGTCGATGACCGCCACCGCGGTCACCGGTGGGACCACGTCCACGCTGGTCACCGGCAGCGGGGCCTTCGACCTGACCACGGACGCCGGCCGGCTGTCACTGTCGTCGCCCGCCCTGTCGACCGCGCTCGGCCAGGCGACCAGCGGCTCGGTCACCGCCCTGTCGGACGGCACCGACCTCTTCGTGCAGGTCCCGCAGCTGGCCTCCCTGACCGGGGGGAAGACGTGGCTCGAGCTCCCGATCACGACAGCCGCCGCCGGCAGCGGCACCGGCGGCGGCGCCGGGGCCCTGTCGGGGGGAGCGCTCGGCGACCCGAGCAAGATCCTCGGCCTGCTCGCCCAGTACGGGGGGACCGTGACCACCGTCGGTCCGGCCACCATCGGCGGCACGCCCACCACCGAGTACCGGGCGGACATCTCGCTGAGCCAGGTCGCCGCCGCGGCGCCGGCCGGGGTCCGGCGCCCGTTCACGGGCACCGACCGTCGGGGACTGCAGCGGCTCGGCATCACCTCCGTCCCGGTGTCGGTCTGGATCGGCTCGGACGGGCGGCTCCGGCAGGTGCAGGTCACCGTCGACCTGACCCACGCCACGCTCCCCGCCCTGGGGCTCGGCCCGGGCTCGACATCCTCGTCGACCACCCCGCCGGCCCGCCCGGTGGTGACCGAGACGATCGGCCTCACCGACTACGGGGTGCCGGTATCGGTGACGCCGCCGCCGGCCTCGCAGGTGACCGATCTCGGCCAGGCGGTCCAGTCGCTGCAGTCGCTGCTCCCGGGCCTGGGATCGGGCGTGGGTCGGGTCGGGGCTTGACAGCGAGTACGGGTCCGGGCCCGAAGGCTGCCTGACCGGTCCGAGGGCCGGCGGTCGGCACCGCCCACCGCCCCATCCGCGGCACCACCGCCGAGCCAACCCGGCCCCCTTCCCGCGCCCCGGTACGATCGTCCTCCATGGCACGGGCCTACGACGTCGTCGAGATCGAGAAGAGGTGGCAGCGGCGGTGGGCCGACGAGGGCACCTACGAGGTCGACGCCGACGACCCGCGACCGCCCTGGTACGTGCTCACCATGTACCCGTACCCGTCGGGACCCGCCCACATGGGCCACGTCCGGAACTACACCTTCGGCGACCTCCTGGTCCGGCACCGGACCATGCTCGGCCATGCCGTCCTGTCGCCGTTCGGGTTCGATTCGTTCGGCCTGCCCGCCGAGAACGCCGCCATCCGGACGGGGACCCACCCCCGGATCTTCACCGACGCACGCATCGCCGAGCTGAAGGAGTCGATCACCTCGCTGGGGGCCGTCTACGACTGGCGACGGGAGATCAGGAGCCACGATCCCGAGTACATCAAGTGGAACCAGGTCATCTTCGAGCGCCTTCTCGAGGCCGGTCTGGCCTACCGGGCCAACGCCCCGGTCAACTGGTGCCCCGGCTGCCAGACCGTGCTGGCCAACGAGCAGGTGCTGGCCGACGGCACCTGCGAGCGCTCGGGCGACGTGGTCGTCAAGCGCGATCTCGAGCAGTGGTTCCTCCGCATCACCCGCTACGCCGACGAGCTGCTGGCCGACCTCGAGGACCTCGACTGGCCCGAGCGGGTCAAGACCATGCAGCGGAACTGGATCGGCCGGTCGGAGGGTGCCGAGTACGACCTGGTGGTCGAGGGCCGCGACGGATCGGACGGACGGCCCCCGCTCGTCGTGACCGTCTTCACCACCCGTCCCGACACCTCCTTCGGGATGACCTACGCGGTGGTGACGCCGGAGCACCCGATGGTCGACGAGCTGACCACCGATGTGCACCGGGCGGCGGTCGACGAGCTGCGGGCCCGGGCGGCGGCCAGCACCGACGTCGAGCGGCTGTCGGAGAGCGGGCCGGGCAGCCTGGCCAAGCGGGGGGCGCCGACCGGCTCGTCGGTGGTCAACCCGTTCACCGGGCGTCCGGTCCCCGTCTATGTCGCCGACTACGTCCTCATGGGCTACGGGACCGGCGCCATCATGGCCGTCCCCGCCGAGGACCGCCGGGACTGGGACTTCGCCCACGCCTACGGTCTCCCGTTCGTCCGCACCGTCCAGCCCCCCGAAGGGTGGGACGAGCACGGGGGCCCCGATGGCGGTCCGGGCGGCGCCTACACCGGCCCCGGCGACAAGATCAACAGCGAGTGGCTGAACGGGCTGGACATCCCGACGGCCAAGGAGCGGGCCACGGCCTGGCTGGAGGAGCGCGGCATCGGGCGCCGCAAGATCAACTACCGCCTCCGCGACTGGCTCGTCTCCCGGCAGCGATTCTGGGGCTGCCCGATCCCCGTGGTCTACTGCCCCGAGCACGGGATCGTCCCGGTACCGGAGGACCAGCTTCCGGTGCTCGCCCCCGACGATGTCGAGTTCCGCCCCACCGGCGAGTCGCCCCTGGCCACCAGCGACGAGTTCCGGTTGACCACCTGCCCGATCTGCGGCGGTCCGGCCACGCGGGAGACCGACACCATGGACACCTTCGTGGACTCGTCCTGGTACTTCCTGCGGTTCACCGACCCCTGGACCCCGGACAAGCCCTTCGACCCGGACATCGCCCGGCACTGGATGCCCGTGGACCAGTACATCGGGGGTATCGAGCACGCCATCCTCCACCTGCTCTACGCCCGCTTCTACACCAAGGCCCTGGCCGACGTGGGACTGGGGCCCGCGGAGCTGCGCGAGCCGTTCGCCCGCCTGTTCACCCAGGGGATGATCCGCATGGACGGCACCAAGATGTCGAAGTCCAAGGGGAACCTGGTGGCACCGTCGAGGTATCTGGCCACGGTGGGTGCCGACGCCCTCCGCCTCTTCCACCTCTTCGTGGGCCCCCCAGCCGACGACGTGGACTGGACCGAGCAGACCGACAGTGTCATCGACGGCTGCGGTCGCTACCTCGACCGGGTCTGGCGGCTGGCCGTCGTACCGGAGGGGGCGACCCCGCCGGTGCGCACCGGCCCACTGGCGCCCGACGACCTGGCCGTGCGGCAGGCCACCCACCGCCTGATCGACCGGGTGAGCCGTGACTACGAGCGGTGGTCGTACAACACGGCCGTCGCCGCCTGCATGGAGTTCGTCAACCAGCTCCAGCCGTACGTCCGCGGCGATGCCCATGCCGAGGTGGCGGCCGAGGCCGTGGACACCCTGTTGCTGTTGCTCGCCCCGATGACCCCGCACCTGGCGGCCGAGGCGTGGGAGCGCCGGCACGGTGACCACATCCACCTGCGGGCGTGGCCTGTCTCGGACCCGGCCCTGGCCGCCGAGGAGACCGTGACCATGGTGGTCCAGGTCAACGGCAAGGTGCGCGACCGGATCGAGGTGGCGCCCCAGATCGGGGAGGACGAGGCGGCCACGCTGGCCCTGGCCTCGCCGGCGGTGGTGGCGGCCCTGGCCGGGGCGACGCCGACGCGGGTCATCAGCCGGCCCCCCAAACTGGTCAACGTGGTGGTCTGACCCGGCGACCTCAGCCCTTCAGGCCGGCCAGCAGGGCCGACACCTGTTCGGATGCCATCTCGTAGGGGGCGTAGAAGCTGAATCGGTCGACCAGGCCGTCGAAGCGGGCCAGCACCTTGGCCGGCACCTCTTCCAGGGTCCCCACCACGGCGAACGTCTCCACCATCTCGTCGGAGATCAGATCGGCCATCTCCTCCCACTCGCCCCGACGTGACCGCACGTTGAGCTCGGGCTGGAGTTCACCCCACCCGTGCAGCTCCAGTACCGGCCGATAGGCCGGTGTCGACCCGTAGAAGGCCAGCTGCCGCTTGACGGCGCGGGTGGCCGTGGCCAGCTCGGCCCCATCGGTGCCGGTCACGATCATCCCGGGGTAGGAGATCTGGAAGTCGGCGCGGGACCGACTGCCGACCGCCAACCCCCGCTCGATCGCCGGGACGGTCACCTCACGGAGGTAGCGCTCCGTCGTGAACCCGTGGGCCAACAGCCCGTCGGCCACCTCGCCCGCCACCTCGGTCATCTTCTCGCCGACGGCCGCCACGAAGACCCCGGGGTTGTCGAAGGGGTTCGGACCGGGATCGAACATCGGGGTCATCAGGGTGTGCCGGTAGAACTCGCCCCGGAAGGCGAGGCGGCTGCCGTCGGCCCAACTGGCCCAGATCGCCCGGATGGCGAGCACCAGCTCGCGCATCCGCGGGGCCGGATGCGACCAGGGCATCGAGAACCGCTTCTCGATATGGGGCTTGATCTGGGAGCCGAGGCCGAGGAGGAACCGGCCCTCGGACAGGGTCTGCAGGTCGTTGGCCAGCATCGCCAGGTTCATCGGGTTGCGGGCGAAGGCCACGGCGATGCCGGTGCCGAGCTTCACCCGTTCGGTGTGCTCCGCCGCCAGGGCCAGCGGCAGGAAGGGATCGTGGGCCACCTCGGCGGTCCACAGCCCGTCGTACCCGGCGGCCTCGGCCCGCTCCGCCGTCGCCACCACGTCGCTCGGGTCGAACCCGATGGTCCCGTCCACGTCCATCGGCACACGGTAGTGCCGCCCCGCTTCCGAACCGGTCCCGATCGGGAGGACGCCGCGCCCCTCGGTAGTTGCGTGGGCGGGGTCGATGACGCACAATTCGCCCGTGCACGGGGACGAGGGGGGAGTGGCGTCGAACGGCCAGGGTCCCCGGGCGGTCCCCGACCTCGGCATCCCCGACTCGTTCGGGCAGGTTCCGGCGCCCCGCGCCGCGCCGCCCGTACCGGCGCCCGACCTCGCGGCCGTCACCGACGAGGACCGCCAGGCCTACGGGCGCCTGCTCGACCGTGCCTTCGAACGCGGGCTCATCGGCTCCTACGACTACGAGGTCCGCCTCCGCGAGCTTTCGGAGGCCACCAGCATCGACGCCATGAAGGCCATCGTGACCGAGCTGCCGATGTTCGCCGTCCCGGCGCCCGGCGCATCGCGGACGCGCGGCCCGCTCGGCCGGGGGCCGGCGGGCGGCAGTGGCAACCGGAAGCTGTGGACCAGGCTGGTGATCATGGCCGTGGCCGTGGCGGTGGCCTTCGTGGTGCTGGCCCTCTACGCCGAGCACGTGGTGCACAGCCGCACCAACGGCAACGGCGGGGCGCCGGCCACCGCCACGACGGCGCCGGCGGCCGCGGCGGCCACGTCGGCGCTGCCGGTCAGGTTCCCTCGCCCCTGAGGAACTGCTCGAGTTCGGCGGCGATCTCGTCCCCGCTGGGGACGCCGTCCTGGATGCCGAAGGGGTCGGGCTCGCCCTCCTCCGAGTCGATCGACGACTCGAGGCGCTGCACCATGTCGGCGTGCTCGGCGTTGCCGGAGATCAGTTCGTCGACCTGGCGGCGCGAGGCCTCGCCGGCGGCGCGCAGTGACGAGGTGTCGAATACGATCCCGGTGATGGCGCACAGCCCTTCGATGAGGGCGGCGCTGGCTTCGGGGAAGGGCATGGCCGCCACGTAGTGGGGCACCCGGGCCCACAGCCCGATGGCGGGGATACCCGCCTTGCCCAGAGCCACCTCCAGGGCGGCCTGGACGCCGGCGGGGACCTCGATGGTCCCCTGGATGAACCCTACGCGGCCGTTGAGGTCGGCGGATTCGGGTGGCACCGTCGACGCCAGCCGGACCGGCCGGGTGTGCGGCGTGGGTGCGGGGAAGGCACCCAGGCCGACGACGGTCCGCACGCCGAGCCGCCGGACCAGCTCGACCACCGCATCGGTGAAGGCGTGCCAGCGGAAGTCGGGCTCGGGTCCGGTCAGGTAGACGAGGTCGGCGCCGATGCGGTCCTTGCCGGCCAGGACCCGGATCGACGGCCAGGTCAGCTCGGCGGTGACGCCGTCGACCAGGCGGGCGATCGGGCGGCGGGCCCGCTGGTCGATGAGTACCTCGGTGTCGAAGGAGGCGACGGCGGCAGTCGGTGAGGCGCCGAGCAGCTCGGCGATGGCCGCGGAGGATCCCAGCCCGGCGTCGACCCAGCCTTCGAGCGCCACCACCATGACCGGTGCCTTGACCCGGTCACCGGGAGGTTCGCCCCAGGCGGGGTCGATGCGGTAGAGCGGCGAGGTGCGGGCATCCGTCACAACGACTCCACTTCGGCCAGGGCGAGCTGGCCCAGCGTCCCCACGTGATCGGCGAACAGCTCGGCACCGCTCCGGTCTCCGGCGGCGGCCCCTCCGGCGTATCGGGCGTGCACCCCCTGGAGGATGCAGGCCAGCTTCCAGAAGCCGAACGCCTTGTAGAAAGCGATGCCCGACACGTCGCGGCCGGCGGCGGCGGCGTACCGGGCGACCAGGTGGTCGCGGGTGGCGAACCCGGGAAGGCTGGTGGGGGCCACGCCCAGGAGGGACACCTGCTCGTCCCCGGCTTCGGCCCAGTAGACGAGCAGCAGGCCGAGGTCGGCGAGCGGGTCACCGAGGGTGCAGATCTCCCAGTCGAGGACGGCCCGGACGTCGCCCCGGTCGTCGAGGACGGTGTTGTCGAGCCGGTAGTCGCCGTGCACGATGCCGACGCCCTGTTGGTCGGGGATGCGGTCCGAGAGCAGCTGGTGGACCCGGTCGATGACCGCCGGGCCGGGTGTCCCGTCGACGGCGGATTGGGTGAACTGGCCGTGCCATCGCTTGAGCTGCCGGGCGATGTATCCCTCGTGACGCCCGAAGTCGCCGAGACCCACGGCCTCGGGATCGACGGCGTGGAGCGTGGCCAGGGTGTCGACGAGGGAGTCGCCGGCCCGGGCCCGGGTCTCCTCGCTGACCTCGGCGGCGGAGCGCTGATCGCGCAGGATGTGGCCTTCGACGAACGTCATCACGTAGAAGGGGGCGCCGTTGACCCCCGGGTCGGTGCACAGCCCGAGGGTGGTGGGGACCGGGACGTCGGTCGACCCCAGCGCCGAGATGACGGTGTGCTCGCGGGTCATGTCGTGGGCGGTGGGGAGCACGTGGCTCACCGGCGGCCGACGCAGGGCGACCGCCCGGCCTGCTGCGTCGGTGACCCGGTACGTGAGGTTGGAGCGACCACCGGCGATCAGCTCGAAGGTGAAGGGCGCGAGGAGCTCGGGCACGGTGGCGGTCAGCCACTCGGACACCGCGGGGGCGTCGATGCCCTCGACGGTGTCGACCCCGGTGTCGTTCGGCGGTGCAGCGGTCATGGCTGCAACGCTACCCGCGGGACGACGACCGACCCGATCGGCGGCCCCTCCCGGTATCGTCGGGGCGATGACCGACGTCACCGATGCCACGTTCGAGGAGGAGGTCCTGGCTCGCTCCGCCCAGGTCCCCGTGGTGGTGGACCTGTGGGCCCCTTGGTGCGGGCCGTGCCGAACGCTCGGACCGATCATCGAACGGGTGGTCGACGCCACCGAGGGGGCGGTCGCCCTGGCCAAGGTCAACGTCGACGAGAACCCGTCCATCGCCGGCAGCTTCCGGGTCCAGAGCATCCCCGCCGTGTTCGCCCTGCGGGACGGGGCCGTGGTCGACAGCTTCATCGGCGCCCAGCCCGAGGAGGTGGTGGCGGCGTTCGTCTCACGCCTGGCGCCGGCCCCCAGCGCCCCCGATCTCCTGGTGGCCCAGGCGCTCGAGTCCGGCGACGAGGAGCCGCTGCGCCAGGCCCTCACCCTGCAGCCCGACCATGCCGGGGCCATCGCCGCCCTGGCGGCCCTGCTCATCGCCCGGGACGAGACCGATGAGGCGATCGCCCTGCTGGGTCGGATCCCCGAGACGCCGGAGGTCCGACGGCTGCTGGCCGAGGCGCGACTGGCCGCCCAGCAGGTGGACGTGGACGCCGCGGCGGCGGGGACCCTCCTCGACGGGCTGCTCGACCGGGCGAAGGACGACCCCGAGGCCCGTCAGGAGTTCCTCGACCTCCTGGAGACCCTGGGCCCCGACGACCCCCGCACCACCGAGTACCGCAAGGCACTGGCCGCCCGACTGTTCTGAGCGGGCGGGCGGGGTGCGCACCGCGTGGGGTCGGGACGGTAGCGTCACGCCCGTGCAGGCGACGACCCTCAAGCTCGGCGACCGGACCTACGACATCACCGACCGGGCCCTGGTGATGGGGATCCTCAACCGCACCCCGGACTCCTTCTACGACAGGGGAGCCACCTTCGCCCTGGACGATCTGGTCCGGCGGGCGGAGCTCCTGGTCAACGGTGGTGCCGACCTTCTGGACATCGGCGGCGTCAAGGCTGGACCCGGTCCGGAGGTCGGGGAGGCCGAGGAGCTCGACCGGGTGCTCCCGGCGCTCGAGGCGGTCCATGCCCGGTTCGACGTTCCGCTGTCCGTCGACACCTGGCGGGCGTCGGTGGCCAGGGCTGCCTACGCCGAGGGTGCGGTGGTCGGCAATGACATCAGCGGCTTCGCCGACCCCGATTACCTGGCCGCCGCCGCCGAGGCCGGGGCCACGGTGGTGGCCACCCATATCCGTCTGGCTCCCCGGGTCCCGGATCCCGAGCCCGTCTACGGCGATGTGGTCGCCGATGTTCGGGACTTCCTCCTCGACCGGGCCGACCGGGCCGTCGGTGCGGGGATCGCACCGGAACGGGTGGTGCTCGACGCCGGCCTCGACCTCGGCAAGACGGCCGACCAGTCCCTCACCTTGCTCCGGGCCTCGGACCGGCTGGCCGGACTGGGCTATCCGCTGCTGCTGTCGGCCTCGAACAAGACGTTCCTGGGCAAGGTGCTCGATCTCGAGATCGGCGAGCGTCGGGAGGCCTCGCTGGCGGCCACCGCCCTCGGCGTGGGGCTGGGATGCCGGGTGGTCCGCGTGCACGACGTGGCCGGGAGTCGGCGGGTGTGCGATGCGCTCGCCGCGGTGGTCCGGGCCGGGCGGGACGTCGCGTGAGCCCGGCGGCGACCGCCGCGGTGCGGAGCGCGTACCTGGTCAAGGGGGACGACCCCTCGCTGGTGGCCCAGCAGGCCCACGCCCTGGTGGACCGGCTGGTGGGCGACGGCGACCCCTCACTGATGGTGGAGGAGTACGGTTCCCCTTCCGCCGACCAGGTCGACGTGGGTGCGGTGATCGATGCCTGCACCACCCCGCCGTTCCTGGTCGAGCGGCGGGTGGTGGTGCTCCGGGACGCGGGGCAGCTGTCGGCGGCCGACGGGAAGCGGCTGTCGGCCTACCTGGACGACCCGCTCCCGACCACCGTGCTGGTCGTGGTGGCCGGCGGCGGTACCGTCCCGGCAGCGCTCTCCAAACAGGTGGGGGCGGTCGGCGAGGTGCTCGACTCCTCGGTGGGCCGGACGGACCGGCAGCGTTCACAGTGGCTGGCTGACCACCTGAAGGGCGCCGCCGTGCGCCTCGACGCCCGGGCCACCGCCCGCCTTGCCGACCACCTCGGCGGGGACATGGGCCGGCTCTCCGGCCTCCTCGGCACCCTCGCCTCCGCCTACGGCCAGGGTGCGACGGTCACCGTCGAGGAGCTCGAACCGTTTCTGGGGGAGGCGGGCTCGGTCGCCCCGTGGGACCTGACCGACGCGGTCGACGCCGGCGACGCGACCGGGGCCCTGTCGGTGCTCCACCGGATGCTCGGCGCCTCGGGCTCGCACCCCCTGGTGGTGATGGGAACGCTCCACCGCCACTACCGGCAGATGCTGCGGCTGGACGGCTCGGGGATCAGTTCACCGGAGGCGGCCGCCGAGGCCCTCGGCCTGAAGAGCCCCTACCCGGCGAAGAAGGCGCTGGCCCAGAGCCGGCGGCTCGGCACCGCGGGGGTGGCCCGGGCGATCCGGCTGCTCGCCGACGCCGACCTCGATGTGCGTGGCGCCACCTCGCTGCCCGGAGAGGTCGTCCTCGAGGTCCTGGTGGCCCGGCTGAGTCGACTGGCCCGTCCGGTCAGGAGCTGACCGGGTCGGTCGACTGGACGCCCGAGTCGGCGACGCTCTCGGTCCACGTCAACCCGTCCCAGTACCGGAACTGGTGGCGTCCGGTGGGATCGGACTTCCAGCCCGAGGGGACCGTGGGGGTCGGCTCGGCGGCGACCACCATCGGAGGGGGAGGGGCGGGTCGGTAGACGAGGCTGGCCGGTGCCGGCTTCTCGACCATCGGCCGGGCCCGCTGGACCGTGCGCGACTGGATGCGCAGACCGCCCTTGGGAGGGCTGGCGGCGCCGAAGGGGTCGTAGCCGACCGGTGGGCTGGCGGCGCCGAAGTTCCCGAAACCGACCGGCGGGCTCACGGTGCCGGGGGCACGGCCGCCGGCTGTCCAGGCCGACCGGCTGCCGGGAGCTCCCTCGAAGGTGAGGCTCGCCGCCTTGCCGCCTGCTGCCAGGGCGGCCACCGGTTCACGGGCGGTGAAGACGTAGATCACCACGCCGATCACCGGGACGACGACGACCAGGACGATGAAGAGCGGGCGGCTCCGGCCCGCCCGCTTCCAGGCCCAGGTCGGCAGCCGCATGATGTCGGTCACGCCCCACAGGAGCGCGACGACCACGACCAACCCCACGATTGCCATCGAAACCGTGCTGACGGCGGCGATCTGACCCTGCATTGCTCGTCCACCTCCTTGTCATCGTGTTCTCCACCGGACCGGTCCGCCCGTGGCGCCGGACCGCCGTTCCGGGCGGCGGGGCGGGCACTCGGGTGCCGGTCCTGGTCATGCGGTGGTGAGATGGCAATCAACGATGCAATGAATGGCGTAACGAAGTATGACATTAGGCCAGATCGGTTGACGGAGGGGGCCGCCCCTCCCGAACTGGTCGTTCGGAGTGCCGGGTCCGGCGTCGTGCCGGAGGCCGCAGCGGGGGGAGTGGATCGGCGGTGTTCCGGGTCCCCGAAAATTCCTCCGGAAGTGCACCACCTCGAGGTGTCCGGTCGGTACGATGTGCTCACCAGAGAGAGGAGGTGGTCCAACTGAGCAGTCAACGTTTCGGGACCCTGGAGGTGGCTGGCCGCTGAGGCGGCTCGCTGTACCACCTGGCGAAACCCAGCCAGACACCCACCGGGCCACCTAGCCGGACCGAGGTCCCATCCGGCGCACCACGGGGAACCCGGTGCCGTACGCAGCAGACTGACCGAGGGGCGCCCCGCAAGGGGCGCCCCTCGGGTCGTCAGGGTTCCGGCGCATCCACCAGCCGTCCCGGCGGGGCGGATGGTTCGGCCGCTGATCCGTGGTCGGCTGGCGCCCCGGCGGGCAGACCCGGCCGGCCCGGCAGGCAGACGCCCCGGCGGGCGCCCCCGGATGCCTTCGGGGCCCGGCCCGGTAGCGTCGGGTCGTGGCTGACGCTCGGCACATCGAGATCCTCCGGGCGGGGCTGTCGAGAGCCTGCGGGCTGCGGGCCGACCTCGAGCGCGAGCTCGCCGACATCGCCGAGTCCACCTCCCAGGTGCCGGACGACGAGCACGATGCCGAGGGATCCACGGTCGGGTACGAGCGGGCGAAGGTGTCCTCGCTGCTGGCGGCCACCCGTCGGGAGATCGATGATCTCACCGACGCCCTGGCCCGGGCGACCGGCGACGTCCCGGCCGGGGGCGGCACCGATGGCCGTTGCCGGCGGTGCGGTGAGCCGATCGGCGCCGAGCGCCTCGCGGCCCTCCCGGCAGCCGTCACGTGCGTGGCCTGCGCCACGCCGGAGACCCCGGCGAGGTTCCGACTGGTTCGCTGATCGACGATGACCGTCCTGTCACCGATGACCCGTCACCGGTCACCGGTCACCGGGTCGGGCCCCACCGGGCCGCAGGGGCCGGCTCCGGGCGTCAGCCGGTGCCGGGGCGCATGCTGGTCTCATCGACGTCGAGGGCACCCCGGACCCGGTCGGCCACCCGCTGGCTGATCCGGCGCCGACGCACCAGGTCGCCGAGCTCGGACCGCTCGGTGTCGATGACCAGGCGACGGAGCTCGCGCTCGGCCTGGAGCTGCCTCTCGAGGTCCAGCGCCGGGGGGGTGTCGGACCCCGGGCCCCCGCCATCCCCGTCCCCTTCCGTACCCGGTCGCTCTTCCCCGCCCCCGGCCGCCCCCTCCTCCACCTCCCCGAGATCCAGGATGTCGAGCCCGCGTTCGAGCCGTGCCAGCTGGAACTCGTAACCGAGGTGGAGGCGTTCCACGACCTCGTCCGGGAACCGACCCGACGTCCCGATCTCGTCGAGGTGCCGGAGGGCCGCCACGGTCAGGCGGCGCCGGGTGCGCATGATCTCGACGGTGTCCTGCCCGCCCGGCGAGACCAGTCCGAGCCTCCGGATCAGCGGCGGGAGCGTCAGACCTTGGCCCACCAGCGTGGCGACGATCACCGCGAAGGTGAGGAACACCACCAGGTCCCGGCCCGGGAAGCCGTCGGGAAGGGCGAGCGCCGCCGCCAGGCTGACCGCCCCCCGCATGCCCGACCAGCCGACCACCGTCGTCTGTCGCCATGAGGTGCGCAGAGGGGCGGGTCCGAGCAGTCGGTAGCGTCGAGGCAGGGCCGAGGTGGCGAAGATCCAGACCAGCCGGACCACGATCACCGCGCCCACCACCGACAGCGATTCGATCGCCAGCGAGCCCGACTCCCGGTTGGTCAGGGTGTCGAGCACCACGCGCAGCTCCAGACCGACCAAGAGGAACGAGAGGCCGGTGAGCAGGAAGACGATCAGATCCCAGATGGCGTGCTGCTGCAGCCGGGCCCCGGGTGTCAGGGACGCGGTCCCGAACCGTCCGAAGTACAGGCCGGCAGCCACCACGGCCAGGACGCCGGAGCCGTGGAGCTTGTCCGTCGGCAGGTAGGCGGCGAACGGCAGGATGAGCAGCAGCGTGTTCTCGATGACCGGCGTCTCGATCAAGCGGAGCAGCCGGCTGACCGCCCAGCCGACCACCAGGCCGATGCCGACGCCCACCACCACCGCCAGCACGAAGCGGCCGGCGACGTCGGCCACGGTGAAGCCGCCGGCCACCGCCACCACGGCCAGCTGATACGCGGTCAGGGCGGTGGCGTCGTTCATCATCCCCTCGCCGCCGAGGATGGTGCTGAGGTGGCGGGGGAGACCGAGTTTGCCGGCGATCTGGGTGGCGGCGATGGAGTCGGGTGGGGAGACGATGGCGCCGAGGGTGAACGCCGCCGCCCAGCTGAGCTCCGGCACCAGGGCGTGGATGACCACCGCCACCACCGACATGGTGGCCACGACCAGACCCACGGCGAGCAGGAGGATCGGGCGGAGCTGTGCCCGGATCTCCTGGATGGAGGTCTCCAGCGACGCGTCGTAGATCAGCGGCGGGAGGAAGACCAGCAGGATCAGGTCGGGCGGCAGCTGGACCCGGTGCTGGGTCGGCACCAGGGCCACGCCCACCCCGGCCACCACCATGAGGATCGGGTAGGCGATGTGGAGCCGGTCGGCGATGGTGGCGATCACCACCACGCCGATCAGGAGGCCGAGACCGTCGGCGATGTTGATCACCGCCTGTCCCCCGCCCGGGCGTCCTCGGTTCCGGGGGCGGCCACCACGGCCATGAACCTACTGGGTGTGGACGCCGCTCCCCGGAACGTCGGGACGGACGCGCCGTGCCGTCGTGCGTCGGTCGCCCCGGCGTCCTACGACGGGGGGCACCGTTCCACGGTCGGGCCAGGAGCCGGAGCGCGGTGTCCGGACGCCTGCAGCGGGGCGTCGACATCGGCATCCGGGTGGAGGTCGGGGAGCCGCCTCCCCCCGACGTCGTTGTCGTGGGAGGGCGGGAGCGTCGTCGTCGGGCCGGTCGCCGGGGTCAGGCCCGCATGGAGGTGGGGGCAGGCGACCGTGCTGGCCGCGGCGCCGACCGCGGGATGTCCGGCCGAGCACCCGGCGAGGACGAGGGAGCCGGCGGCGAGGGCCAAGCCGGTGACCAACCGGGCCGCCCGGCGGCCGTGGCGCTCGAACTCCATGGGCATGCCCTTCCCTTTGGGGCAGTGCAGGATCCGGCACCGCCCCCGTCGCAATCTAGGCCCTGCCGGGTGGACGGGCGGCGGCGCCCCGGGGTGCCATCGCCGCCTCGACCGGAACGCCCGGGCGGCATCCCGGGCTCGCAGACCGGGGCGCGTTCCCCCTCAGACCCCGTCCCAGAGGCCGACGGGGGCGCCGCCCACCGGGTAGTGCCCGGGCTGGCGGCCCTTGGCCATCTGCTCGATCCGCCGGGTCATCCCGTCCGAGAGGGCGCCGGCCTGGATCATCTCGATGAAGATGGCGGAGGCGTTCCCCACGTCGAAGAAGTCGCGCTGCCAGGACCACCGCCGGTTGCCGCCGTAGCGGAACCAGCTGCCGCCCAGCCCGGCGATCTCGTAGTGGCTCCCGTCGGGACGGGTGGCGTCCGCGATCTGCTTCCAGAGCCCGAGCACCTCGCCCTGGACGTCGTCGATGAGCACCCGCTGGTAGGGGTAGGTCCAGCCGCCGAAGCCCTCCATCTCGAGCCCGACGGCCAGCTCCCGGATCTCGTCGCGGCCGACGGCCATGAACTCGTCGTTGGGGCCCACGTTCCAGCCGTAGGAGGCGTCCTCGGTGTAGAGGTCGGCCAGGGCCGACCAGTCGAGCGCCTCCTCACAGCGTCGGTTGGTGTCCAACCAGAGATGCACCATGGCTTCGAGCTCGGCACGCGGGTACGACGGCATCGTCACTCCTCCTCGAGGATCTGTAGGGCGGTGGTGGGACAGAAGCGGACGGCGGCCTCGACCTCGGCGCGGCGGTCCTCGCCGGGCGACGGGTCGAGGAGGGTGACGGTGCGGCCCTTTCCGAGCTCGAAGATGCCGGAGGCCTCGGACTCGCAGACCCCGTGGCCCTGGCACAGGTCCAGGTCGACGGCGATGCGCATCAGGACTTCCTCCGGTAGCGGACCCGGCAGGGCTGCTGCATCTGGACGACCATCTTGGAGTGGTCGTTGCGGTAGCTGTCGGGGGGTTGGGCCAGCTCGAACTCCCAGTCGAGCATCAGCACCGAGAAGATGGCCTTGAGCTGCATCATGGCGAAGGTGGCGCCGACGCAGCGGTGCCGGCCGGCCCCGAAGGGGATCCACGTCCACGGATTGGACCGGTCCTCCTCACGGGGCTCGAGGTAGCGCTCGGGTACGAAGGCGTCGGGGTCCGGGAAGTCCTCGGGGATGCGGTTGGAGACGGCCGGGCTGGCCCCCACCATCTGGCCCTCCCGGATCAGGAACCCGTCGCACTCCACGTCCTCCTTGGCCACCCGCAGCAGCAGGATGAGTGGCGGGTGGAGGCGCAGGGCCTCCTTGATCGACGACTCCAGGCGAGGCATGGCCCGCAGCGCCTGGTAGCTGACCTCGGCTCCGCCGGCGTAGAGCCCGGTGAGCTCCGTGGTGACGGCATCCATCTGCTCCGGGTGGCGGAGCAGCTCGACCAGGGTCCAGGCCGCCGTCCCCGAGGTGGTGTGGTGGCCGGCGAACATCATCGAGATGAACATGCCCGTCACCTCGTCGGCCAGGAACCGGGGGGTGCCGTCGTCGTTGGTGATCGACATCAGGACGTCGAGGAGGTCGCGGTCGTCATCGGCCGGGGGCGTCTCCATCGCCCGCCGGTCCATGATGGCCTGGACCAGCGCCACCAGCCCGATCCGGGCGGCGTCGCGCCGCCGGAAGCTCTCGATGGGGGCGTAGGGATCGACATAGGCGATGGCATCGGTGCCCTGCTCGAGGTCGTGGTAGAGCTCGGCGAACCGCTTGTCGAGCTCGGCCCGGAACCGCTTGCCCACCAGGCACGCCGACGAGGTGTAGATGGTCAGCTCGGCGAACCAGTCGAGGAGGTCGATCTCCCCCTCGTCGGCCCAGCCGGCCACCATCTGCTCGACCTCGGCGGCGATGGTGGCGGCGTGGCCCCGCATGAACTTGTCGCGCAGCGCCTGGTTGTGGAGCATCTCGCGGCGGCGCTCGGGGGAGGCGTCGAAGACCACGCCCTCGCCGAACACCGGCGTCATGAACGGGTAGGCCTCGGCCTGGTCGAGCACCTCCTCGGGGGCCCGGAAGAAGAACTCGTTGGCGCCGGCCCCGGTGGCCAGCACCACGTCGCGCCCGGCCAGCCGGAAGACGCCCACGTCCCCGCACTCCGCCCGGACCCGTTGCATCAGGCCGATGGGATCGACCCGGAGCTCCTCGAGGTGCCCGTTGTCCTCCTCGCCGCCCGAGACCCGGGGCGGCTCCTTCCGCTCGACGGCGATGGTCATCTCGGATCCTCCCGAATCGGTGCTTCCGGTTGCAGCTCGACGGTGGTGGCGTGGGTGCCCCGGGGAAGGGCGACCGCCGCCACGATGGCCTGGGCGACGCCCCTGGGCGTCATGAAGTTGGCGTGTCGGGCCAGCCCCCACGCCTCCCACTGCTCGATCACGCCGGCGGTGATGTCGGGGTCCCAGTCCATGCCCATGCCGGTCAGGGTGGGCCCGGGCCGCAGCACCGTGGCCCGTACCCCGGTGCCCTCCAGCTCCATCTGGAGCGATCGGACGTAGCCCTCGAGCCCCCACTTGGACGTCACGTAGGCGGCCATCGACGGCCGGGGATGCTCGGCCACGTCCGAGGTCACGAAGACGACGTCACCCCGCGTGCGTTCGACCATGGCGGGCAGCAATGCCAGCACCAGTCGGTGGGTGCCGGACACGTTGACCCGCAGCACCTCGTCGAAGGCCTCGGCATCGGTGTCCAGCACGGACCCGGCACGGTTCTGGGCGGCGTTCGACACCACGATCTCCACCCGCCCGAGGGTGTCCACGGCGGCGGCCGCGAACCGGTCGACCGAGGCGCCGTCGGCCAGGTCGAGGTGGACGGCGACCGCCTCGCCGCCGTCCTTCCGGATGGCGGCGGCGGTGTCCTCGCAGCGCTCGACCCGCCGGGCACCCAGGACCACCGGGTGACCGAGGGCGGCCAGCGCCACCGCGGTGGCCTGGCCGATGCCGGAGGAGGCACCGGTCACCACCGCCGGGCGGCACTCGGGATGGGGCTCGAAGCGCGCCATCAGCGGAGGCGCACCGTGGTGGGCAGGGCGGCGAGGCCCCGGACGTTGATGGAGTGGACCCGCTGGATGCCCGCCGGGTCGACGTCGTAGCCGCCCACGCGCTTGACCAGCTCGCCCAGGCCGACCCGGGCCTCGAGACGGGCCAGCGGGGCACCCATGCAGAAGTGGCGGCCGTTGCCGAAGCTGATCAGCTTGGAGGTGTCGCGGTCGAGGTCGTACCGGTCGGCGTCGGGGAAGACGGACTCGTCCCGGTTGCCCGAGCCGATGAGGAGGAGCACCCGTCCACCCTCGGGGATGGCGGTGCCGTGCAGCTCCAACGGCTGGCGGGTCACCCGGAGCACCATCTGGCTGGAGGTGTCGAACCGGAGGGTCTCCTCGATCCAGTCGCCCACCCGGCCCGGATCGTCGAACGGCTTGGCCCGCTGCTCCGGATGCCGCCAGCCCCAGTACCAGGCATTGCCCAGCAGCTTGGTGGTGGTCTCGTTGCCCGCCACCACCATCAGGAAGAGGAAGGCGATGACCTCCTCGTCGGTCAGCTTCTCACCGTCGAGCTCGACGTCGAGCAGGTCGGAGGTGAGGTCGTCGCGCCGGGTCCGCCGGCGGTCGTCCACCATCGCCTGGTAGTACGCCACCAGGGTGAGGGCCGACTCCATGCCCGTCGGGGGCACGTCGAAGACACCCTCCTCCCGGTGGACCACCAGGTCGGCCAGGCGACGGACCTCGGCCCGGTCCTCGCGGGGCACGCCGACCAGCTCGGAGATGACGTCCATGGGCAACTTGCCGGCGAAGTCGGCGATGAAGTCGAAGGAGCCGCGCTCGAGGGCCGGCTCGAGGTGCTCCAGGGCGATCTCCCGGATCCGGTCCTCCATCTGCGCCACCCGCGAGGGTGCGAAGCCCTTGCCGACCAGCGAGCGCATCCGGGTGTGGCGGGGTGGGTCGAGCGCCAGGAACGACATCATCTTGTGGGCGTCGGGCCCGAAGGCGGCGGGCTCCAGGGACACCCCGTAGGCGTTGGAGAAGGTGTCGACGTTCCGGAAGGAGGCGAGGAGGTCCTCGTGGCGGGAGAGCGCCCAGAAGTCGAGCTCGTCGTTCCGGTAGACCGGCGCTTCGGCCCGCAACCGGGCATAGACCGGATAGGGGTCCTCGTGGATCTCGTAGGCGTAGGGGCTGTAGCCGACCGGTGTCCCGGTGTCGACGGTCATGCCGCACCTACCGGTCCGGAGCCGATCATCAGGCCGGCGGCCTGGGCCACGAAGCCCGGCACCTCGTCGTAGGACATGTGTCCCATGCCGGCGATGAGCAGGGCGCCGGAGTAGGTGGCCTCGAGCACCGCCACCACCCGGGGATCGATCCCCTCGCCGAGGGCGTCGACGAACCGCCGGTGGATCTCCGCCCCGATGCGGTCGCGGAGGTGCTTCACGTCGGGGGTGGCGTTCAGTAGCGCGGTGGTGCAGGCCCCCACCACGACCGGACTGCCGGTGGTGAGCAGGACCATCATCTGCACCGTCTGGTTCAGCCGCTCCACCAGCGGGTCGCCCGGGCCGGCCACCACCGGCGGCAGGGCCGCCATCCGTCGCCACAGCAGTTCGGCGAGGAGGTGGTCCTTGGAGCTGAAGTAGTTGTAGGCGGTGGCCGGGGCCACGCCGGCACGTCGGGCGACATTGCGGACGGTGAGCCCGGCGTAGCCCGATTCGTCCACCTCGACGGCCGTGGCTTCGACGAGCTGCTGGACCACCTCGGCCTGCCGCTCGGTCAGGTGCCGACGGGTGGCCTCCAGCACGGGGGCGTCGCTCACGGGACCACCGTTCGGAGGGCGCCGGCGGGAGCCCTGGTGGGGGCGTTGACAGCGCCAACGATGACGTTGCGGTAAGTCATGTGTCCACACTATAGTCTGGACACGTGTCCAATACGAGGGGGCACTTCCGGACCACCGGGCTCCGGGCGGCCACTCGGCCGCCCCGTGCCGGTGTGCTGGCGTCGGGACGACATCGCCCCCGGCGGCCTCGAGCGTTCGAGAGGGGGACCAGATGTCCGACGAGGCGAGGGGGGTCGAGGCCGGGTCGAGCGCCGGCCGCCCGGTGGTCGGCGTCATCGGCCTGGGTGACATCGGGGCGGGGGTGGCGACCAGTGTGCTGGCCGCCGGCCTGCCGCTGGCGGTCTGCGACCTCCGAACCGAGGTAACCGACCGGTTCGGTGACCGGGCCACGGTGGCCGGGTCCCCGGCCGACCTGGCGGCGGCCTGCGACGTGGTGGTGGTCGCCGTGGTCGACGACGCCCAGGTGCACGCCGTCCTCTCCGGATCCGGCGGTGCGCTGGCGGCGGCCCGCCCGGGCGGGGCCTGCATCGTGGTCAGCACCATCTCGGCCGCGTGCGTCGAGGCCATCGGGGCCGAAGCGGCCTCCCTGGGCGTCGACCTGGTCGACTGCGGGGTCAGCGGCGGTCCCTCGGCGGCGGCCACCGGCGACCTGGTGTGCATGGTCGGCGGGGACCCCGCCACCATCGAGCGGGTCCAGCCGGTGCTCGACGCCATGGGATCGCTGGTGGTGCGGATGGGCCCCTTCGGCGCGGGGCTGACCGCCAAGCTCGCCCGCAACCTGGTCCAGTACGGGTCCTGGCTGGCGGCCTACGAGGGCCAGGTCCTCGCCGAGGCGGCCGGGATCGACCTGTCCAAGCTGGCCCAGGTGATCAAGGCCAGCGACAGCCGTATCGGCGGGGCGTCGACCCTGATGTTCCGGTCGACGGTGGCGCCGTTCACCGAGGCCGACGACCGGGGCCTTGTACGGGCCATGGAATCCGCCGCCGCCCTGGCCCACAAGGACCTGCGGGCGGCCGTGGCGGCCGGGCACGCCCTCGGGGTCGACCTGCCGCTGGCGGCCATGACCGAGCGGCGCGCCGACGACATCTTCGGGCTGGGCAGCGAGGAGGCATCGTGAACACCGCCGGCGACCCCGCCATCGTTGGCGAGCCGCGGCTGTTGATCGACGGGAAGCTCCGACCCGCCCGGTCGGGCCGGACCTTCGAGACGCTCAACCCGGCCACCGAGGAGGTCCTCGGGGTGGCCGCCGACGGCGGCGAGGAGGATCTCGACGACGCCATCGCCGCCGCCCGCCGGGCGTTCGACCAGACCGACTGGTCCACCGACGTCGAGCGTCGGGTGGCCGGACTGCGCCAGTTGCAGGCGGCGTTCGTCGCCCATGCCGACGAGATCCGGGCCATGACGGTGGCCGAGACCGGCACCCCGGTGTCGCTCACCTCCTCCGCTCAGCTGGACGACCCGGTGGCCTCCCTCGGGTGGGTGGCCGACCTCCTCGAGGGCTACGAGTGGGAGACCGACCTGGGTGACGCCGCACCTCTCGGTATGGCCTCGCACCGGTGGATCCGGCGGGAGGCCACCGGGGTGGTGGGGGCCATCACCCCCTGGAACGTCCCCCACCAGATCAACCTGGCGAAGCTCGGCCCGGCGCTGGCCGCCGGCAACACGGTGGTGCTGAAGCCCGCCCCGGACACCCCCTGGTGCGCCTCGGTGCTGGGCCGGCTGGTGGCCGAGGAGACGGACATCCCGCCGGGTGTGGTGAACGTGGTGACCTCGGCCGACCACCGGATCGGGGCCCGCCTCTCGACCGATCCCCGGGTCGACCAGGTCAGCTTCACCGGCTCCACCGCCACGGGGCGGAAGGTGATGGCCGCCGCCGCCGAGACGCTCAAGAAGGTCTTTCTGGAGCTGGGGGGCAAGTCGGCCTTCGTCATCCTCGACGAGGCCGACCTGCAGACCGCCTGCCTGGTGGCGGCCTTCACGGTGTGCACCCATGCCGGCCAGGGCTGCGCCATCACCACCCGTCTGGTGGTGCCCCGGCACCAGTTCGACGACGCGGTCAGCGCCACCGCCACCATGATGGGGCAGCTGCCGGCCGGGGACCCGACCGACCCCCGCACCGTCTGCGGCCCCCTGGTCAGCGCCCGCCAGCGCGACCGGGTGGAGGGGTACCTCCGCCTGGCGACCGAGGAGGGCGGCTCGTTCGTCCTGGGCGGTGGCCGGCCCGAGGGCCGGGACACCGGCTACTTCGTCGAGCCGTCGCTGATCGTCGGGCTCGACAACTCGTCCCGTGTGGCGCAGGAGGAGATCTTCGGCCCGGTCCTGGTGGTCATCCCGCACGACGGTGACGACCACGCCGTGGCCCTGGCCAACGACTCCGCCTACGGCCTGTCCGGCTCGGTCTGGGCCACCGACCGCCAGCGGGCGGTGGGGGTGGCCAACCGGATCCGGACCGGGACCGTCGGGGTCAACGGTGGCATCTGGTACTCGCCCGACGTACCGTTCGGCGGCTACAAGCAGTCCGGCATCGGTCGCGAGTCGGGTGTGGCCGGGTTCGAGGAGTACCTGGAGACGAAGTCGCTCGCCGAGCCGGCCAGCGGAGAGGGGGCATCGTGAGCGATCAACACGAGCACGAGCACGAGCACGAGCACGAGCCGCCCGGTCCGTCCCGGGCCGCCGGGATGGCCAAGATGCAGGAGGTCTACGGATTCTCCGTCGACCCCGACACCATCGAGGGACCGTACGTCGAGTTCACCGTCGACCACCTCTTCGGCGAGGTGTGGACCCGGCCGGCGCTCGGCAACCGTGACCGCCGGCTCATGACCATCGGGGTGCTCGCCGCCCTGGGCCAGTCGCAGCTGGTGGAGATCCAGTTCCAGGCGGCGCTCGAGCGCGGCGAGCTGACCGAGGAGCAGGTCCGCGAGACGGTGGTCCACCTGGCCCACTACGTGGGCTGGCCCCTGTCGACCGGTGTCAACGAGGTGGCGGAGCGGGTCATCGCCCGCCGCCGGCGGGACCAGGGGGCAGGTTCATGAGCCCCGATCCGACCCACCCCGAGGGGGCCGACAACCACGCCGGCACCCCGGGGGCCCCGGACAGCCGCCCGACCACCCGTTTCGACTTCACCGGCAAGGTCGCCATCGTCACCGGCTCGGCCGGTGGGATCGGCCAGGCCTACGCCGAGGCCCTGGCCGACGCCGGCGCCTCGGTCCTGGTGGCGGACATCGACGAGGAGGGCGCATTCACCACCGCCGCCGCCATCCGCCAGACCGGGGGCATCGCCCAGGCTGTCCGGGTCGACGTGGCCGATCCCGACTCGGCGGCGGCGATGGCCGAGGCCGCCGTCGCTCACTTCGGTGGCATCGACTACCTGGTCAACAACGCCGCCATCTTCGGGGGGATGCAGCTCGACCTGCTGCTCACCGTGGACTGGGCCTACCTCAACCGTTTCCTGTCGGTGAACATGCTCGGCGCCCTCAACTGCGTCCGGGCCTGCTATCCGGCCATGAAGGCCCGGGGCGGCGGGGCCATCGTCAACCAGTCCTCCACCGCCGCCTACCTGTACGCCGGCTTCTACGGGCTGGCCAAGGCCGGGGTGAACTCCCTCACCCAGCAGCTGGCCCACGAGCTGGGCGGCCGGCACATCCGCACCAACGCCATCGCCCCGGGGCCCATCGATACCGAGGCGTCGCGGACGGTGGTGCCCGACGCCTTCATGCAGCCGATCCTGGCCGGGCTGGCCCTCAAGCGACAGGGCCAGCCCTCCGACCTGGTGGGGATGTGCCTCTTCCTCCTGTCGGACGAGGCCTCGTGGATCACCGGCCACGTCTTCAATGTCGACGGGGGCCAGGTGGTCCGCCCGTGACGGCCATCCCGACGGGGCGCCGCCGGTGAGCGAGCACCGGGTCGACATCGAGGACGCCGAGGGCGTACGGCTCATCGCCTTCGACCGCCCCGAGGCCCGTAACGCCTTCGACCTGGCGATGTACCGGGCGGTCACCGACGGGCTCCTCGGGGCGGCTGTCGATGACTCGGTGGGGTCGGTGGTCCTGACCGGACGCGGCACGGTGTTCACCGCCGGCCAGGACCTCCGGGAGATGGCCGCCCTCGCCAACGGCACCGCCGATCCCGAGGCCGGGACCGGGTTCCCGGCCCTGCTCGACGCCCTCCAGTCGTTCCCCAAGCCGCTGCTGGCCGCCGTGCACGGTGTGGGGATGGGCCTCGGGTTCACGATGCTGGCCCACGTGGACCTGGTGGTGCTGGACGAGACGGCCCGCCTGCGGGCGCCGTTCGCCGAGATGGGCGTGCCCCCCGAGGCGGCCAGCAGCCTGCTGCTCCCCGCCCGGATGGGGTGGCAGCGGGCCTCGCTGGCCCTGCTCGCCTCCGAGTGGATCGACGCCGCCCAGGCGCTCGAGGCAGGCCTCGCCGTGCGGGTGGTCGAAGCGGGCACCGTCCTGGAGGCCACCATGGCGCTGGCCCGGCGGATCGCCTCGTTCCCCACCCGGGCGACCCAGGAGATCAAGCGGCTGATGGTGGCCGCCCATCGCGAGGAGATCGTCGCCGCCCGGGCCCGGGAGGAGGCGGCCTTCGCCGCCCTCTTCGCCGACCCGGCCACCAACCCGGGATCCGGCCTGGCCTCGGGGCTTTCCGGCGGCCTGCGAGACTGACCGCCGTGCGCCTCGGGATCACCGCCTTCCTCACCGACCGCGACATGGCGCCGGCCGACCTCGGACGGGCGGTGGAGGATCGCGGGTTCGACTCGCTCTACCTGCCCGAGCACACCCACCTGCCGGTGCGGGCGGACACACCTCCCGCCCTGGTCGAGGGCGTCCACCTCGACGACTACCGGCGGAGCCTCGACCCGTTCGTGGCGCTCTCGATGGCCGCCGCGGTCACCGAACGGATCAGCCTGGGGACCGGCGTGGTGCTCGCCGCCCAGCACGACCCGATCGTGCTGGGGAAGCTGATCGCCACCCTCGACCACCTGAGCGGCGGCCGGGTGGTGTTCGGTCTCGGGTTCGGCTGGAACCGCGACGAGGCCGCCGACCACGGCGTGGCCTTCGGCGAGCGTCGGGCCATCGCCCGCGAGCACGTGCTGTGCATGCAGGCCCTCTGGAGCCAGGAGCAGGCCGAGTTCCACGGCACCCACGTCGACCTCGACCCGTGTTGGAGCTGGCCCAAGCCGGTCCAACAGCCCCGGGTCACCACCCTGGTGGGGGGCGGTGCCCACCCCGGCGTGTTCGACGCCATCGCCGAGTACGCCGACGGCTGGCTGCCGATCGGCGGGTCGGGCCTGGCCGAGGCGCTGCCCCGCCTGCGCCAGGCCGTCGAGGCCCATGGACGCGATCCGCGCTCGGTGCGGGTGGTGCCCTTCGGCACGGTGCCGACCGACGAGAAGCTCGAGCGCTATCGCCAGCTCGGTGTCGACGAGGTGGTGCTGCGCGTCCCCTCGGGCCCGTCCACCGAGATGCTGGGGGTGCTGGACGCCCACGCCGTCTACGTCGAACGGTTCGGCGACCGATGAGTGACGGCTGGTCGGAGGGCGGTGTCCAGAACAACCGTCGCCCCTGGAGCGGTGAGAGCCGCGAGGAGCTGGCGGACCAGGTCCGCCGCCTGATCACCGCCACCGTGGCGTCCACCGCGCCTCCGGACGTCCTGGCCGCCGCGGCCGCCACCCTGCGTTCGGTGGCCGAGGAGCTCGAGCGGTCCGTGCCCGTCGAGGAGGGCGACCCGATCGGCCGGTTCGCCGAGCAGGGCCTCACCGCGGAGGGCGCCGGCGGTCTGGCCGGTGCGATGCCCTTCGACGTGGTCATCGGGTCGTGCAACCCGGTCGCCCTCCCCATCGCCATCGAGTTCGAACCACCCCTGGCCATCGGCCACGCGGTGTTCACCGCCCCGTACGAGGGGGCGCCCGGATGCGTGCACGGGGCGGTGCTGGCCGGTGCCTTCGACATCATCCTGACGGCCGCCAACGTCATCGGGGGCTCGGCCGGACCGACCCGGAACCTCACCATCCGGTACCGTCGTCCCACCCTGATCGACCATCCCTCGCGATTCGAGGCGTGGGTGACGTCGATCGACGGGCGCAACATCCGCAGCACGGGGCGCCTGCTGCAAGACGGAGTGGTCACCGTGGAGGCCGATGGCGAGTTCGTCTCGCTGGACCGGCCCCTCATCAACGCCATGCACCGTCGGGGCGGTGGGCGTTCGGCCGCTCATGGCACCGACGGCACCGACGGCACCGACGGCACCGACGGCACCGACGGCACCCGTGGTACTACCGTCTCGGGACATGGGCCGCCAAGTGAGGTGCGGGCTCCGGATGGATAGCGGGCACGAGGCCGGCCGGCGCCGCCAACCGCAAGGAGGGCGCCGGAGCTCAGTTCTCCGTACAGTCGGCGTCACCGTCGACGGCGGCGTGCCTGGTCCGGCGATCGGGGAACGACGATCGGCCACCGGTGACGTCAATCGGATCAATGCGGTGCAACCAGGGGAGGAATCGTCCATGAGGTCCACCAATCACCCGCTCGTGTCGAGGGGCCGGACGTCGCTGATGGTGACGGTCGCCGTGGCGGTGGCGGCGGTCTCGCTGGCCGCGTGCTCATCGACCTCGGCGGGCTCGTCGGGCACGGCGTCGGGGGCGCCGTCGACCAAGGAGCCGGCCATCCCGGCATCCGCCTTCCAGGACCACACCGGGCTCACCCCCACCTCGGTGACGATCGGCAACGTCTCGACGCAGACCGGTGGCCTGTTCCTCGGGGCGCTGGTGGGGACCAAGGCGTATGCCGCGTACGCCAACTCCACCGGAGGCGTGAACGGTCGGAAGATCGTGGTGGACGGCGCTGATGACGGGTACAACAACGGTGCCAACAACAAGGCGCTGACCACCGCGGACATCGCCAAGGACTTCGCCATGGTGGGGAGCTTCTCCCTCAACGACGCCTACGGCGGCACGGTGCTCAAGGCGAACCCCTCGGTCCCCAACGTGACCGTGTCGCTCGACGAGGCGACCAACCAGCTGCCCAACACCTTCAGCCCCCAGCCCGCCAACGACGGTTGGGAGCTCGGCCCGCTGGTCTACTTCCAGAAGAAGTACCCAGCCGCCGTCAGCCATGCCGCGGCCCTGGTGGCGAACGAACCGTCGGCCATCGCCGCCTTCAACGGCGAGAAGGCAGCCATGAACCACCTGGGATACAAGGTCGTCTACGATCCGACCTTCAACATCACCCAGACGGACTTCACCCAGAACGTGGTGGCCATGCGGAACAAGGGGGTCAAGATCCTCTTCATCGAGCAGATGCCGGAGAACTACGCCTCGGCGGTGTTCAAGGCGCTCGACGCCCAGAACTTCCACCCCGTGGTGGTCCTGGGGGCGTCCACCTACTCCAACGCGCTCATCCCGGCATCGGGAGGCGCCGCCGCCACCGACGGGGCCTACCTCGAGCAGGCCGCTTCCCTCTACCTCGGCGAGGACGCCTCGGCCATCCCGGCGGTCACCACCTTCCAGGAGTGGGTCCAGAAGGCCTCACCCGGCTTCAAGCCCGACCTCTACACCCTGTACGGCTGGGTGTCGGCCGAACTGTTCGCTCAGGCGCTGGCCAAGGCCGGGAAGAACCCTTCACGCGGATCGGAGCTCACGGCCCTGCGCTCGATCACCAGCTTCTCGGGGGAGAACCTCCTGGCACCGGCGAATCCGTCGGCCAAGATCCCCGCCGAGTGCTACATCATCGCCACGATCGTCAACGGTCGGTTCACCCGGACGAACGATTCACCGATCAACGGCCCGAACCACGGGTACCGGTGCGACCAGCCGTACTACTACGCCAACGGCAAGACGGCGAGCTGATCTCGCGCCTCGGGGTGGTGGCGCGTTCCGGACCCGCCGGCCGATGGGAGGAACGGACCGGGCGGGCCGAATGGAACCTCCCGGGGGTGGCGCACCGGCGTGAGGGCGCTCCGGGTCGGCGCGGGACGGTCAGCTGCAGCGGCCAAGTAGACGAGCGGCGGTGGGGCGCGGTCGACACCGCCGCTTCAGTCCGGTCGGGGGTGGAGGTGAGCCCGGGTTGCCGGTCGGGCACCGACCGGCAGGGGAGGATCGAGAAGAAGCTCCCGCCGCGACCGTTCAGGCGTCGGTCGTCTGGTGGGCGCCGGCCCGCTTCATGAGGCGGGACTTGCGGTTGGCGGCCTGGTTTTTGTGGATGACACCCTTGGAGGCCGCTTTGTCGATCCGCTTGATGGCCAGCCGGATCGCCTCCTCGGTGTTCTCGGCACCCTCCTCGATGGCGGCGTTCGCCTTCTTGGTGCGGGTGCGGAGCTCCGAGCGGACGGACTTGTTCCGCGCCTGACGCTTGGTGGTCTGGCGGTTGCGCTTGATCTGGCTACGGATGTTTGCCACAGCTGGTCCTCTTCGTCCTCGATTGATGGCCCGGTCGTCACGGCGACGCAACATGGGCAAATTGGAGATCGGCTCCCGGGCGCCCGACGGTGCCCACCGGAGACAGGCCATGATAGCAGCCGGTCAGCACCGCACCCGGCGGGCCAGCGTTTCGGTGGGAGGCCCGGGGGTGGGATCGGTGTCGTTCCAGCTCAAAGCCACCACCAGGGTGTTCGTCTCCACACTCCGCCGGACACCGGACACCGGTTGGCCGCCGATCGTCGATCAACCGCCGGTGCTGGACCTCCGAGGAGCTTGGGTACGCTGGGCGACCCGTGCTCCCCGTCGACCGAATCCGCAACTTCTCCATCATCAGCCACGTCGACCATGGCAAGTCCACGCTCTCCGACCGGATCCTGGAGCTCACCGGGGCGGTCGACCCCCGGCTGATGCGTGAGCAGTACCTCGACTCGATGGACATCGAGCGCGAGCGCGGGATCACCATCAAGGCTCAGAACGTTCGAGTCCCCTGGAGGGACCACACCCTCCACCTCATCGACACCCCCGGCCACGTCGACTTCGGGTACGAGGTCAGCCGATCGCTCGCCGCCTGCGAGGGGGCCGTGCTTCTGGTCGACGCCTCCCAGGGGATCCAGGCTCAGACCCTGGCGAATTGCTATCAGGCTCTCGACAATGACCTCGAGATCGTTGCCGTCCTCAACAAGATCGACCTGCCCGCCGCCGATCCCGAACGATGCGCCGCCGAGATCGAGAACGTCCTCGGGCTCCACGCCGCCGACATCCTGCACATCTCGGCCAAGACAGGGGAGGGCGTGCCCGAGCTGCTCGACGCCATCGTGGCGCGGATCCCCCATCCGGTCGGCGATCCTGACGCCCCGCTGCAGGCGCTGATCTTCGATTCGGCCTACGACCAGTACCGCGGGGTGGTCAGCTCTATCCGGGTGATGGAAGGGACGCTGCACGCCAACGCCAAGCTCCGGTTCATCAACGCCGCCGCCAACCACGAGATCGAGGAGATCGGGGTCCGGACGCCGGTCACCGTGCCGGTCGACGAGCTCGGACCCGGTGAGGTCGGCTACCTCATTGCCGGCATCAAGAACGTCGGTGGCGCCCGCTCCGGTGAGACCGTGACCACCGCCTCCCATCCAGCCCTCGAGCCTCTGGCCGGCTACCGCGACCCGAACCCGATGGTGTTCTGTGGTCTGTTCCCCATCGACGGCGACGAGCTGCCCGACCTGCGGGACGCCCTCGAGAAGCTGCGCCTCAACGATGCCAGCTTCACCTACGAGCCGGAGTCCTCCAAGGCGCTCGGTTTCGGATTCCGATGCGGCTTCCTGGGCCTGCTCCACATGGAGATCGTCCGTGAGCGACTCGAGCGCGAGTTCGACCTGTCCCTGATCGCCACCTCGCCATCTGTTGCCTACGAGGCGTTCCTTGTCGACGGCACCAAGGTGGAGGTCGACAACCCCAGCGAACTCCCCGAACCCACGAAGCTCGACCACATCGACGAGCCGATCCTGAAGGCGACCATTCTCACCCCGGCCGAATACACCGGAACGGTGATGGAGCTCTGTCAGTCGAAGCGGGCCGAGATGGTTCGGATGGAATTCCTGTCTCCGGAGCGGGTGGAGTTCGTCTACAACATCCCGCTGGCCGAGGTAGTGGTGAACTTCTTCGACCAGTTGAAGAGCCGGTCGAAGGGATATGCCAGCCTCGACTACGAGCCGTCGGGCTACGCCACCGCCGACCTGGTCAAGGTGGACCTGCTCATCAACCACGTGCCGGTGGACGCCTTCTCGACCATCGTCCACAAGTCGCAGGCCGACTTCTATGGCCGGCGCATGGCCGAAAAGCTCCGGGAGCTCATCCCGCGCCAGATGTTCGACGTACCCATCCAGGCCGCCATCGGTGGCCGGGTCCTGGCCCGGGAGACCGTCAAGGCCCGACGCAAGGACGTGCTGGCCAAGTGCTACGGCGGCGACATCACCCGGAAACGGAAGCTCCTCGAGAAGCAGAAGGAGGGCAAGAAGAAGATGAAGAACATCGGTCGGGTCGAAGTCCCGCAGGAAGCATTCGTCTCCGCCCTCCGACTTGATGACTGAACCCCGACCGTCACCTGAGGACGGAGCCGAGCCGGGGGATGGCGATCCGACGGGGATCGAGGTCCACTGCCGAACGCAGGCCCGGGCCACCGAGTACTTCTACGCCGGCCTGATCAGCCTCTGCCTCCTTGCCGGACTGGTCCTGGTGCTCGTTTCCGTCGGTAGGTCGGTCGGACCGGCAGTCTTCGGTGCATTCTTCCTGGGGGTGAGCGCATTCAATGGACGGATCCTGCTCATCAGCACGGCGAGCAAGCTGTCGTTCGACAGCCGCACCGGCATCGTCCGGTGGCGCTCCACCCTGCGGCGCGGTGCCCTCGACGTGGGCTCCATCCGGGCGGTACGCCGTGACCGGCGGCCCGGCGTCTATGCGCTGGACTGCGAGCACGGTTCCCACGTCGAGTTCTGGCTCACCCGACGCGGCCCAGATGCCGAAGAGTTCTTTCGGGTGATCGGTTGGGCGAATCCGGCGATGGCTACCGATGAGCTCTACGAGCGCAGCGGATTCTGGTGGAAGGGGTTCGCCCCCCGGCGGTAGGACGGCATGCGTCGTTCCGCCACCGCCCCGGGCGTGCCGGTCTCACCCGGGGCGGGGGAAGAGGGGCGGGGCCCTCTCCGGACCGGTTGGATCCGGAGGCTGATTCCGGCGGTCGGGGCCGGTCCGCCCCCGGGGTCGGGTCCTTCGTCGGGGAATTTCCCGTCCCGGGGTCGCCTCAGGTCCGGCACCCCGGGTGGTCCTCCGGTCGTTGCGGACGAAGCGCCAGTGACCGGGTCCCCCCTCCAGTCGAAAGAGCTTCTGGGTCTTCAGCCGGTGGTGGTGGGAGCAGAGGCGGACCAGGTTCCACCACTCCGTGGGCCCGTCGTCGGCGAAGTCGACCTGCCAGTGGTCGATCTGGAGGTGCCGGGACTGGTCGCATCCCGGCACCACGCAGGTCGGGTCCCGTTCCAGGAGGGCGGCCCCGATGGCGGCGGGGATGGTGCGCTTGATGTTGCAGATGGCGGGCACGTCCACCCCGTCGGTGATCACCAGCCGGGTGAGGGCGTCCCCCATCACCTCCCGGGCCCGCTGGACGGAGATGGGGCCCACCCCGGGGATCTCACAGACCTGGCCCGGATCGGCGTGGCCCTGGCGCAGGGCGTCGAGGTCGATCCGGACGTGGACCGAGTCGTTGCGGCACCCGGCCCCCGAGCAGCTGCAGGTGTCGGTGTCGGTGTCGGTGTCGGTGTCGTCGGGCTCGACCGGAATGCCCCGGTCGGTGGCCGGGCCGTCCCCCCGGCCCTCCGCCTCGACCCGACCGCCACCGGTACTGCCCCCGCCACCGGTACTGCCCCCGCCACCGGTACTGCCCCCGCCACCGGTACTGCCCCCGCC
>Ga0080006_1119298_pt1 | contig 57163 bp, 48 predicted proteins | sample RS3BMetagenome_FD_69209 | JGI IMG/M metagenome (GOLD analysis project Ga0080006, IMG submission 69209) | Ferric oxide microbial mat and aquatic microbial communities from Rainbow Spring, Yellowstone National Park, USA - RS3B (SPADES... ...
ATGTCCTGAACAAGGCTCTGCGGCGGGTTCGGGCTCACTATTATCTGCTGCGACTGGCTTGCGGTTGTGTTGAGGAGCTTACCCTTGTAGTACACCGAGCTATAGGCGAGGTATATACCCGGCTCGGTATAATTGTACACAAAACTCGTGGTGGGACCCGTGGAAGTCAAGTTGGTGATCCTTCCGTCGCCCGTGTTGAACACAACGACTTCACCAGAAGAAGTACCCGCAAGCGTAAAAGTGACGGGCGCCCCCTGAGCAAGGACCTGCAGATTAGAAGTCATTGAGAGGCTCGCGCCCGAGGGAGCGATAACAAAAAACCTCGAGAAAGCGTAGGCAAGTCCAGCCGCCCCTATTATGACTACGATGAGAACAAACAAAGCACTCCGTCTAGAAACCCCTTGACTACTGGCTTTCCGTGGCATAGGTCATCCATCCCTTCTGCCTTACTTTTACTTAAATCTATCCGTGAACAGCCGGCGGGGGCGCCGAGGTTGGACCTCGATCCTTCCTACAGGCTGTTTCCTGTGCTTCAGCGTCCGCATGTGGACGATCAATGCTGTGCTATATGTTGCAAGCAGTCTGCAATATGTTTCAGCCGCTGTATGCAGGCGATCAGGCAAACCGCAATCTCCCGTCCGCTAAGAATAAATGACTGGGTGACTAAGCCCCTTCGTCATGGAAAGCTTCGATGTCATAGTGGTCGGCGCGGGTCCTGCGGGAAGCGCGGCGGCCTACCAAGCGGCAAAGCACGGTGCGCAGGTGCTTCTTCTTGAGAGGGGACCTTCTGCGGGCTCCAAGGCTGTTTCCGGAGGTCTGCTTTACACGCACGTGGTCACAGACCTCTTTCCGGATTTTGTTGCAGAGTCTACCGACCCGCCGTTTGAGAGGTTTATAGGCCGTTACACACTTTCCCTGCTTGGAAAAGAGGGTGCAACCTCAGTCGACTTCTATGACCGTACCCATTTTGTGCCTCCCTACAACACCGTTTCAGTATTACGCTCGAAGATGGACAGGTGGCTTGCCGACAGGGTGCGTGAAGCCGGGGGGGTTGTCGCGGAAGGTGTAAGAGTGGACTCACTAGTACGAGAGCGTGGAGAAGTCAGGGGTATAAGGGCGGGTGACGACGAAATCCATGCCCATGTGGTAATCGTGTGTGACGGCTTCAATTCACTTCTTCTCAAGGACTCGGGACTCAGGGAGGAGTGGAATGCGAAGGATGTCGGGCTCGGTGTAAAGGAGGTGATCGAGCTCGACCAGAATACGATCGAGGAGAGGTTTCAGCTTGAAGGACTATCGGGAGCAGAGTACACCTTTCTCGGCCACCCCGCCGGGGTTGCGGGTGGCGGCTTCCTGTACACAAACAGGAGCTCGCTTTCCCTTGGCGTCATACTGAACCTTGAGTCATTCGTAAGTCATGGACTTGCGGCGGCCGAGGTGATGGAGGATTTCAGGTCGCATCCATTTATTTCCAGGCTTGTTGAGGGGGGACAGGTTGTCGAGTACAGCACCTGCCTTGTGGCGGAAGGGGGCCTACGCATGGCTCCGAGGCTTTTCGGCGACGGGTTGCTTGTCGCGGGTAGCGCGGCGGGTTTTGTGCTGAACACGGGTTTCAACCTGAGGGGTATGGACTTTGCCATCGCTTCAGGAAGGATCGCGGGCGAGGTTGCGGCAGAAGCCGCAAGGTCAGGAGATGTGTCATCAGCCCGCCTTTCACTTTACGAAAGGCGGCTCAGGGAAAGCTTTGTACTCCGTGACCTTGAGAGATACAGGCGGTCTCCTCACTTCTTTGAAAAGGAGAGGCTGTACCGCGAGTACCCGGAGTTCGTATATCGTCTCTTCCATACTGCGTACACTGTGGACGGAAGCGACAAGGGTCACCTTTACGACATGATGAAAAAGGCTATGGGCAAGGAGATCACGATAGCACGCATCGTCCGTGATCTGCTCGAGGCGTCAAGAAGCATCTAACCGTTCAGATACCGTGCGTGTCGAGTTTCTCTCTTATACCCTCAAGAAGTATCTTCTGCTCGACTGACGCGATGATCTTTCTTGTGGTGAATACGACATCGTGGTTCACGCTTACGCTGTCTATGCCGCACCTGACCAGAAATTCCGTGAGCTCCGGGTATACAGAGGGCGCCTGACCACATATGCTCACCGTTATTCCGTTCTTGTGCGCCTCTTCGACAAGCATCCTCATCGCCTTCTTTACTGCCGGGTCCCTTTCATCGAAGTAGCCTAGGCTTGCGAGCGTCGAGGAGTCACGGTCCGCTCCGAGTACAAGCTGGGTAAGGTCGTTACTTCCTATGCTGAATCCGTCGCAAAGCTTGGAAAATTCGTCCGCAAGTAAAACTACACTCGGCACTTCAGCCATTATCCACACCTTGAAATCCCTGTTCCTTTCAAGTCCTTCCTCTTTCAAAATGTCGAGCGTCTTTCTCACCTCCCAGGTGGTTCTTGCGAATGGTAGCATCACCCACACATTCTTGAGTCCCATGCTCTCCCGTACCCGCTTGATCGCTCTGCACTCGAGTCTGAAGGCCGGCTCGTACTGCTTGCTTACATAGCGCGACACGCCGCGCCAACCAAGCATGGGATTCGACTCTTCAGGCTCGAATTTGTCGCCTCCCTTTAGCGACCTGTACTCGTTTGTCTTGAAGTCGCTAAACCGGACAACCACGGGTCTCGGGTATATTGCCTGCGCAACCTTCGCTATACCCTCTGCCAGCTTTGCGACGAACACCTCGTCACCACCTCTCTCGATTATATCGAGGGGGTGCTGACCTATCCAGTCGGCGAGTATGAACTCAATCCTCATGAGTCCTATCCCATCAAACGGGAGCCTTTTGTATTCGTCTATTTTTGCCGGTTCGCCGAGGTTCATGTAAACTTTGGTCGCCGTGGGCATGAAGCTTTCCGCCTGAGCCACAGGCGTCTTCGCCTCTTCATGCTCTTCTAGGTCCGTTGCGCCCGACTTTACGACTCCCAGCGCGCCGTCCACTGTCACCACCTGGCCGTCTTTGAGCACCTTTGTGGCTTCGACCGTTCCCACGACGCAGGGTATTCCGAGTTCGCGCGAAACAATGGCGGCGTGAGCGGTCATACCGCCGCTATCGGTTACAATGGCAGCGGCCCTGCTCATCGCGGGCACCCAGTCTGGCGTTGTCATCTTGGTCACGAGTATCTCACCCTTTCTGAAGGAGCCGATTTCTTTCACGTCGAGTATAACGTGTACAGGTCCGTGCGCCCTGCCGGGCGAGGCCCCTAGCCCCTTCAGAAGAACGCCGTTCTTCACCCCCTCCCTTTTTTTTGTGGTCCAGACGGTCTCGGGTCTTGCCTGCACAATGTACAGCGTGTCGTCTTGGTCGAGCGCCCACTCAAGGTCGACGGGTGTCTGATAGTGTTTTTCAATTTTGAGTGCAAGTTTCGCAAGCTCAATCACCTGTCCGTCCGGGATGCACTGGGCGTTGACGAGCTGGGCGGGTACGGGTACTTCCTTCGAGTATGTGCCGAACTTTGCCGCTGGATCCCTCACGGTCATAAGCGTCTTTTCAGATACCTGCTTTTCCTGAATCTTCAAGTTCGCTTTGCTCACAACGAACCTGTCCGGCATCACTCTTCCCTGTACCACTGTCTCGCCAAGTCCCCACGAGCCCTCTATCACCACGAGCCCCTCGTCGCCTGTTACCGGGTCCATAGTAAAGCACACACCCGAGGACTTGCTATTCACCATCTGCATCACGCCGACGCTGAGCATTATACTCATATGGTCGAACCCCTTTTCCTGTCTGTACACTATCGCCCGTGGAGAAAAAACTGAGGAATAGCACTTCTTTATGAACTTGAGAACTTCATCCTCGCCCGAAACGAAAAGGTAGGTGTCCTGCTGGCCCGCGAAGCTCGCGCCTGCGGAGTCCTCGCTTGTCGCGCTGCTTCTTACCGCGACTTCGGGTGCGGCCGTGCCAACCGCCTGCGCGAGCTTTCTGTACGCCCTCCTGATTTCATCTTCCACCTCAAACGGGTAGCGAGCGGATTCGATGAGCTCCCGGATTTTGGATGATGCCTCCTGTACGCCATCCGCGTCGCTAGGGTTTAGCTGGCTGAGAATTGCGGACAGTTTGGTTCTCAGGCTGTTTGATTCAAGAAAAAGAGAATACGCCTGCGTGGTCACGGCAAAACCTCGAGGTGCCTTCACCTCGAGCCTGAGAAGCTCTCCGATACTTGCATTCTTTCCTCCGACAGCAGCCCTGTCAGAGAGGCCAACCTGGGTGAGCTCGACCACGTATTTTGCGTTCATAATTGTAAAAGTTTCGGGGGGTATTTAACAATTGCTTTTCAGTACCCGCTGAATGTAAGAGTATATTCCTTTAAGGATATATACGAGTATTTACTTTTATATGTATCTATCTATCAGTGTTGACAGCGCTCGCTTTAGTTTCGATACGCGGCTCAAGCCCTCTCCACACCACGCGGAAGCCCAGAATTCTCAGGACGTCTGGGGTGTTCAGGTGGAACTCCGCACACAGTCGTTCCGCATCTTCGTAGGTAGGGCTATCCTTTTCCCTGAGTCTCTGAGCAACCGCGTCGAGCACACGCCTCGAAACTGCCGTCGCACCGGTTATCACGTAGCCTTTTTCTTCGAGAACCCTTTTTGCCTTTTCGCGTGCTTCTCTTTCGAGCGCCCCGAGTTCGATTATATCCTTGAGCTCGGGCAGGTCGTACTCAGTCTTTTCGTACTTGCCGAGCTCTGCAAGAACCTTGTTCAGTCCGAGCTCCTTTTCGAAGAAGATTACGCCCGGAATTTCGGCGAGCTTTGCTTCACCCGAGAGCTTTTTGTCAGCGAGAATAATTATGGGTGTTCCCGTGACCGCGTGGAGTTTCTTCACCTTTCTTTCAAGATAGTCGCGGGTCCAGTAACCCACGATTTCGAGGTACACCTTGGAGCCATTCTTTTCAAGCGAGAAATCTGGTAGCAGTATGGAGTCGCCCGCAATAACCGGCGATTCCTCACGCTTGATGGTCCAGCCGGTGTTGATAGAGCTGAACGCGTAGTAGAACTTCCTTTCTATTTCACTGTCAAAAGAAGGTTTTCTTGCGCCGGTTGCGGAGGGCGCGAGGCCGAGCTCGCGCGCCCGCTCGTTTTCAAGCTCGAACACATACGGAGGTGAGCCACCCTTTCGTACTTCCGCAAGAACCTTCCACTGGGAATATCTTAGGATCTCGTGGAATAGGTCCACGAGAAGGTCGCCATACACCCCTCCACCGTTTGTGAGGGAAACCGGGCTTTCGATGTCAAGAAGGAAAGCTCCGTTCATCATTTGGGCGCGGTACATGAGCCCCCTTTTTTTGACCGACCAGAGCAAGCTTTTCCACTCACTTATGCGTGTGAGTGTGAGTCTGGAAGCCTTCGAGATCAGCGTCTCTGTGAGTTCAAGATTGTAGAGCCTGAGAAGAGCATCGGGGTTGGGCTTTGCAAACTTTTTGAGTAGAAGCTCGGCCTCTTGGTCAGCCCACAGGTTTTCGTCGAGCGTTTCGGAAGACGTATCCAGGGATTTTGCGACTTCTTCAAGCACAGCTTCTCGCTCTTCTTTTGTGAGAACGAACGGACTTGCTGCGAGGAACACCCGTTTCCTCAGATGCCTTGGATCGTCTGCGAGTGTTGCGTTTACGCCGAACTCGCAGTTTCTCAGTATAAGTGTGGCAAGCCCCCTTACGAACTTGAAGTTGAAACCCAGTTCTTCGAATTTTTCGAGCTCCTCCTCAATTTCTCCTCTCTTTCTTCCTATTGAGTGCTCGACGGTCTTTATCATTTCCTCTGCAAGCTCGCGTGTATCGTCGTTAAAGGGTGCGTAAACCGGCGTGATGGTGCCCCTTGCCCTTCTTAGCAAAAGCAGGTCAGACGGCAGCACACCCGCTCACCCGAAGACATTTCTCCTTCTTGAAGTGCCCACTTCAGAGGTACCAGCCGTCACAACCTCTACCAGACGCGCCACCTTGCCGTCTTTCTTCCTCAGTATACGCCCTAGCCTCTGGATGAACTCCCTTTTGCTGCCCGTCCCGCTTAGTATCACACCCACCGACGCATCTGGTACGTCCACACCCTCGTCGAGCACCTTAGAAGTCACGATGCACCTGTAGTGCCCTTCTCTGAAAAGGTTGAGTATTTCCTCCCTTTCCTCCTTCGGTGTTGTGTGGGTGATGGACGGGACTAGGAACTCCCTGCTTATCCTGTTTACCACGTCGTTGTACTGCGTGAACACGATCATCTTCTCACCTCTGAACCTCTCGAATACACCCCTCAGCACTTCGAGCTTACCGCTTGCGTTGAACGCTAGCCTCATTGCGTCATTTTTTGCAAGGAGCGCCCTCCTCACTTCCCTGTTGCTTCCCGAAAGCATGACGAGTTTCTTGAAGTCCTCCGGGTTTTTGAAGTGTATCCTGTACTTCTGAAGTACGTGTCTGTATACGCCCATGAGTTCGTCGTATCTTCTCTTCTCTTCTTTGGAAAGGCTTACCCTGACAACCTCAAGTTCAAAGTCCGAGAGGTATTTCCCGACGAGTTCCGTGTGTGACCCGGAATACACAAGTGGTCCAACGAGCAGCGGTAGCAGGGCGTGAAGCCCGTCATCCCTCTCGAGTGTTGCGGTGAGTCCAAGTCTGTAGGGGGCAAGGGAGCCGAGCGCTATTCTGCTGTTCACCTGTGAAGGGAGGTGGTGCACTTCGTCGAACACAAGAAGTTCGAATCTGGCTCCGAGCTCGGAGTAGTATATCGACGCCGAGTCATAGGTGGTTACCGTAAGTGGAAGCACGTCCCTGTCGCCGCCTCCAAGTATCCCCACCTGCACACCGAACCTTTTGAATGCGGTGGCCCACTGATTCAAAAGGTCTATCGTGGGAACCACGACAAGCGTGGATACGCCGAGGGTTGCCGCTGCGTGAATTCCTATCGCAGTCTTTCCCGCACCGGTTGGAAGCACCACGACGCCCCTTTTTCCGGCGTCGAGCCACTTCTGGTAGGCTTCAAGCTGGTACTCCCTGAGAGCGAGGCTGTGCTCAAACCCCTTCGAGCGTAGAAAGCCTGCGGCTCTGTCAGTAAATTCGATGCCCCTCGTGCTCAGGTACTCCTTTACGGTGGCGTAATACACCGCTTCGCACACGCAGCCGCCGATCCTTTCGTCATACTTTGTGAATGGTAGGCGCTCCTCGCATTTGTCAAACCCGGTTATCGTGAGCACGCCGTTTGAATACCCGAGCGTTGCCGTCATCATAAAAACACCCTGCAGCTGGGTATTAAGCGTTCCCAAGTTTTACGCTTCTGTCCCTGGTGCTCACGCTACATACCTCGGTCCTGGTATCAAGATTTAGGCCGCATAAACCCCTTCCTCCGGGATGTACCTCTTTCTTGCAAGGTCCATCATCCTCTTTGTAAAGAAGTACGAGTAGAGCACCACAACCATTCCAAAGAGCAGCGAGCCCCAGGCTGCGTAGCCGATGTTTCCGGTCGCGGTGTTTGCCGCGATGAACTTCATGAGTCCGTGGTGCACTTCGAGCGTTGTACCCTTCACAATGTTCGGCCAGTACTCGGCGATCATGAGTCCTCCCCAGGCGCTGTTCACTGTGGAGGATATACCGGCGATGAGGTACGGAAGGCTTGCTGGAAGTATTATACTTCTCATCTTCTGAAGGAAGCCCATCCTCAGGTTCTTCATGAGCTCCCAGTACTCGACTGGCAGAGATTTCACGCCCATCCAGAAGCTAAAGAAAACATAGTAGAAAGTGCTAACGAATCCAAGTAAAAGTACAAAGAACTCGGTTGTGAGTGGTCCAAGTGCGCCGTGCACAAACGGAAGCATGATAAGAAAAAGAAGAGGAAAATAGACGGGTGCGGGGTAAGAGCTCACTATCTGAAGGAGAGGTATCAGGATACGCTCGACTCGCTTGTTCACCGCGAGGTAATAGCCTAGGCTCACGGCTATCGCAAGAGATACAGCTGTTATGATGCCCACCCTCAGATAGTCGAAGCCAAGGTTCACGAGCACCTCCGGCGTGAGCCCAACAAGCTTTCCCCAGAGTGCCACAGGGACCTTTGCAAGTGTTTCGACCACGCCGTACATAAGGAGGACGAGGAAAAGGGCGAGAACTGCCCAGCCAATGTACCTGTTTGCGCCGCGCGCCTTCGGTGGTTGCTCCACGAGGGCTGAGAATCTGCGAGCCATCCCCCTTCTGTTGTAAAGAGAAAGCCTCTGAAGCGTGTTCTTCGAGATCACGTGCGAAAGCACGGCCGAGTATCTCAGGCGTATTCTTCCTCTTCTCATGATCGGGGTGTCGGTGTCGAGGGTGTACTTTGACACCGCAAGCTTGCCGAACTCTCTCAGCCCGAGCGTCACGGCCACCACAACTGCGGCGGTGAACACCATCGTGAAAGCTACGGCCGCAAGGTCACCCGCGCCTGCCTCCATATCGAGGAAGCTTCCCACACCAAAGGTGGAGTAGGTCGAGGCGCCAACGCTGAACACCTCACTTACTACTATATAGAAGAAGCCGTCTGCGAAGCTAGGAAACAGGTTTGCGGCTATCCTTGGGACTGAAAAGGGGACATAAAGGGAGTTCATCCGTTGCCAGAAGCCGAGCGAGTAGTTCTCGGATACTTCGTGCATCTCCTTGGGAAGCGTTTTGAACGCCTGGTAGATTCCTATCCAGATGTTCCAGACCACCGCAGTGAACACCAGGAAATCCGCAGCGAGCTCGACTCCAAGTGGCCCTCCTATACCGCTTACAAAAAATATTAGCACTATGGGAAAGAATGAAATCACCGGGACAGACTCAAGCACCTCAGTGAGCGCCACATATACCGATTCAAATCGCCTATTCATGACGGCAATATAGCCGAGGAACCAGCCACTAAGCACGGAAAGACCTATCAGTCCAAGTATTCTTGCGGTGGTTGCGAGAACGGCGAGCGAGCCTAGAAGATAAGGGTTCAACTTTTGACGCCCCTAACCGGGGTAAGGTATCTGTACAGAAGGTCTAGATATTCTAGGAACCTCTGGTCTCGGGGATTCCTTGGCCTTTCAAGCTCCATCTTGAGCACTCCGACTACGCCTGCAGGCAGGCCATTCAGAACGTAAATTCTGTCGGCGAGCTCGAGCACTTCATTTAGGTTGTGGGACACGAGTACCGCACACTTAAGTGTTGTCTCCTGTCTGAAAAGCATCTCGTATATTTCCTGCCTGAGCCCCTGTGCGGTGAGCTCGTCCAGGTGAGAGAAAGGCTCGTCCATAAGGAGAACGAGCGGGTCGGCTGCAAGCGCCCTTGCGATGGCAACCCTCTGGCGCATACCCCCGCTCATCTCCTTTGGGTACAGGTTTTCGAATCCCTGAAGTCCGACCATCTCAAGCATCTTCCTTGCTCTTGCCTTTGCTTCCTCTTCCTCAAGTCTTTTGAACTTGAGCGCAAGCATTACGTTCTCAAGTGCTGTCATCCAGGGAAAGGTGATGATTGACTGGTGGATCAGTGCAATTCTCGGCGTAGGTTCGTACACGGGAACACCCTGAAGCCGCACTTCACCCTTCGTGGGCTTGAGGAAGCCTCCTAGGATTCTAAGAAGCGTGGACTTACCGATCCCCGAAGGTCCAACTATCGCCACAAGTTCGTCGGGGTAGGTCTGTATGTTCACGTTATTAAACACAGTAAACCCGTTCTCGTAGGTATAGGAAATCTCGCGAGCTTCGAGTACAATTTCCGTCTGCACTATTGACTCGGAATAAAGAAACATGTCATATAAGCGTTTGCTCACCACATCGGTAGAGTCCCGAGTCTCCGAAGTTAACGCTGTCTCTTGTAAAGCTGGGTGGGCATGAGAAGACGAGGTGTTATTCGGCTCAGCATAAAGTGAGGGGAAAACTTTATGACATAATAGAAGGTAACAAAGAGCATGACAAACGCCGTACTGTACGTCGTGCTTGCGGGTTTGATTCTTTCTCTTTTTCCTTCCGGCATTGCCGGACCCGTCCACGTGCCTGGCGTGCACGCCTCATTCGCTACCCTTCCTCACGATTTCCTTCCCAGGAAGCCCTCTAACGGCACCCTGCAGCCCTTTCCGCTTTCTGCGCCTACAGGTCTTGCATCCTATGGGTCGGGGGGTAATCTTTCAACTGATGCGGTAAAGGGCTCGGTGACATTTGATTCGCTAAACTTGGGCGTGGACTATATCCCTCCGCCTTACGCTTCCACCTATACTTACTTGGCAACAGGGTATTCAAGCCAGCAGTTGAATGCGGTGCTATGGATTCCGGGACACGGGGTGTACTGGACCCAGAATGTGGTTGTGATAGCCTCTAACAGCACGATGAGCCCCGAGGTCGAGCTGATAGACAACATCTGGAACTTCACTTCGGTAACAGGTGTGATGCACGGGGGCTACGTGCGCGGTAACGGCACCGTCGCCTCGCCCGGTTTTTACTACTATCTGGACCCTGTGGTGTATAACCTGACGTTTCCATTTACCGTCAACCTGAGCATGCACCTTGTGAGTACAAATGCAGGAGCGGTGCGAGTGACCTTCCTTTATTCCATTGAAAGCGGAAATGGCGCTGTATATTCGGGCGTTTATGACTCTGTTCTACTCTTTCCGGGCTCGGCAAACGCGCAGGCGTACTATCAGATTGGCTCTTATGCCCCGCTAGGACTTCCTAGCGACCTTGAGTATGTGCTCTGCGGCCCTGGAGGCGGCTCGTTTGCGGTTGTCAGGGGAATCTCCGGGTCGCTTTCACTCTACTATGCAAGCAATGGGGTGTTCCGTCCTGTACCCGACGCCTATAGCTACGGTTCAGACACCGCTGAGACAGTGTACTTTGTCACCGTCGGAAGAGATTTCTCTAACCCGCAAGACCCGCAGGGTTCGCTAGGCTACGGAAACTTAAACACATACCAGCTTTGGCCCATAACCCCGCTTCTAGAAGTGTCCCTCGAGACGGGAATTTCCGAAATGAGTGTGACAGGGTATCTTACCTATCCTTCGGGTCCCGGATCGTCCTATTCGGCGGTCCAAGGTCAGACGGTCGCGCTCAGACTGGGAGAGGGTGCGGGAAGCTCGCTTACGAGCACATCCGCGAATGCGACTGCCATCACATCTCGTGCCGGGGCGTTCACCGTAACCCTTCCTGTCGACGGTACGAGCTCCAATGAACTTGTCGTGACCTATGCCGGCGACACGGAGTTCAATCCTTCCTATTTCGTAATCCAGCTTGCAGTGTCCTCCTTAGCGCTCAGAGGTCTTTCCTCGTATACGGTGGACCTAAACGGCGTCTCAGTGAGTCTGCCGGGCGCTGATTCTGTGTATCTGGCTACGCCTTTAGGAAGCCGGATTTCACTCACAGTACCCAACCTGACACAAGTCGCACCCGGCGAAAGAGAGCTCGCGTCTGTGACCGTGAACGGCGCAGCCGTCAGCGGTCAAACCGTCACGCTTTCAGGAAGTCTATCGGCAAACGTGACAATTTCAGGCACACTTCAGTACTTGGTCGACACGCTCGAGCGCTCAGCCGGGGGTGTGGTGAACGACAGCCGCTGGTACGACGCCGGTTCCCCACTGTCGCTTTCAGCGCAGGAGTATATTTGGACAAATTCCACTTCGAGATACGCCTTTGCAGGCTGGACGGTGGATGGTAACCTGGTGAACTCGACTTCCATTCTGCTCAGTGTGGCATCGCCCCTTGTCGTAAGCAGCGTGTATCTGAAACAGGATTTGGTCAGGGCCACCTCACCTCTTTCAAACACGAGCGCTTGGGCGACTGTAGGTGAGCAGTACACCCTGAGCGCGCCTCCAAGTTTCGGAAACTTCCTTGTGAGTTACGGCTTCAGGGGCTGGACGGGTACGTACAAAGACTCCGCAAACCCGCTCACGTTCGTGGTAACAAGACCCGTCCTCGTGACGGCTCAGTACTCAGTAAGCTATACAGGCGCGCTCCTGTTACTCGTCGTCCTCTTCGCGACGGGCGTCGGTGTGGGCTTCCTGCTCAGAAGGGGGCAGTCGGGTAGACAGCCTTCGGCACCTAAGCCTCCAGAGCCTCCAGAGCCTCCCGCGTGATTTCCTAAAAACCACAGTCTAGGAGAGTGCAAATGACCCTGACCTGGTGTCAACGAACATAGGTCCTTGACTGTTCCCTGAGGTAGGTGAGAAGGTAGTAGGGTCCTCCTACGCCCTTTCCAGTTGCTCCGCTTGCTTTCCAGCCCACAAAGGATTGGGAGCTCGGCCAGGCGCCGGTTGTAGCCCCTCCCTTTCTGTTTGCGTAAACGACACCGAACTCGATGCCCTCCATGAACCTCGCCACTTCCTTTTCGTCTTCTGAGAACACACCGGCCGTAAGTCCATACTCAGTGTCGTTTGCCTTCAGAAGGGCCTCGTCGAGGGAAGAGAACGAGCCGAGTACGAGGAAGGGAAGGAAGAGCTCCTTCTTGAAAAGATAGTGGTCTTCAGGAAGACCGTCCACGATTGTCGGTTCAACGTAAAAGCCCCTTTCGAGCCTTGACACCCGGTTGCCGCCTGTTAGAACCTTACCCAACGACCTTGCATCAGAGGTATAGCGTTCAAAGTTGTCCACCGCCCTCTGGTTGATAACGGGACCCATAAATACCTCCCTTTCCCTTGGGTCGCCCACTGTAATGGATCTAGTTCTTTCAACGAGCCTTCTTACGAATTCATCTCGTATCTCATTTGCAATATACACCCTTGACGCGGCAGAACACTTCTGTCCAGACGCGCCGAAAGCCGCCCTGACCACCCCTTCAACCGCTTTGTCAAGATCAGCCTTTGCGCTCACTATCACCGGGTTCTTGCTACCCATTTCGAGCACAATGGGCTTCGGATACGGCGAAGAAGACGCGAGCCTTCTGTAGAGGGACATTCCAACGTTCCTTGAGCCCGTGAACGCAACCCCGTCTGCGAATAAAGCGAAGGGTTCCTCAAACTCCTCACCCGGCCCTGTGACCAGGTTGAGCACACCAGGAGGGAGCCCTGCTTCCTCGTACAGGGAGTAGGCTTCAAGCGCGGTCCAGGGTGTGTCGCTAGAAGGCTTCCATACTGCGGTGTTTCCTGCGAGTAATGCAGCGTGCATCATGCCGTTTCCGAGCATGAGGGGGAAGTTGAAGGGTGATATCACGCCCCAGACCCCGTATGGTTTCGCAACGCTGAATGGTTCCTCCCCGGGCGCGACCGTGGCCATCTTCCTCGTGTAACCCTCCTCCTTGACTATAACGTCCGAATAGTAGCGCATGGCCTCAATCGCCTCATAAACTTCGGCGATCGCCTCCATCCTGTTTTTTCCCGCCTCGAGCGTGATAATCGCAGCTAGCCGGAAGCGATCTTCCTCGATTTTGTCCGCAGCCTTCTTGATTATGTGCGCGCGCTCCTTATAGTCGGTCCGGGACCAGGAGCCGAACGCCGCACGCGCAGCCTTTATCGCTTCCAGAGCCGCAGACCGACCCCCTCTCTGAAACTCCCCGAGCACAAGCCCGGTGTCTATAGGACTCGACTTTTTAAAGGTGCGCTCTGCGCGGGCCGGCTTTCCACCGATGTACATTTCGTGAACCCCGCCAAGTTCCTTCTGTACTTCGTCAAGGGCTGACTCGTACTTCGGGTGTATCGACGGATCGGCAAAGAGGGTTACGTATGTGATTTTCCCACTCATGATTAGTCCGTCAAAACCAAGGCAATATAAATTTTATCTGGTGCTGGATTTGCTAAAAAGATACGGAGTGCCCGCATCTCGGGCATCTCGTCTCTCTGCTTGAGAGGAAAACGTGGCACACACACCTGCATCCGCTCGCAGGAATTGAGCCGGTGCCGCCTTTTCTGGTCCTTCCCAGTAAAATCACACAGTTACGGCACAAACCGATCTGGCACTATTATATCTATGACCGGAATATATATGTTTTGGTCGGATTCGCAGTTTGTTTTGAACAAAGGTATACCTTCGATTTTATCCAAACTTTTCGACTACAAAGTTAATATGTCAGGATGGCCCGACATCTGGCGACCGGGTTCTACCTCCCGAACCTCTGGCTCCGAGTATCCGAGAGAGTGTGAGCGCATTTTCGAGCATCCCGGTGTCGTTGTTGAAGTACACCGCTACAGTCTTTGCTCCAGTTCTTCTGAGTTTTGTGGCAAGCGACAGGAGTTCCCTGTACGAGTAGACGTAGTCATACCACGCACCTCGGCCGTGCACTCTCAGGTAAACAGTCCCGCGGGATATTGCGAGCTCCCGTGGGAGTGCAGGGGCGTCGACAGAGCAAAACACGGCTCCGAGCTCTTGGATATTGTTGATGTACCTCCACCACTCTGTACGTCGAAATTCGAGCACAGCCTTTCCATCTAGCGACACTTCGTCGAGGAAGTGCGTGATTCTTTTCATGGAAGAGTCCGTCGGTGCAAAACTTTCTGGAAACTGAAAAAGCCAGAATTTTATCCTTTTTTCAAGCGGCGCAAAAGAGCTCATGAATTTCTGCCAGAGGCCAACGCTACCGAGCTTGGTATAATGCGTTATCGAACGGTGAACCTTTATACTGAAAGCGAAGCCCGCTGGAGCAAGGGACCATACCCGTATACTGGAAGGGGCAGGAAACCTGTAAAAAGTCGAGTTTATTTCAACAGTGTTGAAACCCTGTGCAAGGTACCATTCGAAGGCACTCGGGCGTTTCGGGTTCCAGGGGTAGGAGTAACCGGATGTTCCTACCAGGGTCTGCACGTGAAAGCGCGCACTCTGAACGACTTAACCTTTTTGTTTTGTAATTCCCGGGAACTCAGATAGGCTATATCAAATTGCCGGTGGAAGACCGGTCAGACATCGCCATTAGTCCTCAAATGGCCCTGCCTTTCACTTGAAAGGCTGATCCCACTACTCGAAGGGATGCTTTGCGACAAGCAGGATTAGACGATCCGGGCTGTTAATCGGACGGTTGAGGCTTGCATTGGCAATTCATGTGTTGTTTACGACGATCCTATAGTACCACAAACCCTGAGCCTGAACTGATAAAACAGAGGCGCGGCCTCGCCAAGGTGATCATAGACTGCAGATTTCCGGCATGGTTTAAAGAGCATGAAGTACCGCCTGTGTCGGATTTCAACGAGTTCCCAGAGGAAATCAGAAAGAAGGCTGTCAGAATAATCGATAAGGCACTGGATCAGAGACTGAGAACGTCGTCAGAAACGGATATAGACCGTGTGTCTAGGTAATGATGTAGAAGAACAAGTTCTGCCACAATCCGATAACAGCTATATTTCAATACCTATTCCCTTCTTCTGAGCTCCTTTGTATGCAGCATAGGCGGCGCACACGTCGAAGAGGCCCATGCCGAGCGATTTGTACAGTGTGATATCAGCTTCTCCCTTCCTTCCGCTTCTAACGCCGGCCACCACTTCGCCCAGTTCCACTATGTCTTCGTAGGAGAATATTCCCTTGGAAATGGGGTTAATGATGTCCCCTGAGGTGTCAAACAGTGCTTGTTTCTTAAAATCTACCACATAGCACGATATGCGCCTGAAGATGGAATCATCGATCACCTGCTTACCGGCAAAACTTGAGCCGATAGAATTAATGTGGGCACCCGGTCTCAACCAGTCACCGAATAGCACTGGTGACCTCGAATATGTTGCTTCGACAATTATATCCGCCCCTGATGTTGCTTCCCGCGCTGTTTCCACTTCTATCCCCTCTGCGGCTGTGAATGACTGAGCATTTTCAAGAAACTTAACCCTGTTTTCATGCGTTCTGCTGTAAACCCAGTATTTCTCTATTTTTCTTACCACTGCCAAGGCTTCGAGATGGGCAAGAGCATGCGGACCGGTTCCTATGACGCCCACAGTTGCCGCATTCTTTCTGGCCAGGCAGTCGGTGGCTACAGCACTGGCTGCGGCAGTTCTTAGCTCATTCAGGCGGTGGGAATTGATAACAGCAAGTAGCTTACCCTCACTTACAGAATAAAGTGAAACCAACTCGGTTCTTCTTTCCACGTCCTTCGTTTTTCCTTCCTTTTCGCTGGATAACCACATACCCTGTTTCAGTCCTACTACGTCGAGCGACGGAATCGTGGACATCATAGACCTGAAAATCCCATCCTTTAGCGGCAGCCTGGTTCGCGGGTTGTTCAGCGCTGACCCCAGTCCGTAATCTCTGAGGGCAATGCGCATCACATTCACCACCTCCTCGGGTTTCAATATTCTTTCGATATCTTCGTTTGAAAGGAAAATGGCCATGTGCTGTCTAGAACCATTTGCGCAATAAGTCTTTCGTCACACGGCCCTGTTCGGTTCGTAGAAAGAGCAGGAAGCGCGTCGCAATGTAAAGCTAGTATCGGGAACATGTTTCTCTAACCCTACGCACCTTTCTTGGAAAAAGTGCTCTCTATGGTCGCATCATGTAGGGTGGCTGCAGAGTTCGCTTTACCGCTCGGGAACGATACCGAGGGGGCCGGGCTAGAACGATCATGGCTTCCGTTTTAGGTCGGGCACGGCTCATGCTTAAATTATTCTGCACAGTGATAGTCAAAGTTTGGAAGAGTACTATCTTGAAGGGGAGGAAAGATTCGGGAGGGTATCTTCTTGGTTTTACGCAAAGCTCGCCCAGAGATTTCTAGCAGACCTTCACAGTTTCGCGGCTGAGCGAGTTGTCGAGCGCGCAAGAGCTGTGGGTGCGGTGCGTATCCTGGACGTGGGCTCCGGGGCCGGACGGGTGGCGTGCACCATAGCACAGCGCTTGCCACTCGTTGAGGTCATAGGCGTGGACCCATCAACGTTTATGGTGCGCCACGCCGCAGCGAGCGCCAATAGGCTCGGCGTAAAGAACGTCAGGTTCGAGCTAGGAAGCTCAAGAAGGCCTCCCCCGGGTGAGTTTGGTGTAATTTACACAGTGCTCTCGTTTCACCACTGGAAGGATCAAGCTGGGTCTCTGAGTGTGCTTGCCCCACGCCTCGGGGCTGGTCCCCTTCTCATATTCGAAATAAGCAGAAGCAGCGTACACATTCCTGGTTTCAGGTCACATACGCTTGATGGCACCAGGCTTAATGAGGTGGTAAAGGGAACTCCTTTCAGGAGAGTCGAAACACTCGGCCGGGGAAGACTTGTTGAATTCGCCCTGTGGAAGTAGCAGCGCCAGATGGTTCAAGCTTAAATTTTTGGGGGAATTGCGCCTTTACAATGAATCTTATGGAACGCTCTGCGCTCATGCTAGAGCCTCAGGAGAACATGACCCTCTCTCAGTTTGTTTCACTCGGGAAGCTTGCTGAGTCTCTCGGCTTTCCAGCCCTGTTTCGCTCAGACCATCTGTTACCGACGAGCGCAAGAAGAGGTATACCCTCGACCGAGTGTTGGACAAGCCTTGCTGCGCTGTTTGCGAAAACCGAAAAGCTGAAGCTTGGAACACTCGTTTCGCCCGTGGGTTTCAGAAATCCCGCGCTGCTTGCAAAGATGGCGTGTGATCTTGCCTACTATTCGGAGGACAGGCTTATCCTTGGCGTGGGTGCAGGTTGGTACGATGCCGAATACAGGGCGTTCGGTATTCCCTTCCCTCCCGCTTCCGTAAGGATCGAGATGCTTGAGGAGGCCCTCTCAATAATTAAGCCTGTGGTCAAGGAGGGCAGGGCGGGCTATAGAGGCAGGCACTTTTCGGTAGACCTAGAGGTGTATCCCAAACCATCGCCGATTCACCTGGTGGTTGGGGCAACGAGTCCGAAGACCGTGGGCGTAGCCGCAAAGTACGCTGATGAGTGGAACTTCTTTATGATGTCGAAGTCAAGTTTTCTAGACCTCAAGCGCGTGTATAAAGAGAAGGGAGGAAATGGCGTTGTGTCAAGGATGGGCTCCTTTGTGCTAGGCCAAAGCAGGGAGGAGCTCGATCGTGAGCTTAGGGTTCGCGCATCAAGGCTCGGGTACGGGGCAGACCTTGAATCATTCAGAAAAAGGCTGTCTGAGAGGGGAGTGATAGTGGGCACCGAAGAGGAGTTTGTCGACGGGCTTGCAGAATGGGTTGATGCAGGCGTTGACAGGTTCATGTTTCAGGTGGTGGACCCGATTGACGAGGAAACTCTGAGGAACCTCGCAGGCGTGCTCCTGAACGAAAGCGTATAGTCTCTCGTTCACGTCCCGGTAGGCGCATAACATGGAGATGTTTGTTGAGCACCACCGGCTTTCTGATCGACCTGTATAAAACCTGAGTCTGAGCTTACAGTTTTTTGAGCAAGAAAACTCCGGAGCTTCAGCGCGGAGAGTATGTCAGCTCCCTGACCCGCGGGTGCGCGTCTTCTCCAAGAAGTTAAATACCACTTGTTTGTCTTTTCGATGATGGACTACTACAGATTCGCAGCGTACGGAATTTCTTCTGTCTATCCGGACGGGTGGAGAATAGAGCTTAATCCAAAGTCGGCCCCGGCGCAGGGCGATGTGGTTTTCCACTCGGAGACACGTGACAAGGTGTACATATCTTGGGGAAGCCTTTCACAGGCTAAGGACAGGTTCGACACACTCGACGCCCATGTCGAAAAGAGTCTTCAGAAACTCAAGGGTATGAATGGTGTCAAGAGTTTTGAACTTAAGGAAAAGGAAGAAAGAGCGTACGGTGAGCACACCGGCATCCTTTCGAAGGTGGACCTGCAGGTGGTGCAGGGTGGCTTCGGTGGCTTCGGTCAGAGGCCAGTCGCTCAGCGTGTTATTTCCTACCATTTCTGGTGCGAGCACACAAGCAGGTTCTTCGTGGTGTATGCACTTTACGCCGTTCGCGAGGAGAACATGGCGGAGGAGGCGTTCTACAGGATTGCTGAGTCGATCTCGTGTCATAACTGAGCGCTAATAGTGAACGTAGTTTGGGCTGCGTACGGCTCTCGTGCCCTTCTTTCAGTTTGGTACGGGTCGCACTAAATTCTTAAATAAAACCTTCCTGTTAAGCCGGTCATGGCAAACCCGTTTCTCAGACAGGCAACAGGTCTGCTTCGTGAATTTGGCGTTTTCGATGCAATCTGGATAAACCTCGGACTCGTTGGGATATTCTTTTCGCTCACATTTATCGCCTCCACGGGTCCCTTGGTTGGAGGAGATCCCCTTGCAGGCGGGCTCACGACCCTCGTCTTTATGTTCTTCATAGCGCTCGCGTTTTCAATAGTTTCAATATTGATTCCGAGAACGGCAGCTGACTATGTGTTTGTAAGCAGGAATCTGCACCCGGCATTCGGTTATGTGGGTAATGCGGGTTACTTTGTTGCTACTGTCCCGCTTTTCATGGGAATTACCATAACCACACTTGAGTCGTTTGGCCTCTCCGCGCTTTTTGCCTATCTCGGACTTGCCACTTCGAACCCCGCGCTAGTGAACCTCGCCTCGACCCTTTCCTCCCCGGTGTACGAGTTTACCGTGGGCGGTGGACTCACCGTCATCGCCGCGCTACTACCCATATTCGGCTACAGGGCATTCAAGCGGCTGAGCAACGTGATACTTCCGCTGATACTAATCGCCGTTGCCGTCATGTTTGTCGTGCTTGCGATAACGCCAACAGGCGTCGCCCTTTCGCGACTTCAGGCTGTGTCCGGGAACCCGTCGCTTCTTTCTACTGTGGCGCAGTTCGGACAGAAAAACAACACGCCAGCTCCTTCGCTGAGCAGCCTTGCCAACCTTCTTCCGCTTAACGCGGTTTACGTGGTCGGTTTTTCGTACATAATATCCGCGATATACGTTGCGGGCGAAGTAAGGCAGGTCAAGAGGAACATGCCTCTTGCAATCCTCGGGACACTCTTTATAACCTTCGTGATCTTCTACGGGTCAGTCGCCCTGAGTTACCACACGTTCGGCTACCAATTTCTTTCAAATCTGTATACGATGTCCATCCTCTTTGCCCAGTCGCCCCTTCCGGTTGTTCCTTACCTTGACTTTCTGGCAGCCGCTGTGAGTAACAACCTTTTTGTGGGTAGCTTTATAATAATAATGGCTACGGTGCAGCTTTTCTGGTACCAGACGAACGCCATATTCGTGGGCTCGAGACTTCTTCTGTCCTACTCGTTCGACAGGATACTTCCGGGTGCCCTTGGCGACGTCAACCCCAGGTTCCACGCGCCCATAAAGGGTATGATAACCAGCCTTGTGCTCGGCCTCGTTGCCGGCCTCGTGTTCGTGCTTCCAGTCACCTCTTCTGTCGCCTTCCTTATGTCTTCTGCTGCGGTTGCAATAATACTCCTCTTTCCGATAACGGTCGTTGGTATAACCCTCATTGTGTACAGACTGAAGAAGAAGGAAGAGTTCGAAAAGAGTGCCGTCAAGAACACCTATCTTGGCGGTCCGCTGTACTATATAGCGGCGCTCGTTACGGTGGCGTACTCGGTTGTCATGTTCTACGAATACATTACCGTTCCTGCGCTTTTCGGATTCGCCGGTGTCTTCGGGCTTGAACTCATATTTGTACCGATCGCAGTGCTTTTCGCAATCTACTTCGTGTCAAAGTACCTGAACCAGAGAAGGGGCGTGATGTTCGACCAGATCTTTGGCCAGATACCTCCTGAGTAGCACAGGTGAGTGAAGCTGCCCGAAGTAACCGCGTGCGCCGTTCAGTTCATCTCCCGCGTCGGGGAACCCGAGCACAATCTAAAGCGGGTGCGGGAGCTCGTACAGAAAGCGTCGTCGAGGGGAGCTAAGCTCGTAGTGTTTCCGGAGCTGGCCACTTCAGGTTACGTACTTCGGGACCGCAGGGAGCTTGCGGCCTGTTCCTTCGAACTTTCGTCGCGAGAGTCTGAAGAAGTGGCCACTGAAGCAAGACGGTGTGGTGCAGTGGTCGTCCTGGGTTTTAGCGAGCGGTCTGGTGACAGGTTCTATAACAGCGCGCTGATAGCACAGCCCGACGGCTCACTTTCGGTGTACAGGAAGGCCCACCTCTGGGACTTCGAGAAGGAGCTGTTTACCCCGGGCGACACGGGTTTTCCGGTGTTTGAGACCCCCTTCAGTACTCTTGCTGTAGCAATCTGCTACGATCTGAGCTTTCCAGAAGTGTTTCGCATTTACATGAAGAAGAGTGTGGAAGTTGTTGCCTTTTCCACGGCCTGGGTGCCCGACCCCCCACCCTGGCCTTCGCATGACTCGCTTGGTAACTCCATGATGAATTACCTTGTAAGAAGCCGGGCAAGTGAAAACTCCCTTTTTGTTGTCGCCTCGAGCAAGCCCGGCGTGGAAAGAGGTGTCGCCTTCGTCGGTGCTTCGGAGGTGGTGGGTACAAGGGGTTGGCCTCTCGCCGGTCCGGCTTCACGTGACAGGGAGGAACTCGTCTTTGCCACGTTTGATCCTGCCCGCTCAATTGCTGACAGAAAGCTCACAGAGCGTAACTACATACCTAGCGATATCCGGGACGACCTGTATCAGCTGTCCGAAAGGTCCACCTCCTGAATTCTTTTCAGGTTGGCGCTGAACTGATCGCTAAAGTCTCGGATGAGAGGCTCACCCACCATGCGTAGAACCATGTTACCTGAAAAACTCGTGCCCCTGAGGCATACCGTGTAGTTCATCAGCGTTGATCCGGCGCTTTCTACGAGCGAAACCCTTGCTTCCACGTCCAGTCCGTAACTTTTTGCAAGGTACACTACGCTTGCGGCTTCCTGAGTTATCGTGAGGTCGAATTCCCTTTCAAAACTCATGGTGCCAAGCTTTGTGTCCACGGTTACCTTGGCGTTGTTTGGGCCTGTCCTCACGACACTTTTTACCCCAGGGATGAGCCTTTGGGCATTCGCAAGGTCTGTAAGTGCGCGAAGAACCACGTCCGGTGATATGTTCAGTGTGAGAGAGCCCTTTACTTCCTTATCCAACGGCTACACCCTTCCCTGCCTGATGTCCGCAATTATCTTGGTCGCACTATTGTACCCGCATACACCCGAAACCCCGCCGCCCGGGTATGTCGACGCACCGCAGAGATAGTACCCCGTAATAGGGGTGGTGTAACCCCACCCTGGAAGTGGCCTGTTTCCAAAGGCCTGGTCAAGCGTCAAGTCAATATGGTGAATGTTACCCTCCTTGATACCCACCACTTTTTCTATGTCCTTAGGAGTGTAGGTATGGGTGTTGAGTATCTTTGAGCGGATGTCCGGAACGTACTCCTCGACCGTGTCTAACACCTTTTTTGTGTATTCCTCCTTCATATCGTCCCAGTTTCTTTTTGAATGGTAGGGCGCGTACTGCACGAACATTGTGGCTATGTGCTTCCCGGCTGGGGCAAGTGTGGTGTCGTACACCGTCGGGAACTCAAGCGAAACGAAGGGTTTGCCTGAAGGCGTGCCGTACTTGGACTCGTCGTAAGCCTTCTCGAGGTATTCAAGTGACGGACCTATGTGGATTATAGAGGAGGAGGCCAGGCTTCCTTCTATTCCCTTCCTGAAATGCGGAAGCGATTCCAGCGCAAGATGGACCTTCATCGATACACCGTTTGAAGAAAGACCTGCCACGCGGGACCTAACTATCTGTTCGAGTGCGTCCCTATCGACCAAATCGAGGAGTGAAGTCTTAATGTCGGCGTTCGAGACTACGACTCTTGACTCGACGACCCTTCCGTCAGAAAGCTTTACTCCTGCCGCCCTCCCATTTCTTACGATCACCTCGCTTACTGGGTTTCCGGTTACGATTGTCGCACCTTTGGCTTCAGCCGAGCGTGCAATTGCCATCGACACCGAACCCATTCCGCCTTCGACATAAGCCCAAGCCCCTCTTGCCCCCGTAGACATCCCCATGGAGTGAAGAATCATGTTTGCCATGTTGCCCGGTGAATAGGGGCCGGCATGAGTGCCTATTATGGCCTCGGCTGAAAGTGCGGCCTTAACTTCTTTGGCCTCGAAGTTTTCATCGAGGAATCTCCCGACCGAACCGTAGAGCATCGTAGGTACAAGGTGCGCTAGTCCCGTCCTGTAGAGCTCGTCTTCAAGCTCGCCTATCCTTGGTGGCTCCGGGGTGAGCAGATGGCGGTCAAATACGTTGAAAAACTTATCCCATTCGCGGTAGTAATCCACCGCAGTTTCGGCATCCTTCTTGGAAAACTTTGCGATTTCATCAAGTGTCTTCAGGGGGTCGCGCCAGAGTGTCAGGAGTCTCCCCTCGGGAAATGGTTGAACCATCGAGGGATCCATGTTGAACATCCTGAGCCCATAGCTTTCAAGCTCGAATTCCTTGATTATCGCCTGAGGCATCAGGCTGAGAACATAGCTGAAAGAGGACACCCTGTAGCCCGGCCAGAGTTCTTCTGTTCTTGCGGCCCCGCCGAGCATGTTCGACCTTTCGAAAACGCCCACCTTTAGCCCCTCGGCAGCCAGCTTCCTTGCGCAGCTTAGACCGTTGTGTCCGCCGCCAATGACAACCACATCGAACTGCATAATAAAAAGATGAAGTCGAGCTCATAAGCCTTTACAGACATTTTAATACAATCTGCAGTCGCAGGCTACCATCTGAACACAACCACCTTCGGATCCGTGTAAAAATGCACATAATCCTCTCCACCTTGGGGGTGAAGGTCCCCGAAGAAGCTTTCCCTGACGCCTCCGAATGGATAGAAGGCAACAGGTGCTGCTACACCCACGTTTACACCTATGTTTCCGGCACTTACTCCGTTAACGAACTTTCTTGCCACACTTCCGCTTTGTGTGAAGATAGTGGCGGCGTTACCGTACCTGCTTGAGTTGATGAGTTCTATCGCGTCGTCCAGAGAGTCTACCGTGGTGACACAGGCGACGGGCCCGAAGATTTCCTCCTGCATTATCTTCATGTCCCGGGTCACCCGGTCGAACACGCACGGTCCGAGGAAGAACCCGCGGGGATACTCGGTGGGCTTCTTTTTCCTGCCGTCGAGAGTAAGCCTTGCGCCTTCAATCTCGCCGGTCTCAACGTAGCCCTCGACTCTTTCGAGGTGCTCGCGGCGTATAAGCGCACCTACATCGCTCTGAGGGTCAAGTCCGTAGCCCACCCGTAACTTGGAGGCGCCTTCTGTGAACGCGGAGACCACACGATCGTGGTTTTCTGCAAATGTCACGAGGACTGAACCGGCCAGACACCTTTCACCCGCATTACCGAAAAAGGAGCTCAGAAGACTGTGCATGATGCCACCTATGTCGGCGTCGGGCATGACAACCTCGAAGTTCTTAGCAGACGCACCGGCCTGTACCCTTTTGTGGCTCTCGCACGCCATCGCGTACACGCGCTTTGCGGCTACGGTGGAGCCGACGAAACTCACTCCTGTGACCATCGGATGCTCAAGAAGAGCGGTCGCAACTGGCGCCCCGCCATGCAGGACCGAGACTGCGCCTTCCGGAATTCCGGCTTTTGCGAAAAGTTCAGAAACCAACGTCATCGTGACAGGCGTTTTTTCGGATGGCTTGATTATTATCGAATTTCCGGCAGCAAGTGCGTAAGGTAGGAACCAGAAGGGTACCATAAGGGGAAAGTTGAATGGTGTGATCGCCACGAACACGCCGGCGGGTACTCGGTAGAGTTCCTCGTCTATCCCCCTTGAAATATCTTGGCTGTTTTTCCCCATCATGTGGTATACAGCAGAACATGCGGCTTGGACATTTTCGCAAGACCTTGCAACCTCTCCCCTTGCCTCTTCAAGCGTCTTTCCGTGTTCGGTTACGATGCTCCTTGCAAGAATGTCAGCGTTTTCGCGCATGAGTCTTTCAAGGCTGAACAGATGCGCTACGCGCTCTGTGACTGGTGTGCGTGACCATCTCTCCTGGGCGTCGTTCGCCAAGAGCACAGTCGTCTCAATTTCTTCCTTCGGCGTCTCGGGCGCGTGGGCTATGACCTCCCCGAAGGCGGGGTTGTAGGCCGGATAGAGGCGAGTACCCTCAATTTCCACCCTTTTTCCCCCGCGCAATATGGGCAGTTTTCCGAGCTTAGTGTCAGCCGTCAGCTTCCTTCTACCTCTCGGTCTGCAATTTCCAACGCCTCGTCAAGAGCGTTTACTCCCTGTTCGATCTCGCTTTCCTGTGCCACCAGAGGCGGGGCTATGACAAAGTGAGAAATCCAGGAGTTAAGATATACTCCTTTCTCCATCATGACCTTGGCTACCTTTTCCGTCATAAGCAGGTCTCCCCGAAGCTTGTCCTCATGGGTGTTGAAAGGCTTCTTTGTGCTTCTGTTCTTAACAATTTCCACCGCCCAGAACATCCCGATTCCCCTTACATCGCCCACTGAAGGATGGTTTCTCTCGAGTTCCGAGAGGCGCTTGCCCAGTGCCTCGCCGAGCACGCGCGCCCTCTGAATCAGGTTTCGCTCCCGGTATTCATCAATAGCACCGGAAGCCGCGGCGAGCGCTAGGGGATGAGCCTCGTATGTGTGTCCATGGGCAAAGTAGTTATGCTCAAAGTAGTCTGCTATTTCACCGGTCGTTGCGGTAAGGGAAAGCGGGGTATACGCAGCGGTTATTCCCTTTGCCGTTGTCAAGATGTCCGGTTTCACATCCCAGTTGTCCACCGCAAACCACGCGCCGGTCCTGCCCCAGCCACTCATTACCTCATCCGCAACAAGAAGCACATCGTGATCCTCTGTTATCTCCCGGATACGTGGAAGATATTCCTTCGGCGGAACTATTACGCCGTTTGTCCCGGTGACGGGTTCCAGCACAACCCCTCCAATGTTTCCCTCGTTTCTGATCGCATAATCCAGGTATTCGGCGCAGGCTATGTCACACTCGGGGTAGGTGAGTCCAAAGGGGCAGCGGTAGCAATAGGGGTCAGGTATGTGGACGACTCCGGGATAGGCGCCAAGTGGTTCTACGGCTATCCTTCTAAAGTCGCCTGTGAGTTCTATGCTCGCCGCAGTCGAACCGTGGTAGGAGTTATACCGCGATATTATCCTTGTACGGCCGGATTTTGTGTTGACCATCCTTATCATTTTTACTGCCGCTTCGTTTGCTTCGGTTCCCGAGGTTCCGAAGAAGTATTTCGTAAGGTTTCGAGGAAGCACTTCCCTGAGCTTCAGGGACACCTCAGCCCGAATCTCTGTGGCGAAGACCGGCGCAGCATAAGGGAGAGTTTCGGCTTGGCGCACGATTGCATCTACCACCCGGCGGTTTGAGTGGCCCAAGTTTGAGCACATAAGTTGAGAGGAAAAATCAAGAAATCTTTTTCCGGAGGCGTCATAAAAGTAGCTTCCCTCTCCGCCCGTGACAAGTAGCGGCTTCCAGTCAGATTGTTTGCGCCAGGTTCCATAGGTGAGCGACCTGGTTACATCAACCACGTCTTGCGCTCTCTTTGAGTCGAGAGATTTCATTCACTGCTCAAGCAAAGCATATGAATGAGAATATAAACTTTTTGTGATTTCCTGAAACTTTTTTAATATTTGATTGACAGTTTGAAAAATAAAGAACATGCATTGGAGTTATATGGTGCCTCACTGTTTCAAGAGTAAAGGTAAAAAGTGCCTGGCCTTTGTCACAAGTCTGATTTTTATCGTTCCTAGTAGCATGTGCGTGTATCGTTCGACTGAGGTATCCATGCGTTCTGCCAACGTGATGCTTTTCACGAATCCACGACTCCTTTTCGGGGAACCCTCGCGGCACTCTACGAGCTTTGATCCCGGTCCATTCACTCGGCCGGGTCCCTCACGCCCTGCGGGGTTATTTCGAACACCACTTCTCCCGGCTCAAGATAGGAGCTGTCCACAAGCCTTGCGATCCTCTTTTGTCCCTTGCTCTTTCTTAGATACACCCTGTTGTTCGGTGCGTGCCCGATTATGTTCCCTCCAACGGCGCGGGTTGGGTCACCGTAGAACATGTCGGGAGTTGCCATCACTTGGTTTGTAACAGCCGCCGCTATGTTGTAAACTTCCGCGAGCCTGATCAGGTTGTGCAGGTGCATGTTCAGTTTTTGTTGCCTGCTTGCTAGGTTTTCACGACCGGGATACTCAGACCTGAAAAGACTTGTGACGCTGTCGATCACGATGAGACGCACACCGTGTGACTGGATGAAATCTTTGGCACCCTCGATTATTGCAATCTGATGGTCACTGTTCAGTGCACGGATCCAGTATATGTTCTGAAGCGCTTTTCCGGGATCCATCCCCGCTGCATCAGCCATAGCCCTCACCCTGCCGGGTACAAACGTACCTTCGGTGTCTATAAAAAGGGCACCTCCTTCCAACCCTCCCTTATCCAGGGGTAGCTGAACGTTCACAGAAAGCTGGAACATGATCTGTGTGTTGTGCAACAGAGTTGGAAGGTTTCCGCCGGCAAATGCATGCCCGTCAGGAACGACCAGGTCGTACACGTAGTCGTCATAGTTTTCCTCGTTTACCGTCTTGACCCTGTCCCACCCGAACTCAAGTGCGGTCTTGAGGGTAAGGTGAAGACCTTGAAGAAGGGTCACGGCCTCCCTGGTGGCGTATCCCCCTAACTTCTCGGCATATCCTCCTTCCGACGTGGCGACAAGAACACCCCTCTTCTGCCTTTCTTGCTCCTCCTTGAGGATTATACTCGCGGTCCTGAGCGCCGCCTCAAAAGCGGTAATACTTGTGGCGCCCGTCGTGGCCTCCTTTAGGAATGCGGACACGCGGTCGCATATTCCGTCGGCAACAGCGGCAATTTCCTTAAGTATGTCCCTGAATGCCTCCGCGTCGACTGTTTTCGGAAGGTCGTCCGTGCCGGGCTTTTCGTCGCGGAGAAGCGCCGCGTAGGCGCGCGGGACTCCTTCCTGCGCGAACCGATAGTGTTTAGAGCCGCTCAGTCTTTTCGGGCATGCGATAAAGTCGCCGGGCTCCAGCTCCGCCGAGCGTTTCCACAAGACGCCGCCACTTCCTAGAGTCAAAAGCGCATGACGGCCAGTGAGCCTTATGCTCCTTCCGTTTGCTGTTTCCACACTGAATAACTTTTTAACTTTTTCCCGGTACATGTGAGACGCGGTTACCGGTTTCCCGCGGTATCCCATGACCTTAATACCACTCAGGTTGACCCCGAAGCCCTCATCAACGGGTATCTCACCCGAAAGCGTCATGAATCTAAGATAAATCCGCTCGATAGGTTCGACTTTTACCCTTCCGTTCTCGAAGTAGAGGACTGGTGTGTCCTTTGACACGCACTTGCCAGAACCGAATTCGCCAAAGAACTCCGTGGCGGACCGTGTTTCAACACCACCACCGAGTAGCTTGTCAAGACTCTTGCTTCCGGTCGTTATTCTCCGGATATCCTTCATCTCCTGTTCAAGTTCGTACGCGGTCTTTATCGTGAACTTGAGCTGCGCCCTTGCGGAGGCGATGATTTTCTGGGAAAGTGTTATGGGTAACCCTGTTATCACGGCAAGCTCATTTGGGTTTGCTACTGCAAGCGATTCATAGGTCCTATACCCGTGTTCAACAAGCTTTGTTGCAGTGGCCTCCCCGATTCCCGGAAGCTCCATGAGCTTTGCAATTGTCGTATCCTCACCCACATCCACCTGACCGTCGGACTCTTCCTGAACTGGCTGGGTATTTTCCTTCTCATCTTTCTCTTTTTTCGGCATTACAATCAGCCACTGTTGCAAAGTGTTATACGAGTAAGTATATAACGGCTTTGCGTTCACAGCTGATTGTGTCTCGCCATTCTCACGGGGCACTCACCAATCGCGGAGAACAACGGACAGCAGATTGGCCCTACCCGCGGTTTCACGAGGTCTGCCAAGGTCAGCTTCCCTGACACGTGAAAGGACTTGCTAGCTTGACTACGCGCATGACAGACGTGCGGACGCGGTACCTATTTATCTTTACGGGAAGGCTCCGTCCGCGAGGGCGGGGTAGTTCATGACCACGTAGAGCGAAAACCGAAAAATAGCCCCGGCCGGATTCGAACCGGCGTCAAGGGATCCAGAGTCCCCCATCCTTGGCCGCTAGACTACGGGGCTGTGACAATGAAAGAGGCGGAAACAGATTTAAAGATTACTTCTTTCGTCGAAAGACATTAAGCATACATGCACGTTTGCAAATACGTGGTCTCGATAGAGCTGAACGACGTGACAGTCAGGTTTGGAAGAGTTGTGGCACTTCGCGACCTGAGCTTAACGTTCGATGAGGGCAACGGGTATGCTGTTATGGGTCCAAACGGGGCCGGCAAGACCACCCTCCTCAGGGCCATAGTGGGACTTGTAAGACCCCTCAAGGGTGAGGTGAACGTACTTGGCCGTCGTGCAGGCACAGTGCACGCTAAATCACAGATTGCGTATCTACCGGAGAGAAGTGGTCTCTATGAGAGGTTGACGGCGCTTGAAAATCTTCTTTTTCATGCGAGGATAAGGGGGATGGAACCGGACAAGGCGGTAGCGGGAGCCGTCCTGCTTCTTGAGAGGTTTGCACTCGGGGGGTTTGCACGGGAACAGGTTTACAAATTTTCAAAAGGAATGAAGCAGAAGCTCGCACTTGCGCGAATTTTTTTGGGAGAAGAACGTGTGCTCCTTCTTGACGAGCCAACTTCGGGTCTCGACACAGACGGTGAAACCGTGCTTCTTGACTTGCTCAAAGAAAGAATAAGTAACGGCGCCACGGTTCTTGTTAGTTCGCACAACCCCAGGTTTTCGAGACTACTGTGCTCGAGGGGCGTGTTTCTCAGGGAGGGGAGGGTTGCAAGGAGCGGTAGTCTCAGGGATCTACTGGGATACTACAGGGCGGTCAGGATTAAAGTGGTTCTCTCGGATGGGTTGGGAAGAGAGTCGCTCGGGAATGCACTCAAAGGAGTGTCTTACACACTTTACCCCGGTGACGGAGAGGCTACCCTCAGAGCAGAGGCTTTCAGTGCGGGGGAGATAGCGAAAATAGTGAGAATGTTGGTTCAGGCAGGCGTTGACGTTACGGAGGTTGAACCAGAGGTGGCAACTGATGAGACCAACAGCGGTTGAACAGAGCCTTGTGATTGCAAGAAAAGAGCTCATGGAGTATTTTACAAGCAAATACCTCATGTTTGCGGTCTTCGCGCTGCCACTTCTCATGGCGGCGGGCCTTCCACTTTTCCTCGGCGGCCTTCTTGCTGCAGTTCCGACGAGCGTAGCACCACAGGTCACGAAGTTCCTCCCGGAGGTGTTGCAGCAGGCTCTGCTCACAATGGGGCCAAAGCAAGCGCTTTACTGGTACCTGTTCGAAGTTGTGATACTTCCCGTGTTTCTACTGTTACCTGTTACGAGCGTCATTGTGCTCACATCAGACAGTTTTGCAGGCGAAAAGGAGAGAAAGACGATGGAGTTTCTTATGTCCGAACCAGTGAGCCCCGCCGTGCTACTAATGGGTAAAACACTCGCACCTGTCGTGGTGGCTCTTGCTTCAGCTTGGGTCTCGGCCTTTGTGTACTGGGCTCTTACCTATCTTATTACGAGCGCTACGTCGGTTGCTCTTGCACCTTCAGTGTCGTGGTACGTGGCCCTGTTTGTGCTGGTTCCTCTTTCCACTTTTGCAAACGTTTTCTTTGTTTCCTGGATTTCTTCGGTAGCAAGAGGTTTCAAAGAAGCTCAGCAGCTTAGTGGTGTTCTAATGTTGCCCATTGCAGCGATAACCATATCGGTCGCGACGGGTAGCCTGTTACTCAGTGTGGGCGATGAGCTTCTCATCTCGGCGGCCTACCTTCTGATATCTGTTTTCGGTGTCCTCGTATGGTCCAGGGTGATTAGTCCAGGCCGCCTTATAGAGTAGGCAATCATTTTCGGAGGAGTTCGAGGATGTCTACAAGGGAGGAGAGAGAGGGGGGAGTGGCCTCAAGTTTACTCGGTTCACCTCTACAAATGAGCGCCGCGTCCATCCCGGCTTTACGCGCCCCTTTTATGTCTAGCTCAAGACTGTCGCCCACATAGAGGCAGTCGCCCGGATCAACTCCCAGTGACCTTGCTCCAGCAATGAATAACTTGGGGTCTGGTTTGTGAAGTGACACTTCTTCAGAGGTCACCACAGAGTCAAAGTATTCTCCTTTGCATAGGTGCGCGAGCTCCGTCCGCAGATCGCGCGAAAGCTTTAGGTTTTCGCTTACGATGCCCATCTGTATTCCTGCTTTCCTAAGTTCCTTCAATGTCGGGATTACGTCTGGATATAGCCTGCGCGTGCCGGACTTTCCTTCAGAGGCGACGTAGGCGGAGGCGACCACGTGTGCGAGTTCGGCGTTTCCGAGAACGTCAAGCGCGGCCGTGTACATGCTTCGTCCGATGGTCTCAGGTGTAAGTCTCTGTCCCCTAGGCAGGCCGATGCTTGTGGAGTACCACACCTCGTAGTACCTCTTAAGGAGCTTTTCAGAGTCAAGTTCCTGAGTGGTCAGGCCCAAGGAGCGAACCACTTCCTGAATAACTTTACCCTCTATGGAATAGACGAGAGTACCGCCATAGTCAAAGATTACGCATTGTTTCATTTATAGACGAGTTTCGCACTCCGCTTTAAATTTTTGCGGAAACCCGAGCACCTCGATACACAGTGGGAAGAGTGTGCACCTTCCCTGTCTGATGCAAACCGATGAGCATCCGGCAAAGACTTAAAGCCCCCTGTTAGAACACTTCTGCGGATTGTACAGCCGGAGCTTGCTTCTAGCGAGTGCCGCTTGCCTTGGAGCTGGTACCGTGTTCCTCGCAGGTAGGGTTCCCCTCGCAATAACTGCCGGGGCGGTTGTCGCCGTAGGTTTCCTCGTCTTTCTCTACTTCGCGTCAAAGAAAAGCCGTTTAGGGCAGACCGTCGCTGTAGTGTACTGCATCGTGTTGATCGCAGGCTCGGCTGGCGCGAAGGCTCACGATATCGCACTTCTTGGAATATTAACGTCACCCTACATGTTTGTCCTGGACATGCTCCAGATCTTGGGTTTCTATGCTTTCCCGGTGCTGTACATCATTTCAACCACCGTTGGCGAGTTCCGGGCTCGCCGAAGCTCGGGCGCTCTGACCACGGACACCTGACATGCTCTCCTTACTAAAGGTCGGTGGTTCCCGCCTTGTGAGTGTCAGCACATAAGGTTCTTAACGAGCGCGTCGGAAGCTGCCCAGTACAGAGTTGTTTCCGCTAGCCCGCTCTATTGAATCAAGCTTGTCTGGCTCAGTCCACTCATTTTCTTCTCCGAGCTATTTGTGACCGGCTCACCAACGTACCCTCGCTCGAGAAGCCGCTACCCATTATGTGATTCATTACCCCGCCTTAAGGTCGTAGCTTCGCCGTCCACATCTTTTAAAAGTTGTCAACCGGGAAAGAGTCCCACTGAGTCCGTATCCATCTGTACAAGCTCTTCCTGTGACACGAGCCCCGCCGCCGCGAACTCTGAAAGCATCTGCATAACTTGGTCGAGAATCTGTTCCGCATTGAAGCCGAACTCAGACGCCACCTTCTCCGCCACTTCCCTTACGTTTCTCCTTCCGTCACAAGTTTTCCAGACCGCAAGCTGGTGCTCGGACACAAGAAAAGTCTGGCCGACCGAGTTTACGAGTGCATGGTTTCCTCCTTCGGCGGTTGCCTCGCTTCCAGACCTGACCACGATCGTGAACGGAGTGAGTGAAATTGCGGGTTTCTGTGCTGCGTCTAGCGCTTTCCTGCCTTCTTCTGTGAGCCTTTCGGGTGTCCAAGGAGGATCCCATACTATTTCCACCTCCGCCTTGCTCACGCCTCGGACCTTGAGGAGCTCTTCCTCGACCTGCTGTTTCAGATACTCGTGTGCCGGGCAGCCCTGCATCGTAAGTGTCATCTTCACATATACCGCATTTCCTTCGATCTTTAGATCATAGACAAGCCCGAGGTCAACGATGTTTACCGGAATCTCGGGGTCGTAGCACTTTCTAAGCGCTTCAGTCACGTCTTCCTTTGAGATGGACAAATTGAATCCCATAATATACGCGATCTCCTGTTATAACGCTTGCTGCTTTTGTTTGTGATGTTCTGGCGCGGCTAGGAAAGACTTATATGGCTGGATAATCCATCCATCTGGAAACATATGCGTACGTCAGCTGGTATAGGGAGATTGTTGCTCGCCTTGGTTCTTGTCCTGATAGTTGTGATTGCCGTTGCCGTTCCGCTTTATCTCAAGTACGGAAGGTCGACGTCTCCCAGCTCAACGCCTACTGGCAGCGCACGATACTATCCTCTGACCCTGCAGGATATAAACACGAGCGTTACGATTCCTAGTTTTCCCGTGCGAATAGTGAGCCTTGCGCCAAGCGACACGCAGATACTGGTCGCTCTCGGCCTTTCAAAATACCTCGTAGGGATTGACGTCTATTCCTACCAGCTTCTCGAAGAGATCAACATGACCTCTGTGCTTCCAAAAAACATCACGGTGATAGGGGAGGTCTATCCTGCGCCCAACACAAGTGCTATCGTTGCGCTGAGGCCGGACATAGTTGTGGATGAAGAAGGGTTGATCGGTAGCGACTATTCGGCGTTTACGTCTCTTGGTTTCAGGGTGATTCTCACGAATGCTGACCTTTCAGGGAACTATACTCAGATCGAGGAGTGGGTGACGCTACTTGGCAGGGCGTTTGATCGGAACACCCAGTCGCAGGAGCTTGTTTCCTGGATGAACCAGAAAATTCAGGGATTTATGGCTGCGGGCAATGTTCCGACCGCCTACCTCCTCTGGATAAACCCGGACTATTCATTCTACACGGCGGCTCCGGACGTGTTTGTTGGTAATATAATTCACCTTGCAGGTGGTGTCGATGTTTTCCGTAACGAAACGGGTTACCCTGACCTGCCGCCACCGGCCTTGATAGACGCAAATCCCAGAGTGATAATTTCGCAGGAGGTGTACAACACGAGCTACACCCTGTACATGTTATCCACTTGGCCGGGTATACGTGGTGTTCCCGCCTATAACCAAAGCGTGTACATTATGTCACAGAATCTTCCCACAGATCTCCTTAATGAGCCGGGGCCCCTTTCGGTGTACGCCATTCTCATGGTCCGCATGATGCTTGAAGGAGAGGCCCCCCATTATTTGAATTCGCACTGGGTGCTCGACACTCTGAACGTCACGCTACCGGTGTTTGTAACTTGAAAGCAGCGAAATCCCTGCTTTTTATCCTTCTTTTTGTTTCGCTTGTGATCTCGCTTGTGTTCACCGAGGTGTATACACCCCTTTTTCATGTGCTTTTCCCTTCATCCGTGACTCGGGTAATCATCGAAGAGATAAAGCTTCCCGTTGTCATCAGCGCCATGCTCATAGGAGCAATGTTATCCATGTCCGGGGCGATCATGCAGCTACTCCTGAGAAACCCGCTTATGGACCCCTATGTGAGCGGAACCGCCTCGGGCGGGGCATTCGGCGCTGTTCTTTCCTATTTTCTTCTTGCCTTCGGGCTTCCGTTCGGTTTCCTTGCCTACCTTTCGCCCCTTGTAGCCTTCTCTTTTTCCATGGTCTCCACGCTCATAACCCTCATAATCGGAAGGAAAGGAGGGGTTTATTCGCTTGTGATTGGAGGTGTGATTGTGGGTTTCATCTTTTCTTCTCTCACGACAATACTTGTGACGGTCATGAGTATAAAGTTCTGGCAGCTTCCGAATGTCGAATTTTGGCTCTTCGGGGAAGTGGTGTATATGCCTTGGCGCGACGTAGCCATTCTTGGTGCACTCACTGCACTCCTCTTCGGTGAGTGGCGCAGGAGCGCAAGAAAGATGGATTTGGTATCAATTAGTGACGAAATGAGTTATGCAAGGAGAATAAACCCTGACAGTTTCAGGATTGTATGGGTCACTCTGATAAGTCTCGTCGTTTCCTTCGCTGTTTCCGTTGCTGGTGTGATTGGATTCGTGGGGATAATTGTACCCCATATCGTTCGGAGGCTAGGGCCCTCCGGCTCTACCCGACTCGTGCCCTACTCAGCCCTTCTTGGTGCTTCGTTCCTTGTTCTTGCCAATTCACTTTCAAGCGGCATACTCGGTACTGTAATCCCACTTACTGCGCTTACGGCACTAATAGCCGCCCCCGTCATGGTGTATGTTCTGGTGAGGCCGTACGCGCGTTGAAGCCCTTTCGGTAAGGCTAGGGGGTAAGGGCGTCCTGCAAGAGGTCACTTTCGAGGTCGGTGCAGGTCTCCACCTTGTGATTGGTCCGAATGGTTCGGGTAAGACCACACTCCTTAGAACGCTTGCCGGCATGTACGCTCCGTCTTCTGGAAGGGTGTTTGTTAACGAAGAGATCTCGTACGTTCCTGCGGAGTTCTTTGACGCTTCGATTGCGGTAGAAGATGTGCTCATGTCGGGCAGGCCGGGCAACTTTCAGTACTACGTAAGCCTGCTTGGTCTTGAGCGGTTTTATGCCAGGAGCTTTTCCACATTGAGTAGCGGAGAAAAGAAGCTTGTCCTTGTGGCAAAGGCGCTTGCCGAGGGGAGCACGATTCTCATGGACGAGCCGCTTTCTGCGCTCGACCCAAAAAACTACGCTAAGGTTCTCGGTGTTCTTCTAAGAGAAAAGGAGAAAAAGTGCCTGCTTGTTGCCACCCATGATACCGAACTCATCGCGGCCGCTGACACAGTCATCCTGCTCAGGCAGGGCAGGATCCTTGCTCACCTGCCCCCGGTTCAGCTCGAAGAGCGTCAGCTTGAAGAACTTTACGGTATCAGGATGACAAAGGTATACGTGCACGGCAAGCCTTACTATGTTAGGCTTCTAGCTGCCTCGGGCGAGGAGAATATGGCCGACCAGTCCCGGGTCGCCGAGTAGGTTTAAAATGATGAATGAGCATCCATCTCTCAAATGGGGCCAGCATTAAGGCACGTTGCTCTCTCCTTCGTTGCGGCCGCATCGCTTGCTGGCTTCTACGCCCTGACACCGGCCGCCCCCTTGCAAGCGGGCGCCTTCTTTTCCGTCGCGTTCTGGGTTTCCGTCACCCTACTAGTGCTTGATGTGGTCGTTTTTTCACGCGTGCCAGCGCGTGCGTTAAAAAGGCGGGCGTTCGTAGTTCCCGTGGGTACAGTCTATCTCGTGTTTCACCTCTTCGTTTACGGTATCGTGCTTGAGAAGATACTCACGTATGCATACGGAGCTCCTCCATACTCTAACGGTTTTTCGCTCTTTGCTTCGTTTTCACCTTACTTCTACCCTCACACGCTCTTTACCTCACTTGTGCAGCTCACGGTTACACCGAGCGTTACGGTGCTTGCACCTCCCTACTACTCGCTTTCTCTCGGTCCTTTTTCCTTCTTCAGTGCGATTGTGATCGACCTCCTTGTTGTGGCAAACCTCGGAACGGTTCTCTCTACGACGGTGATGCGCGGTAGATTTGCAGAAGCTCTCGGCCTTCCGCTTGTCGGAGTTGCGGGCGGCGCCTCCTGTTGCATCTCGGTTCCGGAGATACTCACTTCAGTGTCACCATTTTATGCGGCGTTGCTTACCAGCCCCCTTGGCATCGGGCTTCTTAACATTCTCTACTACGCCTTGCCGCTTACCGTTATATTTGTACTCAGGGCGAACCTTGATATTCTGCGCAGGGTAACCACCCGTTTGTACATAAGAGGTAGTACACCTTGAAGGTGTCTGAGCTAGCTCTGACCCTCGCGTTGGCTGTCGCCTTTGTCAATCCGTACACCGAAAATGCCGAAGGCACGAGCGCATTCCTTTTCATGCTTTCGCACTATGCACTCTACGTGGCTGGGCTGATAGTGGGTTACAGGGTTCTTAGATTACCCTTGGCTGAATGGACACTTATTCTTGTGGGCGTGATACCTGCGCTGGTTTGGCACCTTCCGGCGCCGTTTGCGCTTTCTGCAAAGGTGTTTCAGTTCCGAATACTCGAAGAATCAACGCTATTTGCAGGCGGTGTGATTCTGGGTTCGGGTATCCGGCGGGCGGCCTCATGGCTTAGGGTAGCGCTCTTTGGCCTGTGGGTGGCGGGCGACACAGGTATTTCGCTCGTGTTCGTCGCAAAGCCAGAGCTTTATGCCACAGGATCTCCTTATACGAGTAGTGGTATTGTGCTCACGGGAATCGCGATGGTATTTCTCATGAACATCTTGGTCGCACTCGTACTCTACGCTTACTTCAGGTCGGTTACAACGAGACTTTCGAAAGAGAGGGTAAAGCACCCGTCTATCTAACCGCTACTGCATCTATCTCAACGAGATACTCCTTTTTTGCAAGGAGACCCTGAACTGTGGTCCTTGCAGGCTGGTCCTTCGGAAAGAACTTCGTGTAAACCGAATTCATTTCGGCAAACGTCGAGATATCCGAAAGGAAAACCGTCACTTTGACCACTTTTTCGATCGAGCTTCCTGATTCCTCAAGTATTGTCTTTAAGTTTGTTAGTACCTGCTCAGTCTGCTCGGCGACGGTGCTTCCCACTATTTTACCGGTCGATGGGTCCTGCGATACTTGACCCGATACGAAAATAAGCCCGCCTGCTTCTACGGCTATGGAATAGGGGCCGGCAGGCTTCGGAAAACGCTCGGATTTTACTATTTTTTTTTCCATTGCAACCTTTGAATGTAAAATGGGGATTAAAGGCTTCCGCACTAAACGTTTTCTATCGTAGAAAACAGCTTCTTTCTCGCTTCGGTGAGTACCGTGAACTTGGAATAGCTGTAGACTGGGACTAGTGTAGATGTCGATTCCACCCACTCTATAGATCTGATTGTGCTGATCACGAAGTCGAGAATCTTGCGCTCGCTAGAGCCGTTGACCGGAGGAAGGCCCACTACGCAGAAGGCGTCCCACTCGCCCGGAATTAGGTGCACCTCCCTGACCTCGGGAATCTGAACCAGTTTTTCGAGAAGCTTTTGTTCGTTTCCCTTCTTTATTTTGAGGTAGACAAAGCCCCTTACCTCTTTTCCATTCAGATCCGCTGGAAGAAGCTCCTGAAGCACCGCATGGTTGAGATTGTCCCCGTACACCTTCTTTCCAAAGGGCGTTATCACTATCGGAAACTGGTCTGCCCCGCCTGTCTCCGAACCGCCAATCTTCTTTAGGATGCTCTCCTTGGTAACGTCCGTCACCTCTACCTGATAACCCCGTTCCTCGCAAATATTACGCACAAACTCAAGTTTGAGCTTTTGGTCGTCCGGAATCAGATAGTCATACTGAACCACCTGTCTTACTTTTTCAGACATTGAAGCATTGCCGAAGGTGACTGTGTCTGGCTCCCTTATCTCCGCGACACCAATCGCCACCTTCTCGCTTCTTACGTAAACTTTAACCCGGTTTTCCATAGTTAAATACAGACGGAGTAATCATTTAAAGATTACACAGGCCCGCACGTTACCGTCGATGCGCCTCAGTCGTCGTAATACGGGCTCGTACAGATCTGGTAAACCGTCTCGCCGGCGAATCCGAATATTTCAACAAGCCCGCTTCTAAGCTTTTCCATCTCCTTTTTGGTGATACGTATATTCCGGTAACTTTCGCCAAGTAACTCCTTTAAGACCATCCTTGCGACCACTGGGCCGAGTGACTTTGTCATCCTACGCTCGAGGATGTCGACTGTTAGTTCCTTCTTTACCAAGATGCTATCCCTCGTCATTTACTGATCCCTCACTGTTAGCGTCAGATGCGGGCAGAAACGAGTCTGCAACAGCCATTACGTCGGAGGCAAGACCATTCAGGTTGAAGATCCATTTGTTTGAAGGATCGAGGTTTTCGAGTGGAATGAATATGCGGAAGGGTTGCATCTCGAGGTCGATCGTGGTGTTGACACTCGTGGCTAGCAGCTCCAGGTTCTTGTGGTAGTACCTGAAAAGGTTTTCCACCTGCTCGACAGGTACGTGAAGCATTGAAACATCGGAACCCGACCTCGTATTGCTGAGAACCGCGTCGGTGTACGGGATTCTCTGGATGAGCTTTTCGTACTCATCCTTCATGTTGTTGGTGAAAGACGCCTCAAACGTGCAGTTAAGGTAGTCAGATTGCGGTTTGAGGAGTCTGTAGCCTCTGATTGCGCCCTTTCGAAACAGGTGATTCTTGATGTGGTAGGAGATCATCTTCAGGCTCCGGTTCACACCATTCTTTTTCAATTCGTCGGATATTTTTTCAAGTGTGGCAGTGGAGTCTTGAATGAGCTCGGCCATTATGTAAATGTCCTCCCTGTCGAGCGGCTTCCTCTCTTCGTTGATTGGCTTCCATGCACACTCGGGTATTCGTTCCCAGTCAACTTGGTAGTCACCCGTCTTCCAGTCCACAAGCTCTGGGTTTAGCCCGCAGAAGCTAGCCCCAGTGTACACAGAATAGTCGAAACTTTCAATAAGCCCCCTTCTCTTCAGGTCTTCGAAAAATCCGAAATAGTCACTTCCGTCTGTCCCGTCTGGCGATGTCATGAGCACGCCTTTTACCGTCCTGTAGTCAAGTGCGTTGAGCGACAGGTGTACGAGTGTCGGTACTTTAAGGATTGCCTTTGCGGCAACGCTCAGGTACTTCGGTGTGGGTTTGAAGTGGAAGTAGCCGAGAGCGAGGCCGAGTGCTGCAAAGTCGGGTACAGTCTGGATCTCAAGAGAAAATTTCTCAACCGCGCTGTTAAACACGGAGACCACCTCATGGTAGGGAATCCCCGTCGACTTAGAGACAAGGGAAAGATTGCGCGGGCCTACGTTTACGCTCGCTGAGATCACCTTCTGAATGGTTGGAGCTGGTGTTACGCGCACTTTGATTCCACTTCGTATGAGTGAATATCAATGACTACAGTATTTAAGGATTTCTAAATTTTGAGAGAAAGGTCGGCCATTCCTTAAGAATTTGAAACTAACTAAGGGATTTCAGTGATACGTCATATGCCCTCTTTGAGAGCGCGAGTAGTAGGCCTGTCAGGATGGTAAGCGTGGCAAACTGAAGGGCATCTGCGCCGCCAACAGTCGAAAGAAAGCCATCCCTTACCATGTTTGCGATGTATGTGAGCGGATTGACAAAGAAGAGAACCCTGATCGCAACGGGAAGGTTTGACGAGTACGGGTAAAATACAGGGCTTGCGAAGTTCACGAAGAACAGAAGAAGCACCTGAATGCTGTTGTACGTGGTATTCGATTCTACGTAGGCGGATATGAGTAGCATGATCGAGCCAAACAGGATGGAGCCCACTGTGATCGAGCCTATCATGAGTGAAGCTCCTACGGCGGTTACCGAAAGTGACTGAAGCAGCGCGAACGCTACAAACAACATGAGAAACGCCCCGACGAGACCGAAAATCAGGGCTGTGATTATAAGTCCAAGGAGGTATTCCAGTCTCGTGAAGGGTCCGACGAGTAGCTGCGTGAGCATCCCGAATCTCCTGTCCGCCCAAAGCATGGAACCGCCGAAAGTGCCCGCAATGAGCGTCTGGAAGGACATGATGCCAGGTGACAGAAACCTAAGATAACTTTCACCTCCCGTTGGTGCTATGAGCGACTGAAAGCCATAACCGAAAAAAATGAGGTACATCGCAGGTAGCACTATGAGTATGACAAGGGATGCCGGATCGGTGTTGACCATTATGTTACGGTACACGAGTCTTGCGATGTTTCTAGGGTTCACTTGATTGCACCTCGGCAGGACGCAGGTAGTTCAGAAACACGTCCTCGAGCGTGTTCGTGCGTACGTTAAGCCATTCCAGTTGTACCCTGAGGTTTGTCGACAGCTCTATTAAGAGCGCAATCGTATGTCTTGTGTCATCCGTGAGAACCACCCCTGCTCCGTGTTCGTCCCTTCTCAGCTTCTCTGAGTTGTTGAGCGACACCTCTAGTCTTTTCATGAATTCATTAGCCTCCTCTCCGGCGACTGTGAATTCGACCGTCTTCTTGCCCCTGTAGAACCTTTTGAGGTTGTCCACAGTGTCAAGCGCGAGTATCTTTCCTTGGTCAATCACGGCCACCCTGTCACACAGGTAATCCGCTTCTTCAAGGTTGTGGGTAGTAAAGATTATCGTAAGTCCTTGCTTGACCCTTTCCTTGAGGTCGTCCAGCATCGAGCGTCTCATCATCACATCCAGTCCGACCGTTGGCTCATCGAGAAAGAGAATGTCCATATCGTGCATGAATTCCCTAGCGATTTGCACACGCCTGACCTCGCCGCCGGAAAGGTCGAACGGGCGCTTTTTTCTGAATTCTTCCAGTCCGAAGAGCGCGATGAGTTCCTTCTTGCGTCTTTTCCTTTCTTCATTAGGCACACCCCAGAGCATCCCATAAAGATCGAGCGACCTTTCGACGGAAGAGAACTCATACGATTGGCTCTGCTGCACCACGCCTATTCTCGACCTTATTGCTTGACCGTTTTTTTCTGGATCCATTCCGAGCACCCTTACCTCTCCCCTTGTGGGTTTGGTCAGGGTTGTGAGTATCCTGATAAGCGTAGTCTTGCCGGCACCATTCCTGCCTAACAGTCCGAACACTTCTCCCTTTCTCACTTCAAAGGAGACGCCTGAAAGCGCGTATTTTTTTCCGTCATAGGTGTGGTGGACGTCCTTTACGGTTATCTCGCTTTCCAATCTGCGCTCGTTTCCGAAGAACCTCGGGCGTATTTAAGTCAGATGTGCAGTCAGCCGATGGTTGGAATGGTACCCGTAGACGGAAGATAGCAAGTATTCGGAATACTTAAATTTTTCACTCGAAAAGGATGTGCAGCGCCTCGGTAGCTCAGCTTGGTGGAGCACCTGCCTCGTAAGCAGGGGGTCGCGGGTTCAAACCCCGCCCGAGGCTTTTGGAACGGTTTTCGTTAAGGAAAAGTTAGAAATTTGGGGGAAGCAGCAAAACTCAACTGCTTTAGCGGTGAGATACATGATCACTTCAGCCGGGGTTTACCAATACTGGTATACATTTGCGGTGAGCGCCCGCTGCGAGGGGAAACCATGCTCGTGGACACCGGCGACCCCGTGACCCTGAAGGGGTACCGGGCCTGTGAAAGAAGCAGGAAGCTTTAAAGCTCGAGCTGAGGAGTAGCTCGCGTCTCTTCGGTTTGGAGCCGCTGGCGACGGCGGCTGACCAAGCTCGTAGTTAGGTCCTCCATCTGCGGGTTTGTTCAAGTACTCTTTCTACTCCGGGTTTGTGTGTAGTTCTAGAACGTCGACTGATACATCTTAAAACCCAAGGATGGTTCACAGGGTGTGCGTTACGACAACTCTGTCCTTGAGTACATCTCCGGCAGTATCCATTACAGACTCGAAGGAAGCGGTGAGCCTGCTTTGGTTCTCCTGCACGGCCTTGGGGCGCATTCCGGAAGCTGGAGAAAGGTGATGCCCGAGCTTGGTAAAACACATATGGTGATTGCGCCCTCTTTGCCATTTGCCGGGAACTTAAGCCCTGAGAAGCTCGCCGCAAGACACGTTGAGCTCGTGCGCACCGTTCTAATCGAGCTGAATGTGCGGAGGTTCTCGATAATAGGTAACTCCCTCGGCGGAATGGAGGCGATGATGATTGCAGTCGAGCACGGTAATCAGGTCTGTTCGGTGGTGCTAGAGGACAGTGCCGGTGCACACCTGACGGAACTGCTCAGAAAATATTCCAGTCTTAAGATTCCCACCCTGATTGTCTGGGGAAAAGGGGATGATATCATTCCTGCGCCAACAGGTAAAATTTTTAAAAATATGATACATAGTTCTGATCTTGTTATGATAGACGCAGGACACGTACCGCATTGGGAGACCCCTTCTGAATTCATCCTGCATGTGTATCGTTTTTTAAACGAGAAGGGGTGCTGATCGCTCAAAGGGGTTGAGTAACGAATACTGCATGTATGGCCGCATCCGGTTTAACGAATATCTATTTTCAGCGATTAAGAAAAACGTTTCAAGACTTAGACTTAGGTGTTGAATTCGTTGGTAGGGGTACAACTGGAAATAATGAGTTTTCCGTTCACAGGAATAGATATAACGCGCGAGACTCTATTAACGCTTTTCTTAATTATGGGAACACAATTCTCTACTCATATATAATGAAGCGGATTTACAGTTCAAACTTACTTCAAGAAGTTGGTTTTCTTCATCATTTACATGAGAAGAAATATCCATCAGTTTATGACTTAACAGAACCTTATCGACCTATAATCGATTGGTGTGTCCTTGCCTTAGCTTCTGAAATTATTAAGGAGCATTATTATCGTGACCGCATCCTCGTTAGCGTAAACCATGCAGTTTGCGAAGAGCACATCGAATATGCATACCGGACGGTGCCTCGGACTTAATCCTTTCTGTTCGTCCACATGCAGGGCACCCGTGATCCTTTTTACTCGGAATTTCGTAATACTAACGGATAATGGAGTTCAGGTTGTCCCGTGAACATCTCCCGGCGGGGGATCAGCCGCAGGCGATAGAAAAGCTGACGGAAGGCCTCAAAAGGGGTTACAGGTACCAGACTCTTCTTGGTGCAACCGGCACGGGTAAGACACTTACGATAGCAAATGTAATCGCGAGTGTTCAGCGGCCGGCGCTTGTGATATCTCACAACAAGACGCTTGCGGCGCAGCTTGCTGCTGAATTCAGGGCACTCTTCCCACAGAATGCGGTCGAATATTTTGTGAGCTACTACGACTACTACCAGCCCGAGGCCTATGTGCCTCAGGTCGACCTCTATATCGAAAAGGAAGCTGAAATTAACGAAGAGATAGACAGACTGCGACACCGCTCGACGCAGGCGCTCCTGACAAGAAGGGATGTAATAATTGTGGCAAGCGTAAGCTGTATCTATAACCTGGGCTCGCCCGAAGACTATCGGGAGGCGGTTTTCGAGCTTCGTACGGGTGAGCCTTTAAAAAGAAAGGAGCTCTTTTCAAGGCTTGTCGGGCTCAAGTACGAAAGAAACGAGCTTGAGCTTGGAAAGGGAAAGTTCAGGTCTAAGGGCTCCGTTATTGAGATCGGAACAGCTGAGGACCACTATCTCAGGATTGAGCTTGACGATGATGACGTAATAAGCGCAATTTCCACGTTTGACCTGAAGTCAAGGAGGATTCTTGAAAGGGTTGAAAGTGCTTTGGTCTTTCCTGCCACCCACTTTCTTACCAACGAGGAGCGGGTCGAGAGGGCACTGAAGACCATTGAACTTGAGCTTAAAGACAGGGTGACCGAGCTCAAGGCTCAGAACAGGCTTCTTGAAGCACAGAGGCTTGAAAGCAGGACGAAGTACGACATAGAGATGATCAAGCTCATGGGCTACTGTACGGGAATCGAGAACTACTCTCGACACTTTACCGGAAGACCTCCGGGTGAGCCGCCGTTTACACTCATAGACTTCTTTCCGAAGGATTTCATCACGGTGATTGATGAATCTCATGTGACTGTTCCGCAGCTACGTGGAATGTATGAGGGAGATAGGTCAAGAAAGCATGCGCTAGTCGATTACGGTTTTAGACTTCCTTCTGCTTTCGACAACAGACCTCTCCGATTCGAGGAATTCATGGAAAAGGTGGGGCAGGTGATATTCATGTCGGCGACGCCCGGGCCTTACGAGCTTTCAGTGAGCTCGCAGGTGGTCGAACAGATAATCAGGCCGACCGGTTTGGTCGACCCAGAGGTCATCGTAAAACCCGCCAAAAACCAGGTGGACGACCTCCTCGGTGAGCTTGAGGCTGTCGTGAAAAGAGGCGAGCGGGCTTTGGTCACAACGCTTACAAAAAGGAGTTCCGAAGATCTTGCCGAGTACCTTGTTCTCAGGGGCTTTCGTGTTCACTACCTGCATAGTGAGCTAGAAAGCCTGGAAAGGGTAAGGGTCCTCAGGGATCTCAGGAAGGGAAAGTATGATGTAGTTGTCGGCGTAAACCTTCTCAGGGAGGGTCTGGATTTACCCGAAGTGTCCTTCATAGGGATTCTCGACGCCGACAAGGAGGGATTTCTGCGCAGTGAAACGTCGCTCATTCAGACCATCGGAAGGGCTGCGAGGAATGTCAACGGCCGGGTTGTGCTCTATGCAGACATCGTTACCGATTCGATGAGTAGAGCGATAGAGGAGACGAACAGAAGGAGGCGAATTCAGGTCGAATATAACACAAGGCACGGCATAACACCGGCCACCATAAAAAAGGAGATAAGGTCAATCGTCGGCGACGAAGGCGATACATACGAAGGTGATATAAGGAGAGTCATAACGTCTCTTGAAGAGGAAATGCTAGAGGCCGCCAGAAATCTTCAGTTTGAGAAGGCGGCAAAGCTGCGGGACAGGATAAGGGAGCTCAGAAAGGTGGCTCAGCCAACATGAGTATAGTCATAAAGGGGGCAAGACAGCACAACCTGAAAAATATAGACCTCGTTATACCAAGGAACAGGTACGTGGTCATAACAGGTGTGAGCGGTAGTGGGAAATCTTCTCTTGCCTTCGACACGATTTACGCGGAAGGTCAGAGAAGGTACGTGGAATCCCTTTCTGCGTATGCGCGCCAGTTTCTCGAACAGCTCGACAAGCCCGATGTAGAGTCAATCGAAGGGCTTTCACCGGCCATAGCGATTGAACAAAGAAGCTCTTCTCACAACCCTCGCAGCATCGTAGCCACGGTGACCGAAATTCATGACTACTTGAGGCTTCTTTTCGCGAGGGTTGGGGTACCCTATTGCCCGAACTGCGGGCGCAAAATAGCGAAGTGGAGTGTTGATGAGATAGTTGAAAGAGTGATGAAGATAGGCGGGGGGAAGAGAATTGGCGTGTTCGCCCCGGTAGAGCGAGGAGCAAAGGGTGAGTTCAGGGATCTTCCTTCAAGGTTGGTCTCCGAGGGCTTCTCTAAGGCGAGGATAGACGGCCAACTTGTTGAACTCGCGAGCCTGGACCACAACTTCAAGCTCGAGAAGAATAGAAGACACTCGGTTGAAGTCTTGGTGGACAGGTTCGTACTGAGGCCCGAGGCCGAATCTAGGCTCTCCGAGGCGGTGCAGGTTAGCCTTGAACACTCCGGTGGGCTAGTGCTCGTTGAACCCGAAGGAGGTGAACCGCTACTCATAAGCGAAAAATTCGCTTGCCCGGTGTGTGGAATATCAATCGAGGAACCTACCCCAAGGATGTTTTCGTTCAACAGTCCTTTCGGGGCGTGCCCGACCTGCCACGGTATTGGCGAGATAACGGAGGTGGTTCCTGAACTTCTGATCCGTGACGCCGGTAAAAGCATCTATGAAGGGGCGTTTGAGTGGTTTGGTGACGTGTCGTCCTCGATAACCATTTCGACGTTTGAATCAATCATACGTCACTTCGGCGAAGACCCAGCAAAACCTCTCTCTGCGCTTTCAAAAAAGGTGCTTGATGCGATACTCTTTGGATCGGACGAGCCTATCAGGTTCAGTTACACGGGACGTGGTGGGGACTGGAGCCTTAATGAAGTATCTAAATGGGAAGGCCTAGTAAACATGGTAAAGCGTAGACACTCTAACACCGCTTCGGACTGGATGAGGGGGTACTACGAAAAGTTCATGAGAACCACGGCATGCCCAGCATGCAGGGGTGACAGGCTCCGGCCAGAGTCCCTTGCATTCAGGGTTGGAGAAAAGAACATCGCACAGGTGCTCAAGCTCACAGTGGATGAGGCGCATTCTTTCTTCGATTCTCTTGAGGCAGCGATGGGTGAAAAAGAAAAGGTCATTGCCGAGAAGGTGATAGCCGAGATCAGGTCACGGCTCGGTTTCATGCGGGATGTGGGTCTCGGATATATCACGCTCGACAGGACGATGGGCTCTCTATCAGGAGGGGAGGCCCAGCGCGTTCAGCTTGCTACCCAGATAGGAAGCAGACTGGTCGGGGTCGTGTACGTTCTGGACGAGCCCACGATAGGTCTGCACCAAAGGGACAATAGGATGCTCATAGCCACACTTAAGAAGCTCAGGGACCTCGGGAATACGGTCATAGTAGTCGAGCATGATGAAGAAGCCATAAAAGAGGCCGACTTTGTTGTGGACTTGGGACCCGGTGCTGGCGCTCAGGGAGGTTCGGTTGTGGCAACTGGCACACCGGCTGAGATTGCAGCTAACAGCGCATCTCTTACTGGTCTCTACCTTTCGGGCAAGAAGAGCATTCCGCTTCCCATCTTGCGTAGGCAAGGGAATGGGAGACGCCTGAGCGTTTACGGTGCAAGGCACAACAACCTGAAGAACATAACCGTCCATTTCCCGCTTGGCACATTAGTCTGTGTGACTGGCGTCTCCGGTTCCGGAAAGAGCACGCTCGTGGTCGACATTCTGCAGAAGGCGCTTTTCAAGTTGTTATATGGCTCGACGGAAGAGCCGGGAGTTCACGAAAAAATCGAAGGAGCTGAAAACATAGACAAGGTAGTTGTGGTAGACCAGTCCCCGATAGGGAGGACACCGAGGAGCAACCCCGCAACTTATACCGGCGTATTCGACGATATAAGAAGATTCTTTGCGCAGGCGCCCGATGCCAGGGCTAGGGGGTACGCCCCGGGCAGGTTCAGCTTCAATGTGCGGGGAGGAAGGTGCGAAGCGTGCGAGGGAAACGGCATAATAAGGCTCGAAATGAGCTTTCTGCCAGATGTGTACGTTAAGTGCGAGGTGTGCAAGGGGAAAAGATACAACCGCGATACACTTGATGTGAAGGTAAAGGGAAAGAGCATATACGATATTCTGGAAATGACAGTCGACGAAGCGCTAGTGTTCTTCGAAAACCTGCCGCCAGTCAGGGACAAGCTAAGGACGCTTTCCGAGGTGGGACTCGGCTACATAAAGCTCGGGCAACCTGCGACCACCCTTTCTGGTGGAGAAGCCCAGAGGGTGAAGCTTGCGGCCGAGCTCCGGAAAAAGGGGACCGGTAATACTCTTTACATTCTCGATGAGCCGACCACGGGTCTCCATTTCGAAGATGTAAACAAGCTCCTCGGGGTCCTTCACAAACTGGTCGATGCGGGCAACACTGTGGTCGTCATAGAGCACAACCTTGATGTAATCAAGTGCGCCGACTATATAGTCGACTTGGGACCAGAAGGGGGCGAGCGCGGAGGTTATGTTGTGGCCTCGGGTAGGCCGGAAGAGGTGGCACGCCACCCGGACTCGGTAACCGGACTGTACCTCAAGGGGAAGCTGGTTGACCATGGAGAGATCTGATTTCAGAGGTGTGCCCCGTTCTCCTGGGGTCTACATATTCAGGGATTCAGCGGACAGGCCTCTCTATGTTGGTAAAGCCGTCGACCTTCGAAAAAGGGTGGAGCAGCATTTTAGCGGTAACCCACATGATGCACGCGAGGCGATGCTGCGTGAGCAGTCAAAAAGGGTCGAACACATTGTGACCCGCAACGAAGTTGAGGCGCTCATACTCGAAAACAATCTGATAAAGAGGTTCAGGCCCCCCCTCAATGTAATGCTAAAAGACGACAAGTCGTATCCATACATCAGGATAACGGGTGAGGAGTTCCCGAGGGTCATGCTAACGCGTAGACCCGCGGACGATGGTTCGAGCTACTTCGGTCCCTACACGAGCCCTACTGCTGCGCGCCTTACAATCAAGCACCTGCGAAAGGTTTTTCCTATAAGGAGCTGTTCACTAGAACTCGACGGTGAAAAGACCTTTCGCCCCTGTCTTGACTACCATATCAAGATATGCAGCGCTCCCTGTGCGGGTCTTATCACGAAGGGCGAATATGCGAAACTTGTGAACGGTTTTGCGGGAGTCCTGCGGGGTAAACACAAGAGTATTCTTGCTTCGCTCTACCGCTCGATGGAGGAGGCGTCTTCCCTGCAGCGGTACGAGGAAGCGGCAATATTAAGGGACAGGATAGTTGCGCTCGAGAAGCTCTCGGAAAGGCAGTATGCCCAGCTTCCGGGCTGGGCTGACTACGATGTGGTTGCCGCAAAGGGGGACACGGGCTGCGTGCTCCACTTTAGAAAGGGGGCGCTAATTGGAAGGGAAGTTTTTCGTCTCAGGGTACCAGGCGGCATTTCGTCTCCGGACCTTCTCTCCGAGTTTGTTCAGCTATTCTATTCGAGTGGTCGAACACCTGCAAATACAGTACTTGTGCACCATCCGCTCGACCGCTCGACCACAAGCTGGCTCAGGGCAAAGAACCCTGTGTGCAGCGTGAGGCCACCTTCCGGCTCACTAGAGCGCACGCTACTTGAAATGTGCTACGCGAACCTTCCTGCGCTCACAAAGGAAGAGGCGCTCAGGCAACTCAGTGATCTCCTAGGCATCAGGAGCAAGATAAGCGTCATACAGGGTTTCGACGTTTCTAATCTTGGCCCCTCAAATCCCTATGTATCAGCCGTGTGCTTCAAGGAAGGCGAGCCGCACAGGAGGGACTACAGGGTGTACAGGATTAAGTGGACGAAGGGGCAGAACGACTTTGCGATGCTCGAGGAAGTGGTTCTGCGTCATGCGAAGCATCTGAGGCGTGGCGAGGTGGAATCGCCCGATCTGATTCTGATAGACGGTGGGCCTGCTCAGCTCGAGTACGCACAGAGGGCTCTCAGGATAGCAAAGCTGAAGGTGCCCGTGATATCTCTTGCAAAGAAGGAGGAGATGGTTCACACGGTTGAAGGTGAACGTATCAGGCTTGCACATACGGATGATGCCCTACACGTTCTGCAGCACGTGAGAGACGAGGCGCACAGATTCGCGCTGATTCACCACAGAAGGGGAAGACGACGTATAAGTCTGAAGAGTGCCCTTCAAGAGGTCCGCGGCCTCGGTAGGGTGAAGAGTGCAAAGATACTTGAAAGATATCCAACGATTGGCTCTCTCAAAAAGGCCACAGTTGAGGATCTATCTAGGGTACCCGGCGTGTCGCAGGAGCTTGCGCAAAGAGTTCGGGCGGTGCTCGACAGTCTTTAGAACGTCGCGAAATTAGCGAAGCGTGGCGTGTGAGCATATAGGGCACCGCCGCCCCTTCATTACCTTACGCATAACCTATGGATCCACGTAAACAGTATTCAATGTCGTCCGAATCAGCCGAAAAGTCTGATATACATGCACATGTGAATGTAACAGGCAAGCGCACGAAATGTTGATTCCGACCGGTGTGTCAAAGCTGGACCGAATGCTTGGAGGGGGCATACCCGAGGGATTCCTCCTGAGTGTCAGAGGGAAGCCTGGTTCGGGCGAGACGCTTTTTTGCACAAAGGTTGCGCTTACGTGTGCCAAACATGGCATCAAACCTCTCTATGTGTCCTTTCTCGAGGATCGTGCAAAATACATATCCACTGTGTCAGCGCTTCTTCCTGAAATGGCGGACAGCGTTCACAAGGGCGAAGTGTCTTATCTTGAATTTTCGAGTACAGTAGAGAAGGGTGTCGGTCCAATTCTTGAGAGCCTCTTTGCACAGATTCAGGATGTGGATCCCAAACTCGTTGTTATTGATTCCTTTAGTGCGCTTGAAAATGCTGTCGGGACGCTCGGTGAATCGAGAAGCATTGTGAGCAACATGTTTTCGAGAATTCTTGCGAAAAAGGGTGTCTCTACGCTCATGATCAGCGAGGGAGACAAGGATGACTTTACCTCATTTGTCGCGGACGGGATACTCAGGTTTGGGAAGAGGTCCTATGGGAACCTTGTTCTCAGGGAGCTAGAAGTGTCGAAGATGCGATCAGTCTCCCTTGGACATAACAGGTTTGTTTACACCTTCGAGCGCGGTTATGGTATCAGAGTGTTTGAGCCTTTTGTGGTACACTATTCGGAAAGAGTAAGGTCGAAAAAGCCCCTTCCAGACGGCGTCAGTAGGTACTCGGCGGGAAGCAAGGATCTCGACTCTGTGACAGGTGGTTATCCACGCGGTTCGCTCGTGTTCTGGGATATAGGGGAATCTGTGCCCCTAGACGCTCTCTACGCCACAGTCGCCGCGCCCCTCGCGAATTTCATACTACAAGATAGAGGGGTTATGATACTTCCGACCCTCGAATTCATGAAGGAAGACGTACGTCGCTTTCTCTATCCGGACGAGCGCACTTTTGCAAAATGTGTCAGGATGTTCGTGTATTCTCCGGCTCAGGCCGACTACTTTGTGCAGCTGACAGGCGTCGCTGAGCGGGACCTTATCACTTGGGACCACGTGTACGAATCTTTCGGCGGAAAGCCCGTGATAAAGGTGGCGGGGCTCGATGCGCTCGAACACGTATATGGCAGGGAGAAGGCGATAGACATGATTCGAGGTGCAAGAAGAAAGACATCTGAAAGTGGAGACGTGACGCTCATAGTATCGAAACCGGGCCTCTTTACGGCAGAAACAGTAAGGAACATGGCAAACGTCCGGCTTTCGCTCAGGTTCGTGGACGGGTACATCGTGTTCGGCGGACTTTCGCCATACACAGGAAACTATCTTTTTGAAGCTTCTTTTTCGAGGGGATATCCTCAGCTCTTTCTCAGGCGTCTCAACTGACCCAGACGCTCCTTATATTCGTGAATTCAAGGAGACCGTAGCGCGAAAGTTCACGGCCGATGCCGCTTTTCTTGACACCCCCGAACGGAAGCCTCGGGTCTGAGGCGACAACCTTGTTTACGAACACCATACCCGCCTGGATTCCAGGGATGAGAGCTTCTGCTTCGTCTCGGTCTCCCCATACCGACGCCCCGAGCCCGAATGGTGTTTCGTTCGCAAGAGCGAGTGCTTCTTCGGGTGTGCGGAAGCCCTTAACGATTGCCACTGGTCCAAACACCTCTTCGGTGTAGGATGTATCCGTAAGGGCCAATGACGGCGGAATAAAATTACCTTCGTCGATACTCTGGACCCTCTCCACCCTTCCGATGACTGAGAGCTCTCCGAGTTGACGCGCTACGGTGGATTTCTGTTCCGCGCTCGAAAGCGGACCCAGGAATGTGTCCTGCTTGAGGGGGTCGCCCACCTTTACCCTCGCGAACTCCTCTCTGAGTCTTGTATAGAATTCCTTCAAGATATCCTGATGTACGATGAACCTCTTTGATGCTATGCAGCTCTGACCGTTGTTCTGTAGCCTTGCAAAGACTGCATTCCTCACAGTCGCCTCAAGGTCGGCGCTTTTCAGGACTATGAAGGGATCCGATCCGCCAAGTTCAAGAACGAATTTCTTGATGTTTCTTCCTGCCGTCTCAGCTATTTTTGACCCGGCGCCTGTTGAGCCTGTAAAGCTGACGCCGTCCACATGCTCGATTAGGGAGAGCGCTGTCTCGCCCCGGGCAACCACGCTCTTGAACACGTCCAGCCCGAGAAGCTCCTCCAGTTTGAGGCTTGTCCCTGTCACAATAGAGGCGTGCTTTAGGATGACCCCATTGCCGGCCATAAGAGCAGGAATTCCAGCCCTGACGACCTGCCAGGCGGGAAAGTTCCAGGGCATTATGAGAAGTATAACACCAAGCGGGTCGAATCTTATGTAGCTTCTTGTAGCTTCCGTATGCACCGCTTCAGGCTCGAGCATCTTTTCCGCGTTCTGCGTCATGTAGTCCATGAGCCATATGCACTTTTCAACTTCAGAGATGCTCTGTGACACGGGTTTGCCCATTTCCCTGCTCATGAGAGTGGCTAGCTCGTTTTTCCCCTTTTCAAACCTTTTTTTCGCCTCACGAATGGACTGAATCCTCTGTTCGATGCTTGTCCCCCAGACCTTCTGTCTCTGTCTCATGACAGAAATGATTTTAGTAAGCTCTTCCGGCGTATTCTCCTCGTACTCTGCAAGTTTTTCCTGCGTAAACGGGTTAAACGTCCTTATGACCATGATGTATACCTCGCCACCCTTGACTTAAACATGATGTCAGGGGTACGGGGAAAGCAGTAAATCTCAGATGCTTTAGCATTAGGATACGCGGACTTTCCCCAGCTTTTCATATTGAAGTTCGCCGTTTTTTTCACGTGTACCCCAGGTGCGAGGGGAATCCACGCCTGTGGTCACCGGCGGCTACGTGATCCTGAAAGGGGACCGGGTCTTTGGAAGAAGCAGGAAGCTTCAAAGCTCCGGCTGAGGGTAGCGACTAAGGTTTCGAGTCGCGACAGGAACGGCTGAACACGCCTCTATTTGAGTTCCCTTCTCGTGTAAATTGCCCAGGTCACAAACCCGCTTATCACAAGGTAGCCAAGCATGATGGCCATCCCTTCGACTGGGGAAGGAGTGTACACATAGAAGGTCCTTCCTGCTCCTAGGTGTTCGCTTATGACGTGCGGGGGATAGGTCTTGTAGGAAAGGTTGGAGATCACACCAGCTGCGTAGGTCACGAGAAACCAAGGTTCGATGTGGCTCAAAAATTGGGTTATGCTCTGCACGATAGGCATAGCCACGATCACAATGAGTATCGAAACCACTATCGAGAGCGCGGCATTCTTGAAAAGCGAGCTGAACATCATTACAAAGGCGGTTAGGGAGGCAGCGAAGAGGACCGCGGCAAACACTATCTCGGGTAGGGTGGGCACCACGGAAGAGTACATGTATTCGCTGAACCCGACGCCTATTGCAATCGCGACAGCGAGTACGATCACGGCTGCCACAAACGCTGACAGGAACCTTGCAAGCATTATCACGGATCTCCTTACTGGTTGCGTCAGCGTAAAGTATCCTTCACGCGAGAAATCCCGTGAAATTGCATCGCCAGCGAGCAGTGCACATATGAGAAGTATGTCGTCGGCTATACCACCCAGTGTCTGTTGCGTGAACGAATACACATCAGGGGGCTTCGGTATGGTACCCTGTATCATAAGGAGCGGAATAATTGCGCTGAGTACGGCATAAAGGGGGAGGATAACCTGAAACCTTTTCGTGCGCAGGTAAAATCTGATGTTTTCCCGGAACATCATTCCAAATACCATCAGCCGATCACCTTCCTGTACGCTTCCTCCAGGCCGAGCTCTGCATCAAAGAAACTCCTTACGCCCAGAGAGTACACGCGCTCAAGAATTTCCCGTCTTTGCCGGTCTGTGCCGTCGTAATACACCGTGACAAATCTCTCACCATCTGCCTCAAACTTGAGATCCGACAGGGCATCAAGCCTCTCGGGTCTCGTGTAAAATTCAATCCTAAGCGCTTTTGATGTGAATTTCTGAGACATTTGTTCGACGCTCCCCTGCTCCACAATCCTTCCACCGTATACAAAGTAAAGGTAGTCGCAAACGATGTTTACTTCGTAAAGCAGGTGAGAAGAAAGGAGCACGATGCGCTCTTTCTTGAGCTCCTTGATTAGGTCGCGAAGTATTTGCGCCTCCTTTGGATCAAGTCCGCTGCTCGGTTCGTCGAGTATAAGTATCTCTGGGTTTTGGACTACGAGCGCAGCGAGGTACACCCTTCTCTTCTGGCCTTTCGAAAGATTTGAGCACCTTCTTTCCGCCTCCGGGAGATCGAGCATCTCCCTGAGCTTTGAAATGTCTGGCCGCTCCAGGCCTCTTATACCAGCAGCGTAATTCAGAAACTCACCTACACGCATATACGAATATGGTTCGGGGTCTTCAACTAGGGAGCCCAGGCTCTTTAGTGCTTCCACGGGGGACCTGTGCACGTTCACACCGTTCACGTATGCATCACCTTTGGTGGGGCGCAGAAGATTCGTGAATATCTTCATCGTGGTGGTCTTTCCGGCACCGTTCGGACCTAGGTATCCGTAGCAGCCCTTCTTGTCTATCTTGAAGCTTACGTTGTCGAGAGCAAGGGTACTGCCAAACCTTTTCGTTAATCCTTCAGCTACTAGCTCCACGCCCATTCCATGGCTCAGGACTATTTGAGCGTAACCTGATCCCCCAAGACTGTCTCCCTACGGAGTGCCTGAAAAGTTTAAAAATTCCCGGCAAAAATATTAATCATGAGCTTTTCGGTCTACCTGAGGGCAGCGGCACTCTTTGCCTTGCTGACTGGATTTCTGCTTCTTGTTGGTTTTATCGTGGGTTATTACTTCCTTGGTGCTCCTGTTTTTGATGTACTCTTCTTTATGCTGTTCATTTCTGTTGTCATGAATCTTATATCCTACTATTTTGGCCCCTCAATGGTACTAAGGCTCTCCGGTGCAAGGCTTGCGCAGCCGGGAGAGCTGACGCAGGTGAGGTCAATGCTTGAAAGTCTTGCACAGAGCGAGAACATTCCGGTGCCGAAGCTTGGCGTGGCAGACCAGCCACAGCCTAATGCATTCACCACAGGACGGGGCAAGAACGACGCAATAGTCGTGGTGACAACTGGTCTCCTGAGAACGATGAACGAGAATGAGCTTATGGCGGTACTCGGTCACGAAGTTGGCCACATAGTCCACAGAGACACCGCTATGGCAACCGCGGCATCCACGCTCGCCACCGCGGTTACATATCTCGCAGACCTGGTTCTTTTCTCCCTATTCTTCGGTGGTGGCTCAAGAAGGGGAGGGGCGGGAGCGGGCATATTCGCGGTTATCCTTGCTCCCTTTGCGGCTACAATGATACAACTTGCGCTATCGCGCGGCAGAGAGTATTATGCTGACGAAGAGGCTGCAAAGTTGTCAAGGCCCGAGTATCTCGTGTCCGCTCTCGAGAAGATAGAAAACTATATTCGTCGTGGTGTTCCGATTAACGCACCGCAAACCACAAGCTCACTTTGGATTTCGAACCCATTCAGAGGATCTTTTTCCGACCTGTTTTCAACCCACCCTGCTACTGAAAAAAGGATCAAGAGACTCAGGGAAATTTCCCGCAAGGCAGGGTATTACTACTGAGATGCAGCCGATGCATCGAAAAATGACCTGAACATGCTGTCATGAGAGAGAGTTTTCTTGAGTTATTCACAGTGTGCGAGCAAAGTTCCGGTACCATCCCCATTATGAGAAACCCTAATAAGGCCTCAAAGCGTTAGCGCATCGATGGCGAATTACGTTTTACTCGGTGTGGAAGCGTTCCTGATACTTGTGGTTCTTGCGATTCTTCTAAGTGGCATCAAGATACTCAAGGAGTGGGAGAGAGCCCCCGTTCTTACTCTTGGGCGTTACCGTGGACTTAAAGGGCCTGGTGTTATCTACATAGCACCCATAATAAGCAGAGTTCCTTTCGTCATATCAACCAGGCTCCAGGTCATGTCATTCAAGACTGAACAAACTTTCACCAAGGACAACGTGCCCGTTGTTGTTGATGCCGTTATGTACTTCCAACCCGTTGATTTGGAAAAGGTTGTGCTCGGGGCCGAAAACTATGTTCTTGCAACTCAGTTTGCGGCGCAAACAACTCTCAGGGAGGTTGTGGGCCAGACGACCTTTGACGAGCTACTTACAGAAAGGGATAAGGTGGGTGCCTATGCAAGGGGAATAATTGACAGCAAGACCGAGGCATGGGGCGTAAAGGTGACGAGCGTCGAAATTAGGGATGTCTCGATACCTCCCGCACTGCAAGAGGCAATGTCAAGACAAGCTCAGGCCGAAAGGGAAAGAAGGGCACGTGTTACGCTCGCTCTTGCAGAATACGAAGCCGCACAGAAAATGGTCGAAGCCGCTAACCAGTACGTGGGAAACGACAGGGCGTTCGAGCTCAGGTGGCTCAACATAATCTACGAGCTTGGCCTTCAGGGAAAGAACATGATAATACTAGTGCCGAGTAACCTTCCGCCAGCGGGTATTAGCACAATTGGCTCTCCATTCACGATAATGGGCCTTAAAGACATGAGTGAGCGCAAGCAGGCGGAGGAAAAGTAGCACCTGCCTAGCTCGCATATCCGCTTGCGGTTCTGCCGGCCATTACGCTTTCTTTTTGATCGCACTTATCTTGAAAAGCGCAAGTGACCTGATCCTTTCGTCCTTGGATTTCTCAGCTATCCTTGTAAGATAGGGCAGGGCGTCACTGCCGCACCTCGAGATCCGGTCTATCAGTCCGAGCCGCTCCTCGAAGGGTGTTCTCCTCCCAAGGGTCTTTTTTGTCATCTCCTCTAGGTCAAGAGTGACCAACATCTTTTTTGCAATTTCCCCGAACTGATCCGTGAACTACCCCGCCCTCACGGACGGGGCTTCCTGCCTCATCACCCCACCTTGCCTCCTCTTTTTTAACCCTAAGGAGGGTAGGGGAGGTATTGGGCGTAGCTCCGCAGGCACACCAGAAGGGTGGCACCCACCCTGCTCTTTTTAAGAGCACCAAAGAAGCGTTCAGGTCACGGTCAATAGTGAAACCACAGTGGGGACAGTGAAAGATTCGGTCTTCCAAACTCAAATTCTGGTTGATTCTTCCACAAAGGAAGCATTCACGGGATGTGTTGTAGGCGGATACAGCGAGCACGGTTTTCCCCCGTTTCAGAAACTCCCACTCCAAGCACCCTCCTAATCTCGGAAAAAGAGGAGTCGTAGAGCCTCATCCTTCTTGTTCTGGTTACGCCTTTCTGGATCAAACCCTCGGTGTCTAAGTCCTCTAGAACTAACACATCATACTCCTGTGAAAGAAGAGCCCCGAGTTTGAAGAACAAATCGCGCCTGAAATCTTTAACATGCTCGTGCTGTTTAGCGAGTCTT